>Ga0187851_10001282_pt1 | contig 24268 bp, 22 predicted proteins | sample June2016WEW_6_10_FD_132997 | JGI IMG/M metagenome (GOLD analysis project Ga0187851, IMG submission 132997) | Peatland microbial communities from SPRUCE experiment site at the Marcell Experimental Forest, Minnesota, USA - June2016WEW_6_10 | ecosystem: Environmental > Terrestrial > Soil >...
ATCTGCTGGGCGTTGAACTTCTTGCCGTCGATGGTGACGGACCAGTCGGTACCCATCTGCCGCTTGACGGACCGGATCGTCCGGTCAACGTTCGTCACGGCCTGCCGCTTGGCGACCTCTCCGACGAGTACTTCAGAGTTCTTGGCGAAGGCGACCACGGACGGCGTGGTCCGCGATCCCTCCGCGTTAGCGATGACCGTGGGCTCCCCGCCCTCGAGGACGGCGACCACAGAGTTGGTCGTCCCAAGGTCAATCCCTACCGCACGTGCCATGAGCAGTCCCTATGGTTGAACGTCTATTGGGTTGAGTCTTCCGCGCTCAAGGTTGCCACGGCTTGCAGGCGATGGCAAATGACTTGAGTCTGATTGGCTCAACTTTGTTGGGGCGCTCGTTGTTCCCGGGCGGCACGGAAATTTTCCGGCAGCGGCCAGACGGGTGTCCCTCGTCGCTGGATCCGTTGTGGCCTCGGCTCTTACAACGCTCGGGCCGGGCCGTCCCATCCAGCACGGACGTCAGCGCGCCACTGGAGCAGGGCGCGTGCGATCTCCGGCCAGGCACACGAAGCCGCGGGACGTCAGCACGCTCGGCTGGACAGGGCGTGCCGATCTGCCGTCAGGTACAGGCAGTGCGGCGGGCTCCGCAGCCCCAGGAAGCACCGGCCGGTGGGGCCTGCCAGGCGGGGGGCGGCGGACCGCGCATGCCGGGGCTGCCGCGGGGGCCGGGTCGTCTGGCATCTAGATTCGGTATATAGATAGACGTCTGCATGTCCGTGCTGGCCCGCGAAAGTTACCGGTCGGTAGGATGCTGGAACGCGGCCAGGCTCCGGCCCGGCGGCCGGGACGGGAAAGTCGCGCCCGGTGCGGTGTGCGAGGTGTACGAGAACGGGCGCAAGCCGGCGGCGTACGCTGGCAGCCGACGCTGCAGGAGGAGGTCCCCGGTGGTCCTGAGGATCGTGGTTGGCCTGGTGCTGACGGTGGCGGCGGTGGTGATCGCCGGGCGCCGGTTCTGGTGGCTGGGGCGGCTGGGGCGGGCTGGGCAGCCGGCGCCGGAGCGGCTGGTGTTTACCCGCAAGCACCCGGCGCGGGATGCTGAGGTGCAGGCCAGCGAGGTGTTCGGGCAGCGGAAGCTGCTGAAGTGGACGGTGCCGGGGCTGGCGCACTTCGTGACGTTCTGGGGCTTCATCATTTTGATCTTCACGATCATCGAGGCCTACGGTGACCTGTTCTCCCGCGGGTTCGCGATCCCCGGGATCGGGCATTCGTTCGCGCTAGGTTTCCTGGAGGACCTGTTCGCGGTGCTGGTGCTGGCCGGGCTGATCACGTTCGCGGTGATCCGGCTGGTGAACAACCCGGACCGGGAGGGGCGCCGGTCTCGCTTCTACGGGTCGCATACGGGGGCGGCGTGGCTGGTGCTGGGCATGATCTTCCTGGTGATTGCCACGCTGCTGCTGTACCGGGGCGCGCAGATCAATACCGGGTATTTCCCTTACCCCCATGGTGCGTTCGCGTCGCAGATCGTCGGGCACTGGCTGGCCCCCCTGGGCGCGGGGGTGAACAGTGTGCTGGAGGTGGTGTTCCTGCTGGGCCAGCTGGCGGTGATCCTGGGTTTCCTGGTGTTCGTGACCTACTCCAAGCATCTGCATATCTTCCTGGCCCCGGTCAACGTGCTGTTTTCCCGCCGCCCCAATGCGCTGGGCGCGCTGGAGCCGATGCGCTCAGGCGGCCGGGTGCTGGACTTTGAGGAGGCCGACCCGGATACCGATGTGTTCGGGCTGGGGAAGATCGAGGATTTTTCCTGGAAGGGCATGCTGGACATGGCGACCTGCACCGAGTGCGGGCGGTGCCAGTCCCAGTGCCCGGCCTGGGCCACCGACAAGCCGCTGTCACCCAAGCAGGTCATCCTGGACCTGCGTGACCACGCGTTCGCCAAGGCCCCCTACCTGCTGGCCCCGGAGGACCAGCGGGAGAAGCTGCCCGCTGACGTGCTGGCCGAAGCCGGCCGGCCGCTGGTCGGGGACGCCTCGGTGAACGGGGTCATCGACCCGGACGTCATCTGGTCGTGCACGAACTGCGGGGCGTGCGTGGAGGAGTGCCCGGTTGATATTGAGCACATCGACCACATCGACGGGATGCGCCGCCACCAGGTGCTGATCGAGTCCGCGTTCCCCGCGGAGGCGTCCACGCTGCTCAAGAACCTGGAGAACAAGGGCAACCCCTGGGGGATGGGCGAGGCCGCCCGGGCCGCCTGGATCAGCGAGCTTGACTTCGAGGTCCCGGTCATCGACGGGCCGATCGGGGCGGAGATCGAGTACCTGTTCTGGGTCGGGTGTGCGGGGGCTTTGGAGGACCGGGCCAAGAAGACCACCAAGGCCATCGCGCAGCTGCTGCACACCGCCGGGGTGAACTTCGCGGTGCTGGGCCCGGCCGAGACCTGCACCGGGGATCCGGCCCGGCGGATGGGCAACGAGTTCGTCTACTCCATGCTGGCCGCCCAGAACGTCGAGACCCTGAACGAGGCCGGCCTCGCCAAAGGCAGCGGGAAGACGATCGTGGCCTCCTGCCCGCACTGCTTCAACACCATCGCCAATGAGTACCCCCAGCTGGGCGGCAACTATGAGGTGATCCACCACACCCAGCTGCTGTCCCGCCTCGTCGAGCAGGGCAAGCTGACCCCCGCGGGTGAGGTGAAGGAGAAGATCACCTACCACGATCCGTGTTTCCTGGGCCGGCACAACAAGATCTACACCCCGCCGCGGGAAATCATCGACGCCGTGCCCGGCACCACCGCCGAAGAGATGCACCGGTGCAAGAACCGCGGGTTCTGCTGCGGCGCCGGCGGGGCGCGGATGTGGATGGAAGAACGCATCGGCAAAAGGATCAACACCGAGCGGATCGACGAGGCCCTGGCCCTGAACCCCGACAGCATTTCCACCGCCTGCCCCTACTGCCTGGTCATGCTCGGCGACGCCGTCGCCGCCAAAAAGAGCTCCGGCCACGCCAAAGAATCCCTGGAAGTCATCGACGTCGCCCAGCTCCTGGCCCGCTCCGTCGCCCTCACCCGGCCCCCAGCCACCAGCGCCGTCAGCGGGGCACCCGAAACAGGCACCGGCGCGGCCCCGCCCGGCGACGTCACGTCTGCCGGTGAGGGAGAGCCGACCACAACCGCCACGGGATCGTCCGGAAACGGTACGTCCGGCCCCGAACCCCCGTCCGGGCCGGCCGCCCAGGAATCCTGAGCAGGACTCCTCGGCCTCATTTCCGCACGCCGTCCGAGTCCGCCAGACCCGGAAGCGCCGCGTCGCGTTACCCCGACGGGGCCGGCCAACCGGAGTCCTGGCCGGGATCGGGTTGTGTTTCCCGCACTGCTCGCGGAAACACAACCCAGACGGCTCGCTCGCTTGGCCGTCCGCTGGCTCGGTCAGCCGGGCCAGCTCAGCCGGTCTGCTTCCGGGCTGGTTGGGCTGTTGGGTGGCCGCCGGATGACGTCCACGATCACCAGCTGCCGGTGCCGGTCGCTCCGGTTCACCTTTATGTCGGCGGCCCAGCAGGCGGCGATGAGTGCCTCCCGGGCCGCGATGAGATCCTCAGCTGAGACCCCGGCGACGCACCAGAGCAGGACCCGCTCGCCGAAGGGCTGCGCCGTGGTGAGCAGGATGATGGGTAGCCGGCCGCAGCGGCTGTTAATCCATGCGTTGGCGCAACCGGTGCGGAGCCGATGCGGTGTGATGACACACCAGGCCCGCGTCACCAGAAGTCTCCGCCCCGGCGGCCAGAGACCGAACGCCGCGGTGGCCGCCATGAGGGCGGCCACCAGCCAGATAGCCCCGTAAGCCTGAATAATCCCGAACGTGCTCCCGGCCAGACCGAGTACCAGCGCGAGTTCGTAGCGCCAGCGCCAGGCGATGACCACCGGGTTCGGGCGCTTGACCGAGCTCAGCGCCCTACCGAACCCGGTCGGCCCATTCGGGTCATTCGGCTGGCGGAACTGTCCCCCAGCCATGGCGGTTAACCGTCGGACGCGATCGGTGGCTGGTCCAGGACGAGTCGGCCGGTGCCGGAGCATAGGCCACACTCCGCGCCGCCCGGGGCCGTCCCGAGGCCGCGGCACTGCGGACAGTGGACGATCAGATCGAATGCCGGATCGCGATACACCCGCGTGAGCCCGCCGCGCCGTCGCTCGATGCTCCACCCGCGCCAGCCGGCCTCTTCGTCACACACGGCGAATATGACGTCACCGGCACGGGCGACAAGATCGCCGAGCCAGCCCGCCGCTATCGCGGTCTGGGCACGGGGCAGTGCCATGAGCGCGGCGCGGGCGACCCGGTCCAGTATTAAAGTGCCGGGATGCCCCAATGTCCCTCCGGCAACAGATCCTGATACCCATCGGTAACTGGTGGTTACGACCAGGGGGTTGTCTTTGCCGAGCGGAGCACTAGTCTTGGCCAAAGTAACTCCTTTGGCTCGTGCATGGGCGGGGAGTGTCTCTAGCGGCTGGGCCGACGTGGCAGCGTCGGCCCGACTGCTTTTCCGGGGCCGGTGGTGGCAGTCCACCGAGCACCCGGGATGTAGGGGCGGTTTTCGGCGTGGGTTACTGCTGCGCGCACTGTGGCACAGCAGCGGTGGCCGCGATCTGGTGCGGTTCATGAGATCGCAGTGCTCCTTCCCTCCGTATCGCAAGGTCCGGGTGAGTAACAGTGCGGCAAAATTCGCCGCAGATGGCCCAAAAGCCCGCGATGATCTTGCAGTGACCTCTTCGGGTCACCGACGACCCCGTTGTCGGCGGGTCGCTTTGGAGGAACTCCACTGCGTCTGATTTCATGTTCCCCTTGGCATTGACGTTTGGCAAGTGCCAAAATCAAGTGCCACAGGCACCACACAGTCGGCAGAACCCAATGGTTGGTTTCATCCCGTTCGTAGGTCCACGCCTATCGCTGAGGCTCACGTGAAGGGGGCGACCACAGTGGCCGAAGGCAGCCCCACCGTCCGCCGCCGCGAGCTGGGCGCGCTGCTTCGCAAGATGCGCGAAGACAGAGGGATGTCGGTCAAGCAGGTCACCGAGTACCTGATCTGCTCCCCGAGCAAGGTCAGCCGCATCGAAACCGGCCATCGCGGCGCCACCCTCCGCGACATCCGGGACCTCTGCGATCTTTACGGTGTGACGGACCAGGCCGAGCGCGACCGTCTGATGACCTTGGCCAAGGAAGGGAAGCAACAGGGCTGGTGGCAGTCCTACGACCTGCCCTACTCGAACTACGTGGGGCTGGAGGCCGAGGCGGTTACCGTTAGCGGCTTTCATTCCTCGGTTGTTCCCGGCCTCCTTCAGACGGCTGATTACGCGCGCGCCATCCATGAAGCTGCGATACCGGAAATTTCGACACCTGCTCTAACGTCAGTGGTAGTAGACCAGCGCGTTGAAGCGCGCATCAGGCGACAGGATCTGCTTACGAAGGGGAAACCTCTTAATCTCTCAATAGTAATGGATGAGGCGGTGCTGCATCGTGTCGTTGGCGGCCCAGCCGTTATGAGTGCTCAGCTTCGGCATCTTGTTAATATGACGGAACTGCCCAACGCTACAATCCAGGTCATCCCGTACGATGTTGGCGCTCATCCGGCGCTGGAAAGTACCTTCTACATCCTCGACTTTGGTGAAGCTGTACCCAGTGTCATCTACGTTGAAGGGCTCGTGGGCTGGATTTATTTTGAGCGAACAGAGGATATTGACCGGTATCGGCGGGTCTTCGAGCGCCTGAACGGTATAGCGCTAAGTCCGGAAGAATCAGTCAAAGTTATGACGAAAATAGAGAGATCTATCGCCAGCTAGCTTGGCTGCTGTCGCTTCCTTGAGCTTTAGACTGTAAATAGATTAAGCTCGCTATTCATTATTAGGGGATATAATGCTCTATAAGCACGTGGCGCCCGTTCGGTCAGAGTGGCGCAAGGCAAGTTACAGCACGGGTAACGGTGCCTGCGTTGAGGTGGCGTCTTCTGGAGGACGCCTCGCGGTACGCGATTCGCAGGATCCTTCCGGTCCAGTCATAATTTTCGGGTGTTCGGCCTGGTCTGAACTAGTGGACAAGGTCAAATCGGAAGTTTAAAAAACTACTGGTGACAGGTCCCCGTGTAAGAGAACCTAATCATGACCGGCAGAGGTGCCGGACGGGATGCCGGGCAGGGGCTGCTGCAACGTTAATAAGAGCGATAGGCTTGGATCGTGCAGGAATGATCCTTGCTTATTTCGTCATGCCCTCATCGCTAACCCTTAATGGCCCGCCTGATCTTTCCGGGAGCACCGCTAAACCATTATGAAGAAACCTGACGTGGACTCGGCGCACGAGATGTATCGTAGATTTACGACACCTTTTGAATGGCGTACAGATCTAAGAGATTAAACGAGCGTAATAATAGTTAGGAGTGCATATGCCGACCGAACATGAAGTGCACTGGCGCGAGTCGTCAGTAAGCACTCCCAATGGTGCGTGTGTCCAAGTAGCCGAGGGCATGCTCGATATGATGGTTCGGGATTCCAAGGATGACGACGGTCCGGTCCTGCATGTTAGGCGGCCGAGCTGGCGGTCCTTTACCTACAAGATCAAGATAAACCGGCTTTGTCTTGACGCTGACGGAGAGAGCGGGACCATCTACCGTTACGCAGCCTGAGGCGCGCGCTTTGTAGAAGCCCCGGCTAGTGCTGGCCGGGGCCTCGGTGCGACTAGACCTCAGCGCGATAGAAGTTTTGGTACGAGCGCGATGGAGTCGGACCGCGCTGGTCCTGGTAGCGGGAGCCATAGATGGATGAGCCGTACGGGTGCTCCGCGGGCGAACTGGTCCGGAACAGGCAGAGCTGGCCGATCTTCATGCCCGGCCACAGCTTGATGGGCAACGTGGCGACGTTAGAGAGCTCCAGCGTCACGTGCCCAGAGAAGCCGGGGTCGATCCAGCCCGCCGTCGAATGGGTGAGCAGTCCGAGCCGTCCGAGGGAACTCTTGCCTTCCAAGCGGCCCGCGATGTCGTCGGGCAGGGACACCACCTCGTAGGTGGAGGCCAGCACGAACTCGCCGGGATGCAGGACGAACGGGTCATCGTCCACCGTCTCGATCAATCGCGTCAGATCGGGCTGCTCGATCGCGGGGTCGATGTGCGGGTACCGATGGTTCTCGAAGACCCGGAAGTACCGGTCCATCCGCACGTCGATACTGGAGGGCTGGATCAGCTCCGGGGCATACGGATCCAGCTTGACCCGGCCGGACTCGATCTCTTTCCTGATGTCACGATCAGAGAGCAGCACGCTCGCAACCTACCGGGTCCGGTACGATGTCTGGGCGTACATCGCGTTGGTCGGGTTCCTACGGGGACGACGAGGCCGGTGTGCGGCCTGCGGGTGTAGTTCAATGGTAGAACGTCAGCTTCCCAAGCTGATAGTGCGGGTTCGATTCCCGTCACCCGCTCCGTGTGAATGCGCAGGTCAGGCTGCCTTTTCCGGTCATGCGGATACGGCTCTCCCGGCGATCTCGTGCCCGTTCGTGCCCGATCTCGTGCTACCTGCTCACCCTCGGTAGCCAATTGCGGAGCCCAGCTCAGCATGCGTGGTGACTTCTCGTCCGTTTGCCGGACTCGGTTAGCTCTCGATATCCGACACCAAGCCGCCTGAAGCCCCGCGCTCGATGCGATGCTCGACCGCATCCAGTCCCTGGCGGGCAACGTCAAGCGGGAACGCCCGCGGGCGGCAGATCCGGGAGCCGGGGCGGGTGGCCACAGATGCTCGGGAATCTCGCCCGCCGCGGCGGCGAACGCTTCGAAGGCCGCGGCGATGGCCTGCTGCTGGCCTCTGGGCAGCTTGGCCAAAATGTCCTCGATCAGGACGCGCCTGCGCGCCGTCGCCTCGTCCACGACCTGTCGGCCAGCCGCAGTGACCGAGACCATCACCGACCGGCGATCCGCCCCGGGCGCGATGCCGGCGGTCCAGCTGCTTGCGGACCAGCCGATCGGTCATCCGCCCAGCTGTCGACGGGGCTACATCGAGCGCGGCGGCCAGGTCCGTCATCCGCTGCGATCCCCGGGAGGCCAACACGACCAGCATCCGGTACTGAGCGGTCGTGGTGTGCTCGGCGGCCGCCCCCAGCGACGGCGTGCTGACCGCAACCAGCGTCCGGCTCGCGGTCAGCACGGCGTCCACAACGGCCGCTTCCACCAGCGCCTCCGCCTACTTTGCAGCTCGCAATATTCGCATCATGCAACATTAGGACATACTTTAATAGCCCTACGCATACAAATAGCGAGAGCGACGTATTGCCGGAGCGGCCGGGGATACGGCGGCGCCCTGGTCAGCGAGACGCCGTTGCCTTGTTACTGGCCGGCGCGGAAGCCAGGTCTGCCAGCGGGCAAGCGCTGCGGTCGGCGGCTATGGCGCCGGGCATGCTGGCGCAGGCGGACCATTTGACGAGCGGGATGATGACGCGGCCGAAGTCGTGCTCGAGCACCAAGGCACCGGCGGTCAGGCAAGGTGGTCAAGGGCGGCTATGACCTGCTGGGGTTCGGTGCGGGTGCTGTAGTCGGGATGGACGTCAATCCACCGGACAGTGTGGCTGGCATCGAGGATGACGGTGGCGGGCATCGGCAGGGTGACGGTGCCGTCGGCGTTGACCCTGTTCAGGTCGAGTCCGAGTTGCAGCTGGGCGGCACGGGCCTCGTCGGACGGCTGCGTGAGGATGCCGAGGTGGCCGGCGATGATGTTGCCAGGGTCGGAAACAACGGTGAAGGCCAGGTCTTGCTTCTGCTGCATGGTGAGTGCCCCGTCCGGCTTCTTCGGGCTGATGGCGATGAGCTTGATGCCGCGTTCAGTCAGCTGCGGAAGCAACTGCTCCTGGTAGGCGGATAGGGCGATGTTGCTGTACGGGGACCAGCTGCCCCTGTAGAAGAGCAGGACCGACGTGGCGGCCCCGGTAGCGGCGTACAGCGTCGTGGCCGTTCCGTGTACGTCGAGCAGCTCCGCGTCGGGCAGGATGGTCCCGGCCGGGGACATGCCGGTCGGCACGCTGGCCGTCAGGCCGGTCCGCTCGTGGGCGAAGGCACCCGTGGTCTCGTTGAGCGGTTCGGCCGGGTCGGGGAGCGTCGGCGGGGCGACGTCCCTCAGAGTGTCAGCGCCGGGCCTGGTCGGCGTCTTACCAGCAGGAGTTTGATTGGGATGATCGGTAGGCTCCGGCTGTACCGGATGATCAGGAGTTCCGTCCGCAGGGGGAACGGCGGCTTCCTGGCTGGGCGTAGGCCCATTCCGTGCAGCACGGCGGCCCGCTCCCAGCCGCAGGGCAAGCGCGGTGGCTGACAGCAGGAACAGTGCTCCGGTCACGGCGAGCCAGTGCCAGAGGTAGGGGTTCAGCGGCAGGGTCGTCGAGACCGGGAAATGGCTCGGCAGCCGGAAGATCAGCGGGAACCAGACGAGTAGCAGCACACCGGACAGCACGGCGGGGACGCGGAGGTAGTTGATCCACGGCACGGCGGGCAGTTTCAGCGGGTGGTGCCTGAAGACCGCCATGACGGATCTGTCCGCGAGCGTGTACAGCGGCATCAGGAGGAGGTCGTGGCCGATGACCGCGGCGACGAACCACACGAGGATGCCGAAGGGGTTGACGGGCAGCAGCTCGGCCGCGGCGTATCCGGCGAGCGCGAAGCTGCCGATCATGGCGAGCAGGTGGAGTGGGCTGGAACCGTACCAGCGCAGTAGGCGGGTCACGTCAACTCCGGAAGGTCAGGCTGGCGACCCACTTGGTGTTGTGGACGCCGGGGTTGGCGGGCACGATCACCCGGGCCGGGTAGCCGTGGTTGGGCGAGAGGTCCGGCCCGTTGACCCGCAGGGCCAGCAGTGAGTCGGAGTCCATGATCTGCTCCGCAGTCAGGGCCGCCTGGCTGAACGCGCCGCCGCGCTGCAGGGACTGCACCAGGACGCTCGCCGGCCGTGTGACGCCGGCCAGCCGGGCGAGGTCGCGCAGCCGGACACCGCTCCAGGCCTGATCGTCGGTGGACCACCCCTCGACGCACGCGATCGGCAGGCTGGCGGTGTGCTGTTCCATGCGGAGCAGGTCGGCCCGGCGCAGCACGACAGGCGGGCGACCGGCCGGGCTGTCGTGCAAGAGCCTGAGCTGCCAGGCCGCGCCGGTCTCCGACTCCTTGATCCCGGCGCTTCCCGCGGTCTGGTTGACCTGGAAGTCGCCGGGCCCGCCGCTGACGTCCTGGCCGTGCGGGGCGAGCAGCGCGGTCCGCCGCAGCGGGCCGCCCAGCGACTGGCCCACGGACAGGATCGCGATGAGGGCCGAACCCGCGCCGGCGAACGCCAGGATGCCGCGCCGGGAGATCGTCGGTTCGGCGGGCTCCACGGCGACCAGGTACCCGGCATCCAGCGGCTCCGGGCGCGTCCGGCTGAGGTTGGAGCGCAGTTCCCCGATCAGGCTGCGGCTCCGCAGCGCCCTGATCATGACGGGCAGCTTGAGGGTCACGTGGACGACGAAGCCCGCTACGAACACCCAGGCGCCATAGAAGTGCAGCGGGTAGAAGGACCCGGGGAACTTGTACCACGTCTGAATGTTCAAGATCCCGGTGGCGAACTCGAACACCGCCCCGCCGACGAGCAGGAACAGCGACAGCCGTTCCAGAGCATGAGCGGGCGAGCGCACCGGTGGCCATTCGAACAGCTTCGGCAGCACCGACCACAGCTTGAACAGCAGGATCGGCACCAGTATCAGCCCCAGGGTGACGTGAACGCCCTGGTTGAGCCGGTAGAGCCAGACAGGATGAGTGGGCCAGGAGAACAGGTAGAAGCCGAGCAGCCCCTTGCCTCGGGTCTCGTCATTGACCGGGCTGAGGTCCGGGTTGTAGGCGGCGTAGGACAACAGGCCGGTGGCGAACACCACGGGGATGGATGCCAGCAGCACCAGGCCGAACATCGAGGTCAGCCACGGGCCGCGGATCGGGCTGCGCCAGAACGACCGGCGGAACGGGCCGGGAGGACTCTCCAGGCGCGACTTTATGCGTGATCTCATCAGCGATTCTCCTTAACGGCTCCGTCAAGGAGGCTGACGGCGGCCTGGCAGGAGCCACCCCCTCGGGGGAGCCATACCGAGGCGGGGCGGGTGTGGACCCCCGCGACCGGGCGGAACAGGGCGGCCGGGACCCCGGCCAGCAGCGGCTGCGGGCAAAGGCGGTAGTACTGGCTGAGCGAGGGCGGATACCCGGGCGGCAGCCCCGGGCCATCGGTGATGATCGCGCTGAACCGGCGGGCGGCGACCGCGTTCGCGGCACTGCGCCTGAAGCTCGCGATCGCGGTCTGGTCGGTGGCCCGCAGCACGTCGTGCGCCGCGTCCTGGTGCGCGGTCGGCGCCAGTCCCGCCAGCACGCTCAGGCCGGGGTCCGCTGGGACCGCAATGGTGCCGCCGAGCGCTCGCATACCCGCTATCAGCCGCTCGCCGACAGCGCGGTCAGCGCTGGTGGGAATCGCCAGGGACGGGTGGAAGCCGGTCAGCAGGAAGGCCGACTGAGCGAGGACGAGCACGCTTGAGACCGTGATGACCCACCAAGCCGGTCCGCTGCCCAGGGCCACGCCGGCGAGCAGCGCCACGGCGAGGTACGCGGGCAGCACGTCGTTGATGCTGCCGTCGCTGTGGACCAAGGCGGCATAGCCCTCGACCGCCAGCGCGGCGCAGCCCGCGAGCAGCACGGGGGGCACCCGACGCGCGCCGACCAGGGCGGCGCCCGCGGCGATGCCCATCGTGGAAAGCAAGGCCGTCCAGAACCAGCCGAAGCCGCTGCCGCTCAGTGAGTGCTCGGCCATCTGCTCGAAGACGTAGTAGAGGTACCAGCCGCCGCTGGTGAGCGCGAGCACGAGCGTGCTGATGCCGAGAACCGTGGCTCCGGCCAGCGCGGCGACGCAGGCGAGCCCGCGGCGCGGGCCTGCCATCAGGGCGGCGATCACCGCCACCCCCTCGGCAAGCCCGGTCTGCTTGGTGAGGGCCGCGGCAGCCAGCAGCACCCCGACGGCGACGGCGCCGCGCGTGCCCCGCATCCACCGGGCGGCGTACAGGCCGCCAATGCTGAGCGCGAGGAAGAGCGAGTCGACCCGGCCGACGTCGAAGCACGTGTCCGTGGCCAAGTAGGTCGCGGTGAACACGCCCGCGGCACCGGTCCCGGCCGCGATGCTCCCCGTTTCGCGCTGGACCAGGCGGGCCAGCAGGGCGAAACAGGCGAGCGAGGACAGCAGCGACACCAGCCGCAGCGGGAGGTAGGAGATACCGAACATGCGCGCCGCCGCGGCCGATACGGCGAAGTAGAGCGGCGGGTAGCCGTCAGGGACGTACCCAGCGGTTGGCGCCGGATACAGCGGCTGGCCGGCCAGGATGCGATGTACCTCGACCAGCGAGTTGCCTTCCAGCCATTCGAGGGCAAACGGGTAGGTCAGCCGGCTCAGCGCGATGTACAGGTAGGCACAGATCGCGACGAGGCCAGCCAGCGCCGCGGCCACCCGCACGGCGCGCGGTGTGCTCTGCCGCCAGGGCAGCCTGGCGGGGCCCGGCCGGCCGGCGCTGCGCGGACGCGACTTGATGTCCGGACTGCTGCTGAAGGTCACGTCGTGTATTACATGCGTGCGCCCCACAGGACGGCAAGGAATTGCCGCCTTACAAACTAAGGAATTGCCGCGCGCCTTACAAACTAAGGAATTTCCGCCCCACAAACTGGTGATAATTCCCGGTTTCAGCGATCGCCGGAATTGACCGTACGTAGGCTCAGAGAATGCGAGTACTAGTGACCGGCGGTGCAGGTTTTATCGGGTCCCATGTTGTCAAGGCGCTCGCGAGCGCAGGCCATGAGGTCAGAGTGCTTGACGCGCTGCTGCCGTGCGTCCATCCAGGCGGCATCCGCTCGTTTTCCAATGATCCCGGCTTCGAGTTCGTGCATGGTGACGTCCGCGACGCGCAGACGGTCGATGATGCGCTGCGCGGCGTCAGCGCGGTCTGCCACCTGGCGGCGATGGTCGGGCTCGGCGTCGATTTCGGCGACGCGCCCCTGTACGCCGGCTGTAACGACCTCGGGACCGCGGTTCTGCTCGCCGCGATGGCCCGTGCGGGAGCCAGACGGCTCGTGCTGGCCTCATCAATGGTTGTCTACGGCGAGGGCGCCTACTCGTGCGCCGAGCACGGGCTTGCTGCGACGCCGCCGCCGCGACACGCCGCTGACCTCGACGCGGGCAGGTTCGAGCCACGCTGCGAGCGCTGCGGCGAGACCCTGTCATCGGAGCTGGTGCCCGAGGATGCACCGCTCGGGCCGCGCAACGTCTACGCGGCGACCAAGGTCGCGCAGGAACACCTCACCGGTTCCTGGGCCAGGGCGACAGCGGGTCAGGCGGTGGCGCTGCGCTATCACAACGTGTACGGCCCGGGGATGCCGCGCGACACGCCGTACGCAGGGGTGGCGTCGTTCTTCCGCTCTGCCCTGGCGGCTGGCCGCGCGCCGCGGGTCTTCGAGGACGGAGCGCAGCGACGGGACTTCGTCCACGTCCGCGATGTCGCCGACGCCACCGTCGCCGCACTTGACGCGCTGACGGGCACAGGTGTCCCCGGCGGGCCAGGCGTCCTGCGCGCCTACAACGTCGGCAGTGGCACCCCGCGTACCGTGGGCCAGCTGGCGTCAGCGCTGGCCGACGCCTATGGCGGCCCAGACCCCGTGACTACCGGCGATTACCGGCTCGGCGACGTCCGGCACGTCACCGCGTCCAGCGCATCTGGCGGGAACTGCAGTGGCGGGCGACCGTGCCGTTCGCCGAGGGGATCGCGCAGTTCGCCGCGGCGCCGGCCGACCGCGTGCCGGCCTGACGGGCAGGCGATTCAGGAGCAGGCGGGCAGCCTCATCTCAAAGCAGCAGCCGGCCTCGGTGTTCACGACACGGACGCTGCCCCGGTGGGCTTCGACGACACCGCGCACGATCGCGAGGCCGAGGCCGGCGCCGCTTTCGGGCGCGGGGCTGCGAGCGTCGGTGCCGCTCCAGGCCAGGTCAAAGACATAAGGAAGGTCGGCTTCCGGGATGCCGCCGCAGCTGTCGGCGACCGCCAGCAGGGCGTCGCCGTCCTCCGGCCTCGCCTCGACGTACACGCGACCCCCCGGCGGGGTGTGCCGGATGGCATTGGCCAGCAGGTTAGTGAGCGCGCGGGACAGCTCGCGCGGGTCGGCGTGGACGGCGAGCTGCCTGGTCGCGCTGCCATCCAGCTGTACACCACGGTCCCGCGCCAGCGCCTCCGTGCTTGCGAGCACGTCGCTAACCAGGTCATCCAGGCCGATCTGGTCCGACGACAGCTGCAGGGTGCCCGAATGGATGCGGGACAGCTCGAACAGGTCATCGACCATGGTGGCCAGCCGTTCGGCATCGGCCCGGATCTGCTTGTGGTAACGCGGCGGATCGGCGGCCAGGCCGTCCTCAAGCGCCTCGGCCATCGCGCGCAGCCCGGCCAGCGGGGTGCGCAGGTCATGGGAGACCCACGCCACCAGCTGCCGCCGGGCCTGCTCAAGCGCTCGCTCCCGCGCGAGGGATTTCGCGAGCTTCGCGCTGGTGTCCGTCAGTTCCCGGGACAGGGCCGCGAACTCCGCCGTCAGCGGCAGCACCGGAGGCTGGAACTGGCCCTCACCGTCGCCGAGCGACCGCGCTGCCTGCCGCAGGGCCGCGCTGCCGGACTCGACCTGCCGCCCGAGCAGCCAGCTGAAGGTGAACGCCACGATTCCGGCCACGATGCACACCATCACGACGACGCCGAGATCATGCTGGGACAGGAACATCGCCTCGGCGCTGCCGAGCGTGCCGGCCACGATCGCGAGCACGGGCACGGCCCCGCTCGCCTGGATGGACAGGCGGAGCGACGCCTGCCGTAGCAGCCGGACGACGCCCATTCCGGCCAGGCCCACGGCGGCGGTGCTGCCCGCCGCGATCAGGACGATCTGGATCTGGTCGTTCATGACAGGTTCGCCTCCCAGCGGTATCCGACGCCCCAGACCGTCTGGAGCTGGGCCGGCGAGGCGGGCTCCGGCTCGACTTTGTCGCGCAGCCGGCGTACGTACACGGTGATGGTCGACAGGTCGCCGAACGACCAGCCCCATACCTGCTCAAGCAGCTCAGCGCGGGTGAACGCGCGGCCAGGATGGGAGACGAAGAAGGCGAGCAGGTCGAACTCACGCACGGTCAACTCCAGTTCCCGGCCGTCGCTGCGGGCGCGCCGGGCCGGCACGTCGACCTCCAGCCGTCCCGAGCGCACGGGCTGCGGCGTGGCCGCTGCCGCTGTGCCGGCCGTCCGGGCCCGGCGGAGGACGGCCTGCACACGCAGGGTCAGCTCCCGGGGGCTGAACGGCTTGGTCACGTAGTCGTCGGCACCGTTCTCAAGCCCCAGCACTCGGTCGCTCTCCTCGCCGAGCGCGGTCAGCATGATCACCGGCAGTGGCCCCTGTGCGTCCTGCCCCTCGCGCAAGCGCCGGCAGACCTCCAGGCCGCCGATTCCCGGCAGCATCAGGTCGAGGACGACCAGATCGGGCCGCCACGTCGCGGCGATCTCCAGTGCGGTATGCCCGTCCACAGCGTGCCGGGTGTCGAGCCCGGCGTGGCGCAGGTAGCCCACGACGACCTCCGCCACGGTCAGGTCATCTTCGACAACGAGAATGCGAGCGTCCACGAGCCGAGTCTAAGAACGCCTGACCGCATCAGGAACAGGCAAGCGCTCATTTCGGCATTATATCGAGATATTTCTTCGGTTTGTCATAAATTCCTTGCCCGGCAAAGGAGAAACTGCGCCCGGCTCCCGAGGATTGAGTTCTCCATTTTGTAAGGCCCTAGGGCCAATGCCAGCCCACGCTTTGTAATAACGTCGCTACCGTGATCGTTGACGTGATCTTGCCGTGCCTGAACGAGGCGTCGGCATTGCCTTGGATTCTTGACCGGATGCCAGCCAATTTTCGGCCGATTGTCGTCGACAACTGCTCCACCGACGGGTCGGGCGAGGTCGCGAGGTCGCTCGGCGCGACGGTCGTGCCCGAACCAACCCGGGGCTTCGGGGCAGCGGCCCAGGCCGGCCTGCTGGCGGCGACCGCCGACCTGGTGTGCTTCTGCGACTGTGACGGCAGCCTTGACCCGGGGCAGTTTCCCCTCCTGACCCGGCCCCTGCTAGCTGGCCAGGCCGACCTGGTCCTCGGCTGCCGCCGGACGCAACAGCGAAACGCCTGGCCGCTGCTGGGGCGGCTGGCCAACTGGGAACTGGCACGGCGGGTCCGCCGCCGTACCGGACTGGGGATCCGTGACCTGGGACCGATGCGGGCGGCAGGCCGGGAGGCGCTGCTCAGCCTGAACCTCGCCGACCGGCGGTTCGGATACCCGCTGGAGATGGTCATGAACGCGGCAGCCGCCGGCTGGCGAGTGTCTGAGGTTGAGGTGACCTACCTGCCACGTATCGGAAAGTCCAAGGTGACCGGCACGGTGGGAGGCTGCGTACGCACCGTGCGGGACATGAGTCAGGTGCTCGCCCGATGACCGCATCGGCACCGGAATCGGCTACCACCCTGCTCGTCATCGCCAAGCAGCCAGTCCCCGGCCGGGTCAAGACCCGGCTGGTGCCGCCGTGCACGCACGAGCAGGCCGCCGCACTGGCCGAGGCCGCGCTCGCCGACACGCTGCACACCGTGCTTACGGTGCCAGCCCGGCGGCGAGTCCTGGTGCTGGACGGCAGGCCGGGCCCGTGGCTGCCCCCCGGGTTCGACATCGTGCCCCAGTGCGGCGGCCCGCTCGACGAACGCCTCGCCGGGGCCTTCGCTGCGGTCCGCGGTCCGGCGCTGCTCATCGGCATGGACACGCCGCAGGTGGCCCCAGGCCTGCTCACGGTGGACTGGCAGGCGGCCGACGCCGTGTTCGGCCCGGCCGCCGACGGCGGGTTCTGGGCGCTCGGCCTGCGCGTGCCGGATCCCGCCATCCTGCGCGGCGTCCCCATGTCGACCCCGAGCACCGGAGTCATCCAGCGGGGTCGGCTGCACGCGGCCGCGTTGCGCGTCGCCGACCTGCCGCGGCTGCGCGACGTGGACACGGCGGCCGATGCCGTGGCCGTCGCCCGTCAGGCGCCGCGGAGCCGCTTCGCGGCGCGGGCACGGGAGCTCGCCACGGTCCTGAGCGGGGCCAGCAGCGTCCTCGGTGAAACGGCATGATGGCCGGGGCGATCGCCCTGTACGAAGAGGCGCTGCGCGAGCCGGCCGCGGTGCTGTTCCTGCGGACGGCTGACGGTCGCGCGCTGCCACTCCAGATGTCCCGGTGGTGCGGGCGGCCTGATGCCGCCGACGAGGAACTGCTCCGACATTGTCGCGGTCCGGTCCTGGACGTGGGCTGCGGCCCTGGGCGGCTGACCGTGGCGCTGACCGAGCGGGGAATTCCAGCGCTGGGCGTGGACATCTCGCGGGCCGCTGTGGCTCAAGTGTGCCAGGCAGGAGCGGCCGCCCTGCACCGCTCGGTGTTCGACCCGCTGCCTGGGCAGGGCCGCTGGGCTACCGTGCTGCTCGCGGACGGCAATATTGGCATCGGCGGCCTGCCTGCCCGGCTGCTCTACCGCTGTGCCCAGTTGCTGGCGCCGGGCGGCCAGCTCCTGGTCGAAGCAGAGCCCGGAGACGTCGACGAGGAGCTGACCGCATGGTTCGAACATCCTGACGGCCGGCGCGGCCCGGTTTTCCCCTGGGCCCTAATGGGCACGGCTGCCCTGCTGCGGGCCGCTACGAATGTCGGCCTGCACGTCAGGGGGCAATGGCGGCACAAGGACCGCGCGTTCGTCTGTGCGGCCAGGCGATCTTCGACGCACGTGGTAAGACCCGCGGGGGCGACCGCAAGGCTCATACCGGGGTCGAGGCGTCGCTGACGTCCCAGATGGATCCGGAGTCGTCCCCGGCCAGGTGCGCGATCAGCCGCCCGGTACACCGACCTCGGCTACGGCTACTACCAGGCCCGCCTCGACACCGACCGAAAGGGCCGCGTAAAACGGGCCGGTCAGAAAACGCCGACGCTTGCCCGCAAGCGCGTCGTTAAGCTGCCGCGAGGTCGTCATCGGGTCGGGCGACACGGCCGGGTCTCCTGATTGATTGAGTTCACGAGCGGTCAGCTGGGCGACTCCGCCTGGGCAGGTTTGGCCATTCGCCTTCGGCGCGGTAGCGTCCTGGGCCTTGCCCGGGGCTGCCGAATCAGGCCACGGTCTGCAGCGCTTTCATGATCATGTCGGTGACCGCATGGGGCGGGAAGATCATGATCACGTGCGATCCCTCGACCTCGGCAATCTCGGCCTTGGCGCGCTTGGCCATGGAAAGCACCACATCGGCACCGGCCGCCTTGTCGCCGGTCGCGACGACGGCCCAGGCGGGAAGCTTTTTCCATGCCGGTGGACCGTTCTTCTCACCGAAGGCGGCGGCCGCGACGGGCCTTTGCGCGGCGGCCGCGACGGCAGCGTCCTTTTCCGAAAGATCACCGGCGAAGGCGTCATGGAACGACGCCGGGTCGATGGAAAACTCGGCGGCCGTCTCGGCGCCTGATCCGGTCGGATAGTTCGACGGGCGGATGGCGGCGTTCAGGACGCTGTCCGTGGATCCCGCTTCGATGTCCTGCAGGGCCTCGCCCTCGTCGGGGGCAAACGCGGCCACATAAACCAGGCCGACTACATTGACTGCGTCCGTGGCGGCGTTCGTGATGATGGCGCCTCAATAGGAGTGGCCGACAGCCAGGACCCGTCCCGGGATCTGGCTGAACACGCTCGCGACGTATCCAGAATCAGCGGTTATGCCGCACAGCGGATTGACGATGGCCCGGACCGGGACGTTGGCAGCTTGCAGTCGTTCTACGACGCCGCTCCAGCCGGTGCGTCGGCGAACGCGCCGTGAACCAGGACGACAGTCACCGGTCCGGTGGCGGAGGTCGTATCAGTCATGGTCATTCCTTTCTCCGGTGGGCGGCAGCGCGTATCCGGTGGGCGGCAGCGCGGCGACCGGGTTGCGTCATCCGCCCGGCACTTCGGGGGTCAGGCCCTGATAAGGGCGGCGCGGGAGCGCCTGCTGGCTCGGCTAGTGGCATCGAGCGACGGTGCATCGGCGGTTCCACTCAGGCCGAAAGTGCGGCTTTACTCAGCCGGAAACGGCGATTTGCAAGCAGGGGATCAAGAGCTCGACCGCGGACGCGACCGTGCCCGTTACGTGCCCGTAGGCACGGCCGATCATGGTAACCCGCGGGCACTCACGGGGACGTTGCCGCTCGGCAGCAGGTCAGCGTCCCCGCAGGTGATCGATGGGCACTGGCAGTGACTTCCCAAGCTGATAGTGCGGGTTCGATTCCCGTCACCCGCTCCAGGCAAGCCCAGGTCATGGCACAGTCGTGCGTCCTCGTCCGCGGGTTCCCACGGCCATTCGCCGGGTGCTCGTGCCATTAGGCGCTCAACAGATCGCAAGCGCCCTCCTAAGCTGTTCAAGCTGATAGTCGATTCGTTTGAGGTCGGTCCGCGGCGCCGGCGATCCGGCCAAGCGCTCGTTGCCCGTCACACCAAGCTGGACGGCGAGCATCCAGGCCGCGTGGCGCTCTGGCGACGCCCGGCGCGCGGGACATGAGTCCTGTCAGTAACCGTGGGTACGCTAGAAGCAGGACGGAGATGGGCGATGACAGAGCCGGAAGCACGAAGGCCGGACTCTCGGGTGCCGAGCCGGGAGCGAAGCAGGGACGACGTTCTGGCTGCTGCACGCCCCTTGCCTCCCGACGAGGACGTTCTCATGGATGACCTCACGGAGGATGAGGACCGCCTCTTCGCCGGTGCTGTGCGCGACGCATGACTTCTGGCATCCGGGGTCCGGCCGTCATAGACACCGGGGTCTTCGCCGCACGTCTCACGCCCAGCGGGAGCTTACTGGCCGCGCGCTATCGCCCGCTCCTTGCCGGGCGACCAGCTGTCATCTCCTTCGTCACCGTGGCTGAGCTGGGATATGGCGCCAGGCTGGCTGGTTGGGGTCCCGGGAAGCTGCGTCGGCTGGAGTATGAGATAGCCCGGGCGGAGATCGTCTGGCCGGGGCCGCACCTTGTCGAGGCATACGCCTCGCTTCGCACCTGGTGTGTCCGGACCGGGCATGGCTTGGGCCAGAAGGAACACGAGGCGGATCGCTGGGTGGCTGCCCCGGCGATCTGGCTGCGGGTCCCCCTTGTCGCTCACGATCGCATCTTCACGAACGTGAAGGACCTCGAACTCTTGACGAAGCTCGGCGCAGCAAATGACCGCGCGGAATATGAGAAGGCATTCCGCGAGGGCAGCCTGGAAGGGTGGCGGGCAAGCAGTTCCGTTTCATAGACCGGCGGTGAAAGCTGCCCCGCCGGGGTTCCAGCACGGCGATTGAACGGACCTCCAAGCCATTAGCGGGCCACTAGCCAGCGTGGCGAGGGGCAGCCAAGGTCACTTGGGCTGCTACGGACGCCTGGTCAGCGACAGGCAGCCGTAACCACTGCACTTCCCAAGCTGAGAGTGCGAGTTCGATTCTCGTCACCCGCTCCCAGCGTGAAGGCCCAGGTCAGGACGTAAGTCCCGAGCCTGGGCCTTGACCGTTCGCGGGCGGTGACAGAGCCGTTCTGGATCAAGGCGGCGCCTGCAGCGCCGCATCCGGCGCTCCCCGCGCCGGGCTCAGCCCTGGGGAGGCCCGCCCGCCGCGCCCGCGCCGAGATACGTTGGACCGGCCGGAGATTCGGTGGCCATTCTCCGCTTCCGATTATCCGGCGTCGCCCGGAACCGGCCAAGGGCGCTTCGCGTCGCTGACGCGATGGCCTGGCGGCCACTCTTGACCGAACCCGGTCGAGAGTCGCCGGATCTGGCAGCTGTTGGGGAATCGCAGACTTGCGGTCAATAGCGGAGTCCAGCATGACGGTCGCTGAGAACGTGTGATGTGAGGTAAGGCGCATGCTGGCGATTGTCAATGAGCTGGGAGGGATTGCTCCGTCAGCGCCAGGAGCCCCGACCACCGGGATCGTACTCCGCGCCACTTTTGATGATCCCGGTAGACCAGCTGCTAGACCTTCGCCAGGAAGGCTTCCGGGCCGAATACCCGTGAAAGGAATCAGCCCGACGTCGGTTCGGGGGCTTACTTGGTTTCGTCTGGCCCGGGCAATTTGAGCCGGTCCGAGACCAGCTCCTCGAGGCGGCGCCATGCGGGCGATGACGCTGTCGCTGCTTGAGCTGACAGCAGGGTGTTGATGGTCGAGATTTCGGCCTCGAACCCTGGCGGCGGCGGGCTCGGGGATTGTTTCGCCAGCCAGGCAGCTGCCCGGTCGGCCAGGTCGATCAGGCGGCGGTCGTCGGGGTCCCAGTCGTGGGCTTGATCCCAGGCCACGTAAATCTGCCGGAAGTCAGGGTCGGCGAGGGCGGCTTTCTTATCCGCTGCCCACTGCGCCACCTGCTCGGGCACGCGAGCCATGAGCAGCGTCCAGCCGTCGCGTTCGAGGGTCATGGCCCGCTCGCTGACACCAAGGGAGCGCATGTAGTCGAGGAGATCGGTGACATTGGCGGGCAGGACGAGTCGTTCGCCGGCCTTTAGCCCGGCAAGCTGACGGCGGAGTCGCTCGAGATCCCTAATTCGTTCCTGGAGCGATTGGTCGACCTTGGTGATGGCGCTGGCGAACTCGGCGGGGTCGCCATCGAGGAGCTGACGGACCCGGTTGAGGGGCACCCCGGCGTCGGCGAGGGCCTTGATCCGGATCAGGTCGACCACGGCCTGGGCGTCGTATCGGCGGTAGCCGGACCGGTCACGGACTGGTTCAGCGAGCAGGCCCCGCTGGTGGTAGTGGCGGATGGCCCGGACCGTGACACCGACGTGAGCAGCGAGCTGGCTGATGGTCAGCCCGGCTCCGTCGGATGGGGTCGGCGGCGGGGCGGGTGGCCGGGTCACTGCCCTGGCGCCGCTGCCGGGCCGCGGTTGTAGCGGGCCATCGCCCAAATGTAGCCAGTGACGGCGATCCCGGCGCACCAGGCGGCACTGACGGCGGCGTGATCGCCGATCGGGCCGCTGGTGAGCAGGTCGCGCACGGTATCGGTGAAGGCGGTGAACGGCTGGTAGGTGGCGAACTGGCGTAGCCCGCCGGCCATGGAGGCGGTGGGAACGAACCCGCTGCCGAGGAAAACCAGCAGGAGCAAGAACATGGGGGTGTTGCTGGCCGTCCCCACGGTCTTGGCGACCACGCCGAGGGCGACGCCCAGCCAGGTGAGAGCCAGGGTGATCATGGCCAGGAAACCGGCGGTGGCGAGCCATCCGGCCGCCCCGGCGGTCGGGCGGAACCCCGCCAGCAGTGCGACGCCGATGACGACGGCCACGGCCAGCAGGGTCTGGATCATGCTGCCCAGGACGTGACCGGCGAGGACTGAGGGCCGCCAGATGGCCATGGTGCGGAACCGGTCGATGATGCCTTCGGTCATGTCGCTGGCTACTCCGACGGCGGTGGCTGTCGCGCTGGAGGCCACGGTGAGCAGGATGATCGCCGGGGAGACATAGTTGACGTACACGCCACGCCCGCCGAGTCCGTGGCCTAGCCCGTTGCCCAGGGTGGCACCGAACACGTACACGAACAGCAGAAGAAACATGACCGGCAGGAAGACCATCATGAGCGGGACCCCAGGGTAGCGCTGCATGTGGCGCAGGTTGCGGCGCAGCATGGTCGCGGTGTCGCGGGCGGCGTGGGTGGCGGTCATCGCTGAGTGTCCTCGCTGGCGGTGGGGTGGCCGGTGACCGCGAAGAACACGTCGTCGAGGTCGGGCGTGTGGATCGACAGGCTTTCGATATCGATGGCGTGCTGGTCGAGCTGGTCAAGCAAGGCCCGCAGCGCCGGGACGGAACCATCGCCCGGAACCTGCAGGCAGAGCGTCTCGTCGTCGCGCCCGGCGCTGGTGAGAAGGCGCGCGGCCGTCTCCAGACCCTGCGGGTCGGTGAATTGCAGGCGGATGTGCCCGCCGGGGATGCGGGCCTTGAGCAGCGCGGGGCTGCCTTCGGCGACAAGGGCCCCGTGGTCCAGCACGGCGACGCGGTCGGCGAGTTGGTCAGCCTCCTCGAGGTCCTGCGTGGTCAGCAGGATTGTGACCCCGTCAGCGGCCAGACCGCGGATGATCTGCCACATGACGTGGCGGCCCCGCGGGTCCAGCCCGGTGGTGGGTTCGTCGAGGAACACGATCCGCGGAGCACCGACCAGGGTCATGGCCAGGTCGAGGCGGCGGCTCATCCCACCCGAGTAGGTAGCCGCCATCTTGCCGGCCGCCTCGGACAGATCGAACCGGCCGAGCAGCTCGGCAGCCCGACGACGGCCGTCGGCCCGGCTCAGGTGCGCCAGGTCCGCCATCATCATCAGGTTCTCCTGGCCGGTGAGCAGCTTGTCCACCGCCGAGAACTGCCCAGTAACACCGATCGCGGCGCGCACCAGGTCGGCCTCCCGGACCATCTCGTGACCGGCTACTCGTATCACGCCGGAATCCGCCGCCAGGAGGGTGGAGAGGATCCGCACGGTGGTGGTCTTGCCCGACCCGTTAGGCCCCAGCAACGCGAACACAGATCCCTCGACGACATCGAGGTCGATACCGTCGAGCACCACCTGGTCGCCGAACGATTTGCGGACCCCTCGGGCCTCGACAGCCAAGGCGGCACGACCGGGAGCCGCCGAAGTCACCGATGAATGCTCGGGGCCCCGGCGGTGCGCCGTTCCAAGCCGCGGAGCAAACGGGCCGGCATCGCCAGGCACGCCCGCCGGCTGATCAGTCGGGTTGCTCATAGCCCCAATCGTGCAAGGCTGACGCAAGGTCAATGTCAAGCCTCTTAATGCGGTTGGGGTTACTGCGCGCGCGAATCAGCCCCGACCCCTGACGCAGGTCAGACGAAGACCGTCGGGCCATTAGCGGGCCATTAACCCCGGTCAAGAGCGGTACCTGACGGACACTCACGTACAGCCCCTCCCGCAGCTCAGAGGGCATAACAGCCGGGATAGCGCAGATTCCCAAGCTGATAGCGGGTTCGATTCCCGTCACCCGCTCCAGCCCCGAAGGCCCAGGTCAGGATGTGAGTCCCGAGCCTGGGCCTTGATCGTTCCCGGGGCGTTGCCGGCTCGGCGTGCCATTCACGTATCAGCCCCAGATACCGCTCGCGCGGCGCCGTACCGGCGTGAAAATAGCGGTGGTACCGCCCGTGACGTCGTTTTTCCTCTGGTGCGGTGGAGGCCGCGTATCAGCCTGACGC
>Ga0187851_10001283_pt1 | contig 24264 bp, 18 predicted proteins | sample June2016WEW_6_10_FD_132997 | JGI IMG/M metagenome (GOLD analysis project Ga0187851, IMG submission 132997) | Peatland microbial communities from SPRUCE experiment site at the Marcell Experimental Forest, Minnesota, USA - June2016WEW_6_10 | ecosystem: Environmental > Terrestrial > Soil >...
AGCTTCAATATGTTCTCCAAGGGACCGCTCGCGGGCTCGTGCACGCTCAACGTGCCGTCCATGCGTTTCGCATCGAACATCAGGTGCATGGCATATTCGCCGTCGCCATCGATGCGGCGCGCGGTCACATCGGCGAGCGTATTGTCGAGCGACCGCATATCCATGCCGCCGCGCAGCGACACCCGCGCAGCCCGACCGGCGAGCTCGGCACCGAGCCGTACGTCCTCGAGATCGAAGCGCCGCACCTCGATGTGCGGAACGGAGGCGTTCCCCCCGCCCCCCGAGGAATGCGGCGTGCGCTCCATGTCCACGTGCGCCACGTCGAGGCTGTCAACGGAGATGCGCCGCTCGAGGAGCGCGAGCGGCGTCCAGGTGAGCGCGATCCCATCAGCCGTCAGCCAAACCCCCTGCTTATCGGTGAGCTCGAGCTTGCGAAGCGTGAGCTGCGTCGGGAAGGAGCCGCCGAGCCCCGAGAGATTCACCATGCCCCCCGTCAGCCGCGCGGTGATACGCTCGATCAGGGCCCGACCTGCATCGGTGTTGCCGATCACCAGCACCGCAACCGTCAAAAGCGCAAGCAGTCCCGCCACGGAACCCAGCACCCACGCCGCGACCTTGAGCGGTTTGCGCGCCATCAGAAGGCCTGTCCGAGTCCGATGTAAACCTGGAAACTCTGGTTTTCGATGGCTGTGTGCTTGGTTGGTACGGCCAAATCCAGACGGATGGGACCGATGGCCGTGTAATAACGCACACCCGCGCCGACGCCGACGAAGACATTGGCAGGCGTGACAGTCAGCTTGTTGCTCACCTGGCCTCCATCGACGAAGAATGCGGCACCGAAATTCTGCCCGAATCGCTGACGGAACTCGGCGCCGCCCGCAACCAGGGCGGTTCCGCCCACCGGATAGTCTGTAAATGGAAAGTTAGGCCCGACCGCCTGGTAGGCGTAGCCGCGAATGCTGGCGCTGCCGCCTCCGTAGAATCTCTGGTCGGGCGGGAGGCTGTATTCGCCGGCGCCCTGCGCCAGGCCGACGACCAGCCGAGCTGCGAGGACGCTGCGCCCGGGGCTCAACGGCAACAACTTGTCGAGATCGAAGTAGGTTGCGAGCTTGATCTGATCGATGAGGAAGGTTGCGCTGCTTGCGCCTAGGGAGTGCGTCGGGGTGATGCTCAACGAATCGCGCATGCCGTGAGTGGGGTCATCCAGTGGCGAGGCCAGGTCGGTCGAATCGAAGGTGATGGCGATCGGCAGCTGGATAAGTGTGTAGTAATACGTCGGCTTGTCTAGCACCGTCCCGTTCTCATCCGGAGGGTCACATCGTTTTGGAAACGGCGGCGGACTACATATGAGCCCCACGACCTCAATGATCTTCTCGTTCACCGTCGCGACGCCCGCGCTCACGGTCCACTGCTTGTCGAGCTTGCGGGTGAGCGTCACGCCCGCGGTGGTGGCGGTCTGGTCGTACGCGTCCAGGTATTGCTTGATGGCGCCCAGGGAGAATTGCAGGGACTGGTCGCGGTGACCGAAATCCGGCAGCAGATACTTGATGGTGGCGTCATAGCCGAGGCCGTTGGTGGAGCTTCCACCGGCATTCAGGAGCGATGTGGTCACGGTCAGCTGCTCGGCGTTGCCGAACACGTTGCGGTCGCCCCACGTGACGCCGCCGCTGCCGCCGAGATCGGTGGAATAGGCCGCGGTGACGTTGATCAAATGACGCAGCCGCTCGCGCATCCTGAAGGTGATCGGCACGCCGCCCGTGTCATCGGCTTTCGAACCCACCTCGACGCTGACGGCGGCAAATACGCCGAGGGTCACCAGATCGGCTCGCGCCCGCTCGATGATGCTCGAGTTGTATTGATCGCCCGTGTGAATCAGGAGTCTGCGGCGCACGAGCTTCTCATGGACCCGCTTCAGGCCGCGGAAGTTGATTTCACCGATGCGCATTTTGGTGCCCGCTTCGACATGGAGGGTCACATCGAGCACCGGATCCGTGTTGTCCTCGTAGGCCACCGGCGCATCTACCTTGGCGAATGCGTATCCTTGTTCGCCCAGCACCGAGGAGAGCTTCGCGCCTGCCGCCAACACCGCGGCGGCCACCGCCGGGTCGCCGCTTTTCAGGGGCAGAGTATCCTGGGCGGATGCCGGCAAATCGCCGTCGATGGTGATGTGGCGCACGTGATACAGGGGGCCCAAGGTGAACTTCACCTGGATCTTCGCGTCCTGCTTCTTCGGCAACCCCATGAGCTGATCGGCGAGGCCGGGCGTATTAAGCGCGGCACCGTCGATCTGAACGTTGACGCCCGACTGGTAGTAGCCGTAGCTCTCCAAGACCGTCTTCAGACGGTCGATGTCGCTGCGCGCCCGCGCGATGAGGCCATAGGGACTCACCGGCGCGGAAGTGCGCAGGGACACAAGGTCCGAAGTTGCGTGCAGCGTCGAATCCATCGCCCCGTTGCCCGTGGAAACGAGCTCCACTTTATACGGTTGCGGGTCGGCCGCGCGCGCGCCTGGGACGAAACCGGCCACCGCCAACACCACCACCAAGATTCTGGGCAAAACCAAGCGCATTCGACTAAATTGAACCTCGGGACGGATGCGGTCCTACACCATTAAGGCATGATGTCCGAACCCTTTTATAGAGGCTCGAGTGTTAACTTTTCGATACCTCATGCCGGATGCGCCGTGTCAGTAATCGTTTGCCATGCCTGTGATCTCGCACATCGCGCCGACGGAATCGTGCCGGCCGCCCGCGTACGCTGCGTTCGCTGCCGCGCCGAGCTATACCGCACGAATGCGGCCGGTGTCGACACCCCGCTCGCTCTGGCATTTGCCGCCCTGGTGCTGTTCATCATTGCCAATGCCTACCCGCTGGTCGCTTTCAAGGTAAACGGCACTACGCGCTTGGCCACTCTGACGGGCGCCGCACTCGGCTTGTACGATCAGGGTTACGCCACGCTCGGGCTGCTCGTGATCTTCACCGCCGTCCTGGTGCCGTTGACCCAGATCTTAGCTTTTTTGTACGTGCTCGTCCCGGTGCGGCTGGGATTCCGCGCTCCCGGGCAGGAAACCCTGTTCCGGGTGCTGGCGGCCTTGCGGCCCTGGGGAATGAGCGAGGTGTTCGTGCTCGGGGCGATCGTCGCACTGGTCAAGCTCTCCTCGGAGGCAGAGGTCGCCCCGCGAATCGCGCTCGTCGCCTACGGCCTCCTCATGTTCATGCTGGCCGCGATGGCCAGCGTCACCCCCACAGAACAATTTTGGCAATGGATAAGCCGAGGGCGGCGATGAGCTCATTGCGCGAGCGCGCCGCGGTCACCGGTCGGAGCCTGGGCCTTCTGGTCTGCACCCGCTGCCGGGCCACGTTGCGCGCCATTGCCGCGGAGGAGCAGCGTTGCCCTCGCTGCCACTCCCCCGTGCACCTGCGCCGACCGCACAGTCTGGCCACCACGACCGCCTTGGTGATCAGCGCCGCGCTACTGTACATTCCTGCCAATGTATTGCCCGTCATGCGGACCCACACGTTCTTCAGCGACCAGGACGACACCATCATGAGCGGTGTCATATCGCTGGCGCATTCGGGCTCCTGGCCTGTTGCGCTGCTGGTATTTTTTGCAAGCATCGTCGTGCCGCTCCTGAAACTGATCGCGCTCGGTGAGATTCTGATCGCGGTGACGCGCAAGTCCGTGCATCAACCGCAGCAGCGGAGCCGCTTGTTTCGTTTGGTGGAATACGTCGGGCGCTGGTCGATGCTCGACGTGTTCGCCATGTCTCTGCTGGTCGCGCTGGTGCAGGTGCAATCGCTGGCGACGGTCGAAGTGCGGCCGGCTGCGCTGGCCTTTGCGGGGGTCGTCGTGCTCACCATGCTCGCCGCCCAGTCATTCGACGAGCGCTTGTTGTGGGATGGCGAATCCCGTGGCTGATCGCGCGGGGCCGCCTGAAGAGGAGCTTCCGTCGGCTGTCCCCGATCCCCGTCGGCGGGTACGCCTGCCCTATGTATGGATCCTGCCGATCATCGTGGTCATTGCGGGGGCGTTCGTCGCCGTGCGGGAGAAGCTCGCGGAAGGCACCAGCATCGAGATCACCTTCCACACGGCGGATGATCTGGAGCCGAACAAGACCAAGATCAGCTACAAGGCGGTGGAGATCGGCGAGGTCAAGGAGATCCATGTCTCCAAGGACCGCAAGGAGGTCGTCGTCGAGGCGAGAATCCACCGCAACGTCAGCGACTACCTGGTTCAGGACACGCGTTTCTGGGTGGTGCGGCCGAGGGTGACCGGTGCGAACATTTCGGGCTTGGGGACGCTGGTCTCAGGCGCATACATCGGCGTCGACGTCGGACACTCAGCCGCGCCCGAACATCGCTTCATAGGTCTCGAGGTTCCGCCGATCGTGACCTCCGGACTCCCGGGGCGCGAGTACATATTGCACGCAGGCGACATTGGGTCCCTCAACATCGGCTCGGCGGTGTTCTACCGGCACATGCCGGCGGGACAAGTCGTTGCGTACTCGCTCGACCCGGGCGGCGCGAGCGTCACCGTCAAGGTATTCATCAACGCGCCCTACGATACATTCGTCACGCAGGACACGAAGTTTTGGCAGGCGAGCGGCGTCGACATGTCGATCGACTCCGAGGGTGTGAAACTGCATACCGAATCGATTGCCTCCATCCTGGAAGGCGGCATCGCGTTTCAATCCCCCAAGGACTCCACCGCCAGCGCCGAAGCGGCGGTGGACACCGAGTTCAAGCTGTATTCGGACCGCGAGCGGGCCCTGCGCGAGACCGACACCGTCGCGGAGACTTTCATCATGTATTTTCAGGGATCTTTGCGCGGATTGTCGGTGGGCGCTCCGGTCGACCTGCGCGGTATCAACATCGGAGAGGTCAAGCGCCTCTCGGTCGAGTACGATCACGTGGCGGGCGAGTTGCGCTTCCCGGTGGAGGTCGACATCTTTCCGCAGCGAATTCGAGCTCGGGCGCGTCCGTCGAGCGTGAAAAACACCGATCTATCCGATGTGGGCGGACATACCATGATCGACAGCATGGTGGCCCACGGCATGCGCGCGGCACTCAAGGACGGAAACCTTCTCACCGGCCAGAAATACATCGCCGTCGACGTGGTGAAGGGAGTTGCACGCGAGACCGTCGCCTGGGATGCGCACCCGCCCATTTTTCCGACCGCTTCCGGCGGCATCGATGAGATCACCGACTCCATCGGAAGCGTCGCCAAGAAGCTCGACAAGGTACCCTTCGACCAGATCTCCAACCATCTGATCGCCACCATGGCAACGCTCGATCAAACGTTGAAGAGCACGGACAGCTTGCTGCGCAACGTCGACGCCAGCATCGCGCCGCAGGTCACCGCCACATTGAAGGAGGCGCAAGAAGCCATGAAGAACGCCAAGGAGGCGATGTCCGAAGGCGGCTCGCTGAATAACGGCTTGGGAGACACGTTGGTGCAGCTGTCGCGTGCCGCCAAGTCTCTCGGCGCGCTGGCCGATTATCTCGAACGCCACCCCGAGGCGCTGATCCGGGGCAAGCCGGCGGATCCGCCATGAACGACTGCGGGAAACGCGCAATACGGCGCTTGTTGCAGACCCTCCTCGCTGCGCACCGCGTGCGGTACGCGCCGGCGCTCGCCATGATCGCGTTCGTTATCGCCTCCTGTGCGGGACAGCCGGATCATTTCTATGGCTTGAGCACGATGCCCGAGGCTCCTCGGCCGCCGGCCGCCGGTTTCGCCACTCATGTCGTTCTCAGCATCTCGATTCCCTCCCTGGTGGATCGACGGCAGATGATCGTCGATGCGTCGGACGATCAGGTGCTGGTATTGGAGCACGAGCGCTGGGCGGCGCCGCTGTCGGACCTCGTTACTCAGACGCTGGCGCGCGACATCGAGCAGCGCCGTGCCGACGTGCTCGTTGCCGGTCGCGGCTTCGATCAGGCCGGCATCGAGCCGGTGCGCATCAAGGTCGACATCGTGCGCATGTCCGCGCATCGAGGGGGCCGGGCGACACTGGAAGCGCACTGGAGAATCGAGGGCCGTGCTCTCAAAACAGATCTGCTCGGCGGCGAGAGATTTTCATCACCGATCGAGGGAGCGGATTACGCGGCCATCGCCCGCGCCTTCAGCCAATGTCTGGCCTCGCTCGCGGATCGATTGGTCGAGAAGCTGCCGTCACAGTGATCCGGCACAGGACAAGCCCGCTTCAAGCGCCGTGCCGAACGCGGCTCGCGGTTGAGGCGGCAGTTCCTCCAGCCCGAAATCTCGAGCCATGGCAGACCTCAGGCGCATGCCGGCACCAGCCCGCCTCGCCGCGCACCACGGCCCAATCCGTGCTGACGTGTTCGCCGGTCATCCATGGGCTCCAAAAATCACCCGGCTTGCAGCTCGTTCGGAAATCGCGCTCGGAGGACAGGATGCGCGATCCCGCCCCCATTCCAGCCAAGTTCGTGACCGGCTTGCAAAACACGGGATAGCGCGGGGGCGGCGTATGGTGCAGCCCACATTCGAGGCCCTGAGATTGCGCCACCCGCAGCTTGTCGTAGATCCACCGATGGAAGGGATTGAACTTGTAGGCATCCACATCGTCGGTAGGGATATGCACGTCGGGCGGGCAGCTCACGCCGGCAAAGTATTGCAAACGCCACGGATCGCACTCGTAGATTGGCATCGTGCGAGCTTATGATGAGGGTCGTGAAGAAATCCCCGGGTATCCGGCTAGGCCGCATGCAGGAATTCGCCGACGCGACTGGCCATGTCAGACCCCGGGCAGACTTCGACAGCGGATCACCCCTCGCGAGGTAAGCCATGCAACAAGATGATCGAAGTACACATGCCGAAGGCGACGTATCGCCGGATCGCGAGGAGCGAATCCAGGAATTCCTGGCGCGGCACGGCGGAGCAGGCTCAACTCCGATGCGGGAGGAAAAAAGTCCTGCGGGGGATGGGGGCTGGTACGAAGTCCATGCGGCGGACGGCTACCGGCTGCACTGCGATTGGTCGAGCGTCGGCAGCCGCGAGGAGCTCAAATTCACTGAACTGGCCCCGCGCGGGCGCGCGGGCGGCCCGGGTTAACGTGCCTCGCGCGAAGCGGTGAGCTTGCAACGTCCGTTCGGTTGCATCTGGCTGCTGCTTGCATGTCTCGGCGCGGCGGTCAATGCCTCATCTTCGCAGTCCTCGGGCGTTGCGATCAGCCCCGCCCCCTCGAGCACCGCCGCCGAATTCATGGCGGCCATGCAACGAGCCCGGGCGCCCCTCGCTGCGCCGGAGCCACCTGATTCGGCCCTGCTCAAGGCCTATCCGATCTATGACTACCTCATCGCCGCGCGGCTGCGCCGCGACCTGACCTTCGCCCCCAATGAAGACCTCGACACCGCAATCGACGCCTTTTTGCGGGTCCGCGAGGGTGAACCGGTTGCCCGGCCATTGCGCCGGCAGTGGCTCGCGAGCCTCGCCGAGCGCCGGCGTTGGGACGTGTTCCTGCCGCGCTCCGCGGACCTGACCGACCCGGTGCTGATCTGCGATCGACTCCAAGGGCGCCTGGCTACCGGCGATACCGACAAGCTCGCGGCCGAAGCGCTGGCGCGATGGAATTTGGTTCAGCGACCGCCAGCCGAATGCGCAACCGTGTTCGCGTGGCTGCACGCACAAGGTGCGGTGACCCCGGCACTGCAGGAAGCGCGCGCACGCGCCGCCCTCGCCGCCGATAACCCGTCGCTCGCGCGTGAATTCGTTGCCGAGGTGCCGGCGGAGCGATCCGCACCGTTGCGTCAGTGGCTGCAGCTGTTGGATTCGCCGCGCCAAGCGCTCAGCACCTTGGCTGAAAGTCCCGCGTCTGCCGTCGAACCCGAGGCGCTCCTGGCCGGCTTTACGCGACTTGCCAACAGCGATTGCGCCTCGGCATCGGTGTTGCTCCCGGCCTTGCTGTTGCGCCCGGACATGACACCGCTACTGCGCGACAAGCTGTGGCGATCCTATGCGCTCGGCGCGGCGTACGCACGCCAGAGCACCGCCATGGCGGCATTCGACCGGCTCCCAGCCCATGCCGACGATCCTCAGGTTGCGGAATGGAGGCTGCGCGCGGCGATCTGGGCCGGGAATTACGCCAAAGCGCTCGACTGGCTGAACGACATGCCCGAGAGCCTCGCGACTCAACCTCGCTGGCGTTACTGGCGGGCCCGCGCGACCGCGGCGGTCAAAGGCACCGACAGTGCCGCGCCCTTGTTCGCCGAAATTGCCGGCATGCGCGACTACTATGGTTATCTCGCCGCCGACCGTCTTCATCAGAGCTACAATCTCAACGTGCATCCCTCCCCCGACGATGCGGACGTTCAAGCGACGCTCGCCGCGGAACCGCCTGTCATTCGTGCGCATGCGCTGTTCGATTGCGACCTGGCGGACGAGGCCGGCGTGGAATGGGGCTCCGTGCTGGCGAGCGCCCCCAAGCCCGTCAAGGTGCAGGCCGCGCACCTCGCCTCGCGCTGGGGATGGTACGCCGAGACCATTGCGATGCTCGCTCAGGCGGACGACTGGGACGACGTGGCATTGCGCTATCCCCGACCCTACGCACCGATCATCGCGGATGCGAGCAAGCTGACCCAGGTGCCGCCGGATTGGATATGGGCGATCATTCGTCAGGAAAGCCTGTTTCGAAAGGACGCGATCTCGCGCGCGGACGCCCGCGGACTCATGCAGATGCAGCCTGCCACCGCCGTCGCAGTGGCCAGGCGCTCGCATTTCGCCGTTCCCAGCCGCGACGACTTGTTCGATCCCGTGATCGCGGTTCCGCTGGGCGCCGCCTATGTACGCGAGTTGCTGGATCGCTACGGCAATCAACTGGATCTGAGCCTCGCAGCCTACAATGCGGGCCCGGTCTCGGTCGCACGCTGGCTGCCGGCGCAACCGGTCGACGCCGATGTGTGGATCGAGAACATCCCTTACACGGAGACCCGCGGCTACGTGCAGCACATCTTTGAGCACGTGGTCGCATTCGCCTCGGTGCGCAATGCCGAGCCGCCGCGCCTCTCCTCGCTGATGGCCCCCGTGAGCACCCTTCAGGCGGAGCGCCGAACCGATGCTGATCAGTAGAGCGCGCCGCTTTTACCAGCGCACCGCGACGTTGCGCGACAACCTGGCCGCGGGCGGCGCCTTCGCCATGGCGACCGTCGCGCTTGCACTGCTCGCTCGGCAGCTGTTCCCGGGAGAGATCAGCGGTTTTCCTTTCCTCGCGTTCATACCCGCCATCCTGGTGACGAGCTTCGTCTGCGGCTGGCGAGCCGGATTGATCGCGGCCGTGCTCGGTGCACTGGCGAGGTGGTATTTCTACGTGCCGGCGCCGGCGGCGAGCGCGGGGGTTGCCGGCCCAGCGGGCAATCCATTGCTCTTCAGCCTTGGGTTATACGCGTTCGCCGTCATCGTCATACTGACGCTGGTCGGCGTCATGCATCTGACCTTTCGCGATTTCGCGCTGAGTGAGCGAGCGCGGGAGATCTTGAATGCGAAACTCGAGCTGCGGGTAAACGAGCGCACCGAGGCGCTCGAAGCGGCCAACCAGCGCCTGCGGGACGAAGCCGCATCGCGTGCCGCCGCGGAGGCGCAAATCCGCCAGATGCAGAAAATGGAGGCGGTCGGCCTGCTGACCGGCGGGATCGCCCACGACTTCAACAACATGCTGGCGATCGTCGTCGGCTCGCTCGACATCGCCAAACGCCACCTGATGAGCGACCACGAGAAGGCCGAGCGCTTCATCGCCAATGCCATGGAAGGCGCCCAGCGTGGTGCCCAGCTGACGGCGCGCCTTTTGGCATTCTCCAGACAACAACCTCTGGACCCGCGTCCGCTCGACACCAACGCGCTGGTGCGGGACATGTCGGACCTGCTCACCCGCTCGATCGGTGAGAACATCCGTCTGGAGACCGTGCTCGCGCCGGAACTCTGGAGCACCTTTACGGACGCCTCCCAGCTGGAAAGTGCAGTCGTCAATCTGTGCGTCAACAGCCGCGATGCCATGCCCGAGGGTGGCCGGCTCACGCTCGAGACCGCCAACGTCACCCTCGATGAGGCGTACGCCGCGGCAAACATCGACGCGAAACCGGGCGATTACGTGATGATCGCAGTCGCGGACTCGGGCACGGGAATGGCGCCCGAAGTCATTGCACGCGCCTTCGATCCATTCTTCACCACCAAGGGCACGGGCAAGGGGACGGGCCTGGGTCTTTCCCAGGTATACGGTTTCGTGAGGCAATCCGAAGGTCATGTGAGCATCGAGTCCCGGCTCGGCGTTGGCAGCACGATCCGGATCTTCCTGCCACGCTATCAGGGCGTGTTGCCGCCCGCCGCGGTCGCCGCACGGGATGTTCCGGCGCCGCGCAACAACCAGGAACTGGTGCTGGTGGTTGAGGATGAGGAGCGAGTACGCAGCATGAGCGTGGAGGCGCTGCGCAATCTCGGCTATACAGTCATCGCCGCAGATGGCCCCGAGCACGCCTTGGGCCTCGTCGAGAGCGGTATTGCGCCGCACCTGTTATTCACGGACGTGGTCATGCCCGGCATGAGCGGGCGCGTGCTTGCCGAGCGCGTGAAGGAAAAGCAGCCGGGGATCAAGGTGTTGTTCACCACGGGCTACTCGCGCGGTGCAGCCCTGATGGACGGCGCCTGGGATCGGCGGGCGCCGCTGCTCTCCAAGCCCTTCACCGTCGAGCAATTGGCTGCGAAGATCCGTAACGCCCTCGACACGCCGGCGTGAGCGCCACGTCGCACATTAAACTGTTTTAACAATTCAACCATGCACGCTTAACCGCCCCGGGCTCAGGGTGGCGGCCATGCAATGGCAATCGGGCTCCCGTGCTTGGTGCGGGCTCATCTGTGCGTCTCTCGCCGCCTGCAGCGTGGGCACCCCCTATCGAAGGCCTCCAATTCCCCTCCCGACGGAGTGGAATGCGCCGGTCGCGAACGGAGCGAATGCCGCGCCGGACACGCGCGTCGGGGTATGGCCGGAGGCCGATTGGTGGCATGATTTCGGCTCCCCTCGGCTCGATGAACTGATCGCCCAAGCGCAGCAGGGCAACGACGACCTCGCCGCTGCGATGGCACGTGTGCAGGAGGCCGATGCGCAGCTGCGTATCGCCGGCGCACCGCTCTTGCCCACGGTCGATCTGGGCGCGACCGCCACCCGCGAGCGCTCGAGCGTGCCGCTCGGAGGCCTGGGGATATACAACGTCTTCAACCCCGTGCTCACCGCGAGCTACGAGTTGGACTTCTGGGGCAAGAACCGCGCGGCACGCGATTCAGCCAGGGCTGCCGCCGTTGCCAGCCGCTACGACCAGCAGACCGTCGCCCTCACCGTGGTCTCAAGCGTCGCGACAACGTATTTTCAAGCCTTGGAGCTGCGCGACCGGCTGCAGGTCGCACGGCAGAACCTGGAGAACGGCGACAAGATCTTGCGCGGGCTGACCTTCGAGCGGGATGTGGGGACGGCGACGGGCCTCGATGTCGCGCAGCAGGCGACGGTGGTCGCGCTGCTCTATGCTGCGATCCCGCCGCTCGAGCGACAATTCAAGCAGACGGTCTATGCGCTTGCGGTGCTGCTCGGCCGTACTCCCGAGTCCGTCGACGTGACCGACGGCACCTTGACCACGCTCAAAAGCCCGCCGGTGGTGTCGGGACTGCCCTCCAAGCTTCTTGCACGGCGCCCCGACATCGCCGCAGCCGAACAGCAGCTGATCGGCGCGAATGCCGACATCACCGTGGCCCGCGCCGAGCTCTTTCCCACGATCGAGCTGACGGCGAGCGGCGGTTATGAAAGCAGCGTGTTGTCCTCGCTCGTCAGTCCGGCGAATCGCGTCTACGCCCTCTCGGGCGGGCTGACGCAGCCGATCTTCCACGGCGGCGCGCTGCGCGGCGAGCTCGCCTACACGAAGGCGCGTTACACGGAGCTCGCCAGCACGTATCACAAGACGGTGCTGACCGCATTCAGCAACGTGGAGAGCGCGCTGGTGGCGGCGCGTCAGACGGCCGATCAAGAGGAACGTCAGGCGCAGGCAGTGGCGAGAGCCAAGCGCGCCTATGAGTTCGCCCAGATACAGATGTCCGCGGGCACCGTCAACATCCTGACCGTGCTCAACACGGAAAATGCGCTCTTCAGTGCGCAGGACACATTGGTTCAGGTGCAGTACTCGCGCTTGCAGGCGTTGGTGGATTTGTTCACCGCCCTCGGCGGTGGTTGGCATCAGGGGTAGGCCATGACAGTGCTTTCGCATTACGGCAAAGGCCGCACCTGGGTGATGATCGCGATCCTCGCGGTGGTCCTCCTCATCGTCGGCCGAGCAGTGCTGCACAAGCCCGCATCCGCCGCCACTCAGAAGTCCGTGCCGGCCGTCGCCGTCGACACCGCACAGTCCTTCCGGAACGACGTGCCCATCTTCCTGCAGGGATTGGGTACGGTGCAGGCTTTCTACACCGTGACAGTGACCGCCCGCGTCGACGGCGAGCTGCAACGCGTCGCCTTCACCGAAGGTCAGACCGTGCACAAGGGCGACCTTCTGGCGCAAATCGATCCGCGCCCGAACCAGGCCGCCTTCGATCAGGCGGTCGCCACCAAGAGCAAGGACGAAGCTCAGCTCGCCAATGCAAAACGCGACTTCGAGCGCTACACGAAGTTGCAGCCGCAGGATCTCGCCAGCAAACAGACGGTCGATACCCAGCGCGCTCTGGTCGATCAACTGGCCGCACAGCTCAAGGTGGATCAGGCCATTATCGACAATGCGCGTACGCAGCTCGAGTACACGCGGATCACTTCTCCGATCACCGGCCGCACCGGCATTCGCCTGGTCGACCCGGGCAACATCGTGCACGGCGCGAACTCGACCGGCATCGTCGTGGTGACCCAGGTGCAGCCCATCTCGGTGGTGTTCACCCTGCCCGAGGAGGAGCTCGGCGCCGTCGTCCAGGCGCTCGCCGCCGGCAGCGTGAGTGTCACGACCGTCTCGCGCGACGGCGGAGCCACGCTCGATGAGGGCACGCTGAGCTTGATCGACAATCAGATCGATCAGTCGACCGGATCCGTTCGACTGAAGGCGACCTTCGACAACGCCCGTAACACGCTCTGGCCGGGACAGTACGTCGACGCGCGGGTTTTGGTCCGCACCGAACGCAATGCGTTGACCATTCCGAACGCGGCGGTGCAGCTCGGCCCGAACGGGCCTTTCACCTACGTCGTCAAAACCGATTCCAGCGTGGAGGTGCGCCCTTTGCGAGTCGCGGAGGGCGGCGGCGGCTTGACCATCATCAAGGAAGGCCTGGCACCGGGCGAGCGCGTCGTCACCAGCAACCAATACCGCCTGCAGGCGGGTGTCCGCGTGCAAACCACGGCGCCTGCCCCGGAAGCGGCGGTGGGCGGGCACCCCGCAGCCCCTCCGCCTGCCCCTGCGAGCGCACCTGCGGGCGCTGCCAAGACATCATAACGGCCGGTATCGCATCGTGAACATCTCCGCACCCTTCGTCCGCCGGCCGATCGCCACCTCGCTCCTGATGGGCGGAATCTTCCTCGTGGGGCTCGTGGTGTATCCGCTGCTCCCGGTCGCACCGCTCCCGCAGGTGGACTTTCCCACCATCCAGATCTCCGCCCAATTACCCGGCGCGAGTCCGGAAACCATGGCGGCCACGGTGGCAACTCCCCTGGAATACCAATTCGCGGAAATCTCCGGGCTCACGCAGATGACCTCGACCAATCTCCTGGGTCAGAGCCTCATCACCCTGCAGTTCGACTTGAACCGCAGCATCGACGCAGCCGCCCAGGATGTGCAGACCGGCATCGATGCCGCGGGCGGACAGCTTCCGAAAAATCTGCCGACACCGCCCACCTACCGCAAGGTGAATCCCGCCGACTCCCCCATTCTCATCCTCGCGGTGCATTCCGACGTGCTGCCGGTCACCACCGTCGATGATTACGCGGAGAACATCCTCGCGCAGCAGATATCCCAAATCCCGGGCATCGCGCAGGTCTCGATCGGCGGCCAACAAAAACCCGCGATCCGGGTGCAGATCGACCCGCTCAAGCTCGCGGCGCTCGGCCTTCAGTTGGAAGATGTGGCAACGGTGATCAACGTCGCCACCGTCGACGCTCCCAAGGGATCGATCAACGGTCCGACCCGTGCGCTCACGATCTACGACAACGACCAGCTGCTGAAAGCGGCGCCCTGGAACGACGTGGTGGTCGCCTACAAGAACGGCTCGCCGGTGCGCATCCGCGATATCGGCATCGCCGTGGACGGACCGGAAAACACGCTGCTCACCGCGTGGCAGAACGGCCGCAGCGGCATCCTGCTGCTGATCTACAAACAACCGGGCGCGAACGTGATCGACGCGGAACAACGGGTGGAGCAGCTCCTGCCCCACGCGCTCGCCTCGGTGCCGCCCTCGATCAAGGTGGACACCGTCGCGAACCGCACCACCACCATCAAGGCCGCAGTGCAGGACGTGGAGTTCACGCTCGTCCTCACCATTGCGCTGGTGGTCCTGGTGATATTCCTGTTCCTGCGCACCGCCTGGGCCACCATCATTCCCGGTGTCACCGTCCCGCTCGCGCTCCTCGGCACGGCCGCCATGATGTACGTGCTCAATTACAGCCTCGACAACCTCTCGCTCATGGCGCTCACCATCGCGGTCGGCTTCGTGGTCGACGATGCCATCGTGATGCTGGAGAACATCTACCGCCACATAGAGGACGGTCTGTCGCCGCTCGAGGCGACGCTCAAGGGCGCGGGCGAGATAGGCTTCACCATCATGTCCATCAGCCTATCGCTGGTCGCGGTTTTCATACCGCTCCTGCTGATGGGCGGCATCATCGGCCGCCTGTTTCGCGAGTTCGCCATCACCATGACGATGACCATCGCGGTCTCGGCGTTCGTCGCCTTGACGCTCTCCCCGACCATGTGCGCTTTGTTCCTCAAGGACGAGAAACACGCCAAGCACGGCCGCTTCTACATGACGATCGAGCGCGCCTTCGATGCCCTGCTCGCCGCCTACACGCGCGGCCTCGACTTCGTGCTCGCGCGACAGCGGGCGACGATGTTCGTGTTCCTGCTCACGGTGGCGACCACGGTCGCGCTGTACATCGTGATTCCGAAAGGGTTCTTTCCCCAGCAGGACACCGGCATCATCGTCGGGGTCTCCGACGCGCCGCAGGATATTTCCTTCGACGAGATGGTGCGCCGGCAGCATGCGCTCCTCGATGTCGTAGCGCGCGACCCGGACGTCGAAAGCTACGGCACCGGTCTCGGCGGCAGCCGCCCGGTCAACAACGGCTTCGTCATCATCGGGCTCAAGCCGCGCGATGAGCGCAAGGCCAATGCGGATCAGATCATCAACCGGCTGCGCCCGCAGCTTGCGAAGGTCGCGGGGGCGACGCTTTTCATGCAGGCGGCTCAGGACCTCAATATCGGCGGCCGCACCAGCCGCACGCAGTACCAATACACGCTGACGGACTCGGACATCGACGAACTCAACGCCTGGGCACCACGGCTGCTCGAGAAGCTGCAAAAGCTCCCGGCTCTGCGCGACGTGGCGTCCGATCAACAGACGACCAGCGGCATGGTCGCGCTCACCATCGACCGGGATCAGGCCGCTCGCTTCGGCATCCAGCCGGCGGCCATCGACCAGGCCCTCTACGATTCATTTGGCCAGCGCCAGGCCGCGCAGTTCTTCACCCAGGCCAACAGCTACCACGTGATCCTCGAGATCACGCCCTCGCTGCAGACCGATCCGGCATCGCTGCAGAAGCTGTACCTCAAGTCGCCGCTGACCGGCCAGATGGTGCCGCTGTCGGCGATGACCCGCTACGACACCCAGCACGTGACCTACCTGTCCATCAACCATCAAGGGCAGTTCCCGGCAGTGACGCTGTCGTTCAACCTGGCGCCCGGCGCAGCGCTCGGAGATGCGGTGGATGCGATCACCAAAGTCTCGGCGGACATGCACCTCCCCGCCACCATCGCGGGGACGTTCCAGGGAACCGCGCAGGCTTTTCAGAGTTCGCTGAAGACCCAGCCCTACCTCATTTTGGCGGCGCTGGTGGCGGTCTATATCATTCTCGGCATGTTGTACGAGAGCTATATCCACCCGTTGACCATTCTCTCGACACTACCCTCGGCCGGCGTGGGCGCGCTGCTGGTGCTGCTGCTCTTTCACATCGAGCTCTCCGTGATGGGCCTGATCGGGATCATTCTCCTGATCGGCATCGTCAAGAAGAACGGCATCATGATGGTGGATTTCGCGATCCAGGCCGAGCGCGAGCAGCATCTGTCGCCGCATGACGCGATTCGTCAGGCCTGTCTGCTGCGGTTCCGCCCCATCATGATGACGACCATGGCGGCGCTCCTGGGAGCACTGCCACTGGCGCTCGGTCGGGGAACCGGATCGGAACTGCGCCAGCCGCTCGGATACACGATGGTCGGCGGGCTGATCGTGAGTCAGGCACTGACGCTGTTCACCACGCCGGTGGTGTATCTCTATCTCGATGAATTCAGCCTGTGGCTGAAGGGCCGGCACCGCAAGGATCCCGCATCGTCTGGACACGCGGTCCCTGCTTCCGACCGAGGCGCGGCCGTGGGAGAGTCGACGTGAAGATTTTGTTGGTCGAGGATAACGAGCGCGTCAGCCAATTCGTGGTCAAGGGACTGCAGGAGGCCGGCCACACCACCGATCATGCCGTCAACGGCCGCGACGGGATGTTCCTGGCCGCGAGCGAGCCGTACGATGTGATCATCATGGACCGCATGCTGCCCGGGGAGATCGACGGTCTCGCCATCATCGAGGTGTTGCGTAAGGCGGGCAAACGCACGCCGATCCTCATCCTGAGCGCGCTTTCCGAGGTCGATGACCGCATCCGCGGCCTGCGAAGCGGCGGCGACGATTATCTGACCAAACCGTTTGCCTTCGGAGAGCTGCTCGCGCGCTTGGACGCACTGCATCGCCGCTCCCAGGGAGTCAACCGGGAAATTCCCCTGGCCGTCGGCGACTTGCATATGGATCCGATGACGCGCAAGGTTACACGCGGCGATCGCCCGATTACGCTTCAGCCGCGCGAATTCAAGCTGCTCGAATACCTGATGCGACATGCCGATCAGGTCGTCACGCGCACCATGCTCCTCGAGAACGTATGGGACTATCATTTCGATCCGCAGACCAACGTGGTCGACGTGCACATCAGCAAGCTGCGGCAGAAGATCGACGCCGAATTCGAGCGTCCGCTGCTGCGCACGGTGCGCAATGCGGGATATATGGTGACGGCCGGCGATTAGCCGCCTCCCCATGATGCGCTCATCTGCACTCTCGCTCGCGCTCGGATATGTTGCCCTCGGCATCGTATCGCTGGTTCTGTTCGCGGCCCCGCTCTGGTATGCGTGGCAAGTGACGATCCAGGACGGACGCAGCGAGATCCTGCAGGCGGATGCCCAGCGTTTGACCGACGTGTTCCGCCGCGACGGCGGCGAGGCGCTCAAGAATTTCATCGATGCGCGCGTCAACATGCAGATCGCGGGGGATCGCATCCTGCTGTTGACCGACTCCTCGCTGAACCCGCTGTCGGGAAATCTGCGACTGTGGCCGAGCAACGTGCCGGCGGCCACCGGCAACTACCGGATCAACATCGACTTCGGCGACCGCGCGAGGCAGGACACCCTGGTGCACGTGGCGCATCTCGGCGATTACTATCTGCTCATCGGGCGCGACAACAAGCTGTTTGCGCCCCTCGAGCGGCGATTCTGGTATGGGTTGACCGCCGCCATCGCGGTGCTGTCCATTGCGGGCCTGATGATCGGGCTCATCACGCGCCGCGCGCTCATGTCGCGCGTCTACAGCATCGGTCAGACCGTCACCGCCATCATCCATGGCGACCTGAAGCACCGTCTGCCGACCAACCTGAGCGATGACGAACTCGACACGCTCGCGCGCACCATCAATGGCATGCTGGAGCAGATCGAGCAGCTCGTGCACGGCGTACGCAACGTCTCGAACTCGATCGCCCACGATCTGCGCACGCCCCTTGCGGAGCTGCGCTCGCGGCTGGAGGAGCTCATTTTGGTGCGTCCGCCTCCCGATGCGACGTTCGCAGAGCTCGACGGCGCGGTGGCCGACGTGGACCGGGTCATCCGCATATTCGACGCGCTCTTGAGACTGGCGGAAATTGACGCGGGACTGCGCCGCTCGGGATTCGTGAGCCTCGACCTCGCGGACCTCGCGGCGGCGGCGGTCGAGTTCTACGCTCCCGCCGCGGAACTCAAGAACATCCGGCTCACCTTGCACTCGCCAGGCCCGCTCGCCGTTTCCGGGGATCCGGTGCTCCTCGCGCAAGCGCTCGGCAACCTGATCGACAATGCGCTGAAATACGCACCGGACGAAGGTCTCATCGAGGTCACGATCCGCCGGCGCACCGACGCTCTCGCCGAGATCGCGGTGACCGACAACGGTCCCGGCATTCTGGATGCGGAAAAGACCAAGGTGGTCGAGCGCTTCTATCGGGGCGACGCCAGCCGCGGTACTCCGGGCGTCGGCTTGGGCTTAAGCCTGGTGCAGGCGGTTGCAAAGCTCCATGGCAGCGCGTTGGAACTGTCAGATCGCCACCCCGGCCTGTGTGCGATGATCGCGGTCCCCTGCAACGAGACGGCCTCCGCAGTCGCGGGAGCCGCGGCTAGCAGCGAAGTGACCGTTCCTGGAGGCGCAGCGGGCGCCCCCACGGCGACCACCGCGTCGTAATCAGACATATTCAGGCTTTCGTGCGTGAGTTTGTGAGCCAGTACCGGGGCCCTGTAAAACGCGGCCTTTATGATCGGGTTGCAATCCTGCGATAAACGGGAATTGGCTTGCAATGAACGCCTTATCCGCCTTCGCCGAAAGGCTATTTTTTGCCGTCACTTGCGTGCTGGGCTGGGTGGTTTTCCCGATGTTCATCCTGGCGGCCGGCACGGTGCTTTTGGCCTATGCCCTGATCGCAGAGATCTTGTGGTCGATTGCAGGCGCCGCCGCCCCGATCTACCGGGACAAGCTCGCCGCCCGCCGGATGGCCGACCGACTCTGCGGACCGCTTGGTCCGTAAGACGATACCTACGGCGCAACACCGGGGTCGCCCGGTCCCATCCCAGCCGAAGCGGCATATCCTCTCGCTTGCGAGATGTCGTTCGGCATCTCCATCTCTCACGAGGAGCAGGCCATGGGTAATGCAAACGACGACAAAGCGCGGACTCCGACGTCCGCCGAGCGCAAGCTCCGCGGTGGTGCCCTGACGGGCTCCGAGCAGAAATCCGCGGCAGACCACACCACCTACGAAGAGCGGCGCGATCCTGACACCGAGCTGCATCTCGACGGCGAAACGGACGGTCTTTATAGCGATGGTTTGGACGTGGAAGATGACTCCGGTGAGACACTCGCGGGCACCCGCGGCGACTCGGCCGGCATCAAGCCGTAGCGCGACGGCAGAGAGCGCGAACGACCGCACATTTCAGCCATTCAGACCTCGATTAACCGCCCTGCAATGCGACAATGACCCCCCGCATTGCCAGGAAAGGGCGAAAGGTTGTCGCGTCTGCAGGTGGCCACTCTACGTATCGGGCGCCGCCTCAGAGTTCGCCTTTATCGAGGTTTGTCACTCGGCATCTCGGCTCGACTCGCCGTTGCCTTTGCGGCAGTGGCGATTCTCGCCGTCGCGGCGAATGTTGTCATGGAGCGCGGCGTACAGGTGGTTCGTTCGACGCGTCTCGATCGAAGCCAGTACTCCCCTCTCCCCGACACCTTTAGGCCAGTAACCATTCCGGCCCAGCTCCCGGGGTCGGCAAATCCAATCGGAGGCGATCAGGCCGGGCACACCGCGTCCGAGCCTGCGATCGGCCGGTTCGTCAGTGCCGTCGATCGCTTTCAGAGCTCCACCGAGGTACGTGCGACCTCCGATTCTGCCGAGTCGACGGCCGAAGTGGATGCGAGCGTCAAAGAGCTCGACGCTGCCGCGAAGGATTTTCGGCGGTTGCTCCCTCGCCCCCCACTGGTGGCCGAGGTCGACGCAGCGCTCATCGCATACCGGCAAGCCGGCGCCGACTACCTGGCGGCGGCTGTTCTCCGGCGCTTCGCCGCCATGGATTATCTCGCGCGTCTGGACGACCTGGACGGCAGAGTTACGGCCTCCATCAATACCGGCTGGAAAATTTTCGGACGAGTTGTTGCGCGCGAGTCTCTGCTGACTCTGCATGCAAGGCTCGACGAACTACGCCATCGAATCGGCGCAGCGGGCGGCCCTGAGAACAGTTCGTCTGGGTTTCCGAAAGTAACCGAAGGCGAGCTGTCCCTGAGGCAGGCGTACGACGCCAGCGAGCGCAGCCTGGCGAAATCCGAAGGCGCCGCTTGGATCCTGCAAACACGCGAGGACATCGAGCGGATGGCTGCACTGCGGGAGGAGGTCCGCGCCGCGACGGCTCGAATGCTCGATCAGCAACGATTGCTCGCATCCTCCCGCGCGCGCCTGGTGGCGCTCACGTCGAGTGCCCGCGCCGCGGCCGGCGGGGCTTCCGGCAGCCCTCGAACGGGGCCGAACGCGATCGTCACGCCGCCGGCCTCTATACTTAGGTCATCGCCTGTCGTCGCGGCGGCCACCACCACCACAACGACCATGGACACAGTGCCCGACCGGGGCCGACGATCCACCGTGGCAGGCATCACCGCGGGCGTTCTCGCGCTCCTGGCCGTGATCTCGATATGGACCGTGCGCAGCATCCTGATACCCGTGAGGCGCATGCTCGATGCCACCCGCGGACTCGCACAGGGCGACATCGCCACTCGCGTACCCCGTGGCGGAATGAAAGAACTGGACTCGCTGGCCGCCGCGTTCAACCGCATGGCCTCGCAGCTCGAGGCGGCCCGCGACATCACGCACGATTACCGTCGGCATCTGGAATCCCAGGTGGAACAACGCACCCGACAGCTTCAGCACCTCGCCGAGCGTGACTCGCTGACGCTGCTCGCAAACCGCCGTCGATTTTTCGTCCTGCTCGACCAATCCATGCAGCGGTCGCGGGACATCGAGTGCGGGGTGGCGGTGTTCTTCATCGACCTGGACAACTTCAAGAACCTCAACGACGGCATGGGTCACATATTCGGCGACCGCGCATTGATCAGCGTGGCACAACGCCTCGAGGAAACGGCCGCCGGCTTCGGTTTTGCCGCTCGCCTGGGCGGCGATGAGTTCACCGTGGTCCACGAGGAAGTGTTCTCCCCTCAGGATGCCGAAGCGGCGGGTTTGAAGCTCGTGGATGCCTTCCGCCGGCCGCTCGTCGTGGAGGGTCGCGAGATCACCGTGAGCGTCAGCATCGGTGCGAGCTTGTATCCCGATCACGAGCACCGCGCCGAGGGATTGTTGAGCGCCGCCGATGCGGCCCTCTTCCGCGCCAAGGCACTCGGCCGCAATCAGCTGGCGATGTTCACCCCGGAGCTTCGGGAGACCGCCACCCGCAAGTTCACCACTGAACAAGGCGTCCGCCATGCCCTCGAGCATGACGAGTTCGAGCTCGTATACCAGCCCGAGGTGAGCATGGCCACTTTGGAAGTGGGGCTGGTCGAAGCGCTCGTGCGCTGGCGCATGCCGGACGGCCGCCTGGCCCCGCCCGATGAATTTCTTGCCGTCACCGAGGAGTCCGGACTCATTGTCGAACTCGGTGATTGGGTGTTGCGTAACGCGCTGCGGGCGGCGTCGGACTGGCATCGTGGACGATGGCCCGGGGTCAAAGTGGCGATCAACGTCTCGGCGCGCCAGTTGATCGACCACCGCTTCGTCCAGCGCATCCAGGAACTGCTGCGGGAATTCGCCCTGCCTGCAACGTGCATCGAGCTCGAATTGACCGAGTCGGTGCTGCAGACCGGCAACTCCACCATCGAGTCGCTGCGGCTCCTGCGCTCGCTCGGCATCGCGATCGCACTGGACGATTTCGGTACGGGTTACTCCTCGCTCGCCTCACTCGAGCAGCTGCCTCTGTCACGCATCAAACTCGATCGAAGCCTGATAGCCGGCATCGATTCGAACCCGCGGTCGAGGGCCATTGCATTCGCGCTCATCCGGCTTTGCGACGAACTCGACATCGAGGTCACGGCAGAAGGAGTCGAGCGCGAGAGTCAGTTCGCGCGCCTTGCCGGGAGCCGGGCAATGTACCTCCAGGGCTACCTGATCTCGCGCCCCGTGGCCGAGGGCCAGGTGCTCGGCGTCAATGACCTGATGCCGCAAGCCATGCACGATTTGATGCTCAGCGCCCCGGGCTCACCCGCGAGGGGACCCAGATTGGTGGCGCAGCCGTCGGACCAGGAGCCGGAGGAACGCGCCGAGTTCACCGAAAGCGCCGCGACGCGTTAAGATTCCTGTCATGGATCATCAATCACGGCTATTAGCGGCGGCTCTTGCCGCCACTTTGTTGGGCCTGCTGGGCTCGAACGGCTTTGGGCAGACCCCCGAACAGGAAAAGAACTGGGCGGAGGATCGCGCTCGCGCCAACGCGGAGGCCAAGGCCAGCCAGGAGCGGCTGGCACAGGAGCGCGCCGCTCGCAAGGCCAACCCCATGGCCTGGGTGCGCACGCTCGATCCGATGACGAGCGGAGGCTGGGAGTTTCGCAGCGTCGCAACGGACGGTTCCTGGGCCGTCTTCAGCAGCACCCATCAGTTCAAGCGCTCCGGACAGATCGTGATCGTGTGGATGCGGCACGAATATGCGGAAACCCAGACGGCGGACGGTGGCCCGTATCTCAGCGCGGTCGAAAAGACGCAGTTCGACTGCAAGAAACAGCAGTCGCGCAACCTCCTGGTGGTGTACTACTCCGCCAATAACATCCAGGGTAACGAGCAAACCGAAGAAGCTGACGCCAAGACCACACCGTGGAATCCCATCGTCCCGGGAACCCGCGACGAATCGAACTTTCTCTGGGCTTGCGGTCAGGATCGGGCTGGAGCCAGGTGAAGCGTCGCCGACAAGAGCCGTGAGCGGTCCGCGCAGGGGCCCACCAGAATCTCGACTTCTCCCGGCTCGAACACTGGCTCGAGATCCAAGCCGAGAAAGCGCAAGTCCCTCGCGGCCAATTGCAGCGTGACGGCGCCCGAACTGCCGGCCTCCAGTCGAATCTTGGTGAACCCTTTGAGCTCCAGCACCGGACGCGCGACGCTCGCCAGCTTGTCATGGGTGAACAGGAATACGGTCTCCTCGGCAGCTCGCGTCCCCTCGTTGGCCACGTCCACGCGCACTTCCACGGTCTCGTTTTCGGTCACGCTGTCGCGGCTCACCTTGAGATTGGACAACCGGAATCGCCCATAGGTGAGACCAAAACCGAACGGAAACAGGGGATCATTGGAGACATCGAGGTACTTGCTCGTGTACGGATCCTTGGGGTTGGCCGGGCGGCCGCCCGGCCGCGCGCCGAAGAAGATCGGAACTTGCCCGACGCTCCGCGCCCAGCTCACGGGGGTTCGACCCCCCGGGCTCATTCGGCCGATCATCACGTCGGCGAGCGCATTGCCCGCCTCGCTGCCGAGAAACCACGCGGCCAGAACCGCGTCGGCGCGCTCGATCAGCCAGGGCACGATCAACGGGCGCCCGGAGAATAGGATCACTGTGACCGGTTTGCGCGACACGCGCGCGCGCTCGAATACGGCCTCCGCGAATTGGCGCTGGCGCCCGGGCAGGTGCGGATGCGCGCGGCTCGCCGCTTCGCCGCTCATCGTCGCCGTCTCGCCGAGACATAGCACGATCGCGTCCGCCTGAGCGCAAAGATCCAGCGCCCGGGCCGCGCTGCCCGCAATGTCCTCCCCTTCGATGTCCACCCCGGCCTCGTGGAAAACGCGCGCCTCGGACATCGCCGCTCTCAGCCCGGCGAGCACCGTGACGTGGCCTTCCGGGGTGGTCGCGCCCCACCACGGCCCGCGCATGTCCGCGGCCGCGTCAGCCAGGGGACCGACGACGGCAACCCGGATGGCGCTCGGAAACGGCAGCACATCGCGCTCGTTCTTCAGCATCACCAGCGAGCGAGCGGCCACGGCACGGGCAAACCGCCGCCGCGTCTGCACCGCTTCCGCACTCTCCGTGACCGAGCCGCGGCGATAGGGATCATCGAAAAGCCCCAGCTTCCATTTGAGCGTCAGCACGCGGCGCACCGACTCGTCGATGTCGGCAACGCTCACCCAGCCCCGATCGAGGGCAATCGGCAACCCATGACGGTAGGCGTTCGCCATCATGTCGATGTCCACGCCCG
>Ga0187851_10001285_pt1 | contig 24248 bp, 20 predicted proteins | sample June2016WEW_6_10_FD_132997 | JGI IMG/M metagenome (GOLD analysis project Ga0187851, IMG submission 132997) | Peatland microbial communities from SPRUCE experiment site at the Marcell Experimental Forest, Minnesota, USA - June2016WEW_6_10 | ecosystem: Environmental > Terrestrial > Soil >...
CCTCATGGGCTGCCTGCGCCAGCCCCACAATACAGTGCGCCGAAGGCCGGATATGTCGCGAGAATATTCAGACGCCGGCTCTGAGGGCCTGACAGGAAGAGACCAGTCCAATTGCCGGCAGCCGCTCCCTAACGGTCGCGGCTCGTCACGCGCCTGGGGAGCCGCGACCGTTAAGGAGCGGTTAGGAAGGTTATTTCATGACAGGCTTTTAGCGGCGGTCCCCCGGAATGGTGTGGCAGTCTCTTCCGCCTGTCAGCGCTTTGGTAAAGACACGGCCCTTTCCGAACAATCCAGGTCCGCGTTTACCGGTATGAATACGCCCGTGCGCCGGTCATATGCCCTTGACTCCGCGCGAATAGGGTCCACAATTTAAGAGGAGGGAATATGATCGTCCTTTTCGTGTCCCTGGCTTGTATCGCCCTGTTTGCGGCCATTTTTGCGGCCACTTTTGCTATGGACCATTTCGCCTCGAAGTGGGAAGAGGCGGACCCCGCCAGCCGGCGAGGCCGTTTCAGTCGCTGGGCGGACAACAACAAAACACTCGATGTCGTACAGGGTCTATCGGCCATGGCGTCGGCGCTGGCGTTCCTGGTGTTCTTCGTCGGGCTCTTCTATACGCTGACGTTCGTCGGCGTGGGCGGCGAGAGGCGTTTCTCGGTCTACGTCACCGACCGCGGCGCCAGTCAGAATCTCCGCGAATTTCGCGCCACCAGGGGCGAGCTGAACCAGTTGCCCATGTTCGACTACGTGGACAGCCGCCGCATCGTAAAGGGACGCGTTTCCAGCCTGACGCCGATCGGCGGCGGATTGGCGCATGTCTGCGTCGCTAATGGCGACGTCTGCGGACTGGCCGACTCGTCCTTGGAACTGAAGGCCGGCGACACCGCCTATATTCGCGTCGGCAGACCCCCAACCGGTCCGAGACGCCCCCCCGGCTGGAGCATAACCGCCGCCGAGGCGCAGTCCCTGGCCGCGACCGACAAGTTCACCATTGAGAACAGGTGAAACGGATTGCAGCCACATCCGGCGCCGATGTTATGATCTTCCGATGAAACTCTATGACTGGAACGCGCTTGAGGACGAGCCGCTGAATCCGCTCATGTCGCGCAAGGTGATTCACGGCGGCTCCCTCACCGTGGCGAACCTGCATCTGCTCGCATCGGCCGTGGTTCCCGAGCACAGCCACGCCCACGAGCAGCTATCCATGGTGGAGCGCGGCGTCCTCAAATTCCACATCGCCGGGCGGGAGCAGATCGTGCGCGCCGGCGAGGCGTTGCTGATCGCTCCCCACGAGCCGCACGGCGTCGAGGCGCTCGAAGAAACCTTCGTGACCGACGTTTTCTCCCCCGCCAGGGAGGACTGGATCCGCGGCGACGACGCCTATCTGAGGCGGTAGGCGGCGCAACCGCGCGGGCGAGGCCCACTGACAGCTTGGGTAGGCTGTGCAACCGCTCCCTTACGGTCGCGGCTCGCCAAGCTGTCATCGAGCCGCGACCGTAAGGGAGCGGCCGGCTGGGTCGCTTTGATCCCTTACAGCTTCATCCGCTCCAGCTTCCGGTAGAGCGTCTTCCGCTCGATCCCCAGCAACTGGGCGGCCTTGCTCTTATTCCCTCCGGTGGCCGCCAGCACGCGGCGGATCTGGTCCTCTTCGGCGTCGGCCAGGGTGTCTACCGGCTTCTCCCGCGATTCCATGATGGTCAGCGCATCGCGCACCGCCTCGGCGTCGATCCGCTCCGCCAGCACGGTGAGCCGCTCGATCAGGTGCTGCAACTGGCGCACATTGCCGGGCCAGGTATAGTCCTGGAGCGCCTTCACGCCCGAATCCATCAGCTTGACCGTCCGGTTGTACCGCCCGTTGTACTTGTTGACGAAGAACCAGGCCAATTGCGGGATATCGGAACGCCGGTCGCGCAATGGCGGCAGCGTGACGCGCACCGTATTCAGGCGATACCACAGATCGGAGCGGAACTTGCCGTCGTCCACCATGCGCTGCAAGTCGCGGTTGGTGGCGGCGATCACGCGCGCATCCACTTCCTTGGCGCGCGATGCGCCCACCGGCCGGATCTCGTGGCTTTCGAGAAAGCGCAGCAGCGCCAACTGAAAGCTGGGCTCTATATCGCCGATCTCGTCCAGGAACACGGTGCCGTGGTTGGCTGCCTCGAACACGCCCACGCGGTCCCGGTCGGCCCCCGTGTAGGCCCCCCGCATGGCCCCGAACAGCTCGCTTTCGAGCAGCGAGGGCGCGATGGAACCGCAGTCCACGGGCACAAACGGGTGGCTCGCGCGCCGGCTGAAACGGTGCACCATGCGCGCCACCAGGTCTTTCCCCGTACCGGTTTCGCCTTCGATAATCACAGTGGCATCGGTGGGCGCGGCGCGCGCCACCGTTTTGTAAATCTCCACCATGGCCGGATGGTTGCCGATCAATTCCGTCTCGAGTGGCTCTTCCTCTTCGGCCTCGTCTCCGCCGCCCGCGCGCGACGCTTCGGCGCGCTCCACCGCGTCGATGATGACGTCCAGCGCGAAGGGTTTGGCGAGGTAATCGAAGGCCCCGCCGCGCGTGGCCGCCACCGTCGTCTCGATGCTCCCGCGCCCGGTCATCAGAATCACCGAGCAGAGCGGGTCCTTGCGCCGCGCCGCGTCCAGAATATCCAGACCCGTGCGCTCGTCGATGTAGATATCGGATATGACGATGGGGTAAGCCTGGCCACCCAGGCGCTCGATGGCGTCGCCGGTGGTGGACACCGCGTCCACTTCGTGCCCTTCGGCCTCTAGCGCGGTCTGGATAGTGAATTGAAGAGCCGGATCGTCTTCCACCAACAGTAGTCTGCTCATGCGTTTCGTTCGGCCGGCAGCGCCAGCGTGAAGCAGGAACCCGCGCCCGGCTGGCTGGTCACGTCGATCCGCCCGCCATGCTGCTCCACGATTTGTTGGACGATGGAAAGCCCGATCCCGCTGCCCGCCTCTCCGGATTCTTCCGCTTTCTTTGTGCGGTAGAACTTCTGGAAGATCCGCTTGACTTCCTTCCGGTCCATGCCGATCCCCTGGTCTTTCACCGCAATGCGAACGCTACCGTCCTCACTCCATCCGGAGATTGCCACTTCGGTCCGTTGGGGCGAGTACTTGACTGCGTTCGTAAGCAAATTGTAGCAGGCGTACTCCATCAGCTCGTTATCGCCCGCCATGCGGACGTCCTCGCCGATGGGGTGGAGCACTATCGCGATGTGCTTGCGTTCCGCCAGCGGCCGCACCCGCTCCACGCAGATTTCCACCAGCCGCGCCACCGGGATAATCTCGTGCCTCAACTCCATCTGCCCCGCCGATAACCGCTCCACGTTGAGGAAGATTTCCACCATGCGGGCCAGGCGCTTGGATTCCGAATTGATGAGCAGCGCGATCTGCTTGCGTTTCTCCTCGGTGAGCGCGTAGCGCGAGATGATTTCGCTCGACCCCTGGATGGCGGAAAGCGGCGTGCGCATTTCGTGCGTCACAAAGTGCATGGCCTGCTGGTAGCGCGCGCGGGCGGCCTGCTCCGTCTGCCAGTCGCGGCGGGTAACCAAGTGATACCAGGCGGCCGCCGAAAGGAAAACAAGCCACGACGAAAGGAACGGCATCGCAAACGAGAAAAAGCGTTGATGCAGGAAGAAGAAATACGGCGCCCCCTGCGCGGCGGCCAGCGCCAGCGCGGCGGCGGCATAAGCCCGCCATCCCGGCAGATAGCGGAAAGCAAGTCCGATGATGGCCGCCACGCCCAGGCTGAAAACGACCACCCAAAGGCTGGTCACGTCGGTGATGAACAGGCCCTGCGCCAGAGTTTCGAAGGCGGCGGCGTGTATCTCCACCCCGTTGATCTGGCGGCCCAGGGAATACGGGGTCAGCGGACGGTCACTGGCCGCCGCCGCAGTGGCCCCGATGAACACCACGCGCCCCGTAAGCCGGCTCGCCAGAGCGGGATTGTCGAGCAGGCCCTGCATCGAGATGCGCGGCGCGGAGGCGGTCTCGGAATCTACGAACCGCACGCGCAGGAAACGCTCCAGCGGCGCACCCGGCCGCCGTTCGAAGGCCGGCGGGATGAGTTTGTCTCCCACGCGCAGTTCTCCGTCCGACGTTTCCACTATCTGCGCCACGCGGCTGATCCGGTACGCCTCCAGCGCCAGCGCCCAATAGCGTTCCCGCCCGGAATGCACTTCGAGCGGAATCGACCGCGTAATTCCATCGAGATCGGGCGGCGCCTGGACGTGCCCTAGCGCCGCTCCCGCCGGAAGGAACTCGGAGCGCGGATGGTCCCATCCGGAGTCCGTCAAATCTATGGGCAGAACCAGGTTGGGCGTCGCCCGTAAGGCGTCCGCCAGCGCGGCATCGGCTTTGGAATCCTGGCCCTGGCTGGCCAGAATCACGTCGTCAGCCACCGCCGCGGGCCGAGCGCCGGCCACCAGGCGCAACGCCGTAGCCAATGGTCCGCGTATGCCGTTCATGCCGCCCGGGGTGGCCCGCAGGGTGGCGTCGTCTATGGCCAGAATCACCGCTTGCGGGGTCCAAGGGTGGGGCTTGTGCCGCCGCAGCAGGATGTCATAGGCGTAGTTATTCAACTGCTCGCCGAAGGCCCAGCTCGCCGCCACTCCCACCGCCAACGCAGCCGCCAGCAGCCCCACGTACCATACCGCGCCTTTGGGCTTTGCCGCCATATCGGTGACCAGCTTCTCGACTTCAGTATAAGGTGGGGTCGGGCCTTCAGGCCTGCCGCCGGCTTTCCAGCCGGCATTGTTCGGGTTGCCGCCCCACGCCTGGCGCGCCGCCAAAAGTCGGAGGCAGGATGAAATCCCGACCCCACTAAGCCCCGTGATACGATTAGGTCAAGAGTCAAGCCCGGGGCATTCCCATGCGTCAAAGCTGTCTTATTCGCTTTCTTACCACGCTTTTTTATGCCTGCGCGGTCTTCGCCCAAGGCCCCCCCACTATCTACAACGTCGTGAATGCGGCGTCCCAGGACAATCGCCTCTCCCCCGCCTGCCTGGCGGACATTATCGGCTCCAACCTGGGGACCGACCCCACCGTCGCGGTCATGGTCGGCGGCCAGACGCCCGCCACGGTTGTCTCCGCCACTTCCACCAAATGGCGAGTGTGGATTCCGGATTCCGTTCCGGTTGGGCAGACTAGCATCCAACTCGGCGCATCCCAGAGCTTTCTCATCACCCTGACCCAGTATTCGCCGGCCCTCTTCAGCGCGGATGGAACGGGGACCGGGATCGTCAACGCCATGGGATATCGCCTGGCCTCCAACGACGCGTTGATCACCCCGGGCTACCAGTTGAGCGAGACTACTCCAGCGCGGCTGGGAGACATCCTGATCCTGGACGTCACCGGCCTGGGAGCGCCCGACTGGTCCAACCAGGGCGTGCCCATGGATCCGCCCACCGTGACCATCGGCGGCGAGCCGGCTCTGGTCTCGTGGGCCTTCATCGTCACCGACCAGACCGATCCCGACTTATGCTACGGCGCCTGCCAGGTCTGGCATTGGGAGGTGATGGTCACCCTGCCGGATTCCATGGCGGTCCATGACCAGCACATCATGCTCGCTATCGGCGGCGTCAGCAGCCAGACGCTGACGGTTCCCATCAACGCCACTCCCATCGTGAACGCGGCCGTGAACGGCGCCAGCTTCGCCGCCGCCGCGCCCCTGGCGCCAGGCTCCCTGGCCAGCGTCTTCGGGACCACCTTCGGCGTCACCGATCAAATCGCCGGACTGCCCGCCCAAAACACCACCGGAGTGTCGGTGACCTTCAACAGCGCGCAGGCGCCGCTGCTGGCGGTGCTGGCTTCCGTGGGATTGATCAACCTGCAGGTTCCCGCCGAGTTGCCCGACGCCGGATCCGCGACCATGGTAGTCACCACCTCCTATGGCGTCAGCGCCAATTACACGGTGCAACTGTCCGCCGCCGCCCCCGGGGTGTTTCGCATTCCGTCGTCGCTGGCCGGCCGGCCGCCCGTGGCCGCCGTGCTGTTCAACAACACAGTGTGGTTGGCGATGCCCAACGATTTTGCGCAGGAATTGAACATCGCGGGCAACTGCCACGCATCGGGGATCGGCGCGGCGACCATCTGCGGCGAACCCGCCCAGCCGGGCGACTACCTCCAGATCTACGTCACCGGCCTGGGCAAGGCCTATCCGAACGGCGACTCGTCCCAACCCGTGCTCGGAACCGGCGAGATCGCGCCCGCCAGCGGGATTCCTCTGTACAAAACCCTTTTGCAGCCCACCGCCGTGACGGTAGGCGGCGCGCCAGCCAATGTGCTGTTCTGCGGCGTCGCGCCCGGCTTCTTCGGCCTCTACCAGATCAATATCCAGGTTCCCGCGGCCGCGCCCACCGGGGATTACATCCCGCTCGTCATCACCATGCCCAACGGCGCCCAGGACGCCGCCACCACCATCGCCATCCGGTAAGGTGGGGCAGGCGCTTCCGCCTGCCAACAGGCAAAGCACAGACCCGGGCTTGACAGGCGAAAGCGCCTGTCCCACATGTTCCGTCCCTATTTCGCCCCCATGCCCACCAGCGTCACGCCGATGAGGATCAGCGTCAGACCCGCCAGCTTCTGGCGCGTGAACCGTTCCTTGAAGAAGATCCTCGCCCAGATCATGGTCCACACGTAGCCGAGGGAAACCACGGGGTAGAGAATCGAGAGCTGGCCGCCGCGAATGCCGAACGCATAGAACACCGACGAGCCCAGGTACAGGAGCACGCCCAGGGCCAGTTGCGGGTTCAAAAAGCTCAAAGGGTTCTTGGTGACCTTGGTCGATCCCAGCTTGAGGAACGCGGCCCCGAAGGAGCCCACCACCGATGCGCCCAGCACCAGCAGCATCGATTTTATGAGTGCGGGGGTCATTTCTTTCGGCCCCGCCCCAGCACCGCAACGCCGATCATGATGGTGGCGATTCCGATGTTCTTGAATGCGTTGGGCGGCTCCCGAAGCAGGGTGTAGCAAAGCAGGGTGACCCATACATAGGTCAACGCGATGATCGGATAGAGCATCGAAAGCTCGCCGTCGCGCAACGCCACAACCAGCAGCAGGGTGTTGAGCCCGTACAGCGCGTAGCCCGCCAGCAGCCAGAAGTTGGTGAGAATCGCCCACACGTCCGGATGGAAGTGCGTCATCCCTACCTTCATCAGAATCTGGGCGGCCGCTCCGGTGACCGTGCAGCAACAAACCAGAATAACGGCGCGGCGGCGCGCGGCGGCATCGCGAACGGGGTTGGCTGTGGGGGCGCTCAAATGGGTTCCTCGAAGATCTCTCGCCAGGATAGCAGGCTTTCCGGTTAGAATGAGTGTCTGTGGATCAAGACAACCTAACCGTGGGTGGAGACAGCGCGCCGGTGAACCAGCAAGGCGCGGAGACCGTTGCCGCGGCCGAGCGGGAAATTGCCCCGGGCCCCGCACATCGCCAGGAGCGCCCGCGCGGGTTCATCGCCGAGTGGACCGTAACGATTATTCTGCTGCTGTTCGGCACTACTACTCTGGTTCAGGCGTTCGTCATTCCCACCGGCTCGATGGAGGATACTCTGCTCATCGGCGACCACCTGCTGGTGGATAAGCTGGCCTATGCGCCCACGGGCCCGGTTTCCAGATACCTGCTGCCGTATAGTGAGGTCAAGCGCGGCGACATCATCGTGTTCCGCTATCCGGTGGACATCACCCAGACTTTCGTCAAGCGCGCCATCGGCATCCCGGGCGACCACATCCGCCTGGTCAACAAGCAGCTCATCCTGAATGGGGCGGCGGTGAAGGAACCGTACGTCTACCATAAGACCGACTACATCGATTCCTACCGCGACAACTTTCCCAGCGACCCGAACCTGCCGGTGGTCGAGAGCGCGCACGACATGCTGGCCTACCACATGCAGAACGGCGAAGTCGTGGTGCCGCCGGACAGCGTGTTCGCCATGGGCGACAATCGCGACTCCTCGCTCGACAGCCGCTACTGGGGGTTCGTGCCGCGGGACAACATTATCGGAAAGCCTCTGATCATCTATTGGTCGTACGAAGCGCCCACCGAGGATTTGTCTAGCCCGGGCCTCTCGGCCAGGCACATCATCGACCTGCTGGCGCACTTCCCCACCAAGACGCGGTGGCGGCGCACGCTCCAGTTGATCCACGGCTATCCGCTGAACTAGGAGCAGATAGATGCTCTCTCACTGCTACGCTCTCATATTGGCCGGCGGGCGCGGCACGCGCTTCTGGCCGCGGAGCCGCAAGCGCTCCGCCAAACAGGTGCTCAACGTGGTGGGGCGCCGCTCCATGATCCAGGCCACCCTGGACCGGCTCGCGCCGCTCATCCCCCCCGCGCGCGTCTGGGTTCTCACCAACGATCACCTGCGCGACACCATCGTCGAGCAGCTCCCCGAGGTCCCCGCCGAACAGATTCTGGCCGAGCCGCTGCAGCGCAATACCGCCCCCGCCATCGGGCTGGCGGCTCAGATTCTCGGTTCCATGGACCCCGACGCGATCATGGGCGTGTTCCCTTCCGACCACGTAATCGCCAAGCCGCCCGGCTACCGCGCGGTGGTTCGCGCCGCCTTCAAAGGGGCCGCCGCCGGACGCCTGATGCTGGTGGGCATTGAGCCCCGCTGGGCCGAAACGGGCTATGGCTACGTCGAGTTCCCCCGTGGGACCGAGGCCGGCGGCCGCCAGGCGCTGCCCGTCCTCCGTTTCCACGAAAAGCCCAACCCGGCCAAGGCAAAACGCTATCTGGCGGCCGGCAACTATTACTGGAACTCGGGCATGTTCTTCTGGCGCACCGGGGTGCTCCTCGAGGAGCTGCGCCGGCGCCTGCCCAAGACCGCCACCCTCCTCGCCTCCCTGCCGCCATTCGGCGATCCGCATTTCTTCGCCCGGCTGAAGCAGGTATTTCCGCTGTGCGAGAACATCTCCATAGATTTCGCCGTGATGGAGAAATCCGACAACGTCGCCGGCATCGCCGCCGCCGATTTCGGCTGGAACGACGTAGGCAGCTGGAACGCCGTCTATGAGCTGTTAGGCCGCGACAGTCATGGCAATTCCATCGGACCCGACTCCATTTGCCTGGACTCGCACCATAACTTTGTGGATGCCCGTGGAAAAATGGTGGCCCTCCTGGGCGTCCGCAACCTGATAGTAGTGGATACCCACGACGCCCTCCTGGTAGCCAGCCGCGACCGCGCCCAGCAGGTGGGCGACGTAGTCAAAGCACTCGAAAAGCTGAACCGCGAAGACCTGCTCTAGCCCCCGCGCTGGCAAGCCCCGCACGCAAGTCCTTCTCGCCACCCTGAAAAACAGGGGCTTAAAGCCCTCCGAGAGTTCGCGGTTTGCGGCACGGCTGAAGCCGTACCCTGATACGAGGCTTCCAGCTTCGGGTTTCCAGGCTTAAACAACCCGCAACGAGTGGCAGGGTCATGCATCTATGAGATTAGCCAGCCACTTAGTTCGGGCGAGCGTCGGAAGGAGAAAGCGAGCGATATGCTGAAGGTTGGAATCATCGTTGGGAGCACGCGGCCGGGACGCAAGGCCGCGGCAGTGGCAAAGTGGGCGTACGACCTCCTGAAAGGCCGCCAGGACGCGGAATTCGAGATCGTCGACATTGAGGATTACAAGCTGCCGCTCCTCGATGAGCCCGTACCGCCCTCGATGCATCAATACGGCAAAGCGCACACCAAAACGTGGAGCGCGAAAATCGACTCCTTCGATGCCTACATTTTCGTCACTCCCGAGTACAACCATTCCGTACCGGCGGCGCTAAAGAACGCCATCGATTTTCTCTTTCGCGAGTGGAACAACAAAGCCGCTGGGTTTATCGGGTATGGCAGCGCCGGCGGCGTCCGCGCGGTGGAGAGCCTCCGGCTCGTGATGGGCGAAATCAAGGTCGCCGATGTGCGGGCACAGGTGATGCTCTCGCTCCGTACCGATTTCGAGAACTTCACCACCTTCAAGCCGCACGAGCTTCATGACAAGGCCGTGCACGCGATGGCGGACGAGGTGATCGCCTGGGGCGAAGCGCTGAAAGGGTTGAGAGAAGCCGCTCGAAAATAGGGCCTCCAAAAGCCGCCTCCACGCACGCCCCCGCACGCGATCGTCACAGCGGCCGGAAGTTCACCTCCAGTGTGGCAGCCACCGTCACCGGCTTTCCGTCTTTCATGCCGGGTCGGAAGCGCCACTGCTGGACCGCCTCAATGGCCTTTTCATCGAGGCCCATGCCCAGTGGCCGCTGCACCTTGATGTTGTGCGCCACTCCATCCGGACCAACCTCTACGTATAAGACCACCGTGCCTTGCAGCTTGGCTCTGCGCGCCTCTTCCGTATATTGCGGTTCTACTTTGCTGATCAGAACCGGCGGCGCCGACACGAGATCCGGGGGGCGATTCGACCCCAGAGACGCGCCCACCAAAATAGGCTGCGGCCCGCCGGGGTTGGCCCTGAGCTTCTCCCACTGCTCGGCCGTCAGCACCCGGCGGATACCCAGCAGCATCCTGGCGTTGGCTTTTTCCAACTCGGCGCGGGCCTGCGCCACCTTGTCGATCTGCGCCACAATCTTGACCTCGTCCGGCTGCTCCGCCGCCACCAGCGGTTCCATGATGACTTCTTCCTTCTGCAACACCGCGTTGAGGTCGATCAGCTTCAAGCGAGCCTGCTGGAACACATCGTCCATTTTCTTCAGTTGGTCGGCTGTCAGGCCCAACTGTTGCGCCATCTCCGGGCGCCTCCACCAAGTGCCCTCCGGCCCGCCCAGCGACGCGGGATAGAGTACCCCGGGCGTCTCGTTCAGGCGCGGCGCGGCAAGGGGCTGCTTCTTCGCCGGCGCGCGCGGCGCGACAGGGGCCTGTGGCGCGACCGGCGGTTGGGGCGCCACACCGTATCCAACCGACTCCTGGGCCAGCCCCGCCGCACCCGTCAATAGCATGATTAGTCCCAGTTTTGGTAATCTCATCGCTCTTCTCCCTTTTCCTTGCCAGGCAAATCCTGCCCTGCCTCCGCCTTCCACTCCACCGGGTTCACCAGCGGCTCCAGCGTCACCGGAACCGTCCGCGATACCTGGGCGTCCACTTGTTCCATCAGGATGTCGTCCGCTCTGGCCGCCTCTTCCGCCATGCGCCTGTCGCGCGCGCTCTTCCACGTTGGAATAACAGCCAGCACCACCAGCGCCGCGGCCGCCAAGCCCCAGCGCAGCGGTCTCACCATCGATGTGTGGTCCATCCGCCACGCGCCCGCGGACTGTGCTCCGGGCTGGGCCGCGCTCCACGCCCGCACCGCGCCGCCAAACCGCTGAAGCGCGCCCTCCATCCGGGCAACCTCCGCGCCGCACAAGGAGCACTCGCGGACGTGCCGCTCCTCTTCGGCGCCGCGCTCGCCCGCCATCCAACGGCACATGTCTTCCGAACCCAAATGCCCGCGCATCATACCGATTTCCCCAGTCTTTCGCGAACCGTGACCAGCGCACGAAACAGGTGCGCCTTCACCGTGCCTTCCTTCATGCCGGTGGCGGCGGCGATCTCCAGGATGCTCATATCCTCCACGAACCGAAGCAGAAACACGGTCTTCTGCTTCGCCGGCAGCCGGTCCGCGGATTTCCAGACCGCCCGCACTTCTTCTTTCAGTGAGGCCATGGCTTCCGGAGACACGCCGCAATCCGCCAGCCGATTCCCCGCGTCGCCCAGGTCCACCGACGACGCCCGCGCCAGCATCCAGAACCGCGACGCGCGGTTGCGCGCGGCGTCGCGTACCAGGTTGACGGCGATCCGCATCAGCCAGGTGTGGACGCTCGATTCGCCGCGGAACCACGCCCGCCCGCGATAGGCCCTAAGAAAGCAATCCTGCGCCAGCGTTTGCGCCGCGTCGCCATCGCGCAGCGATGCCAGCGCGAAGCGAAACACGCGTCCCCAGTACAGCCGCACCACCTCGTCGAAATCCTGGATTCCCACGCACGGCAGTTCCATGGTCGCGGCCATCGGCGGCGGACTGGCGGTGGGTTCCATTCAAACGTGTAGACGAGTATAGCCCCGCCGGGGATTACTCGGCCTTCCGGGCGGGATTTGCCACCCAATGGTAGGGTGGCCGCCTAGTCCGTTGCCAGCCGCTCCTTTTTGGGCATTTTGCCCAAAAACTCTCGGACCCAAAAAATAACTCCTTACTGCGCAAGTAGATACGAGTGCGTTTTTGGGCATTTTGCCCAAAAACGGGCCAGGAGAGGCATGGATGGCATGGGCCGGACGCAGACATGGCGGTCCGCCCTAGCGAGTCTTCCGGCCCGCTTTCGGGTTATTACAGGAGTATCGGAACCGGTTTTCCGTTACCCTGGGGGTGAGCCATGCCGAGACTCTGGTTTCCCGCCCTGCTGCTGGCCGCTGTGGCGGCCGCCGCCGACAAGCCCTTCACGCCGCCGTTTGAGACCGCCGCCGAACCCTCCCCGCGCTGCCGCATCGACGAGTTGGTCTTCGCTCGCCTCCAGAGCCTCTCCATCCAGCCGGCGCATCTCTGCTCGGACGAGGTTTTCCTGCGCCGGGCCTACCTGGACATCATCGGCACGCTGCCCACCTCCCAGGAGGCATCCCAGTTCCTGGCGGACGCCGACCCCCATAAGCGCGCCGCCCTGGTGGACCGTCTGCTCGATCGCGCCGAGTTCGCCGACTTCTGGGCCATGAAGTGGAGCGACCTGCTGCGCGTCAAGTCCGAGTTCCCCATCAACCTGTGGCCCAACGCCGTCCAGGCGTACTACCGGTGGATCCGCACCTCCATCGCCCAGAACAAGCCGTACGACCGCTTTGTGCGCGAGATGCTCACCGCGAGCGGCAGCAACTTCCGCGAAGCCCCCGTGAATTTCTATCGCGCTGTTCAAAGCAAGGAACCGCAAGCCATCGCGCAAGCCGTGGCGCTCACGTTCATGGGCGAGCGCGCGGAAAACTGGCCCCCGCCGCGCCTCGAGGGCATGGCGGGATTCTTCTCCCGGATCGGCTACAAATCGACCGGCGAGTGGAAAGAGGAAATCGTTACCTTCGATCCCTCCAAGCCCGCGCGGACGGCGGTCTTCCCCGATGGCAAGCCCGCGCGCATCGCGCCCGACCAGGACCCGCGCGAAGTGTTCGCCAACTGGCTGCTCGCGCCCGGCAACCCGTGGTTCGCCCGCAACATCGTGAACAGGATGTGGTACTGGCTGCTGGGGCGCGGCATCATTCACGAGCCGGACGACATAAGGCCAGATAACCCACCCGCCAACCCCGAGCTATTGGCCTACCTCGAAAAAGAGCTGATCGCGTCGCATTACGACCTCAAGCATATCTTCCGGATCATCTTGACATCGGAGACGTATGCGCTTTCCGCGATACCCGGGAGCGAACGCCCCGAGGCCACCGCAAATTTCGCCTATTACCCGCTGCGCCGCCTGGATGCGGAGACGCTCATCGACGCCATTTGCCAGATCACCGGCACGACCGAGCAATACTCCAGCCCTATCCCGGAACCGTTCACCTTCCTCCCGGAGGAGCAGCGTTCCATAGCCCTGCCGGACGGCAGTATCGGCAGCGCATTCCTCGAAATGTACGGGCGGCCGCCGCGCGATACCGGCCTCGAATCGGAGCGCAATAATCGGCCCACCGCCGAGCAGCGCCTGCACCTGCTCAATTCCACCCACATTCAGGCCAAGATCCAGCAAAGCCTCGCGCTCAGGACCCTGCTGCAAGCCCAGCCGGGCGGCAAGCCGCGCGATCCCATTGATCGTATGTACCTGGCGATTCTCTCGCGATACCCCACCGACGCGGAGCTAAAGGTGGTCGCCGCCTATTTTCAAACCGTACAAGGCAACAAGTGGCCGGCCGCGGTGGACCTGGCCTGGTCCCTAATCAACGGAGCGGAGTTTCAGTATCGGCACTAAAGTGGGGCAGGCCTCCTGGCCTGCCTCCCCAGCGGAGAGCGAGATGAACGAGATGCACACAGAGCGGATCGACAGGCGGGAGGCCCTCCGCCGCGCCCTATTCGGCGCCACGCTCCTGGCGGGATTGGGCGGTCCACCGGCTAAAGCCGCCCCCACGGCCAAAGCGAGGGCTGTCATCCAGATCTGGTTGTGGGGCGGCCCGCCGCACCTCGATACCTTCGATCCCAAGCCCGCCGCCGGCTACGATTACTGCGGCCCGCTCGATAAGCCCATCGCCACCAACGTGGATGGCATCATCATCTCAGAGCTGCTGCCGCTGCTGGCCAAGCAGGCCGACAAGTATTCCATCATCCGCAGCCTCACCCACGGTATCAACGCCCACGAAACCGCGACTTACATGGTGCAAACCGGCAGGAATCCCGGCGAGCGCACCGTATACCCCGGCGCCGGCTCGGTGGTGACCGCGTTCAAGGGCTTCAACGCCGGGTACAAAGGTCTCATTCCGCCCTACATCGTGCTCACCCAGCCGCTCGGCCGCTTCTCCGAATCGGGTTTCCTGGGAACGCGCTACGCGCCTTTCGCCACCGGCGGCGATCCGCAGCAGGCCCGTTTCGCCGTGGAGGGCATCGTTCTGCAAGGCGTCCCGGAGCAGCGCCAAAAGGCCCGGCGCAACCTCATGCATAACTTGAACACCCTCGAAAAGGCTCTGCCGGGCGACGCTTCGCTGAAAGCCATGGGCGAGGCCGAAGAGCAGGCCTATGAGCTGATTCTGGGCGATGCGGGCAAGGTGTTCGATCTATCGCTCGAGAAGGACGACCTGCGCGACCGATACGGCCGAAACACATTCGGACAATCCTGTTTGGCCGCGCGGCGCCTGGTCGAAAGCGGCATTCCCTTCGTCACCATTAACAACCCGGGGTGGGATACCCATCGGCAGCATTTCCCGATCATGCGCCAGAAAGTGCCGCAGTTGGATAAAGGCATGGCCACGCTGCTCCAGGATCTCTCCGACCGCGGCCTGCTCGCCAGTACTATCGTATGGTGCTGCGGCGAGTTCGGCCGGACCCCGAAGGTGCTTTGGGAAGCTCCCTGGAACGGCGGCCGGGGCCACTACGGGCAGGTTTTCTCCGCCGTGGTGGCGGGCGGAGGGTTTCGGGGCGGGAAGCTGGTGGGATCTTCCGACGCCAGGGGAGAAGAGGTGAAGGACCGTCCCGTGTACCCCTGCGATGTGCTAGGCAGCATGTACGCGCTGCTGGGCATCGACCCCGATGGCATACTCCCCAATCCGCAAGGCCTGGACGCACGCGTCACACCCACCGCCGCAGATGGCGTCAAGATGGGCGGACGGCTCAAGGAGATCATGTAATGACCAGCCGCCCAAGTGGGGCCAAGCCTTCGGGCTTGCCGCCGGGCTTGTGCCCGGCGTCCGGCGCGAAGAACGCCGGCCAGAAGGCCGGCGGCAAGCCAGAAGGCTTGACCCCACATAAGGCGATTCTCCCGCTTGCCTGGCTCACCTTCGCCGCCCTGGCGCACGCCCAGAATGCCCCGCACCTAGCCTATGTCTTTCCCGCCGGAGGCCAGCGTGGAACCACCATCGCGGTGAAGGTGGGCGGCCAGTTCCTCAACGCCGTCACCGGCGCCTACGTTTCGGGCCGTGGCGTCCTGGCGGTAGCGGCCGATTACGCCCGCCCCATGAACGGGCAACAAGCCACCGAGCTGCGTGAGAGGATGCAGGATTTACAGAAGTTGCCGGCATCGCCCGATACGCAAAAGCAGCTTTCCGAAGTTCGACTTAAGCTGGCAACCTTCAACCGCAGCATGAATCCCGTCCTCGGAGAGACCGAAACGCTGCGGGTCACCATTGCCCGCAGCGCCGAACCCGGCCTGCGCGAGCTGCGCCTGTCCACTGCGCAAGGCCTTTCGAACCCGATCCTGTTTGTGGTTGGGCAACTGCCCGAGTTTACCGAGAAGCAGTCCGAATTCCGCACGCTTCTGGCGGGGATGACGCTTGAAGACGCTGGCATCGGAAACGAATTGAGCGTCACCATCCCCGTGACCATCAATGGGCGCATCACGCCGCGCCCCGCTCGCCAGCAGACCGCGCAATTCACCCCTGGCGAGGCCGACCGGTACCGCTTCCACGCCCGCCGCAGCCAAAATCTGGTGATGACCGTCAGCGCGCGCGAGCTAATGCCTTACCTTGCCGACGCGGTTCCGGGCTGGTTCCAGCCCACCATCGCCCTCTTCGACGACAAGGGAACCGAGCTGGCTTACGACGACGACTACCGTTTCAATCCCGACCCGGTTCTCCATTACCAGATCCCCGCCGACGGCGACTACGTTCTGGAAATCAAAGATGCTCTGTATCGTGGCCGCGAAGACTTCGTGTATCGCATGAGCGTTGGAGAACTGCCCTTCGTAACCAGCGAGTTCCCGCTGGGAGGGCGGGCCGGCGCGGTGACCAACGTCGCACTCGGCGGCTGGAACCTGCCCAGCAGCCGCGTGGCCATGAACGGCAAGGGCAAACCGCCAGGAATCTATGCGCTCCCGGCGGCCTCCAGCCGGCTTCCGTTCGCCATCGACAACTTGCCCGAAGTCACCGAGAAAGAGCCCAACGATACGGTCAAAAACGCGCAGCGCGTCAAGCTGCCGGTCACCATAAACGGCCGCATCGACCGGCCGGGGGACTGGGACGTCTACAACATTCAGGGCCGCGCCGGTCAGGAGATCGTGGCCGAGGTGCTGGCGCGCCGGCTCGGTTCTCCGCTCGATTCGATCCTCAAGCTCACCGACGCCAAGGGCAGCCAACTGGCTTTCAACGACGATTTCGACGACAAGGGCGCCGGCCTGCTCACCCACCAGGCGGATTCGCTCCTGCGCGCCACCTTTCCCGCTACGGGAACGTATTACATTTCCATCGGCGACGCGCAGCGCAAGGGTGGCCCCGAGTACGCCTACCGCCTGCGCATCAGCCCGCCACGGCCCGATTTCGAGTTACTGGTTACTCCCTCCGCCATCAATGGCGGACGCGGCATGAGCATCCCCATCACCGTCCACGCCTTGCGCAAGGACGGCTTCTCGGGCGAGATAGCCGTCGCGCTAAAGGATGTCCAGCCAGGCCTGACGCTGAGTGGCGCGGTAGTTCCGGCCGGCCAGGACCGCGTGCGGATGACCGTAACGATACCCCCGACGGCGCCCCTGGCCGCCCCTGTCAGCCTGAAACTGGAGGGCCGGGCCACCGTCGAGGGGCATCCCGTGACGCACGCCGCGCGGGCCGCCGACGAGATGACGCAAGCCTTCGCCTACCACCACCTGGTCCCCGCCGACGACCTGATCTTGGCTATCACGCGGCGCGCCGTCTTTCGCAGCCCGATCCGGATGCCAGGCAGCCAAACCTTGCGCATTACGGCTGGCGGCTCAGTCCGAATACCAGTTCAAGTATTGCTTCCTCCCAATGCCGCTATCACCAAGCTGGATTTCGAATTAAGCGAACCGCCGGAGGGCCTCGGTCTGCGCCCGCAACCGGCCGGCGGCGGCGGCGAATTGGTGCTCCAGTGCGATGCCGCCACGGCCAAGCCCGGCCTCAAGGGCAACCTGATTGTGAACCTGGTGGGAGAACGCACGGTGACGCCAGCCAAAGGCGCCGCAAGCCCCACTACCCAGCGCGTGCAGCTAGGCGCGCTCCCCGCCATGCCATTCGAAATCGTGGCGCGGTAACCGCCCGTGGAGCGGGCTCCGGCCTGCCATGTCGGCATCCGTGCCGACATTTTTCCTCAGCGGACATAGAATAGAGTCATGGCGAAATCAGCGCTAAAGGTCCCCGCTGGCCGAAACTGCGCGGTTCTGAAGGACCCGAATCGGATCTTGTCGGTTTGCCGTCATCCCGCTCTGCATGAAGTGGTCGGCGAGCGGATTGTCACCGAAGACCAGCAGGTCTGGCTCTCCAGAGACGAGATTTTCGCGGACTGAGGGCGACCGCGGCTACTTCGCCAGCACCACGCGCCCCGTGCCCGTGGCTGGCGCGGTATCGGCGCTTGGGTGCACCCGCGCCACCACCGCCAGGGCGGCCAGGTAGAACATGCCTCCGATTATCAGGGTCTGAATCAGTCCCAGATAGATGGAGCATACCAGCGCGCCCACCGATCCCAGCACGCTGGCGGCGGCGTTGAGCGCCCAGGCCCAGCGCACCGAGGGCGCGTGCCATTCTTCCAGGCGCTGCAAGCCGGTAGGAAATGGCATGCCCATCACGAATCCAGCCGGCGCGATCATCAAAACCGTGAGCGCGATCTTGAGCGCCAGGGGCAGCCCCACCAGCGAGGTAAGCAGCGAGGAAGTCAGCAGGGCCAGCGCCGAGGCCAGCAGGGCCACGGCCCCTAACGCCTTCACCAGCCGCCCTTCGCTCTTCCCCAGCAGGCGCCGGCTGAAAAAGCTCCCCAGGCCGCTCGAAACCAGCATGGAGAAAATCACCACCGTGAGCGCGTAGGTGGGATGGCCCAAGAAGAGCACGAACTTCTGAATCAGCCCTACTTCGATGAGGATGTAGCCCGCGCCGATGAACAGGAAGTAGAGCAGGAACTTGAGTACGCCAGGCTGCCGGGGAAGGCGCGTGCCCAGGACTATGGGCGGCAGCAGCAGCACCAGCGCGGTGGCCACCAGGCTGATGCCCATCAGCCCAAACAGCAGCGGCACGGCCTTGTTGACTTTGTAATCGGCGGTGTCATGCGACGCCGTCATCACGAAGGACCACATGTCGCGTGGCTGAACGGTGTAGAAAAAGAACGGCCGGTTGTCGCTCACCGGCGTAATGTCGAAAGTGTAATTGCGCTGGTAGGTCTCGGGATCGCGGCTGGTCAGCAATTCGGAGAACTGGTTGCGGATGCCGGCGCCGGGCAGATAAACGGCCTCCATCTTGCCCCGTTCGATGGCCGCGCGGGCGCACTCGATATCTTCAGCACGGAACGGCTTGCGCGAAATCAGCACGGTATCGCGCGCTCCCCATCCTTTCACCGAGCCTTCCCGGCCCACGATCACGTGCCGCCAAGGCTCGGTTTCGCCGAGCTGCCCCAGGGCTTCCATGGCCAGCGAAATTAGGCGCAGGGATTCGCGCGGCGGGTCGAAGCCCCAGCGCGTAAAAGCGGCCAGGCCGTCGTCGGTGAGGTGCGAGAGGTAGTCGCGAAAAGCGTCCGTGGTGTAGAGGTTGTTCTCGGAGAGCGCAAACGCGCCGGCCGCGGTGGAGGCCCACGTGTCCACCAGAGTGGCCTGCAAAACCTGGTACTTGTCCGGGCTGCGGCGCACGAAGCTGCGCCCGTCTTCCACGTAGATGTGCACGTCCGGGCGGAGGTACAGGTTGCGGCTCTTCTCCGGAAACTTCTGCCGCATCACGGTGGTGGCAATGATGGGGTTGATTTCCACGCCGGTTATGTCGTGGCTTCCCGAAGCCAGAGCGCGTGCCACGTCCCATCCGCCTCCCGGACCGATGATGAGGGCCCTGGCCCCCGGGCGCACGGCGTAGGGCAGCGCGGGGCCCTGGTCGAGCAGATCGCGCCGCTGGGAGGGCGTGAGGTTGTCGAAATCGAAATTGGCGATGCCGGTGGAGGCGTCGGCGTCGATATAAATCATGTCGATGCCGTCGGAGGGGCTGTACGCCACCCCGATGCGCGAGAAGCTGTTCCATTTCTGAAAATACTCGTGGAACAGGGCGCGACCCTTGGCGTGGCTGATATCGACGATGTGATGCCGCTGGTTGATAGTCAGGAAGGCCACCAGAATCAGGGCCAGGGCCACGCAGCCTATGCGGCCCTTCACCGAGCCGGCCATGCTGTGCCAGATGGCCGCCGAGGCGGCGAAGGTGATGGCTGCGGCAATCACGGTGTTCGGGCCGGTGAAGCCGTTCAGCAGCGGAATCAGCAGCAGGCAGCCGCACGCGGCGCCCATCAGGTCGAAGAAGTACACCCGGTTGACGCGCTCGATGGTCTCCGAGATGGCGAGCGAGACAATGGTTCCGGAAACGAAGAACGGCAGGGAGGTGGTGAAGTAGATGATGGCCAGGTCCCCGTTGGTGGGGTTGCGTTGCTGGGCCAGGATCACCAGCAGTGCGCCTATCGCCAGCAGGCCGTTCACCGCGCTGAGCCGGCCTATCCACGCGTAGACGGAGCCCTTCCAACCGGCCACCACGTATGAGAAAACGCCGCCCGCGCCCAGGCCGAACAGGGCGATGGAGATGGCCAGGAAGGCGAAGTGGTAGTAGAAGACCACCGAAAAAATGCGGGTCAGCGACAGCTCCAGCAGGAGCGTCGCCATGGTGGTCAGGCTGACGCACAGGTAGACCTGGGGCCAGTAGGTGGGAGAGGTTTTCACGGAGCTCAAACCCTATGGTAGTGCTTAGCCTGGGGTTTCACAAACGCTTCGTGGGGTCAGGCCTTTGGGCCGGCCGCCGGGCTTCGGCCGGCGTTGTTCGGGCGGTGGCGAGACGCCGGCTGGAAAGCCGGCGGCAGGCTGAAAGCCGGACCCCACAAGGTGAGATGATGGGATTTCCGATGTCTTCCTCCGCTTCCAAACAGGAGTGGCTGGCCGCCGCGCGCGCCGCCATCGAAATTGAGGGCGCGGCGCTCGGCCGGGCGGCCGCGCGCCTCAATGGCGAGCTGATCCGCGCCGTGGATCTGATTCTGGCCCACGCGGGCAAAGTGGTGGTGACGGGCATCGGAAAATCGGGCCACATCGCCCGTAAGACCGTCGCCACGCTATGCAGCACCGGCACGCCGGCGGTGTTTCTGCATCCCGCCGAAGCGGTGCATGGCGACTTGGGCATCTACACCCGCGGCGACCCGACGGTGCTCATCTCCCGGAACGGCTCTTCTGCCGAGTTGCTGGCGCTGGCCCCCCTGCTGCGGGAGTTCCATTCGCCGCTGATCGGCATTCTGGGCAACTTGGCGTCGCCGCTGGCGGCCCACATGGACGTGCTGCTGGACGCTTCGGTGGAGCGCGAAGCCGATCCCCACAACCTGGCCCCCACCGCCAGCGCGGCCGTGGCCATGGCGCTGGGCGATGCGCTGGCCATCGCGCTGATGTGCGCGCGCCATTTCACGCCCGAGGAATTCGGCCGCTTCCACCCCGGCGGCCAGCTTGGCAGAAACCTCAATCTGAGCGTGCGGGACGTCATGCACGGTCCGGGCGAGGCCGCGTTTGTGGCGCCGGAGGCCACGCTCAAAGAGGTCATCATCGCCATGACCGAGCGTCCCCTGGGCGCGGCCTGCGTAGTCCTCGCCAACGGCGCGCTGGCCGGCTTCCTCACCGACGGCGACCTGCGCCGCGCCCTCACCAGCCACGACGATATTCGCGGCCTGTGCGCCGCCGACGCCATGACGCGCTCGCCCGTCACCATCGGCCCCGACGCCACCCTGGGCCAAGCCCTCGAGCTGATGGAGCGACGTCCCTCGCAGATATCGGTCCTCCCGGTGGTGGACGCGGGCGGCCGGGCGCTGGGGATATTGCGCCTGCACGACGTGTTCCTCGGGGTTCGGAGGTAAAGACCGGGCGCTCCTTGTATGATTACGCTATACTCACCACATGAGTAAGCGCCTGCAAGTGCTGCTTCCCGATCCCGAAATGTCCGACATCCGGCGCCTGGCCAAGCGGGAGCGTCTGACAGTTGGCGAGTGGGTCCGGCGGGCGCTTCGGGACGCGCGGGCGAGCCGGCCGGCGATCGACCCCGAAACGAAGTTGAAGGCGGTTCGGCGCGGCGCGGAGTACTCGTTCCCCACGGCCGACCTGGCGCGGATGCTGAGCGAAATTGAGCGAGGACGCCAGGGGTGATCTTCGTCGATTCCAACATCCCGATGTACCTGATTGGAGCGGCGCATCCTCACAAGGCCGAGGCGCAAGTCATCCTGGAGCGCCTGATTGCGGCGGGGCAGCGCCTCGTCACGGACGCCGAGGTATTGCAGGAGATCCTCCATCGGTACACGGCGATTGAAAAGCGCGAAGCCATCGGGCCGGCCCTCCAGGTTACCCTGGGCATCGTCGACGAAGTGATCCCCATCGAGAAAGCCGACGTCTTGCGCGCCGGGGAAATCGCTCAAAATCGCCTTTTTATGTCGGCCCGCGACGCCGTGCACGTCGCGGTTATGGAGCGCCACGGCATTCGATCGATTCTGAGCTTCGACGGTGATTTCGACCGATGGCCTGGTCTTCAAAGGATCCACAGGATCTGAGCGGAACGATGCCGGGTGTTTTCCGGTACTGAAGAGGCGCCCGCCCCCGCCGGGCGCAGTTCCGAGGCGCCGCCCCTGGTTGTATGCTGGTTCCATGGTGGGATGCGAATGATGGGAGGCCTGCCGCCGAGGGTGGTTCTTCTGCCCTGCATTCTGGTCGCTCTGGCCGCCGGGGCGTCCGACGACGTGGCGGCCCGCAAAAGCCCGCTCCAGGCATCGGCGATCATCATCGACTATCCCGAGGACGGGTCCATTTTCCCGCCCGAGATCACGCCCCCGACGTTCCTCTGGCGCGACGGCGCGAAGGGCGTGGCCTTGTGGCGGATCGATGTCTCGTTCGGCGCCGGCCCGGCGGCGATTCACTCGACCTCCAAGGGCGAGCGCCTGCGCATCGGCCGGATCGATCCGGACTGCGTGGCCGAAACCAACGAGCCGCCCCGGCTCACTCCCCAATTGGCGGCGGCGCACTCCTGGACGCCCGACAACGAAACCTGGCAGGCCATCAAGCGGCGTTCGGTTGCCGGCGCGGCGACGGTGACCATCACCGGTTTTCGCGACGACGCCCCGGAGAAGGCGGTCTCCCGTGGAAAAGTCGCCATTCGCACTTCAAAGGACCCGGTGGGCGCGCCGATTTTCTATCGCGATGTGCCGCTGATGCCGGCGCCGCAAACGGAGACAGGGGTGATCAAACCCCTGGCCGCGGAGGCGCTGCCGCTGGTCGCCTGGCGGCTTCGAAACGTGGGCGCGGCCCACAGCCGGGTGGTGATGGAGAACCTGCCGGTGTGCGCCAACTGCCATTCGTTCTCCCGCGACGGCAAGACCATGGGAATGGATCTCGACGGCTTGCAGAACAACCGGGGGATGTACTTCCTGGCCTCGGTGGCGCCGGAGATGGGGATACGCAAGCAAGACGTGATTCAGTGGAGCTCGCCGGAGGGCAGGCTGAAGGGGAACGTCCGCATCGGTTTCATGTCGCAGGTCTCCCCGGACGGGCAGTACGTGGTAACCACGGTCAACCCGGCCTCGCTGGCGGCCGGCTCCGAAGAGCCTTCCAGCAACTATTACGTGGTCAACTTCAGGGACTACCGGTTCCTCCAGGTGTTCTATCCCACGCGCGGGATTGTGAGCTGGTATGGCCGCCAGACGGGAGTACTGCGGCCGCTGCCCGGCGCCGACGACCCGCGGTTTGTGCAGATGGGCGGCATGTGGAGCCCCGACGGCCAATACCTGGTGTTTGCCCGCGCCCCGGCCACGGACCCCAATCCGCCGGGTGTGCCGCTGGCGAAATTCTCCAACGACCCCAACGAGCTGCGGATCCAGTACGATCTCTATCGAATTCCCTTCCGCGACGGCCAAGGAGGCGTGCCGGAACCCATCGCCGGCGCGTCGGCGAACGGCATGAGCAACACGTTTCCGAAGGTGTCGCCCGATGGACGATGGATCGTGTTCGTGAGATGCCGCAACGGGCTGCTGATGCGTCCCGACAGCCAGTTGTACATCGTTCCCGCGTCGGGCGGAACGGCGCGGCGCATGCGGTGCAACACGCCGCAGATGAATTCGTGGCACAGCTTTTCGCCCAACGGCCGCTGGCTGGTGTTTTCGTCCAAGGCCCGGTCGCCCTACACCCAGCTATATCTCACGCACATCGACGCGGACGGCAATGACAGCCCGCCTATCCTGATCGACAACACCACCGCGGCCAACCGCGCGGCCAACATTCCGGAGTTTGTGAACATCCCGGCGGATGGCTTGCGGCAGATCGGCGGCCCGGTGATCGACTATTACAAGCTGGTCGACAGTGCGACTCACTTGCAGAAGACCGGATCGTACGAAGCCTCCGCCGCCAGGTGGAGGCAAGTCCTGGAGCTGAGTCCCGACGATGAAACCGCGCACCGCGGCCTGGGAACGGCGCTGCTCATGACGGGCCACCGGGAGGAATCCGCGGAGCATCTCCGGAAAGCGTCCGAGATCAAGCTGCGCGCGGCCATCGAGGCCGATCCCACCTCGGCGCGAGGATTCAACGATCTGGGCGTGCTGCTGTTCCAGACGGGGCGCGCGGAGGAAGCCGTGGCGCAATTCGAGAAAGCGGCCGCGCTCGAGCCGGGTTTCGTCATCGCGCGCGCCAACCTGGGCGGCGCGCTGGCCAAG
>Ga0187851_10001287_pt1 | contig 24241 bp, 24 predicted proteins | sample June2016WEW_6_10_FD_132997 | JGI IMG/M metagenome (GOLD analysis project Ga0187851, IMG submission 132997) | Peatland microbial communities from SPRUCE experiment site at the Marcell Experimental Forest, Minnesota, USA - June2016WEW_6_10 | ecosystem: Environmental > Terrestrial > Soil >...
AAAATTGAGGTAATTAATATACCTGAATTTACCATTGCTCCAATTAATTATCTATGAATTATTCTAATATAAATCTTTTGAATTAATAAAATAGTATTACTTAATATTTAATAATTTAATATATTGAATATAAAATGGGCCCGCTGGGATTCGAACCCAGGGCCTCACGGTTATCAGCCGTGCGCTCTACCACCTGAGCCACGGGCCCCTAATTAAATATTTAAAAGCGTAGTTTTATATTAGTAATTCAAAATGGGTAGTGTAGATGCAAGATTTAATCTTCATCATATATATCCTTTCTGGTTTTAGATTATTAAATTAATCTGATATGCTTTTAAATTTCACTCAATAAATATAAAATGAATTTTATTTATCTAAAACCTTCTTTAATTGATGTAAAGAATTATCAAAATTATTATTATCTAATATTATGAAATTACAACCAAGAATCACAGAACAAACAGCCATTGAATCTTTAAGTAAATTATTATGCTCCGTAAAAACTTTTAAATTCTCGATTATTCTCTGTTTCTTCAGAATATCCATCTGTCTTCTTAATATAATATTATCATAGGATGATTCTATCATCACTATAATATCTGGCTTCAGAATCTCTATAGGTAATGATAATATATATCCAGATTTGGAATGATCTATTCCATGAAGATCAACGAGCACATTACATTTATCTTTAATTTTTAAAGCAGCTGCTCTCCAGATTTCATGTTGAATATTAATATTTAATTTAAAGAGTTCAGATAAATTATGGGCAAGATCTCTTTCACAAGCTAATTCAAGCATCAATTCCCCATAGTTTACATAAGTGTATCCCAGGGATTCTGATGCTCGCCTGCATAAAGATGTTTTACCGACCCCTGGAACACCCACTACTGCGGCGAGGTTCCAGTGAACCATTTTTTTACTTATTAACCATTTCACAGATGGCATCAGCCATCATATGACCTTCAACTATAATTTCTGCCTTATCTATTTCTTCAAGACCCTCCGCCGCTAATCTAGCTTGCATGGCAATATTAGCTGCACTCATACATCCCGGATTAGTGGGTATTATAGTGATTTTAGCAGTTTTTTCTTCTTCGTTGACTTCAATGTCTCCAACTATTCCCATCTCCACTATGCTAATACCCATATGTGGATCCGGAATTTTCGCTAATGCTTCTCGTATTTTTTCAACTATTTCATCTGTCATATTAATCACTCATAAATTTAATTTAAAAATTTCAAAATAATATACAAAATTTTTATGTTTGAATAAAGAATATAATCTTTTATATTCCTAATATCCTATTTAAATTTAATTTTTTTTTTAGATCCCATTTAATTAATTATTATTTCAACCTATGCCTTATCCTCACTGCAACTCCTTTAACAGCTTTTTTCATCTCATCACCAGATAAAACAGCTTTACCAACAGCCACCACTTCATCATTCTTTAAAATTACCACCTCATCACGGGGAATAATCTCAGAATCAGCATCAACCACTCCTGGTGCAAAAATAGTGTTAGTCTTCAAATCAAAGTCAATTTTCACGATGTTCTTATTTATACTTTCATTCACTATGAATCCACCTTTAAGATTAAGAGAAAATAAACCTGTTTCATAATGAAAAGTTGCTATTTGTTTTCCATCTTGGATTATACGTTTACTAAATCTGCCCATTATTTTTGATCCATCCGGTATTAACGCAGCAGCATCTTCCGTGTTAAATTGATAACATGCAATGGAACGTAACTTATTCAAATTTTTATTTTTATCTCTAATTTTCTCATACTTCTTCAATTCATTTCCCAGATTTTCCATGGATTTATGTGATGTTACTCTGCCATCTTTACAAGTATAAACTGCTTCATCTAAATATTCTTCACATACACTCTGATAACCACCAGCCACATGAGCAATTACTTGTTTTCCATCCACATACTCATTTAAACATTTACCCGTGACATCTATTTCCTCCTGGGACCAATCTCCAATTGTGGAAACATCATAAGATTGTATAGGATAAGTTTGATCCAGCTCCCTTGGACATATACCGAAAGGAGAAGTTAAAATTACCTCCTGAAAATTTTTAGTAACTCTCATAAATATTCGATGTGACTTAGATTGGGAGTAAGGTTTCCTCATACTACAAGGTAAAACTATAACTACTTCACCTTGAGGTTTAATATTACTCATTCTATCCCTCCATCTTCTAACTTCTGGTCTGTTGAGGGATGTTTCAGTAATGCATAGAATTTTCATGGAAATATTATTTTCCTCCCAAAAAAAAATTTAATATTAATTTTATTTTATAAAATAGAATTTTATTTTCTTTTATAATAGATTTTTCCATCTTTTTATTTTTTATTCAATTGATTTAGGTATGGTAAAGCAGAATTTTGAACCTTCACCCAATTCTGATTCAACCCAGATATCCCCGTTATGTCTTTCAATTATCTTTTGACACATTGAAAGTCCTATGCCTGTGCCAGGATATTCATTCTTTTCATGTAGTCTCTGGAATACTTCAAATATTAAATCTTTATGTTGTGAGTCTATTCCAATTCCATTATCAATTACCTGAAATATCCATTCATCACCATTATCTTCAGCTTTAACATGAATTTCAGGTGCTTCATCTTCTGCACGGAATTTAATAGCATTTCCCACTAGATTTTGAAAAAGCTGAGTAATTAGTGATGGATCCGCCATAATAGTGGGAAGTGCATCATACGTTATTCGTGCATTGTTTTCCTTTATAGACACGGTCAAATTTAAAATACTTTTATCTACAATAGACTCTAGATTAACCAGTTCAAACTCTTCATTTTTACTAGTTATCCTTGAATAAGTTAATAGATCTTTAATTAACTTTTGCATGCGTTCGGCACCATCGACTGCGTAATATATATATTCATCTGCGTTCGAGTCAAGTTGACCTTTATAACGCTTTTCTAAAAGTTTAACGAAACTAGTAACCATCCTTAAAGGTTCCTGTAAATCATGTGATGCCATATAAGCAAATTGCTCTAATTCTTTATTAGAACGCTTTAATTCTTTTACAAGATTTTTTTTCGCTTCTAATGCTATTTTTAAGTTATCCTCCATTTCTCTACGGTTAGTAATATTTCTAGCCACATGAACACTTCCAGCAACCTTTCCTTTATCATCGTAGATTGGTGATACGGTGACAATGAAATAGCCACCTAAATTTTCTTCATATACTTCAGAAGTATGTTCTTTACCATCTTTTAATAGTTTTGAATGTGGACAGAAGTCAGGAGGGCAGTTACTGCCATGTACAGCTTTAAAGCACTTAACTCCAATACATGATTCCGGTGATACACCTAAAGTATCAGCCATGGCTTGGTTAACTCGGGTAACATTATGTTCCTCATCCAATATAGCTATAAGATCAGGGATCGCATCGAAAGTACGCTCCCATTCTTCCTTAATCATTATAAAAGGACTTTTTGTCATATTTACTTCCGTCATATTGTTAGCTAGAATAAAAAAATCCCATACTTAAATTTATAAAATTATATTTCCAAAAAAAAATATTTTAGATATCCTTAAATTAAATATTTTTTTAAGATTTTTATATAGATTAATTAAACTTAATCTTTATTTATAAATATTCACCATTTAACCATCTAATTCCACATATACATGATAAATCCTTATTTATAGAGATTAAGTCATTTTTATCAAGTTTATTAACATCATCTTTCCCTACAATACGAGTTAAATTAGCTATCTCTTCTATTGATAATTCTATAAAATTTGTGAGTCTTTTAACCCCTTCATTAATATTTAATTGTTTCATTAACTGAGGATTTTGAGTTGTGACTCCAGTGGGACATAATCCGGTATAACATATTCGATATTGCTGACAATTAATAGCTATTAAAGCTGCGGTACCAATATAAACAGCATCAGCACCTAAAGCCAAGCATTTTGCAAAATCAGCTGATCTAAGCAACCCACCAGATGCTATTAAGGATATTTGATCTTTAACTCCAAATTCACTGAGAGTCTTATATGCTTGTGGAAGTGCAGCGAATATTGGTATACCAACATTATCACGGACATAAAGGTCTGTAGCACCAGTACCAGCACCAAAACCATCTAAAACAATGTAATCAACATTTGAATTAACCAATACTTTAATATCAGCCTTAACATCTCCACATCCTATTTTAGCTCCTACTGGTGCACCATGTGTAATTTCGCGTAAATATGAAACTTTATCTTTAATATCTTGTTGATTAGTCATATCATAGTGATGAGCAGGTGAGTATGAAGCTTCACCTGATTCCAAACCTCTAACACGTGTCACTTCACTTGTCATCTTTTCTGAAGGTAAATAACTACCTTTACCAGGATATGCTCCCTGTCCAAACCTAATTTCAACTGCAGCCGCTGATTTTAATATTTCTTCATCAACCCCAAATCTTCCAGTTGAGTATTGTACTATTCTATAATCTAATCCATTAATTTTCTCTTCGGGAGTTAATCCTCCTTCACCTGTGTTGAATCCTATCTTAAGTTTGGAAGCTGTTTCTGCTATGACATGTTTCACGTTTTTGTTAATTGCTCCAAAACTTAAACCTGTAATCATTATAGGTGATGACAACTTTAATGGTTTATTGGCATTTGGACCTAGATTTACAGTAGTATTTACATGTTCTTCTTGATTTAAAGGAATCTTATTTACTTGTGCTGGTATGAATTGAATGTCATCTAAGGAGAATGGTAATTCTTTTAATGAACCCATTGATACTATCCGACTTTTTTTGTTTATACTCTCCTCTTTGATGTCTACTACGGTCTGGTAAAAGGATGGATCTTCTAATGATTTTCTTTTACGCATTAATGTGTTACTTTCACCATTGCTTATTTGGTTACAGTAATATAATAATTTTAATTCATTTTCAAAAAAAACTTGACAAGTATTACAGAGGCACCCTTGGGCTTCAATATCACATTGGCTGGCATCAGTCCCGCAAAAAAGAATTTCACTATCACAGTGCTGAGGGTAACTGGGACATAATGGACAGTGACATTTCTCACTATTCTCTTTAGTATTTGGGATTTTAGTCCTGATACTTGATAGTTCGGTTACCATGGTTAAATTACCTATAAAAAAATTTTTTTAATAAAATATTATTTGTTCAATTTACTTTAGAGTTTTTATATGAATCTTCTTGGATCTGTTTCAATATCTACAATAACTGATTTTTCTGATGCAAGAGCTTTATCAACTGCTTTTGGTAATTCTTCAGGGGTTTTAACTGAAATTCCCATTCCACCACAATCTCGGGCATAAGCAGCGAAATCTGGGTTATAAAGTTCGGTTTGCCAAACTGGATATTTCTCTACTATCTGTTCCTGCATAATCATACCTAATTGATGATTATTAAAGAGGAAGATTTTAATTGGAAGTTCATTTCTCACAGCAGTTAAAAAATCAGCCATAACCATGGAGAATCCTCCATCTCCGGTGATACAGACTACTTGTCTTTCAGGATTAACTAATTGAGCAGTAATGGCTGCTGGCAATCCATAACCCATACTAGCTAAGTAACCAGACATGAGTAGGGTTTGGGTTTTTTTCATCCAGAAATTACGTCCAAACCACCAGCAATCCTCACCGATATCTAAGGTTATAATTGCATCATCTGCAATTTTCTCATTTAAAACTTTAATTATATATTGCGGCCTTACCGGTGTTTTAGTATCGTCAGCTTCTTCATTCAACAGATCTAACCATTCTTTCTTAAGTTTACGTATCTCCTCTAAATATTCAACTCGTTTATTCTCCCTTACTAAGTCAATGAGCTGTGGTACTAATTCTGCACTGTTCCCGTAAAGTCCTACTTCAACAGGGTATTGTCTTCCGATCATCATTGGATCTATATCTATTTGAACTGTTTTCTTTTCAGGTAAATGAGTCATATCGGAGAAGGATGATCCAATAACTATTAAGAGGTCACTGTTTAAAACCAATTCTGTAGCTGCTGTTGATCCAATGTCACCGTGACTTCCCACATAAAGTTCATTATCTTCGTCAATAACTCCTTTACCTCGGAAGGTGGTAACTATGGGTGCAGTAATTTTTTCTGCAAGTTCGAGTATGTTTTCACTTTGATTGATAGCTCCAAATCCGGATATTATCACGGGACGTTCAGCATTATTTATAGCCTGAGCTGCTTGGAGTATTAAGAACATTGGTTGAGTTATGGCATTATTAGGGAAACTACCTTCAAATGGTACAGTTTTAGAAGCATATGGTAGTTTTTGAACATCATTAGGTATCCCTATATGAGAAACGCCTTTATCTAAAATGGCATGTTTTATAGCGTTAGTTATCAGGGTAGTGGTTTGGTCTTCAGTCATTAAAACTTTATTGTAAACTGTCATTGATTCAAAAAAACTTTGTTGATCGATTTCTTGAAATGAACCTGGACCTATGAGTTGTCTACGTAGCATTCCAGTCATCACTAAAACTGGTGAGTGATCAAGACTTGCATCAAATAGTCCAGTAGCGAGATTAGTTGCTCCCGGACCGGCAACAGTTAAGCAGGCTGCTGGATGTCCTGTAAGTTTACCGTAAGCTGAAGCCATAAATGCCGCAGTCTGTTCATGTCTCACTTGTACATATTTCATGCCCTTGTTCTTTCGCACTGCATCCAAGACTCCTAAAGAGGTAGATCCAGGCAATCCGAAAACATATTTAATACCCCATTCCACCATTTGTTCAACTAAAACCTCAGATACTGTTGATTCTCCTTCTTTAAACTCCTTAACCTCTTTTTCTAGGAATATAAAAGTTTTTTTAGGAGAATTACAAACGGGACATCTCCAGTTATCAGGAAGATCATCAAATTTTATCCCTTCCTTTTCTTCATCAAATATATAGTTACAGACCGTACATCTATAATTAGCCATTTAAAAACCTCTAGTAGCTTTATTCTAATTTATCTGGTTATATTTATGATTTTTAAAGTTTATAAAAATATCTTAAATATTTCAAATAAAATATTAAAGAATAAGTATTAAAATTTTGATTAAGTTATGATTCAAAGTCCAGGAGGAGTTAATTTCACTTTACCAATTTAAAAAAAAACATTTAACATTAATCCATTTCTTATGGATTCACATTTTAGTTGAATTTATTTAACTATTAAAATTCAAATAAACTTATTATGGATAATTACTATGACGGCAGCCGCGATGATGAGTATTTCATAATAACTCAATCATATAAAAAGCTTATTAGAACATTAAAAAAGCTAAAAATGGGAAGAAATAGAATAATTCATGTAATTGGAGCTCCCGGCACTGGTAAATCTGCTAATATTTATCATGCTATTAATGAATTAAATTTAAATTTTTATGATGTTAAATTAAATATTCCTAATCGAACCATTAATTCTAGAAAAGTTTTTAATATAATTTTTAAATGTTTAAAGGATGATTTAAAGTTAGAATCTAGAAGAGATATTTATAAAAGATTAGGAGAATTTGATTTGGTTTTAATTGCAGATCATTTCCAAGACTCTCATCGTGAGAACCCTGAAGTAATGGGATTCAGTCAATGGACTAATACTATGGGTTTCAAATCCTTTAAATTTTATTTATTATGTATCTGGGAATATTTAAAACATTGGGATGATTTTAAACATATAAATCTGCTCTTCCAGACTTCATGGAGAATTTATATTGGTGGAGAAAAGTATGATTTATTTACTGATCTTGGAATTTTATCTAAATTCTTAGTTTTCACACTCAAAAGATTTTTCACAGTAGTGGAGATTTCATATTCAGAGGAGGAAACTATAAAAATAGTGAAAAACTATATTCCCCATGTTGATGAGAATCTTATTCTAATTTATATTAAAAAATATGGCCATAAACCTCGTTTTATATTTAATATTTTGAAAAATGAATCTTTATAAAAAAAAAGATATTTTTATTGAAATAATTAATTTCTATTTAAGAAATTAATACAAAAAAAGAAGTCTTAATTATGTTTAAATCTCTTTTAAAATCAACTCGTATTGGTTGGGCATCTAAAACTCTTAACATGTTCTTATTAGCATTGAGTTATGCTTATTTCTCTGGTTTAATAATTAAAAATCCATTTGAAGTATTAGGAGGTTTAATTCTAGTATGTTTATTGTGGGGTGCTCTTTATAGTTTAAATGATTACACTGACATTGAATCGGATCGCAGCAATCCGGAGAAGCAAGATAGAGCTTTTGTCCAGGATAAGGTGGATAAGAAATCCGTGTATAGATTTATTGTAATATTAATTATTCTAGTATTCATAATTTCAATAATCTTCTACTCATTACTTTTTACTTTAATATTAGGATTAATGCTTTTAAATCAAATCCTATATACTGTACCACCTTTCAGGTTGAAGAACACAATATTAGCCCCATTCACCAGTACTGCCACTAATTCAGTACTTAGAACAGCATCCTGTTGTGTTTTATTAGGTAATTTATTCATAGTACCATTACCAGTTTATTTTTTCCTCTATTTTGCTGGAATGGGCACTTATTCATTATACAAAAGTAAAAAAACATTTTCTCAAATCATAGTATTTTTAGGAATAATTACACTAGGTTACATTTTTTATATGGGAGAAATGAATCTAATACAATTTAGTGTAGCGATTTTACCATCAATAATAGCTGCTATTCCATTATACTTATCATTATACTTTAACAAAGATAAAATGATGCAGTTATCTGACGTAATATACCATCAAGTGGCTCTCGTATTCTTTTCAATAATTATATTATATTTACTCTTCATTGTTTAAAAAAAAAATTATTATGGGAATATTTCTATCTTCAATATTACAATCAGAAATAATTTAAATTTAGATTTTAAGCATCCCTAAAGAAAATAAGAAATTAAAAAAAAAATAATTAAAATATTTTACCCAGTTTTAAAAGAGCTTTAGGAGAAACCTTAATTAATACTTTAATAATTTCTTTAGTATTTATTTTTTCAAACTCAGTATTCTTAAAGGCTTTAGCTATGGAGTCCAGTTCTTCATCAGATAAACTTAGAAGATAGTTTTTTACTTTCAACTCTTTATTAAAAGTTTTAACCATCTCTTCCTCACATTTGTCTTGATACTCCTTCAGTCTTTTCTGTGAGTAATTACCTTCCTTTATTGCTGCGGCTGTCACTTCACCGGCGAAGACTCCTGCTTTCATTGCACTGATTATTCCTCCCCCAGTTAAAGGACTAACCTGACTTGCAGAATCACCAACTAATACTAGATTATCTGTAACTAGTTTTTTAAGCATGCCACCAACTGGATCTCCTCCAATATTTAATTCTACTGGTTGAGCATTTTGTGTGGAAGGACAATTACTTACAAATTCCAGTAAATGTTCATAGGCTGTTTTATCAGTTTGAGTAGTGATTATCCCTAAACCTACATTAGCAATGTCATCTCCTTTAGGGAATATCCAAGCGTAACCTCCAGGAGCTACGCTTCCAAAGTAAAATTCTATAGAGTTGGAATCTTCCATTTCCACTCCGGCCATCTCAAATTGTGCGCAGGATTCCATATTTTTGGGTTTAAGTGTTGTTTTAAGACCGGCCCATCTTCCCACTCGTGACTCTGGACCGTCTGCTGCAATCACTATTTTAGCGTTTATTTCGAAGGATTGATCCATGCATTCTGCAGTGATAATTAGGCCTTCTTCACTCCTTTTAAGTCCTGTGGCTATGGTTTTAACCATAATTTCTACACCTGCACGGGCAGCGTTCATGGCCATATGTTTATCGAAGATCTTCCTCTCTAGAATGTACCCTGCTTCGGGTAGTTTCACTCGTTCTTCATTTAGCCATACGCTAGTGCCGTTGGGTGATATAAATTTTACTCCAGTTAATTCTTTAGCTATCCATTTACAATGGGGTTCTATTCCGAGTGCTTTAAGACCTTCCTTTGAAACTCCCTCTGCACATCTTTTAGGTGAGCCGATCTCGGATTTTTTATCAATCATTATTACTTTTGCATCGTTTAATGCGGCGTGTTTTGCAGCGGATGAGCCTGCAGGTCCTGCACCTATAACTAGGATATCAGTTTTAATTGACATATTAAAAATTCACCTTCAATAATTTTTTTATTTTATTTAAATAATATTCTTATTTTTTTTATTCCTCTTTATAGAGTGCTTGCACGGGACAAACCTGTATACATATTCTACAGTCTTTACATTCATTTTCATTGAATATTAAGCAGGTTTCCCTGACTTCAATAAGTGAACGGGGGCATACACCAGCGCATTCACCACAATACATGCACCATTCATTAACTTTCATAATTATCAACCTTATCCATACATTTTTATTCTTAACTTCCCAATTAACTTTTTTTAAACTTTCATAGTATTTATATTCTAGTAAAAATATTTTGTTTTATTAAAAAAAATTGATTACCTGATTTAAGTTTTTTTTATGGTAAGCATAAAACGTACTATTATATTATAGAAGATAATTAATAATAAATTATTAAATTGTTATATAACTATTATTATTGAAATCTGGGAATAATAAATCGTATGAAAAGGTGAAAATGTTGAAGAATTCAATATACAAGAAAAAATCATTATTAAAAGATAATAAAGATTATTTTAGTGATGATCAACACCCAGAATTAATGGATGCTTTAAAAGAGGAAGATGAACTCATAATCATTGATGAAGTCGTGAGTTATTCAGGACGAGTTGATTATCATGGAATTATTCAATATTTAAGTCCCTCCTTAGAGTGTTCCTTAGGATATAAAGATTCAGATGTTTTAGGTAAATCTATTTTTGATTCATTTGAATTCATGCATCCTGATGATATGGTGAGAACTAAAGATTCATTCTATAAATGTGTTACAAAATCTTCTCATGAAAGGATTCACGCTCGTTTTAAACATGCTAATGGTAATTATGTGTTTTTAGAAGTTATTATAGATCCCGTATTAAATGATGAGAATATAGTTACTGGAGTAGTTTTCAGTTCACATGATATAACTAAGCATAAAATAATGGAGAAGAAGTTACAGATTAGTCAAGAGCATTTCAAAAGCATTTTTTATCAGTCTCCCATAGCCACAGCCATCATAACAATGGATCAAAGATTTATAACCGTTAATCAACAGTTCCTTAATTTAACTGGATATTCTCAGGAGGATCTTCAATCTCTAAGCATTTTAGACATAGTTCATCCGGAGGATGTTGAAAGTAATAGAAGTAAAATGCAACTTTTAATTAATGGTGATATTGAACAGCATCGTACTGAAAAGCGTTATATACGGAAAAATGGAGAGATTGTTTGGGTTAGTCTCTCAGTGAGTTTAATCCATGATGAAGAAGGGCTTCCCATTCATTTCATGTCAATGATAGAGGATATAACAGAGCGTAAGCAAATCCAAGAGGAAATGGAAGCTTCATTTCAAGAAATAAGGATTCTACTAAGTGAAATTCATCACCGAGTTTTTAATCATTTACAATTAATATTAAAATTAGTTAATGTCCAACTTTTGAATACAGAAGAAAAAGGAATGGAGATTAATAAAATTAATAAGAATAGATTGAATGCAATAACATTGATTCATGAAAAACTATCTAAGTCTCAAGATTTTGCCATAATTGATTTTGCTGATTATATTATATGTCTTAAAAATCATTTAATTGAGTCTTACAATATTAATTCGGATATTCTAAAATTCGAGATTGAAACGGATAACTCTCTTTTAGATGTTGATATCGCAATCCCCTGTGCTTTAATTTTAAATGAATTAATAATTTATAGAATTATTCACGCTTTTCCAGAGGATTTAGAAGGTAAAATAATTATTAAATATAGTTCTGATGGTGGGAAAATTAATTTAAACATAATTGATAATGGTATAATTATAGAGGATTCTGAAATAAAAAATAATGGCTTGAAATTAGTGGATATGCTAGTTAAACAACTTGATGGAAAATTAATAGTTGATGATGCAGAGACTACAGAATTCAGAATTGAATTCTTGGAATCTGTATACTAAAAAAAAGTTTAGGATTAAAATAAAATAATTATTTAAATTTAAATGTTTAATTTCATTTTTCACCGGATTTAAATATATATCCGCATTCAGAGCAGATTACAGCTTCAGTTGTAGCGTGTGCCTGATGTTCGGATTCAATTCTTCTTTTAATGGTTTTATCCTTGCAACCACATTCCGGACATTTCTCATCTAATTTACCAATTATCATAAATATATATCCTCCTTACATTTTTTTTTTAATTTGAAAAAAGAATAGATTTTTCTTTTATGAAGGTTTAATCATAAGTTCCATAATTCCAGGTGTAGTTTTTTTCTTTAAATCCGGATTACTCATACCTAGATTACCACTTAACATTTCTTTAGTCGCCCTTTTGGTTATCTCTTTAAATATGGTTTTATAAGCTGTACAATGAGGATCCACACTGTTAACTTCCCCTTCGGTGATAGTTAAAGCATTATAAGGACATCCGCCACGGCAGAATTTAATATAAGTGCATTTTTTACATTCACTATCAACATACTCCTTATATTCTTGGAGTAACTTCCAAGGAGCAGATTTAGAGAGATCATCCATTGAGGGATGTTCAATAACATTACCCATCACCCATTCAGGCATACCCACAAACCTGTAACAGGGGTATATGCTTCCATCAGGCCCTACTGCAAAAGTATCACCCATACAATCAACGAACGTGCAAACCGTGCCTCGACGAGTGAAAACACATTTACATAAATGGTCAATATTCTTTAGTTCAATTTTATCAATATTTTCAAGATATTTATCTAGTAAATAAATTAATAATTCACCATAATCTTCAGGAGTAAGTGTCCATTTCATTGGATTTTCATCACGGATAGATGGTAAAGCAGGGTGTAATTTTAAGTTTAATTTATTTTCAAGGAAAAAATTAAAGATCTCTTCTTTAAAATTTACGCTGTATGATGTGAATGTGCATATAAAACTAATTTTTAGATTATATGCTTTGGCTATTTCATATCCATGCATTGTCTTCTCATAATATCCTTCACCCCTTTGCAAGTCATTAAGTTTTAAGGGCCCGTCTAAACTGGAGCCGATGGGAATATCATACTCTTTTAATAATTGAGCTAATTCAGGTGTGAGGTTCCAAAGATTGGTTTGAATAGCTAAAGCAGGTTTAAGATTTTTTAAACCTTCCGTTAATAAAGTCAAAGCTTCACGGAAGAATTCATAGCCTGCTAAGAGTGGTTCCCCTCCATGGAATGTGAATGTTACTGGCTCGTCACGAAAGTTTTTAAGCCATTCCACTACTTCTTCAATTATTTTAATATCCATTATAGGTGAATTCTCTTCTGAACTCCAGCAATAATTACAATTTGAAGGACAGCCTAAAGTAGGGATTAACATTACGTGAAAAGCCATTTATAGATACACCAAATTTTTTTTTAGTAATGATTAAAATAATAATTCTGAGTTGATTTAAATCAATTTTTTTTATTATAATTTTTAATTTAAAAATTTTCTTATTTATAATATTATATGTTTAAAAATGATAAATTATAAAAATTATTCAATGAAAAATATTAGTAATTATTAATTTAAATTAATTTAAATCTTAATAGTTATAAATAAAAGAGTATTATCCTAAAAAAATTGATTATATAACCAATTTAAATTAATATTTTTAAAATAAAAAAAAAATTCTTTAAAAATAAGAAATGAGTTAAAATTAAAATAGAAATATGATTTATTATCCGAATCTAACTTTAAGCATATGTACTAAATTTTTTAAATCATTCATATCTGAATCAGCTAACGCATCATCCAGTTCATCCCAAGTTAAACCTTTAAAATTTTCAACAATTTCATTTATTTCATCAGTATCCATAAAATCTCACCCCACCGAACAAATTTACTTAAATTCAATATAGAAAAGAAAATATAATTTTTTTATTAGAATAGAAAAGAGTAGTTCCCGGAGTTCCTTTTTAACTCCAGGAACAAGTTATCATACCGTTTAAGGTTGGAGGCGGTAAACGGTTATGAAATTTTATTATTTATTAACTGATTGATACTTTAAATTTCTCTCCTTCTAATTTAGGGAGAGTAATGGTTAAAACTGAGTTTTCAAATTTAGCAACTGCATCTTTAACTTTAACTTTAGTTGGAAGTTGAATGAATCTCTGTGATTCACCGTAATTTCTTTCTTTTCTAATATAATTTACATCTTCCTCATCATATTCTTCTTCAAATGCAGCTGTAATCTCCACACTATCTTCAGTGAGACGTACATCTACATCCTCTTTTTTTACACCGGGAAGGTCTGTTTTAACAATAATTTTATCTTCAGTTTCAATTACATCCGCCAATGGTTTCTCCATGGACATGGTGTAATCTGAGATGGCTTTACTAACATCTTCCTGAGTGCTTCGGAAACTATTAAAAATATTATCTAATATGCTTTCTGCTTGTGACCTTCCGCTTGCTGCTATTTCTTGTGCATCTTCCTTTTTCTCAGCAGCAATTTCTTCAACAGCTTCTTTTTGCTCAAAAGCTGTTTCTTTAACTTCACCAGCTTTCTCTTTTACAGCTTCATTTTTTTCTTTAATTTCTTTTTCCACCATTTTTTGAAACCATCCGTTAGATTACTTTTTTGTATCAAATTAATTATTTATTTTTTTTAGTATTTTTATTTTGTTTTGGTTTATTGAAGTCATATAATTTTGAATAATCTTGTTCTAAAGCACGTAATCTTTCTGCTAAAAATTCTAGTACCCTTCTTTTTTCAGTGAAGGAAACATTTTTCTTAGATAGCATGTTGATTAATTCAGTTATGCTTCTAGCAGAACAAGTGCCTGATTCTTCATCCATCAATATGATGTCTCGTTTACCAAGCTCTTTGGAAGTTGATACAAAAACTGCACCCCAAATACTTCCATTTTCATCACGTAAATCTATTGAATTTAAGAATTCATTTTCTATTTTTTTATTCATGCTAATTCACCTTAATACAACTTACCCCAACATCATTTAAATAACTTTCGGTTTGATCATCAAAAACTTCATTATTAATCATCTCAAACCAAATATTACCCCTCATTATTAATTTAAAGAATTTAATTTATTTATAAATTTAAATTAATTTTGTATGAGAGTTTTATTTTAGTTTTTATTTCATAAAAAAAATAACTTTTAATTAGAATTATATTTTAAAAATAATATTAAGTAATAAACATGATAATGGGATAAAACGAAAATTTTAAATTAACCGCTACAAAATAAATCTATAAGTTCAAGCTTTCTTTTTCAATTCTAAATAATATAAATTTAAACCTGAACTCCAAAAAAATAAGAAATTTATTAGAATAAAAAATTTATAGCGGTATACTATAAAATTTAACTTAAATTAATTTGGAAATAATGGTAAATTTAATGCAAAAACATTATTTTTTTTACTATAATGTTATTAAAGGGAGATGAATGGATGTGGAGAAACTGAATGCACAGCCGATCGAAATTTTATTAGTTGAAGATAATCCTGGAGATGTACGTTTAATTATGGAAGCATTTAAAAATGCTAAGGTTTACAATAACATACAAGTACAAATGGATGGTGAATCAGCCGTACGATTCCTTTTAAAGCAAGAAGAGTATAAGGATGCAACCCGACCTGATTTAATATTATTAGATCTAAATCTTCCTAAAAAGGATGGTAGAGAAGTTTTGAATATAATCAAACAAGATAAAAATTTAAAACCCATACCTGTAGTGATTCTTACCACCTCAACAGCAGAAGAAGATATTATAGATACTTATAATAAACACGCGAATTCATACATAACCAAACCAGTAGATTTAGATCAGTTCTTTCAAGTGGTAGAATCCATTCAAGATTTCTGGTTAAGTATAGTTAAATTACCCTAAAAGGTGAAAAGTTTATGAATAAAATTATTAATATTCTATTAATCGAAGATAATCCCGGGGATGCATTACTTATTCGGGAAATGCTGAAAGAAGGAGAAAGAACCGTATTTAAAGTAGTTCATGATAAAAAACTTGATGATGGATTAAAACATTTCTATAATGAAGATTTCGATGTTATACTCTTAGATTTGGGATTATCTGATAGCCAAGGAATTGAAACATTTAACCGCATCAAAAACGTTGCCTCCAAAGTACCCATAATCATACTTACCGGTTTATCTGATAAAGAATTCGCCATCAATACCATGAGTAAAGGTGCTCAAGATTACTTAGTTAAAAGTTATCTGGATAGTATATTACTAGATCGCGCCATACATTATGCAATTGAACGTAAACGCATAGAAGAGAAATTAAAGGAAAGTGAAGAAAGATACCGCATCATGGTCGAGAAAACTCGATCCGGAGTGTTCAGAATCAATTCACGAAATGAATTGAATTATATTAATAAGCATATGGCTGAAATGTTAGGTTATCAAGAGAATGAAATAATTAATAGATCAATATTCGATTTTATGGATAGAGAAGGGCGTAAAAATCTTAATGATCATATAAAGAGGATTAAAAACCGGACAGGAGATATACACGAATTACAATTCATTAATAAAGACGGATCCAAACTATGGGCACTTGCTTCTACAAATCCGTTATTTAATGCTAATAATGATTTTTTAGGTGCAGTTTCTATTATAACTGATATAAGCGCCCGTAAAGGTGTAGAGAAAAACTTAATGGACGCTATGATAGAAAAAGATAATACTTTCAGATTAATTATGTCAAATATGATGGAAGCAGTAAAACCATTAATTGCAAGTGAATACAGTGAAAGTTACTCTGATAAATTAACCTGAACCACCCCAATAAATTATATTTTATTATTTTTTAAAAATTTTTATTATTTCCTTAAGTGGTTTAGTATTAACTATATCCTCTTTCTCCGCCCATCCCCGTCTAGCTGTGGCTATACCGAATTCAATATTCTTTAAACTATCACGATTATGAGAATCAGTATTAATAACTAATTTACAACCAGCCTCTAAAGCTTTTTTAACATACACATCCTTTAAATCCAACCTATCCGGTTGAGAATTCACTTCCAGATACGTATCCGTCTCAATAGAAGATTCAAAAACTTTATCCAAATCTAACTCATAAGCCTTCCTCTGATGAATCTTCCTACCCGTAGGATGTGCTATTATATTCACATATTCATTCTCCATAGCTGAAATAATCCTATCCGTTAATTTCCCTCTATCCTGCCGGAAACCGGAATGTATACTAGCAATAACTACATCTAAATCCTTTAATATTTCATCACTCACATCCAACTTACCATCCGAATCAATATTAACCTCCAAACCCTTAAAAATAGTTATACCCTCAAATTCATCATTCAATTTCTCAATCATCTTTAATTGTAAATTTATATGATTATCATCCATTCCATTAGCTATACGTAAACCACCAGAATGATCAGTTATGGCAATGTACTCATAACCCATTAACTGAGCAGCAGTCATCATCTCCTCCAATGAATTAGAACCGTCACTCCATTTACTATGCATTTGAAGGTCACCTAAAACTTCATTATATTCAATTAAAGTAGGTAATTCACCATTTAATGCAGCCTCAACTTCACCATGATTCTCTCTAAGTTCAGGTTCAATATAATCCAAATCTAACTCACGGAATAAAGTTTCCTCCATTACACCGGATATCCACTCTTCACCCTTAAAGAGTCCGTACTCATTAAGTTTTAATCCATTCTTTATAGCCAATTTCCTTAATTCAACATTAGTTTCCTTTGAACCAGTGAAATACATTAAAGCTGAACCAAAAGATTTCTCTGGAACCACTCTCAAATCACAGAATACATTCTCCTTTAAACGCACTGTTGATTTACTAGGACCCTGCAATATTATCCTATCCACATTACTTAGATGGGTGAATGCATCCATTACTTCAACTGGATTATCAGTTATAACTAGAATATCTATATCCCCAATGGTTTCCTTTCTTCTTCTAATAGAACCTGCAATTTCAACTTCCAATACATCAGGAAGTAATTTTAAATTATTTTTAAGTTCCAAAGCAATAGGTAATATATAACCTAATAAGTTACGAATATTTTTTTTAGCATATTTAATATTCTCTAAAATCTTCTCTTCACTCTTCTCCTTCATACCAGAGAGTTTCCTGATTTCATGTTCACGTGCCATACTCTCCAAGTCATCTAAATCTTTAACTCCCAATGATTGGTAAAGTAATTTAACAGTTTTAGGTCCAACTCCTTCAACAGCTAGGAGTGATTCATAGTCAATGGGACATGCTTTTTTAAGATCTTCAAAGTAGGGAAGTGAACCAGTTTCATCTATCGTTAATATTTTTTTGGCAATACTCTTCCCAATACCGGGTAATTCAATGAGTTCATTCTCATTTAAATTTTCAATAGGTTTTGAAAGACTGTTAACTGTCTCAGCAGCCCTTCTATATGCTATTGGTTTAAATTGCACTCCTTTAATCTCTAATAAATCAGCTATTTCATTTAATATTTGAGCTATTTCCACATTCTTCATATAAAAATTACACCCCATTAAAAAGTTAATTAAATATTATTTTTTTTTATTAAGAGTTTCTGAACGTTTTTAAAATGAATTTTAGCTGTTTCACTGAGTAACTCTGATTTAACATTCTCTGGTTTAACATCTCTGAGATTAACATTATACAAGTCATTTAATTCATCAACCGTCTTTTCGAAGAGATATTTAGCTATTATACTCGCTGTTGCTACGGGAATCTCTGATTCTCCTCCAGTCATTTGAATAATTTTAAGTCCGGTTTGATCTACACTTTTAAGTCTATAGTCCGTTTTTTTATAATCAAATTTATCTATAATCACCTTAGCTTTCCTATATTTTATTACTGCAAGTATTTGCTGGATTACTTTGCTATGAGCCCAAGCCATAATATCATTAAGTGATTTACCTTCAATTTTGAATTGATTGTAAAGATTATTATAAGTCCGTGGTTTAAGTATAATGGATTGCCATTTAAAATCCATTTCAATGATTTTTTTTGCTAATTTAATTATTTGCGGTTTTTTAATGGTTTTACTATCCTTCACTCCTAATAATCTTAATTCTATAATTTCCTCGGGAGTTAAAGCAGTTGCCACTACAACTAATGGCCCATACCATTCACCTTTACCAGTTTCATCGGAGCCTAAAATATAATCATAAACCTCATCCCGTTCAAGAATAGTATTTAAAAGTTTTCTAGAAGATTCATTATCAGTGTAAACTATTTTACCCGTTTTATATAATATAAGGCTGATTTTACCATTCTTAACTCGTAATGATTCATAATCATTCGTTACTGGACTCTTTTCAATCTTATTTTTATTAATTAAATTCTTTAATTCAAGGATTTCATGATCATTAATCATTAAAGATATATTGGCCATAAAAAAAAAGTTTTCCCAAATTTTTTATTAAATTTTTTTTATTTTTAATTCTAAAATTAAAGTTAGTGAGATATCACGTCTAAGGATTAATAATTCCGTATCTTTTTGACAGTCTATGTATCCTATTATATATTTTAAAATTAAATTAAATTTTCTAAAATATTTTAATTTTGAAAACTTTTACTCTGAAAAAAAGACTTCAAATTAAATTAAATATTAATTAACTATAAATCCATTTAATTTCAGTAATTCTTTTCAATTATAACCCTTAAGAATTTTAATAGTTAATTAAATCGAGATTTAAAATGAAATTAGCTAGTTTAATCATTATTTTCTCTTAAATAGAAATTTTAATAAATTAATAACGACATAAAATAATATTAGACGTGAAATTTTTTAATGGTTTTTATAAAATTTTTTTAAACTCTCATATTTCTTCCCCTTCGTATTTAATAAAAAAACTATCACATTTATTTTATCTAAAAAATTTTCAAGCTCCAAAAAATAATGTAATAAAAAGAGATAGAGGAGTTAAATTTAATATGAAATATGCCGTGGAAACTTTTGATTTAACTAAAAATTATGGTGATTTCACCGCTGTTGATAAATTAAAGATGAAAATTAGAAATAAAAGTATTTTCGGATTTTTAGGTCCCAACGGCGCTGGAAAAACCACTACAGTGAAAGTACTAACATGTTTAGCCTTACCCACATCGGGAACTGCTACAGTAGCTGGGTATGATATTTTAGAAAATCCTAATGAAGTTAGACAAAAAATTGGAATGATCCCTCAAATGGTTAGTCTCTATGGAGATTTAACTGTAAAAGAGAATATACACATGTGTGCTGACTTCTATGGAGTCCCTGAGGATTTAATTGAAAGTAGAGCTGATGAATTAATGGAAATGATGGATATTAAATACGCTGAAAATAAATATGTAAGTCAACTTTCAGGTGGAATGAAACAAAAAGCATCAGTTGTAGCTAGTTTAATACATCAACCCGACATATTATTTATGGATGAACCCACAATTGGACTTGACCCCACCACTAAAAGAATATTATGGAATTTAGTTGAAGAATTACATAGCGAAGGACGTACCATCATATTATGCTCACATGATATGTACGAAGTAGAATTATTATGTGATGATGTAGGAATCATCAATAATGGAGTACTCGCTGCTTTTAACACACCACAAGCACTTAAAGATGCTATGATTAATGAACAAAAGAATGTTAAAAATTCTAAACGTTCGAATATAGCTAAAATAGTGGAGGAAATACAAAAAGAAGCCACTCCAGAAGAATATGCAGCATATGATAAAATTAAAGACCATGCCGAAGAAGAAAATAGAGATACCCGGCAATTAAGTGTTATAATAAGTAATTTAAATGATGAATTATTCAATCAACTAAAAAATTTATCAATCACTTATAATATCACCAAACAAAGTAGTGGAAGGATAACTTTAGATATACTGGATTCAGATGAATCCGTAACAGAAGTCATATCCACTATTATCATGAATAATGGGATAATAACCTCTATTTCTACAAAGGATCCATCATTAGAAGATGTATTCGTGAAAGTCACTGCTAAAAAAAAGGAAGGCGGTGAAATATAAATGGTGGAAACTAAAAAACTTAAATGGATTTTTAAAAAAGATATTATGGTGTTATGGAGGCATAAACCACGTTTAATATCCTACTTACTCTTCCCCATAATTATGATTACATTATTTGGTTACGGTTTTGGTGGAACAGTAACCGATATTCCCGTAGTAATTGTATCACAAAGTAGTGGACCCGTCACTGATGCTACAATTAATGCAATTAAAAGTGAGAGTCTCTACGATGTTACCAGTATCATAAATGACCCAAATCAAGGCAGACAGATGGTTCTGAATGGTCAGGATAAAGCAGCGATAGTACTACCCCCGAATTATGATGACACGCAAAGTTCCACACCAAAAAATGTAATACTTGATATTGATTCATCTGATGAAATAGTAAGCAGTGCACTAATACCCACTACTCAAGCCTTATTTAGTCAATTATCAAATCAAATAGGAGTACAACAACTACAAGCTTCAGGTTTAACACCCTCATCCGTTTCATCCTCAACCATTAATGTACTATCCGGGAATCAGTCAACCATTCTATCAAACCCCACCACATCAGGAATTAACTTCGAAAATATAGTGAATTCCATTAATTTCCAAGTAAATAAATTATATGGAAATATTAGTTACATTGATTTCCTTGTGCCGGGTGTTTTAGCTTTAGTTATTCTATTCTCGTGTATGTTTGGTATGGGAGAATCCATAGCTGGTGAACGTGAACGTGGAGAATTAGCTAGATTATTCATGACTCCCACTAGCATCGCAACTGTGGTGGGTGGTAAAATCTTAAGTAAATTAGTTCAAGAAACAGGAAGAGCAATCCTATTAATTGCAGTTGCCATTGGATTATTTGGAATAGTAATCGCTGGAAGCATGCTACTCACATTACTACTGCTAGTTCTCGTAGCATTGTGTTTTGTTGGTTTAGGAATGATGATATCTGCACGTGTTTCAACACAAGCTGATTATCAGCAGATAATTCAACCAATTACTTTACCTATGATGTTCTTATCAGGAGTGTTCTTTCCAGTGGAAACCATGCCCTGGATATTCCAAAAACTCGCATATCTCATACCATTAACGTATGCTAATGATGCATTAAGAGCTGTAATGTTAAAAGGAGCAGGATTAGGAGCTATATGGTTAGATATAGTAGTGCTTTTAGGATTCACAGTATTATTCTTTGGATTAGGAATTAGAGGATTCAACAGAGACATATAAAAAAAAAATTTTAAGTAATTAGATCATCTTCAATCTCTACAAATACATTACATGCTATATCTCGCCCGATAGCGAGTTTAGAACCTTTAATTGTAACTTCAACTGGTCCAGTTAAATGTGAAACTTTTATCACATTTATAATTACCCCTATGGTAATGCCCATTTCCAATAATCTTCTAATAACCTTATAATCGCCTCTTATGAATGATATTCTGCCTTCCTGATTTTTTTTTAGATCCATTATGGGTATTAAGTTTTCATTCCGTTTACCAACTTCACTCAATTCTCTTTCTTGGTGAGTCTTACATTCTACACAACTCTTAAATGGGAAGTCACATGCTGGGATAGGGCTTTCACCAGGGCATTTATCTGGATGCTCCAGTACTTGGCACATGGCTCTTTCTGCTTCATCTGATAATGAGTGTTCCATTTCACAGGCTTGCTCATGTATAACATTATCTTTAAGATTTAAAACATCATGTAAGAATCTTTCCAGTATCCTATGCTTCCTAGTTACATTTTTAGCTTCTTTAAGACCAGTTTTAGTTAGTTTAACTCCTTTATATTGGGAGTAATCCACGTAACCGATTTCTTCAAGTTTTTTAATCATTTGTGTAACGCTTCCCGGAGCTATTTTAAGGTTTTTTGAGATTTTAGTGGTTTTAACTCTCTCCCCATTGTGGCTGAGTTTGTAAATGGTCTCCAGATACTCTTGGATATTAGGGGTGATTTTTTTATGGGATGGTTTTTCATTACTTAACATTTAGGATCGCCTAAACTTAACTTTAATTAATAAGCTATCTATTCATATTATATAAATATATGGGCAACTTAAACTTAAAAAAGTTGGATCATAATTAATTATAAATCTAAAAAAAAATTTAATTCTTCCAAAAAAAGTTTAAGATAAGGATTAAAACCCAGCTGGATAATCCTCAACTATAACATATAATCCATTACAACCGGTTATTAAACAATGCTTCCAGATATTAGTATCCACTTGAACATGTCCACAAGCATTACACTCTAATTCATAAAGTCTTTTCTTCACCCTAACAAAACCACCCTAAATTATTTCCATACAAAAAATATCACATTACGTGACATTAATTACACTTGAAGTGTATGTCTAAACCTATATATAAAAATATACACTAACCCCTAACCACCAACAAAATTAATGATAAAATAAATCCCACCCCTAAATAATATGACCAATTTTCCTTAAAAATTTTTTTTAAATTAAATATAATCCTATGAAAACTCAAAGGAAATCCATCAACATGTATACTATTCAACTCAGAGGGAATACCAGAATAAACTAATCTATTATCATGAACCATTTCTCGTATTAAATCTGATATTCTCTTAGAGGCATTACCATCAATAATATAAGCCTGATTAAACACAAACTGACGCATTTTATCCTCATTAACAAACTCATGGGGATGATACAATAATTTCTCTAAAGCATTTAAAATCTGATCCTGCTTCTCAATAAATAAAACTCCACCATCTTTAAAAAGCTTAGAACCATGATCCATATTAATAATTAATAAAGGTTTATTCAACGCCATCGCTTCCAAAGCAGCTGTACTAGAAACACTCACCACAACATCACTAATACAAATAATTTCATGTAAAGACTGGAAATTATATATTAATGGTGAAATAGGTAAATCTTTTAATATTTCACGATAATCAGCTTCCTTCTCATAAGGCGGGTGAAGTTTAATAACTAACTGAACATCCTTCAAATTAACGCATGCTTTAGCAATCTCAACAATAAAATACTCCCTATCCTTCTTACTCCAAAGCCCAGCCTCAACAAACCATTGCGTTAAAACTAGAATCACCTTCTTATCTGACGGTATCTCAAACTTTTCCTTTAAA
>Ga0187851_10001289_pt1 | contig 24209 bp, 18 predicted proteins | sample June2016WEW_6_10_FD_132997 | JGI IMG/M metagenome (GOLD analysis project Ga0187851, IMG submission 132997) | Peatland microbial communities from SPRUCE experiment site at the Marcell Experimental Forest, Minnesota, USA - June2016WEW_6_10 | ecosystem: Environmental > Terrestrial > Soil >...
AAAGAGGCGGTACCGGATTCTGTAATCCGACGCCGCCGTTCGTTCACGATCAGAATGTTTCGGAACCTCGAACCACCACAGCGAGGGTACCACGCCCTCTTCGGCGCGCATCCGGTCGAAGGCCAACCCGGCGTCGGTAAGTAGCCAGAATCTCGGGCGCTGGGTTTTTTCCCGGCTGGTCCGGTGCCCACCGATTGGCGGGCTGCGTGCAGGGTGGAAGAGGGTCTTTCCAGTTACAATTGTGGATCATAGGGGCCCGTTGATCGCCTTCCGGTCACCGTCTGTGGCTCTACATTCCGCTCACAAATCGCCCCTTAACTGAGTGAAAATGGAGTGAAAGATTCTGGAGTGAAAACGGAGTGGAGGCCCCCTGCCCCCTGCGTTCGGTCGTCCTGCTTTGACAGATTGGTTACGCTCTTCAAGTGCCTAATATATTCGGCAAATGTCTTGCAAATGGCTTTTCTGCCTAATATAATGGGCATAATGCTTGACCTGATCTCCATAGGCGGCCAGATCGCCGAGCGCCGCAATACGCTCAAACTCAGCCAGACTGCGCTTGCTCGCAAGGCCGGCGTCAGCCGGGCTACGCTCGACGCGCTTGAAAACGGACGCGCCGGCGAACTGGGCTTTTCCAAAATTACCAGACTGCTTGCAGCACTCGGGCTGGAGTTGACGCTCCAGACGGCAAGCTCGCAGCGCCCCACTCTCGACGAACTGATGCAGGAGGATCGCGATGATAAAAGCCTGGACCGACGCCGCTGAGGCCGGACTGCTCGATCGTCACGGCGAGCGCGGCAGCACGTTCGCCTACCTGCCCAATACGCCCGCCGCACGCGCGGTTTCCATTACCATGCCCGTTCGCCTCCCCTCCTGGAGTGTGACCTTCGGCCTGCTCCCCATCTTCGAGATGAATCTGCCGGAGGGCTTTCTGCGCGAGCGTCTGCGCCTTGCTTTTGCCAAAGCCACCGGCACCTTTGACGAATTCGACCTGCTGTCGATCGTCGGCCGCTCGCAGGTCGGCCGCATAAGGTACACCGGCGACAAGGAGCAGTTGCACGAGGACGTGCCGTTTCAGTCGGTCGATGAGATTCTCGAACGCAAGCGCGGCGGCGACCTGTTCCGCTACCTGCTGGAAAGGTTCGCCTCCTTCTCCGGTATCAGCGGAGTGCAGCCCAAGATCCTCGTGCGCGACGAAAACGCCTTCGCCGAGATGGAGCATACCGGCCACCGCCTCTCGCATAGCTGCCGGGGCGCAACGCATATCGTGAAGCTGTGGGAACCGAACGAATATCCGCAGCTTGCCGCCAACGAGTATTTCTGCCTGACGGCGGCGCGCAAGTGCGGACTCGACGTGCCCCCCTTTCGCCTTGCGGAAGACGGCATGGCGCTGGTCATCGACCGTTTCGATCTGCGCATGGACGGGCCTTACCGGGGATTTGAGGATTTCTGCGCACTCAACGCCCGCAGGACCGACGAGAAATATCGCGGCAGCTACGAGACCCAGGTGATGAAACGGTTTTCCCAGTTTGCGAATTCCACTCATGTCAACGAAGACATGGAGAAGCTCTTCATGCTGATTGCGCTTAACTGCGCGCTGCGCAATGGCGACGCGCATCTGAAAAATTTCGGGATCGTCTATGACGATGTCCAGGGTGAAGCCCGGCTGGCACCGGTCTACGATCTCGTGACCACGGCCGTGTACCTCCCCAAAGACAGCCTGGCCCTGACCCTCAACGGGTCGACGAGGTGGCCGACAGCGAAGGAACTCCGGAAGCTCGGTGAGACACGGGCGGGCGGTACGCCCGCGAAGGTGAGGCAGATGCTGGAGCGCATCGCGGAAGCGATTCAGGAGACCGCAGAAGAAGTCCACGCCTATGCGAGGGAGCATCCTGAGTTCGCGGAGATCGGAGAACGGATACTGCAGGAGTGGGAGAGCGGTGTGAACACCTCGCTGCGCGGCTGAAAGCTCGGGCGCAGCCAGCACCGGTTTTTGCAGTGGCGCCGACCCCGCCCACGGGAAGAACGCTATGCCCTCGGACTTAATGCGCGCACGAGCGCCATCGTACAAATGCCCGTTCTACGTATCCATCGGGTCCCCCCGGGTTACCGCCGTGAGTTACCAAAAGCCCGGCGCGGACACCGGGAGAATCCAGTTCTTGTTGGGGGCTCCCTGCTCGTAGTAGGAGCGGTCAGCGCTGCGGGTACGGTGATAATCGACCCATTTGCCTTCCTCGGGATCGTAGATCAGGTGTTGCGCTCGCAACCGCCGCACGCTCCGCAATTTCACACCCGATCCGAACGGGGTACAATAATCAAGGCCAGGAGGTCTAATGAACCGAAAATTTCCCGCGTCATCACAGGTTTTTTCGCCTCGCGTGTTTTTCGATAAACGCTTTGCGCTGGTTCTTGGGCTCTGTGCCGCGCTTTCGCTTTCAATCAGACCGGTATCGGCGCAGAGCGTCGGCTATACCGGCATTTTCGGCGGTGGCCCGATCTACAAGGACGCCGCGAGCAGCATCCCGGAGCTCGAAACCTCGGGCTTCACCGAGGTGATCGTCTGGAGTGTTGAAGTCAGCTCGACCGGCGATCTGAACTTCAACGGCGAATTTCCTCTGACCTCCAACGGCGTCTACATCGGCGACCAAACGCATTCTGATTTCGCAGCGAACTTGGCGCAGCTCAAGCAGGGCACGGTCAACCGAATCACGTTCAGCATCGGCTCTTCCAATTACGGCGATTGGGAGGACGTTAAGGCGCTTGTGGATTCGCAGGGCACAGGTCCGAATAGCATCCTCTACAAAGATTTTGCTGCGCTAAAGGCGGCCATACCGGCGTTGGATGCAATTGATTTCGACGATGAGAACAGCTTCGACACGTCTTCCACCGTCGCGTTCGGCATCATGTTGGGCAACCTTGGCCTGAAGGTCGTGCCGGACGCGTTCGACAACAACACCTATTGGGAGAACGTCGTCTCGCAAATAAACATTACGGCCCCTGGCACGGCCGACGGGGTTCACCTGCAAGCCTATGCGGGCGGCGCCGGAAACAATCCTTGCGAGGGGTGGAACTTCGGTGGAGTGCCGGTATGGCCGGGCTTATGGGACCAAGACGACACTCCGAGCCAAGTCCAAACCATTATGACCGGCTGGAACGCGCAATGCGGCATCAACGGCGGCTTCTTATGGTTGTACGACGACATCGCCGGAACGGGTTTGGCGGCGCAATACGCAGCGGCAATCAACACGGCGGTCAGTCAGAACGGATTCCGTCTTTCCGGAACGACCAGCATTTTCCTGAATCAGGACGCGTCCGCCGACGGGCTCATCAAAATCACCGATTTGAATGGCTTTACCGGAAGCGTGACGCTTACGGTTTCCGGTTTGCCCAAGGGCGTCAAATCCGTAATCGAAGGAACCGGAAATGAGCGCAAATTGGTTCTTCTCGCCAGTACCGTGGCTGCCACCGGATTTACAACGGTGACGGTGACGGGCACTTCGGGCAGCATCACGCAAACTCTCTTGATCAAGTTGGCGGTGAGCGCCGCCACCGGTTCGACCGGTAAAGGCACCGTGGTGGATATATCTTCTTATTTCAACCGTTATGGAATCTACACCGATGGGACGGTGTTCTCGACCGGCGGAATCGACGGCGTGGGTAACGCGTACTCAGCGAATCTGCTTGGGACATCGCGAGTGCTTTCGGGCGAACTGTTCGATTTCGGGACGGCGAATGAGCTGGATGCAGCGAGCTGCACAGGGCAACCGGTTCTCCTGCCGCAGGGCCACTTCTCCACCCTGACGTTGCTGGGCGCAGCGGTGGAAGGGAATCAACTCTCGCAGACCCTGACCGTGAACTACACGGACGGGTCGAGTTCACCGTTAACGCAGAGTTTCAGCGATTGGTATACACCCGAGAATTACGGCGGCGAGCAGGAAGCCGTGGCAATGGCGTATCGTGACGTTTCCAATGGTACCGAAGATAAGCGGACGTTCAACCTGTACGCTTACTATTTCGCTATCAATTCGAGCAAGGTTGTTCAGGGAGTGACTTTGCCCAATAACTCGAACGTTGTGGTGCTCGCGGCTACGCTGCATTAATTGCGCGAACAGAATACGGCCAGCGCTCCCCAGTATAAGCCTGGCCGGCGGTGCCGTTCGCAACTCTGAATTCCTCCTCAGTGCCCGACGTATATGATCCAGTGCCGGTCGGCTGGGGTGGCGTACCCCAACGGTCCCAGAGCAACAAAAACACAAAGTCGCATGTCCTCAATTCATCGTTGATTAACGCTTGAGGCCTGCCAGTACCGCCGAGCGTGTCTTCCTACCCGACCGGCGTGAAAAACACACCCCGCGCCATCGCGTCAGCTTCGTTGTACTCCTGAACAATACGACGAAACGTGCGCCGTTCTGCCTGCAAACCTCCTGGGCTGGCGATGAACACTCTACAGGTCCGCCACGGCTTCCAGGACTTGCTCGTCGTTCAGCTTAGTCAGCGGGACTAATCTATTCCCCACGATGCTTCGTAGCGAGACTTGGGTCCAGAAGTTGAGTTTCGAGTGGCGCAAAAAAGTCAACGCCCAGTTTCGGTCCATCCGGCCTAGCTCGTACAAGAAACAAAACGCAAATCCGGCGGACCCAACACCGGTCCGCACGGGGATCAATTTTCCCGACGCGATCAGGTCCGCCGCCGCTTCCGAAACTTGCGCGTCGTTCAATGTGGCCGGCGCGGGTGGGATTATTTTTCTCTCTATCGCGCTGCGCAGGGAGGCTTGGGCCCAGATGTCAGATTGCAAGCGGCGCAAGAGAGTCAACGCCCCATTTCGGTCCATCCGGCCCAACTCGTGCCAGAAGCATAAAGCGCATCCGGTGTCCCCAAGCGGTATCATGATCCGATCTCGCGATCCAGGATAACCCGGCTGCCTGCGCAATGCCGGCGGGTGTATATTGACATAGTTAGGCGCAGAGCGGCGATGTTGACGATTCGGCAGGCACAATTCGCAGTCCTTTCGCAGTTGGAGGTGCAGAAGTTCGAAGAATGGATGCTGGTTCACCTGAAGAGATTCTTCCCGAGGCAGTGCGCGGGCGGCGGCGACCAGCGGCTCCGAGAGATGGTTCAGTACGGAATCCAGCGCGCGGCGGGGTACGGAGTTACCGCCAAGCGCGACGTCTGCAAGTATATCGATCTGATGATCGTCTTCGGACGCGATTTTGATACGGATGGGCGATCCCGATGGGCGGGAGCGGTTCTCGGCGAACGCAGAAACCCGGGCGCAAAGATACAGACCTTGCTTCAGGCCGCGAAGCTGCGCCTGAGAAAGCGATAGTTCTCCCTCTATGTCTCCGGCCCCAATGTCTCAGTCGCAGGCTTTGGATGCCGCGGCAAACGACGCCGACGTAAACGGGACTTATCGGGGACCTCTCGAACCCTTCAACTTCAAACCAGGCTCTGGCTTGCAGGATCGATTTTACATTCGATACGCCCCCCAAGGTAACGGCGGTGGGAACTCAGTCCGGATGATCGAGTGAAACCGTTGCTACCCGAGATATCCATCGTCATTCCCGCTTACAACGAAGGCCCCCGGCTGTGCCAGACTCTGGCCGCTATCCGTGACATGACCAGCCTTAGCCACGAAGTCATCGTCGTCAACGACGCCTCCGCCGACTCCGGCTGCGATGTTCTTCGCGCCAACCCGCCGCCATTCGAGAACCTGACGCTGGTTGATTTGCCGCGGCGCCACGGCGTAGCTCACGCTCGTAACCTTGGCGCCGAGCTGGCGAGGGCACCCGTCCTGGTCGCCATGGACGCGCACTGCATCCCTCACCCCGGATGGTTGGAGAAGCTGCTGGAGGAGCTTCACAAACCTGGTGTCGGCATCGTCGCTCCGCAGATCGGCAGCATCGAATGTCCCGCGGCCACCACATTCGGTCTGACCATCCACGATCGGGAACTGGGCGTCGGATGGCTGCACCGGCGAGCCAAGAAGCCCTACCCGGTCCCGCTGGCGGGCTGCGCGTGCATGGTTATGACCCGCGAGTTCTTCGAAGCGGTTGGCCGTTTCGACGCCATGCGGAGCTATGGAATGGAAGACGTGGAACTGTGTATCCGTTGCTGGCTTCTGGGGTATTCTGTCATTATGGTTCCCGACGCGGAAGTGGCGCATTGGTTCAAGAAAGAGCCGTTTCCAGTCGGGTGGCACGATTACCTGTACAATCGCCTGCGAACCGCCGTGCTGCACTTCGACGGGGAACCGCTGGAACGCATCCTGGCTGCCCTGCGCACCAAACCAGCCTTTCCAGACGCCGTGTCCAGCCTGCTGGCGAGTGACGTTTGGACGCGTTACAGCTTCGTGCGCGACCAACGAAAGCACGATGCAGACTGGTTCTGCCGGAAATTCGAAATCTCCATATGACCAGCCTGAGTGTCGTCGTCATCAGCCTGAATGAGGGCGAGTCCCTGCGCCTCACGGTTGACAATCTCCAGGACACCCTGCCTCCGCAAAGCGAAATCATCGTGGTGGATGATCGCTCCACGGACGGCAGCGTGGACTTCCTGAGCGGCGGGTATCCCGGCGTCACGCTGCTGCGCCCGGCAGAGCGGCTGGGCGTCGCGCGGGCGCGCAATTTCGGAGCGCAGCACGCCACCGGCGACGTCCTGGTGTTCAGCGACGCACACGTGCGCGTGCCCGAGGGTTGGTCCGCCCCGCTCCTGGAGTTGCTGGGCCGTTCGAACGTCGGTGCAGTGGCACCCGCCATCGGCACGTTGCAGCCCGCGGCCGCGGCGAGCACGGGGTACGGTCAAAAATGGTCCGACGCCAGTCTTGCTGTCGGATGGCTCAGCCAGCAGAGCAGCACACCCTACCCGGTACCGCTGCTCTGCGGCTGCTTCATCGCTGTGCGCCGCGATGTGTTCACTGAGATCGGCGGGTTCGACTCCGGCATGGTCGTATGGGGCGCGGAGGATTCCGAACTGAGCATCCGCCTGTGGACCCTCGGTTATGAGTGCTGGGTGGCGCCGGAAGTGGACGTGCAGCACGCCTTCCGCGCCCGGTTCCCCTACGAGGTCAAGTGGGAGCCGGTGCTCCACAACAGGTTGCGCTTGGCGACCCTGCACTTTGGACCGCGCCGCCTGCAGCGCGTGGTGGAACGGCTGAAGCGGTATGACGAGTTCGCCGCCGCCAGCGTTCGCCTGCTCACGGGAGATCTGGCGGCGAGGGCATCCAAGGTACGCTCGTTGCGCCGGTACGACGACGACTGGTTCTTCGCCAAATTCCCCAACGACCTCAGGTCCGAACTCTGCGAGCTTGTTTCCGTGAGTCCGGCGGGTGTGAGCGTGGCGCCCGCCGCCTCCGTCAGCGCCTGCCTGGTGTCCTGGAAACGCCCGCAGAACCTGCCGATTATCGTGCAGGCATTGCGCCGCGTCGAGTGCATCGACGAGATTCTGATTTGGAACAACAACCCCGAGGTCAAGCTGGAGTTATCCGACCGCAACACGCGCGTGATTCAATCCGCCGAGAACCTGAGTTGCTACGGAAGATTTGCCTGCGCGGCGCAGGCGCGCAACCCCGTGGTCTATGTGCAGGATGACGATGCGCTCAATCACGACATCCCCGGGCTGTACGACCAGTTCCTGCGCGACCCCACGCGCATCTCGCATGTCCTGGCGCCGACGCACTGGGGCCAGCGCAACCGGCGGGTCTATGGCGAGGCGCAGGCCGCGCTCGTCGGCTGGGGCGCGTTCTTCCGCAAAGAGTGGCTGTCGGTTCTGGACGAACTGCCCCAGCCCATCCGCCAGGATCCGCTTTTCCAGCGCGAAGCCGACGCGTTTTTCAGCCTGTTACTGCAGCGGAAGCACAACGCCGTCCCCGGGCAGATTGCGCACCTGGACGGGCACTCCACGCCGGGCATCGCTTTGTGGTGCGACCCGGGCTACAAGAGTTTGACCAGCCTAGCTATCCGCCAGGCGCTGCGGTGGCTGCGCCTCAGGAGGAACCCCGCGCTTCCGGCGCCCTGGAACGTGGTCATTCCCTGTCATAACTATGGGCGCTATCTGCGAGAGACCGTGGAGTCCGCGCTCGCCAGCGATGCCGATTACGAAATTCACATTGTGGACGACGCGTCCACCGACGGAACGCCCAGCGTCGCCGCCGATCTCGCTCGACGATATCCGCACATTCATTACCTGCGCAACGAAGAAAAGCGCGGCCCGGGTTATGCGCGAAATCGGGGAATCGCCGCGATGGAAAGCGAGTTTGTCGTGCTGCTCGATGCGGACGACCGCATTGGTCCGGATTACCTCTACAGGGCCGGCCAACAGCTCGCCGGCGGCGTCGACGTAGTCAATCCCGATGCAGTCCTGTTCGGCGCGGCCCAAGACCGCTGGGCGGTTCCCGAAGTGACGACCCTCACGATGTTATTGCAGAGGAATTCGGTCCACTGCTGCTCGGCATTTCGCCGGGAGCTCTGGTCGCGGGTGGGTGGAATCGACGAACAAATGCCGTGTTGGATGGACTACGAATTCTGGATTCGGTTGGCTGCAGCGGGCGCGCGCATCCGGGGACTCCATGGCGACCACTTCTTCCACCGCCGGCATGAAGACTCTCTCTCGAACTACGCCGCGACCATTCAGCACGAACTCCGCCAATATCTCCGTCAAAAGCACACCCACTTGTTTGAGAGTTGCAGTGCATGAGTGATCCGGCAGAGGCGTCTGGGTCGGCGCATCGTGGTGATGACACCGCACCGGAATGGCTGGCGATAATGCGACTTAAGGCCCGGAGCGCCCGTTCCCTTCTTTTGGTATCTGATGAATGCGTCACAGAACTCAGGTAACCCAACATTGTCTTTTTCATCGTCGTTTCTCCTTTTTTCCGGGCCGTTGTTTGTCGGCCTCACCCTGATGTGCGCTGGGCGCCTCAAAAAGGGGCAAAATTCCTTTAAACCACATTCACCGTCGGCGCGCAGCGAGCGTAGACAGATTCCGGCCAAGGAAATCGCGAGAGTATCACGTCACGCCGCCTCAGTAAGGCGGTGGTTTCAGGGTCAGGCCGGTAATGGTTTGTAAGCCGAGCATGACACGGGCAGCGGAGATGTTTTGGTAACCCCACGGGCCGCTTTTCCCTGGATTGCGCGTGAGCGTGGCGAGGCAAGGGCCCAGCGTCTTGGCATCGATGGTAGTTCCCGCCTTCTGCAGTGTGGGGAACGGATCGTGCAGGCCAAAGCCCGAATCGTTGATCACATAATATGTTTTATCAAGGATTTTGGCGATACCCACTGCGAGGACCTGGTGCCCGAGTTTACCGGAGTGTACGGCCAGGACGACCGGATTGCCTTGCTCCAGAAAACTGCTCACTCCCACCTCCACCTCCGTGCCCGGCGCAACGTTCAAATCGTTGGAAACGGTGTTATCGAACTCAGCCCCGCCGGGGCTATTCAACGCCACAAGCTGGTTGACCGCTGCCCTCACGTCAGGGCTGTCGGCTTGCATCACGCCGTTGTTGTACGCTGCCCAAATCTTAGCCCCTGGCTTCGTCTTCAAATAATTGATGAAGTACTTTAGCAAGCTGCTGGGATCGATTGGGCTGGTGCCTGCGCTGAACGTTTTGGAAGAGGCGTTGTACACCGGTGCGCAGCATCCGGCCGCAGCCAGAAATGAAGCCCACGCACACAAACCGCAACCGCTGGTCTGGATGGTTCGGGTTCCGCGGTCTTCGTCCGGAATTGGATTGCCTTGAGCGTCTTTTTCCGGCACCTGAACCGGGAGCTCGTCCGTGTACAATCCCTGGTTGAATGCCGGCACGCCCTTACCGGACGCATTAACCAGCAGGCGCACGGAGATCACTCGCGTCTGCTGCACAGTGCTCGGCGCAGTCGTGGAAGGTGTGCTCTGAACCGTTACGTCGGCCACTTCAGCGTCCTTTCAGACATCATACACCATAGTTTTCGTCCGCCACGTCCGCTTGCGGACCGTCTTGCGTACCGGCGCCAAGTTCTAAGTCGAATTGCAGCGTGTGGGTTCCAGGGTCGGGGACCCGCGTACCCACCTGCCCATCGTCGGCCGTAGAACCCGAGGAGATCTTCTCCTGGTTGGGGCCAAGCAATGTCCAGGTCACGTTCGGAACGGGATTGCCCTGGTCATCCACAAACTGGTGGTAGACCGAGTGGGGTGCGGGCGTTGGAGTGGGTGTTGGCGTCGGAGTAGGTGTAGGTGTTGGTGTGGGGGTTGGAGTTGGCGTCGGAGTAGGTGTGGGGGTTGGTACAGGTGAAGGCGTTGGCGTCGGAGTAGGTGTAGGTGTTGGTGTAGGAGTCGGGCTTGGTGCGGGAGTTGGAGATGGCGTTGGAGCGGGTGTAGTTTCTGGTGTAGGTTCCGGTGTAGGTCCTGGTGTCGGGGCTGGCGCCGCACCTCCGTGACACGAAGTGACGGGGTCGCCTACATTTCCCTCGCCGGCATTGGCGTCGGCGTCGTTGGCCGCGGCGTCCAGGGCCTGCGACGAAGACATTGGGGCCGGAGTTGGGTCGGGAGACATAAGAGCGAGAACTATCGACCCTTCAGACGAAGCTTGCCTGCTGTGAACAGCGTCTGCATCTTTGCGCTGGGGTTTCTGCGTTGGGCGAGGATCTCGCCGGCCCATCGGGATCGTTTGTCGGTATCGAAATCTCGTCCGAAGAGGATCATCAGATCGATGTACTTACAGACGTCGCGCTTGGCGCTAAATCCGTACACCGCCGCACGCTTGATTTCATACTGAACCATCTCTTGGAGCTGCTGGTTGCCTGCGGCTGCGCACTGCTGCGGGAAAAACTTCAGGTGAGCCAGCATCCATTCCTGCAACTTCTCCACCTCCACCTGCGAAAGGACCGCGAACTGCGCCTCCCGAATTGTTAGCATTCTGCCAGAATTTCCATTTTGGAACCCTTGCTGAGCATTTCCAGGGACTGCGCGAGCTTTTCTGACGGTGCCGGCATAATGTCCTCACGTTAGCTTATTGCGCTGTGTGTTTTTTAGCTTAATCAGTTGTACCAAAATTAGCTTATTATGTCGAGCAAAAATTAGCTTTTTCTGCTGGTGATCAACGTGCGTCAACAGCCTTCCGCTATCCACCGATCGCCGATCGCGCCCATAGCCGACTGTTCGGAGGGGTCGAGCGTCGCCCAGTTCGAGGGTAGTTCGCCTTCCGGAAGATGGTCGACTGCCAGATCGTCGGGGATTTCGGCAGCGCCCAACACATAGCGGTCCGGAATCACGGACGACAAATGGACCAGGATCTCCACCAGGGCGAGCGAACGGTTTTCGCTCATGTAGACTACCGCGTTGCCTCTGGAATTCCAGCGTCCGCCGGCTCGTCGCGCACCCTCGCCATCATAGGGAGGATAATTAGATCGGCACAACCGGTACGCACGCGTTAGCCGAGCACGCCGGCTTCGATGCGCGTCAGAAGGTCATCAGCTTCAGCACAACCCTCTTCGGTATGGGCCGCCTCAAGCGGCGTGCAGCCGCGCAGCGATGGATTCGGGGTGTGCAGCCAACTAAGCGCTTTTTCGTGGTTGGCGAAAACCTCACCAGTTGTGCACCCCTTCCCTGGCCTCAAAGCGTAGCGATCTGCGCACGCTGGTTTAGCAACGAATCAGAGTCAGTTAGTTAATCACCTGGAAGCTCTGATTCACCGGTGTGGCCGCGGCGTAGTCTGCATCGCCGGTCTGCGTCGCGTGGATCGTACAGCGGCCCACGGCGACGAGCGTCACGGTGTTTCCGGACACCGTGCAAATCGCCGTGGTCGTAGATGCAAAGGTCACGGGCAATCCGGAGCTTGCCGTCGCGGTGACCGTAAAGGGCGCGGTACCTAACGGCTTATTCGACAGAGCGCCAAACGTAATCGTCTGGCTGCCTTTGGTCACCTGGAAGCTTTGGCTGACAGGCGTTGCTGCCGTGTAGTCCGCATTGCCCGCCTGTGTCGCGCGGATCGTACAGTGACCTATGGCGACCAGCGTCACGGCGTCTCCGGACACCGTGCAAATCGTCGTGGTCGTGGAGGCGAAGGCCACGGGCAGTCCGGAGCTCGCCGTCGCCGCAACCCCAAACGGCGGGGTACCGAACGGCTGGTTGGATAGCGGACCAAACGCGATCGACTGGCTGGCTTTGGTCACCTGGAAGCTCTGCGTTACCGGCGTAGCTGGCAGATAGTTGGTATTGCCCGCCTGGCTCGCGTGGATCGAGCATTGCCCCACCGCGACTAGAGTCACAATGTTTCCGGACACCGTGCAAATCGGCTTGGTTGCCGATGCGAAGCTTACCGGCAGACCGGAGGTCGCCGTAGCGCTAACGGCAAACGGCAAGGCGACGATCGGCTGGTTCGGCAGGGAAGCGAAAGCGATTGTCTGGCTGCCTTTGGTGATCTGAATAGCCGAACCGGTGGCCGATGTCAGGCCAGAGGCTGAGGCGGTCAGCTTGTAGCTATTGACGGCGTTGAACACCAGGTTGGTAAACGTGGCGATCCCACCAATTGCATTCACGGTCAGCGTGCCGGCAACTCCGGCCGGACTCGATGCCATCGTCACTGCCGCAGTCGACCCTGAAACCAGGTTCCCGGAGGCGTCCTCCACCTGCACTGCCACGTTGCCGATCGGCGATCCCACCGCGCCGCTCGATGGCTGCTGCGTTAACTGCAACAGCGTAGGCGTACCGGCGAGAACAGGCGCGTCCGTGGTGTGAATGACCTCGCCGATGTTCAACATGGTCGCTGGATTCGGCACCGGGGCGTCCGTGGTGTGGATCACTTCGTTGATGGCGAGATTTTGGGTGGCAATCCCGATCCCCGTCAGCACGACCGTTTGCGGCTGCCCGGGGGCGTTGTCGGCCACCGAAAGCGTCGCCGAGTAGTTGGTTCCCGCTAGCGGCGTGAAGGTGACGTAGATGTTGCACATCGATCCTGCGGCGAGCGAGCCACTGCAGGCGTTGGGCCCATTACCGGGGTCGAACTCGGCCGCATTCGCACCGGTGATGTTGGCTTGGATGCCTGTCAGCGGTGCGGTGCCGGTGTTAGTGACAGTGACGGCCATCGGCGTCGAGGTGGAGTTGATGTTCTGGTTGGGGAATACGACCGGATTGGGCGACAGGGATGCGTTGGGCACTCCGCCAATGCCGGTGACGGCAAAGCTCACCGCCTGATTCACTCCGTTGCCGACTGAGGTGAAGCTGATCGTACCGTTGTAATTCTGAGACAACGTGGGATCGAAGGTGATGCTGAGCTGGCAGGAAGCGCCGACCGCAAGGCTGGCGGGGCAGTTGCCAAGGCCCGCGGTGAACGCGCCGTTGTTTGAGCTGGGAGCGGGGACGGTGGCCGAGTAGATGTAGCCGGTGTTGGTGAGCGTCTCGCCCATCACGACCGGAGTATTGAGCTGCTGGTTCCCAAACGCCAGCGGGTTTGGCGTGGCTACGATCCATGCGCCGCTCATATAACCGGAGAGCGCGATGTTGGATACCGTGGCCGGCTGGTACAGCGAATTGGTGGTGACGGCGATGCTGCCCGTTACCGTGCCCACATGCACCGGCGTGAGGACGGCCTCAATTTCGCAATAGCCGCCCGGCACAACCACCGTTCCGACGGCGCAGTTGCTGCCCGCAGCCTGCTCGATGGCAAATCCGGAAGCGGAGCCGGTAAGCGCGATGTTCGAAATGGTCAGCGGCTGGTTGCCGCCGTTATAGATCTGGACGATTTGCGGGGCGCTGGCGACGCCCACGGTGGTCTGCAAGCCGAAGTTGATCGCGCCTTGGGAACGGTCGACTTTATCGAGGTTCAGGTAGTTGCCCACATAAAGCATGCCGTTCGATCCGAGTCCGAGTCCGGTAGGGCTGGCCGTGGGATCGAGCGACGCCTGCGAAGCGGCATAGCTCGCGGCCGGCAGTTCGGCGACGCCGCCTCCCGGGTATCGCGTGGCGTAGAGGGAATCGGCTGCATCGGCAGCCAGGCCAGTGCTGGTGCCTACGCCTACTGTGTTGATCTCAGTGAGGACTCCGCCGAAGGGGATCTCGTGGATGGCGCTACTTCCGCTGAGAAATATATCTCCGGCGCCGTCTACGGCGAGCTGTTCGGGAAAGCTGATGGAGCCGATTGACGTGGTCAGCAGGCTTCCGCCGGACACGAGTTCGAACACCTGCGCGCATTCATACTCCATGGTGAAGAGATCGCCTTTCGCGTCGACCGCGACGTCGGTGAGGTATTCAAACTTCGAGCAGTAAGAGTTCGGTGTCAACTGAACAAAACCCTGCGTTTGGGTGACGGTATTCCAGGTAATCAGATAAGGGCTGTTCGCATTCTGGGAGATGTAAAGGATGCCTGCGCCGTCGATGGCAATGCCAGCCGGCTCGGTGACGGTCACGGGCACAATGCTTGCCACCCCTTCGCCGGTCACGCTGTACACATTGCCGCCGGACGGGCCATAGGTGGAAACAATGTACGCGGTGCCATTCTCGTCGATGGCGGAGTCATATTGGTTTAGGCCGGAGGAGACTACCGTCGTCGAGACCACGCCCGGCTGCACCAGCGCCAGTGGCGCCTGCCCCACGCCGCCCAGATACACCGTGGCGATAATGGCTGTGCCATCCATGAGAAAAAGCGCATCTTTGCGCACTCCCGGCAGCGTGGGTATAAAGGAGACCGGCACGGTGCAGGTTTGGCCAGCGCCGCTAGGCGTGCAATTCACCGCGCCGGCCGTGTAGTCGTGGCCGTAGTGCAGCGCAGCGGTGGGCGTATCGCTGCCCGTCACGGCAAACGATGCGGTCAACTGCTGCGCCGCGGTGGGAGAAATGCTCACCTCGGCCGGATTGAATGCGAGATACGGCTGGCTGGGAGTGGCGGTATCCGTAGCTGCGGCAATGCCGGGGAAACAGGCCGCGGCCAGGCAGGCCCACGCGAGAAGGCGCGAAGTGGCGGGCATTTCGTCGTGAAATCGAAATCTCATGGCAACTCCTTTTGCCGGCGAATCCGGCCGGCGAGAGATAAAGGGGGATATGCGACATGCCTCAGCAACGGTGTTCCAATGGGTCAGGAGAAGCTGAGCGTTACCGTGACCTGAAGAAGCTGGCCGGCGGTGACGGCAAGCGGCGTCGCAAGGGTGGTCCCGGTAAAGATCCCCGAGCCCCCGGTGTTGTCACTACTGCCGCCGGTGCCTACTGTGATGCAGGCGGCAGGGTTCTGGGTAGAAAAACCGGTGGGAGGACCAAAGCTGCCGCTGGAGAAGCAGTTCGCATATTCGGTCTGTACCGCCGAGATCGTCCCTGCCAGGGGCACCGTCCCTGAACCAGACAGTGCTATCGAGTACGCCGGGGTTCCGGTTCCTGTGAAGTTAGGCGCGAGGGTGAGGCCCCCAATACAAGTCCAATTTTCGCCGCATTCCTCCGCGACATGCGAAGCCCCGTTTTGGATGATATAGCAGTTGTTGGTGGTCTGAACGGTCGGGAACGGGCAGGCGTTGCCGACGAGAACTATGGCATAGCCGCCGAAGGTTATATACCCAGAGGCCAATCCGGTCAGGAATTGCCCTCCATCCGCGAGCGAGTTTTCAAAGTCGCGATGCTGGGCGAGCGATCCGTCCGGGTTTTTTACGTCGATGATCCAGTGGCCATGCACTTTGATGCCTTCGCCGCCCGGCTTGGCTGGGGCGGCAGCTACTTTCTCCGCCGTGGCGGTCAGTGCCGCGAGATGCTGGGGCGCTGGAAGCTTTGCCGCTGAGGCAGGGATGGCGGGGGCTGAGGCCACGGAGGCTGCGCCTGCCGGCTTGTCCGTCGCGCTCTGCTGGGCGAGACCTGCCTGCCCGGCGCAGAGCATGAGGAAAACGCTGCACGCGGATGCCAGCGAGCTCTGGAACTGCGAATTGCGCTTCATCGTTCTGGGTTTCATTTCGGTTCTCTTCTGAGTTGAATTCTGGCCGGTTGCCTGATTCATGTTCGGGTCAGGTTGCCAGGTTGCTCCGTCGGGAGGCGCGCTTACCGCCGCGCCGGGGTTCTTCCGCACGGCGCCAAACGCCCACGTTAGAAGGCGCGAAAAGGCGGTCATTTCGTCGTGAAATTGAAATCTCATGGCAACTCCTTTTGCCGGCGAATCCAGCCGGCGCCGCACCGATCGTAGACTCCAACCCCGCGTCCAGGCGGCCGGCGAGAGCTGAAGGGGGAAATGCAACATGCCCGAGCGACGGTGTCCCATGGATCAGGAGAAGCTGATGGTTACTGTGACCAAGAGGACCTGGCCGGCGGTGACGGCAAGTGGCGTCGCAAGGGTAGTTCCGGTAAAGGTACCCCCGTTAATGCCGACAGTGGGACCGCCGTTAAGGCCTGTTGTGGTACAGGCGGCAGGGTTCGCGCCCGTTGGAACATAGCCAATCCCGTTGTAGGAGTAGCAGTAAAAATCCAGGGTCTGTACCGCCGAAATCGTCCCAGCCAGGGGCACCACCCCCGAACCAGACAGTACTATCGAGTAGGGCTGGCTGCTGCCCGTCGTGATGTTAGCCGCGACTGTGAGGCCCCCGATACAGGTGTAATATGCGCATTGCGCGCTTAAAAAAGCCCCGTTTTGAGAGATATAGCAATTGGTACTTCCATCAAGGGCCGTGGGAGCGCAGGCATTGCCGACAAAGCCGATGTAATAACCGCCGAAGACCATATACCCCGAGGCCAATCCGGTCAGGAATTGTCCTCCGTCCTGGAGCGAGTTTTCAAAGTCGCGATGCTGGGCGAGCGATCCGTCCGGGTTTTTTACGTCGATGATCCAGTGGCCGTGCACTTTGATGCCTTCGCTGCCCGGCTTCGCTGGGGCGGTAGCTGCTTTCTCCGCCGTGGCGGTCTGTGCCGCGGGATGCTGGGGCGCGGGATGCTTTGCCGCTGGGGCAGTGCTGGCGGCGGCTGGGGCCACGGAGGCCGCGGCTACCGGTTTGTCCGTCGCGCTCTGCTGGGCGAGACCTGCCTGCCCGGCGCAGAGCATGAGGAGAACGCTGCACGCGGCTGTCAGCGAGCTTTGGAATTGCGAATTGCGCTTCATCGTTCTTGGTTTCATTTCGGTTCTCTCCTTAGTTGAATTCGGTGCGGTCCACAAATACTCAGCCACGGGGTGTTCCTTTCCTAACACTTAGTTCCGGTTCCCTTTATGCCGAGACCGATCCTACCTTGAACGTTTGGGTAAAGGTATGGCTCTCGGTCGAGGGCAACGTGCCATAGAAGGTGTTGGCCGTCTCTGCCGTGCCGCCGTTCCCAGACTCGGCGAATGTCGGTCTATTGGTGCTAGCAAGAAGACCGTTCGCCGCGCTGTATCCAATCGTCCCCGCCCCCGATGTGAGCACAGCGCTCTCGCTGTTGAAAGGCCCCACTATATTGAGCTGAAAGGCGACGATAGCCGCTGTGTTTTCCGTCGGCAGGTTCGACGGCATGACTGTCGATTTGAGCTGACCTTGGCCATTTGGGACTGTGAAGGTCGCCCCGATGACTCTGTCCTCGGTGTCGTACAGAAGCGTGATAGTGAGCTTTGTGTTGGCGCGAAGCCGGCCGCCGGATATCGAGGCCAAGCCTTGCTGATCGTTGAGGACCACGTTCTGGTTCACGTCAAAAATATTGATCACGCCGGTCAGTTCGCCGTTCACGCAGTCTAAGGTGTACTGTTGGAAGGCGCAATTTGGATTCGTGTGCGAATAAGCGTTCAGTTGGAACGAAAAGCCCGTAAAATGACCCGAGGCCGCATCGAAAACCATATCCTCCGAAGGGGTAATCGTGATAGACAGCCCCAATATGTCATGCCGGTCTTCGCGGGTAAAAAAATAGTTGAAATTGCTCGTCAGGCCCGTGGGGGAGATTGGCCAATACGAGAATGGGGCCACCGCCAGCGACGGAGCGAACCCGCTCGCCTGATGAATGTCCGGGTTGTTTCCCGCCGTCCCGTTTAAAGGCTCCCAGTCTTGCCCCTCGGCGCTCGAGCAGACCAGCACGTTTTGGCCGGAGTCGTTGGCGATGAAGGCCACGTAGAGGCGGCCGTTGAACGCCGCCAGCGACGGCGCCCATCCGTTGCTCGCCTGCTGGATATCCTGGTTGCTGGCGAATCCATTGGCGGAGGAGGAAACCAGAACATTGTTCCCGCTGTTGTTTGCAATGTACGCGACCCATAGGTTCGGCCCGAATGCCGCCAGCGATGGCGCCGATCCGTTGCTTGCCTGATGAATGTCCGCATTGTCTCCCGCCTTGCCGTTTAAGGGCTTCCAGGAGACCCCATCGCCAGTGGAGTAGATCAGCACGTTTTGTCCGGAGTTGTTGGCGATGAAGGCCACGTAGAGGCGGCCGTTGAACGCCGCGAGCGATGGCGCCGATCCGTTGCTGGCCTGCTGAATGTCAAGGTTGCCAGGCGGGAACGACCCGTCGAGGTTGGAGGAGCAAACCAGAACGTTGTTTCCACTGTCGTTCGCAATGAATGCGACCCATAGCCTGTCTTTGAACACGGCGAGCGAAGGCGCCGACCCGCTTGCCTGATGAATGTCGGCAGCGGCTCCCGCTGCGCCGTTTAGTGGCGCCCAGTGAATCCCGTCCGCGGTGGAGTGGATGAGCACATTTTGTCCGGAGTCGTTGGCGATGAAGGCCGCGTAGAGGCGGCCTTTGAACATTGCCAGGGATGGCGCGAACCCGGTGGCCTGATTGATGTCCAGGTTCGGTTGCCAGGTAGCTCCGTCGGGGGACGCGCTTACCAGGACGTTTTGTCCCGAGCTGTTGGCCACGAATGCAGTCCACAAGTACTCAGCCACGGCGTGCCTCATTGGTCGAGCCTGCCGGTATGCTCCCGGCCGTCTGCCCCGCGAGGGCGGAAGAGCATGCGAAATACGTCGAGGCTTCCGTTTTCATACGATGTTCCCTTTCTAAACGCTCAATGTCACTTCGGTAGAGCCGCTGCCCGTGAGCGCGATGGACTGCGTCGCACCCGGCAGGGTATCCCTCAACTCGATCTTGGCGTTCCGTTTTCCCGAGGCCGCGCCAACAACCTGATCCTACCCTCGCCCTGGCGGACTCGCCATAGCATGATCATGCGGTTTTGTTGCGATTGGCCGGGAGCCCCGGAACGTATCAAGCGAGAAGAGAGAGATCAGGAGATGATGCGGCTCTTCAGCGCCTTGCGCACGGCTTCCGTCTTGGAATGGACGTGCAGCTTATCGTAAATGCTGCGGACGTGATCCCGGATGGTATTGATGCTCACCTGGAGGCGGTCCGCCACTGCCTGGTAACTGTGGCCCTCCGCCAGCAATCCCAGCAATCGGACCTCGTGGGGCGTCAGGTCGTGGTCGATCTTCTTGACGGGACCGGTCTTGCGAAACAGCTTCACTACTTTGCGGGCAACCTCCGGGGCCATCGGAGCGCCACCCTGATGGACATCGCGAATAGCGCCCAGGAGATCGGCAGGCGGCATCCTTTTGAGCAGATAACCCGTTGCGCCGTTGCACAACGATTCCATAATATGCTCGTCCTCGTCATGCACGGTAAGCATCAGGATCTGCATGGACGGATACTTTTCGCTGAGCACGCGGGCGCCTTCGGAACCGGGAATACCGGGGAGGTTGATATCCAACAGCAAGACGTCCGGCGTCTGGCCGCCCAGAGACCGCAGTGCCTCTTCCACCGACCCGAAGGCGCCCGCACAGCGATAGCCGGGGGTACCGTCGATCAGCATGCCTAAGCCCTTGCGGATGGCGTGCTCGTCGTCGATCAGCGCTACGTTGATGGAGGCGGCTGTGGGCACGTGCAGTCTCACGCTAACACTGCGGCTCGGCGGAAACAACCGCATGAACATGCGGTAACCGCTAAGCAAACTGTGGGGCAGCCCATCGCCTTTCGTGGTCTGCCGTCTTCGGGCGCGCGGCAGACGACATAAACCGATCGTCTGCCCCACAGAATTCCCCGTCTTACTTGAGCGGCACCGTCAGTTCCAGACGCACGCCGCGTCCGGCGGCGGCGGCCACGCTCATGCGGCCGCCCATCTGCTCCGCCCGCAGCTTCATATTGCGCAGGCCATTGCCTTGATCCCCTGCCTCGCTGAACCCGCATCCATCGTCCACAATTTCGGCGCGCAGTTGACGATCCTCGACCGCGATCGTCAGTTTGGCGGAGGCGCATTGCGCGTGCCGGGCTATGTTGTTCAGGGCTTCCTTGAAGATCAGAAACAAGTGGTGGCGCTGCTCCGGAGTGAGCTTCACTTTTTGCGGGTCGGGGGGCTCTTCCAACGACCAGGCAATTCCTTGCGCTTCCAGCACCGCGGCGGACTGGCGGACCCGCGTAATCACATTCCGCAGATCGTCCCGCCGGGGGTCGGTGGACCACACCACGTCGCTCAACGCCCGCGCCAGGCCGCGCGCCATTGTCGCAACTTCACTCGCCATTTCAAACGCTTCCGGACGGGCGCTGCCAACCTCCTGTTTCACCGCTTCGCTGAGGAGCGCCATACCCGACAAGCTGCTCCCGATGTCGTCGTGCAGGTCGGTGGCGATGCGTGTGCGGACGCGCTCCACTTCCAGCAGGCGATTCAAATTGTAGCGGTAGGCGCCGTACAGGAGGGCCCCGCACGCTAACAAGGCGGACAGACGGAACCACCAGCGCGCCCAGACAGGCGGGAGAATCGTAAAATCGATCTCCGCGGGCGTCTCGCTTTCCTGCCCTTCCGAATTCACGGCTTTCACCAGAAAGTGGTAGCCCCCCGGTTCGAGGCCGGGATAGTTCACCTCATGGCCCCTGCCAGGCCTCTGCCAGCCCGACTCTCCTCCTTTCAGCGTGTATGTGTAGCGCAGGTTCGCTTCGGGTTCGTCGCTGAAACCAACAAACGCGACCTGAAACTGATTCTGAGAAGGCTGCAGTTTTCCACGCCGGATGCGCGTCTCGCCGAGTTGCGAAACCGGATAGCGATCGCGGCCGATGCGCAGATCCGTGATCCGCACGGACGGGATGGCGGGCGACCGGTCGGCGGTTGGGGACAGTCTCGAGAGACCCTGGGTGGTCGCGAACCAGAGATCGCCGGCGCCATCCCTGACCGCCATGGTGATGTTTCCGCGCGCCAATCCGTCGGCCACCGAGTAATGTTTGATGTAACCCGTTCGTGGATCCAAACGGTCCACGCCCTTAACGGTAGCGGCGTAGATGCGCCCCGTCGCGTCCTGGGTGACGCACACGATCGCGTCGCTTGAAAGCCCATCCGAGGCCTTATAAATCCGCAACCCAAGATGCGGACTGCCGGGACGATCTATCAGTCCGAGACCGTTCTCGGAAGCAATCCACAATCGGCCGCCGTTATCGACGAACAAATCGTTTATGTCCGCCGGGACGCCGTCTTTCAGCGTGAACTGCGTGAATTGCCGGCCGTTGTAACGAAATAGATCGCCAGCCAAGGCCATCCAGATGTTGCCGTCCCGATCTTCGGCAAAGGCGGCGATCAACTCTTTCCCGGTTGGGCCGCCATTAATGAAAGAGACGCCCTTGGTAACAGGGTCCCAGCGTATGAGCCGCACGTCGCCCGCCGGTAAAACTTGCGCCGATGCCCAGATGCGGCCCTTCGAGTCCTCGAAGACCTGCAACACGCCCTGATCCCGCGCATAACAAGCCTTTGGCTGTCCTCCGGGCGGTGTCCCTCCCGGGGTCGGCGCGTAAGTGCAGAGCCCCGCCCTTGTCGCCGCCCACCAAGCGCCGGTGCGGGCCTGCAGCAGCACATGGTGTCCCCAGGTTGCTTCCTTGCTGAAACCCTTGACGAACGAGGCGTGGAACCTGGCTCCATCGAAGAGATTGAGGGATAAATTTCCAGTTACCGAAGCCCCCAGCGCCATGATGGTTCCCGTGCTATCCGTGGAAACCGCCCACACGCGATCCGTCGCGAGCCCGTCCGGCTCCCGAAATGTGGTGAATCCGGCTTGGAGAATTTTCATTGCGCCGGCTGCTTCCGTTCCCGCCCACATGTTCCCCGCACGGTCCCTGGCCAGCGCGTTCACCTGACGGTCGATCAGTCCCTGAGCGCGAGTGAACGTCCGCAACGCCGGTGAGAGGCTGCCGGGAAGCCATCGCACGATCCCCTCACTGGCGCCGGCCCAAAGGTACCCGTCCGGCCCCTCTGCCAGCGACGTCACGTCCAGGCCTTTCACTTCGCCGGCTTCCCTGTAGATCTGCCGAACGCCATACTTGCCGTCCTTGTCCGCGTCGCGCATTAACACCAAACCGCCTTGCAACGCGGCCCAAATCCTGCCGTAGCGATCTTGTAATAGCGCCCGCACATTCTGGGTCCCTCCAGGCATCGCGATGTGCTGGGCCGCGCCATCACTCCCGATGACGTAGATTCCCAGCCGGGTAGCCACCCACAGCCTATGGCCAGCGTCCTCCATGAGACTCGTGACAGGGATCCGCTCCTGTTCGGGCGGCGGGAGCAGCGACTGGTGGCGGAATCGATGGCCGCTCACCATTTCGAACAACCCTGACCGCGTCCCGCACCAGATTCTGCCGCTGGAATCCTGCATGAGGGCGTTCACTGCGTTCTCGTCCGCGTTGTTGCCGGGCAGGTAGGTGGTGAATTTCCCGCCACCCCCGGCGTGAAATAGGCTTACACCGCGCGGGGTACCGGCGAGGTATTCGCCGGCGCGAGTCTCCAAGAGCGTTTTCACCGATCGGTGCGGCAGTCCGTCCGCCAATCCGAAGTTGACGAAGCGGTAACCGTCGAACCGCGACAGCCCTTCCGGCGTGCAGAACCAAACAAAGCCGTGCGAATCGGCGACGACTTTGCCGATGCTGTCCGACGCCAGACCGTCCGCCGTGGAATATGACTTGATGGGCAACAATTCGGCGATGACGCACGGCGGTAATGCAAGGACCGCAGCCGCAATTCCCCATCGTCCCAACATGCCGCCTCCGGCTTACTAGTGTAACCCGCCCACCATCGCTCAGCGGTGCTCCGTAAACGCCCGTGGCGCGGTTGCGCCGGGCGATTAACTCCCCGACACCCGAAGCCGGAGGTTTAGGGTTGGCATAAGGCGCTTCGTGCATCCTACCGCCGCCGGCCCGTTCCCGCGCCAACCGCCCGTTGCCCGTCGCCGCGACCGCCAGCGTGCGGATGGACTAAAGTCGGGAGACGAGCATGATGCCAGTGGTTTTGTGAACGCCTGACGAGTGCTTTAAAAGGACGTCTCTTGTTTTCCGTTCGCGCCCCAGTACGCAGATATGGGAGGTTCCGCGTCCACTATGTAGGCGAAGGCCGCATGACGCAGCGCGCCGATTCTGCTGCTACACACTATCCTGCGATGGATAGTCCTGAGTCGCGCATCCGGAGGTTATCCACTGGACGTGTAATGTCCGAACGGTTGAGGTGACGCCCAAAGGCCCGCGAAGTCGGCTTCTGGGAGATGAGGTTTCGGCCAATAGCGGACGCCGGCCATTCAAGGAATGCTGAACATCCGATTGGCCGGATCTTCCAAAAAGTGATGGTTGTTGAAGGCCACGACAGCCCCGGCGGGGCCCTATCGAATCACTGTTTTTGAAGGAGTCTACGCGGGGGGCCTTTTGGAAGGCGCGGCGTCAGGCCCGACGCGGACCCGTGATTTTAGCCTGTTCTGCGTTCGGCTTCCATCAGGTTGGTGAGGATGTCGTTGATGCGCGTCAGGTGACCTTCGCCCTTGGATTTCAGCCAATCGAGAACTCGCGGATCGAGACGTATACTGACCGCAACCTTTCGCCTGACGTCGCGCAGGCGCACCATGCGCGCCAATTGCTCAGCAGTCAGGCGGGGGATGTCTTCGAAGTTAATGTGCGAATCGTCCCCAGCCGCCTGGCGTGCGGCAGCGCGGCGGAGCGCGCTACGTTCCTCTTCAGTCCATTGCCTGTTCCTGATATCTTCGGATTTCATGCTTTTCATGTTGTATACTGAACCGTATGGCTCAGTATGGCCAAGCCCACTTCGATGCCTCGTTCGGCGCGCTCTCGGACGCCACCCGACGCGGCGTTCTGGAGCAACTCGGGCGTGCGGACGCTTCGATCACAGCCCTTGCCGAGAGGTTCCACATGACCCTTACGGGCATGAAGAAACATGTAGGCGTCTTAGAGCAAGCAGCGCTCGTCAGCACAGAGAAGGTTGGGCGCGTGCGGACCTGCAAGCTCGGGCTGCGCGGACTGGAAGAAGAGGCGGCATGGATCGAGAGGTATCGCCAGCTCTGGGCCGCGCGCTTCGACGAGTT
>Ga0187851_10001290_pt1 | contig 24191 bp, 19 predicted proteins | sample June2016WEW_6_10_FD_132997 | JGI IMG/M metagenome (GOLD analysis project Ga0187851, IMG submission 132997) | Peatland microbial communities from SPRUCE experiment site at the Marcell Experimental Forest, Minnesota, USA - June2016WEW_6_10 | ecosystem: Environmental > Terrestrial > Soil >...
AAAAATTAACAGTTCCGCCGGCGTGAACGAAGTGGCCGCGGCACATACCTGGTTTAAAAAACGGCCCTGCCGCGTATTTCCCACCGGCTTTGTATCATATATGGAAGATACAGCTTCTACTTTTATTTTTTCCGAAAGTGTTTTCAACGCCGCCGCCAGGTGATGCTGACGGTCGCCCATATTTGAGCCCAACCCGAGAAATATTCGGGTATTTTTCGATTCCGGAGAATGAACAATAGCATCCTGCATTTTTATCCCTTACTGTGTGCTAATTATAGCAGTTAGTTCAGTTATCATAAAACCCGAACGAAATGAATCTGCGACGGAGCTAAATTTTTGACTAAATTCCGGTACCAAAAATATTTCTAAAAAAAGGTTGTTTCAAGCAAGAATAAAGGATTAAACTAGAATATACGAATAAAAAGAAGCTAAAAATAACATCAATGAAAAGAGTCGGATGATGGCGAACAAACAGGAACAAAAAAAGCTGACAAACAACCCGGAAGCAGGCAATGCCGGCGAAATGCTGACATTATCAACAGATGAATTCCTGACTAAAATAGAAACTTCCACGACCGGACTCAGCAGCGAAGAAGCGGCCAAGCGGCTGGAAACGTACGGTACGAACGAAGTCGCGCGGGGAAAAAAGCGTTCCGGTATTGTTGAATTTTTATTGCATTTCCGCAGTCCTGTCACGCTGATTCTAATTATCTCGGCGATTATTTCCGGTTTCGCCGGTGATTGGCGTGACGCAGGAATCATCATTATCATCGTGCTGGTTAGCGCGGTTCTAGATTTTACCCAGGAATACCGCGCGGGGAAAGCTGCCGAAGCCCTGGCGAAAAGAGTGGCCACGACAGCGACGGTCACCAGAGACGGCGCCAAACAGGATATCGCCATCTCCGGGCTGGTGCCCGGAGACATTATCCAATTGACGGCCGGCGATATCGCTCCGGCGGATGCCAGGGTCATCGCCGCCAAAGACTTTTTCATCGACCAGTCGGCATTGACCGGCGAATCATTTCCGGTAGAAAAAACCGCCGACCCGATTACCGATAAAGCCGACAGCACAAAATGGAACAATTACCTTTTCATGGGGACCTCGGTGACAGCCGGCTCTGCCACCGCTGTGATTGTGAAAACCGGCGGAGCTACTGAATACGGCGAGATTGCGAAGAAAAATGCCGAAAGAAAACCGGAGACAGAATTCGAGACCGGGTTAAGAAGATTCGGTTATCTCATCATGCAGGTGACATTTATCCTGATTATTGCGGTTTTCTTCATCAATACTCTGGAAAAACATAATATTATGAGTTCCCTGCTTTTTTCCGTGGTTTTAGCGGTTGGCCTGACCCCGGGATTGCTGCCGGTAATTCTATCCATCAACCTTTCCCGCGGCGCGACGGCGATGTCCAAGAAAGGGGTCATCGTTAAACGGCTGGCCGCGATTCAAAACTTCGGCAGCATGGATGTATTATGCTCGGATAAAACCGGGACATTGACCGAAAACAGAGTCGAAGTCATCCGGCATGTAGATTTAGACGATAAAGAATCAGACAAGGTCTTTCTTTTCTCGATTCTGAACAGCCGGTTCCAGACGGGCCTGCGCAGCCCGATGGATGAAGCCATCCTGAAGCATGAAGAGGTAAATACCGACCAGTATCAAAAAGTAGACGAGATACCGTTCGATTTTATCCGGAAGAGACTTTCGGTGGTGGTTAAAAATAATCAGGATTGCATAATCACAGTATGACCATCTTCAGCGGGTATTGATCCAGTAATTTCTATGTTCTCACCATCAATCCAAACCTTAATTCCCATACTATCTAGGAAATCTAGCTTTGTCGAAAAGTCTGAAGCTTTTATTTGTTGACTCAGCAGTTCTATTATATGTTCCAACTTCGAACCACGGATTATAGCATCTTGGCTCGCTTTAAATTGAGCCTGTAGTTCTGCTTCTTGCGCCAATAGCGTTTCTTTCGTTTTCTTTAATCGGTTATTTTCCGCTTCGACTTGGTTTTCTGGGAAGCCTTTTAACGCCAGCTGAAGTAGCCGATGTTGCTCACGTTCGGCGGTCTTCAATTCATTTTCCAGTTGTTTCAATTCATTTTCCAATATGTCCATGTGGCCAGCGTCATCTTTCTGCTTCTCAAATTCTGTGATGATAATTTCCGGATTGTTTAGAACCTTCTCGAGCTCTGACCAAACCAAGCGTTCTAAATTATCAGCTTTCCGGCTGGGGTTATTACACAGGTTAATCGGTTGAACGTTGCGAAGTTTTCCAGTACATCGGTATCGTCTGGCTATGATACGCTCTTGGCCATGGCCATGATAAGTACAAACACCAAAAAACTTCCGCCCACATCGTTTGCAAAAGACATGGCCTCTTAGGACATATTGTCGTTTTATATTACGTGATGATGTTTCGGCGTTTTGCTGCAATTGAATCTGTGCTGCGTTAAAAAGTTCACATGAGACAATAGGGGGTGTTGCACCTGGGATCTCAATCCATTCCTCCTTGCTCTTTTTGAATTGTTTCCCATCCAACGAAGTAAAAGCATACGTCTTGCCTGTATATGCCGGATTTTTCAGAACATTTAGTACTGTCGATCGGCCCCAAGTTTTATTGTATCTGGTTGGCACGAGTAAATTCCTTAACCTATAAGTTATAGTATTAGTTGACATATGTTCATATACTAGCCATTCATACATTTTACGAACCCATTTCGCTTCATCTTCATTGATACACCTTCTTCCCCCAATTTCGGGGGTGGCTTTGTTGTAGTTATAGCCGTAAAGTTTTGCTGATCCACCGCATGTTATGCTTCCAGCTCTGGCTTTGGCTCTCCTACCGCGCATTGTACGCTCGCGTATCTTTTCCGCCTCTACTTTGGAGGCATAGCCACGAATATAAGATATCAATTTACCCAGTTCTGAGTTGTCCACGTCTTCAGTGACGGTTTCCAGCTTGACGCCACATTTTTCCAATTCCTGAGTTATTATGACGCCATGTCCAGGGTCACGTGAGAGTCGGTCCAGAGAATAGCAGACTATAACGTCTATTTGCTCATTTCTCACCAGTTCCCGTAACTTATCCAGTTCTGGACGCTCTAAAGATAGCCCGCTATACGCCTCACTGAAGCGATAGGACACATCATAACCCTTGCTCTGGCAATAGGTCAGGCAATTCTCCAGCTGGGTTTGAAGACTAGTACCTTCACGTTCTTGATTATCGGTACTCACTCGGCAATAAATAACTGCAGTTTCCATTCGTTCTCCTTTTGGTTAAACATTCCCATTACAACATCCTTTGACACTCAGCCATTATAGGCTCGCTCCCACCAACCCTGCGCATTAATTAACTTTTATTCTTACTGTTCTTTATATTCAACTTTTTCGGATCTTGTATAAGTTGATTCGTTCCATGCTTTCTTTGTGATTTCGCTTTCTGTGTCTCAGTGAGTGCTATCCACTCATTGCGAATACTATCCGAGTCTTTGAGTTCTCCTAACATGATGCGTTTAAGCACTTCCCCTGCCCCTTTTACTCGCTTGCGAACAGGTCTCAATCGCTTGAAGTACCACCACCCTGTATAGGCAATGATGCCAACGTATACAACTAATCGCAACCATTGCACCCAAAACCAGGCGTTTGTTTCAGGGATTGCTACGAGTATGGCAACCACCGCCACGAGCAGTGCGAATGTACTAAGTACATTGCTCGTTACTGCATACTTTTCGCTAGCTAAGAAGGTCACCCAATCGCCAACGGTGATTTCATATTGCCCATTTTTCTCCGTAGATATTGTCATTTTCTCGCCTCCCGTTTCGGACCACTGTTTTTCCACTTTGGCTTGTTCCAATAAGGCGAATTGCACTTTGAACACACCTTTGGTAGTCTATCAAGTCTGCTCGGCCATTCGTAGCCACATCGTAAGCATTTATAAATATTAATCATGTTACAACATTATGTCGTCCTTGGCGATAGAATGTCAATACCATTTTACTATTCTTTGGGACTATTTTTTGATTGCCATTCTCGGATTTCTCGCTTCCATCTAGTGATTGGCATTATTTCATGCCACCGTGCAAACCACTCTTTACCCTTAACTGTGAGCTGATAGCAATAGAAGCCGGCTATTTTTCTTCGCTGTAAGGTGTGCCAGGTGGGCCCGCTCCATTTTTTCATCAATGTATATAATGACCGGACATTTAAGCCGGTTGAACAGGCTAGTTCAAGAGGTCTGACCCATTGATCCGGATGGGTTATCAATATTAAATAGACTTTACCTTTAGTATTGTTATAGGGTTCATCTTCCCGACCGAAATGCGGTACACCGAACAATCTTACTTTCATTTTCCCTCCCAGTGGCTATTTTAGTATTTAACTTTGGCATCGGCCCCAATATTTCCCCCACCACCCCATAAATCTGTTATATTAAGGCCAGTTCTTTACCTTTATTGGGTACCCGGATGCGGTAGGGCCCCCACACCCCCATTATTTTATTACCTGATAAGTCCACCTTCTTTAGGTAGTGATAGTGGTTAGTGGTAGCGGTAGCACCGAATAGGTATTATTAGTAACAAGTGTTGACTAGCTTCAAATTTTCGGGGTACTACTACCCACTGACCCCTAAAACTTAACATAAATTCACTCTTTATCGGTTTTGGTGCGTATACATGACCTGTTTTCAACCTTTTCATCCCCTTAAAACCGTTATTTTTTGTCGGCAGTCGCTGGTACCGCCACGGTTTTTGTGGTGTTCTGCGGGACAAGGGTGTCGGAAACAGCCAAAACTGGCGGCCTACCCCTTAATTGAGCGTATACAGACGGTGATTTGCGGACATTTTCAGTAAAAAGCTGGACATATCCCGGCAACCACTGGTTACGCGGTATCCCCTCTTTTTGCTCTTTGATATCCTGGTAATTCTTGAAACGAAAACGCCAGTTATACATTGCCGTAGCTGCCCATTGTCCAACCGTCTGGCCGCGTTCCGTGGCCGCTTCCGCTATTAAAGTCTTGACCGTGTTATTGACCCTGAAAGTGAAGCAATGGCTGTTACCAATTGGTAGCTCTAGCTGCTGTTCCTTTTTGAATAGTTTACTGATACCCCTTGCGGGTGGGGTTTGCTCTAACGCCACCCTGACAAGTAACAACCTTAGAAACCCTGACCGGCCGCCCAGGAATAGCGGCGCTACGGTATCAACCCAGGAAACCATGGACCGATGACAACGGAAAGAAACGATATTCTCATTTATTACCGTCATAATTTGTCCTCCCTAAAGTTCCCATCCTCGTCCACATGGCCACCACTATCCTTTTCGCCACCGTCATTAAAAGCGTTACTGTCAAGGTCTATGTGACGGATAGTGTTGCCCTTCCTGCTAACTTTGTGGGATGTTCTGGTCTTAATCTCGTCTGTAATAAAACGCCATTGTCCTTTACTATCCTTTACCCAACTCATGATGAAACCTCCTTTTTATTTATTGATATGTAAATGTTATAAAAGTGGCTGAGACTTTATAACTTTTTCATGGTCCATCACCCATAATGCTTGGTGTAAAGGGGGATTGAAGCGTAGACTGCCATGAGTAGACTGCCATCCAATCCCCAAGACGATAAAAACAATTGCCCGTCATCACAATCACATCTCCTCCAGAGGCGCTTAGCAATAAGCGCCTCATCTTTTTTATGTTGATTTCACGTCTCCCAATAACGTCAATGTTCAGCTATCAGCAGTGCCACCAGCAGGACTACCGGAACCGCTGCCGGATGGTGCTGCTGCCGGTGCTGGTGGTTTCGGTGGTGTTGGTATTGTCGAAGCCAATGGTGCCAGCATAGTACCGATACCGAGATTCAAGACAGTCTGACCATAAGCATTGACTACGGTACCGGCTGAAAGTTTATAACCAGGGCCGAAGTTCGGACTTGTAGATGGTGTGGTAGTGCCAAATGCTGAACCTGGCACTTGCGCATTGGGATTAGACGTTGTTGCTATTGACGTCATTTTAATATGACTCCATTGTCTATTTTGCTTTGAATATGAAAAACCTAACTCGACAAAAATTCGCTGAACCTTCCAATAAAGCCTCCAACTTCTCGTTAATGGCGTGAACCTCTTCCGAATTGTTTGTTTTCGATGATTCGGATGGCTTTTTGTACCTCGACCTCTAATTTTTCCCGACATTTTAGTCTCACTAAATCGAACCATTTAGTTATCGGGTTTTCACATTTGTGAAAACCCGATTCTTGCCTTAAAACGGCTCCCTAAAATCCTCTGAAATCTGCGGACGTTTTAGCCAGCGTCTAACCCTTTTCTTTTTATCCTTGCCGCGGCGCCCGCCGCCCTCTTTGCGCTTTTGCTCTAATCCGGCCCGTGTCCGTAATGACTTTCTTTTGCTTTCCCAGTTGGCAATCCAGCTTGTAATGCTGAATAGTACGTCCGTGAAGTCATCGGCAGATTCTGTCCAAGGCTCCTGCACACTTATCAGACGGATACCCTTCTCTTTCAGATGGTGAGTTAAGGTAAGAATCTTTAGCGGACCTTCCCGGCTTAATCGGTCCAATGACCAAACGATGATTGTCTCAAAGTGGTGATGCTGCGCGTCACGGATGCACTTTTTTAATTCTGATTGCCGTCCAGCTTTCCACGCTGATGCGTTCTCGCTATAAACGAAGGCCAAATCCCAACCTCGCGCCAGGCATAGTGCTTTGATAGCCGGTAACTGGTTATTGGCAGTTTGCTCTTCGGTACTGACTCTGATATAAGCTGCACATTTATTCATTTGGTCACTTCCTCTCGTTATCGCCGTTCCCGGCAATCTTTAATTTCCGTTCGACATGTCCAGCTAATCGGGCCACGTAGCACATTGTGAAAAACTGCAAAATGCCAATAATACTTGCATCAGTGCCACTGGAGACAATGACCGTTCGATTCAGGTTCATTAAAATACCTCGCCTGCTGCTTCCCTCATTAAATATGCTTTTTTCTGACAGAGGTCGCTGCAATATTTCACCCGGGAATTTCCCCAGGTAATAACTTTTCCGCAAACGAGACATTTTTTATTGGTCGCCTTACCAATGTTGGTAATGGGGGCGGTGTTCTTGCTCGCTGTACGTACTTTGACGGCCTGTAGCAAGGTCGTAACGATTTTCTCACTTGGCAGTTGGTAAGTTCTGATTTGCACATTATAAGATTTGTTTTTGTTCGGAATATTGGCATGGACGGTATAACGTCGGTTATGGTGCAGAAAAACTTCGCCCTGCCAATTGTCGAAATCTTTTTCTTTCCGGTGTTCGGATTCGATAACTTCAAAACATTCGCAGCAATATGCCGGATTGCGAGACATTGATCCTACTGGCTGCGCCGATAAGTGCCCGTGGCAAAAGAAGAATTTACCAGAAGAGATTAAAAGTTCGTCGCGTGTACAGTCAAAAAGCCTTTCTGGTCCCGCGCTGGCGGAAAGTTCCGTTGCGGTTTTTTTGGAGGATGTACCACCACTGCCGAGAAACACGGAGGTATCGATGATGGTATCGTTGGCTAGGAAAGGTAGCAATTCCTTCCCGGCCGCGCCAAAGGAGGTGTTGGCCGTAACGGCCTCGTTACGGGACTCAGCATGGACTCCGGCCTTATTCTGATTTTCCAAAGTTTTACTGTTCATGTTAATTTACCCCCCATTGCTTCTTTTAATCTTGCTCATCCAATAAATTGTTAAGCGTTATTCAGTTGTAGCGTCCATTTTTTATTCCGCCATTAAAGATTCGGTTCGTCATTTAAAAAATCCGGAAAGCAATCCAAACAGTAGTATCCTTCTGTCCCGTCCGGCCACACCCCGATATTTTCACCGCCGCATGTCGGACAGAGGTCTAAAGTTTCAAGTCTTTTTGGTACTTTAGCTTCAGCGGTAGTTATTTTAGTTATTTTAGTTACCTCTTTTTCGGGAAGTTTCAGCTGATTATCCTCGTGAAGAGAACTTCCCGATTTTTCGGTAACTAAAGTAACTGTTTTAACTTTTTCATCATCGGTTAAAAGTCGCAATCCGCGCCATACTAATTTATTTCCTGCGCCCGGTAGTTTGACGAATCCTTTTTCGCTCATTCGCTCATTAAATTTTCTTTTACCCAGGAAGTATTTATCACCGTTGACTGTCGACCACTCACTAAAAGTTGTGTAGGTTTTGGCGACTTCTACAGTTTCGGATGCGGTAATTAGGAAATTGTCTTTTAAGAAGTCGTGAAGCGGGTCCTGACTGTCGCGGTATGCTTGGGTAGCATCTTTGATGATCGGCGAATCGCCAAGGCCGATCCGTTGCCATTCCAGACACCCTCTAACTAACCATGCCAGTATCGCTTTCCCGTGTTCATTTACCAACTTAATGTCATAATCCTTAATGCGTTCATTGGCACTTATGATAGTGGTAAACGGTATCTTTTTAAGTCGGTTCCAAATACTGTTTGTGGTGTCGGATATTTCCGGCTCATGGTTGCCGCAAAGCCATAATTTATATTGCGGTTTGAAGTTAAATCCATGCTCAAACTTGCGCTCGCATCGCAAGCCCTCACCGCCCGTCATGCGCTTTAATAACGATGTGGATAGTCGCTGCCCGTCCTCGATTTCAGTAGAGGTGCAGAAGTTTACTTTGTACAAACTGGCGATTGCTTCATTGGGGCCACTTCCGCGATTTTTATCTACCATAAAGGCTGCAGGCTCTACTTCTGCTGAATACTCCATGAGGATTTTGCGAATTACGCCAAGAAGTGTTGATTTCCCATTCCATCCGGATCCGTGACAAAAGAAGATTGCCGCTTCGCCCTGGTTGCCGGTAAGACTGTAACCCAAAGCGCGTTGAATGTAGGCGATTAAGTCTTTTTGCAAATCCTCTTTTTTAAGTTTTAATGCCTCGTCTGTCGTGGATTCAATCCCAAAGTTGAAGATACGATTAAGGAATTTCAACCACTCGTCGCTTGTCGCATCTGGGTCGTAATCGGTATCAATTACACGTGTAATTAGGTCTGCCGGATTGTACGGCTGAAGTATGCCAGTCTTAAGGTTGATGGTCCCGTTGTTGGCATTTAATAACCACACATCGCGGTCAAGTTGGGCAATGGTAATGCTGGCCATTGATTCCGCTATTGTTACCATGGCACATAGCCGTTGGTTGCTTTCGCTCGAATGTGCCCATTTGGCCTTTGCCTTGACCGCGTCCTCATCGTCGTCGGTGGTAATCTCGCTGTAGATGCTGCGAGCTGTTTTTTGTGCCAACTGCATGATCTCGCTGCCGTCGTCCCATTTCCAGTTTTTACCCGTCCAGATCAGCCAGAGTTTACGCTCGTAATTGTAATGAATCTTGTCGCCGTATTTGTCCATTAGACGTTCAGCGTTGCCCATATCGGTAAGATGGCGGCTTACTGTACCCGGGTCGGACCGCCTGTACTCGTGCTGTTCGTACTGGCGTTTCTTTTCAACGTATTCTGGTTCCAGTAGTTCCCTTAATTGTTTCCAGCCATTATTTACGCACCCATTATGTTGGCATTTAAAGTCGAGTGCGCCATTGGACAGTTTTAAAACGGCGGCACAAGCGTTATTGTTATGCTCTGGATTAAACGGGCAGACTTTGAGGATGTACTTTGTTATCCCGTTCTCAACGTCAGTGCGCGTTACTTCGATACCATGATCAGCCATCCATTTTTCAACGTCGAAGGTTGCGGCAGTGCCCCTACTGGAGTACGTTGTTTTTAGTGTCGGTGCGGGTACTTCTGGTTGGGGTGCTAGTGCTTTCAGTGCCTCCAAGGCCTCAATAGGCGCTATAACGATATTGGCTGGCACTTCTAATAGTTTGGCTACTCTGTGCGGTCTGTCCTCGGTACTATCGCCCTTACGGCACATTGTCCCGTAAAGTTTCCATATCCTTGCGTCGTTGACCACAGATTCATCGACACCGCTAAATTTGGCCTTGAGTACTGCAATGCAGGTCTTGATCAGGTCTGTATTTTCTGCATTGTTCGGGATATCTCCAATGCGTACTAAGACATGAGCGCCGTTGCCGGAATCAGCCAGGATAATTGAATCTTTGGGAAATCCAATACTGACAAGAAAATTTTTAATATTGCATCCTGTCTCAAGAGCGGCCTTGTGTTCCTCATCGGTGCTAGATATACCGGCTGCACATTCGGCATCAATATCAATCAGGAACCAGCGACGTTTTAAAATATTAGCGTCTGCGGTTGTTTTCTTTTCTTTTTTATGGTCATTGTAAAGGTGATTCGCGGCCCGGTTTAGCAACGATTTGTGAATCAGATTCGGGATAATGTAAACGCCAGCCATATCCGGCCGATTGCTTAATCTGGCTGCTTCGTCAGCTAATTTGGTGGGATTGTCAAAGTAACCGGCGTGCGTATACCCATTTTCGTCAAATGCTCGTAACTCGACTACATCACCCGGTTGATGTATCAATGCAATCGCCCGTTTGATTTCGCTAATGTCTGTTTTAGGATTTATGGTTGTCACTGTTAACCTCACTTCGCTTTGCTTCTGCAATCAGTCGTTGCCAGGCGCGATCCCATTGCCGTTGTTGGGCCGGTGAAAGTTTCGCCGGCTGAATATTCAGTGTTATTTTGATTGGCTCGTTTTTAGTCGATTTTGTTTTCATCATTGTTGTCGGTGGGGATCAGTACATCCAGCAGCCGCGATAATCGGTCAAATTCTGCCCGCTGGGTGAGGGCCTCTATTTCGTCGATTGATAACTGCACCTGCTCGCGCCATTGTGCCAACACTGCCGCCTTAAAATGTTCGAGCACGGCCCTGTCGTTGGTCATCGCGATGGGTATAAACCGGTCGCCTTTGGGTAATTGAAGTGTAAGAACTACGTCTGTCATGATGTCCCCCTAACTCTTTCCTCTACTTAGGTAGGCACAGAAAAGGGGTTTCAGGACAAAATTTTGAAAAAAAATAAAGCCCCCAAATTATTGGGGGCTCGGACTAATTGCTTTGATGGTTATTTATTGTGGATTTGAATTAATTGGCTTCAGGGTTAAGTAGCAAACGGATTTAGTTCCTGCAAATTATATTTTTCCGGCATTCTCTGTATCCTCTTGCTGACCGCCGAAGGACTATTAAGTCCCAGATGTTGGCACTTTACCTTATGTCTTTTGTATTCTTCTTCTAAAGTCGAACCTTGCGCTACCTTGTAATAGAGATTCAGTGCCATTAAGTCGCGCTTGTCTGTAACTCGTGCACGGATCTGCTGGAGCAACATATTATTCTCGATGTGGTCTATTTTAGCGTAATAACTATTGTCTGGAATTTCGTGTTCCACCTGCCGCTCATCATCCATGTCGTCGGCAGATTTGTGCACCTTATGAACCAACCCCTCTTCTACGGCATCTTCCAAAGCTTTACGCGAACGTCCTCGATCGTATCCTTGCTTATGCGATATGTGGCCGGCAATCATGTAATTGAGTTTGTCGGCAATTCTCGATCCCTCAAGTCTTCCCAGACGTACTGCCTGAATAAAATCATGGACGAATATTGTGTGAAGCATGTGCCATAGGGCCATTGCGGCAGTGTCGTCTGGCCTAATGCCCAACATTTCTCCCCACTTATGCGCCCTGCTGGTGAATTCAGGGTAATCGTTATCCCATGGTTCGCTTTCCCCGCCGGGTTCGCCCACTCGGACGGGCGGCGGTTGGGAGAATACGGTGTAGGCAGTGTTGATTACCTCACTCTGTATGGCGGCTTCATCTTGATATTCTTCGTCGGAGTAAATACGATATTGATGTTTTGACAAACTTTCTTTTGTAACTGTTTTAAGAATAGAAGGCATGAATTTCCCGGTGAGTTTGCGGCCATTTTTTGTAAACCGGTCTTCCAAATCGCGCAAAGACTTTCTACGTAGAATTAGAGTAATTGCTTCAAAATCCAGGACTAGCACTTGTAGTGTCATCTTAATTGGGAACCTGAGGTTTTTCTTAATCGGCCTTGGTAAACGGCTCTGGTTTCTCGCAATATACTTTCTCACTGCCCATTCAAAATATTGAGAACGCCTGGGGGCCAGTACCTTAAATATCGGCTTTTCCGAACCGCGGATTATACGGCCGCAGAGGTCGGAGTAGAAACGAACCCACAATTGATATTCGTTATCACTCAAAGGCTTTCTAGTATCTAATTCACTGAACTTCCTCCGATCGTTAGCTGTTCGAGGGGATTCTTTGTTGACCATATGCAGTGGTACCGTTCTAGAATGACTGTACGGGGAATTAGAATTCTTGCTCATAATTTTATACCTGATTTGCGCTGCATCCCATAATCTTTTTATGCTAAATTCTTACCTCTAAGATTAGGTATACCACATTTCAAAACGGTTTGGGTAGTATTTTTATAAAACATATAAACTTGCAATTGCTGTAAGGGGGGAATCCAGCTCATAATTTTATGCTAACTCCTGATTACTTGATCTCCTAAAATAATTGGTTATCATGCACTGCCATGTCCCCATCATTTCTATAAGAATGCATTATAAATGGAGCATGACTAACTGCGAGTTGTGTCAACGTTATCGAACCGTGGTTTAAGTCATATTTTCATCCAGTCTCTAAGCAGTACATAGAACCGGACTCATATTGACTAAGTCGTTACACCCATCTTTGATTTTCGGAAGAAAAGTCCAATAAATAAAAGAGTCGTGGTTCAGTCTGTTTTTCTCGACTTTTAACCGAGATGTTATAGACCCCGAGAATCATCGCCAGTTAGGATCCTTGCAGTTGTTGCTCGGCACAAAACGTGGCTGGACCAGTTCTTTCCCCCAAATCGCGTTCCCCGCTCTTCTGGGATTTCTTCTGTATGCCTCATTCCGCTCTGTGAAGTATCTGTCAATGGCCGTCCTGCAGTCATCAACGGATGGGTAGTCACTGTTGTGTAGAATAGCTTTGGCCATCCCACTAAAGACGGACTCGATCACGTTGAGAAACTGAGCCGAAGAAGGAAGAGGCATAAGCTTTACCACTGGAGTTCCTCCATTTGTCGTTTCAATCATAGCATTCACTTCGCGGACATGTTCGGTGAGTTTCGTCGAGACATGCCAAGATGCTGCGTCCCATGAAAGGTAAATACAGCGCTGGTTGGAATATTGGCTCAAAAGGATGCCAAGAAGCTTGATCATTTCGTCAGTATTCTTCTTCTCCGAATAAAAATATGCGATCTGATTTGTGGAAAGTTCTAGGGCTGCAGTAACAATCAATCGGCCTCTACTTCGTTGTCGCTGCGGCACAACTCGGTTCGTACCTTTTGGTGTGAGAGCTACCCCACCTTGCATTTTCACTGAGAATGGACCGAACTCATCGATGGAAAAAAATTTTTCATCATCACGCAGATTGGACAGAATCCGTGTAATTTCTTCCAACTTTTCACGATATTTCGGGTCAGGACTGGTCAATACACGCCGTGCCTTCCTAAACGTATAGCCTTCGGCTTTGATATACTCCGAAAGCGTGCTTTTACCTATTGACACGCCGTATTGCTTGTCAAAAGCCTGCGCAAGGGTTATCAGGCTCCAAGATGTCCTATTGATTCCATGTATCTGCGGAGTCTCATGAAGAAGTGATATGATTCGATCTCGCCGTAGATTCATGCCGGCGATCCGCGCGGGTCCCTGGCTATTTTTCCGTAATACTCGCAAAGCATCCATTCCCCCCTTCTCATAGTCACCAATCCATCTTTTCACAATCCGGGGTGACTTCTCTACCTTTTTGGCTAATATTTTTGGTCCAATCCCTCTATTCGAATCAATCACTACTACTGCCTTCGCCCACTTGACTCTATCGCCCGAACGACGCCATTTCATGAGTAGATGCAAGTCCTCTTGTGCAACGTGAGCAACGCGCCATTTGCACAATGAGGTTGGTGGTAATCCATGGTCTTTTTTCCATGTGAGAAAATGCCTCGTAAATTGTGTGTATCCATAGCCATCCGCATATTGTTCCTTGTATTTGGTCCATGATTGTTTTAGGTTAGCACGACCTTTTGACTGGTCGGCGTAAACCTGAGGGAAGACGGTCACTAGTTTAAGATATCTTGCTCTTGTCGCGAAGTCCCCGACTGAACTCGCCAAGTGCTCGTTGGAGAAAAGGCGCCCCTCAAGGTCTGTTTCGGTGAGATCTGCCGACTCGGGCCAATCCACTCCAGCTGTCTTGGCCCGTCTAAGGTAATCGGACACAGTGCTAGGGGCGACATCACAGCTTTGGGCTATCTCCCGAATGCTGAGACTGCAAGTGTGTGCTAAACGTAGAATTTCTTTACTTTTTCGCACGGGCAACCTCCTATTAGCCATAAAATCTTCCTCCTAGGATGATTCTACGTCATTTTGTTGCTCCAGTGCTGTTCTTGCACCAATTGCGTAGGAGCTATTCGGCTTTATTCGCTAACAGGTGTCGGTCGATTTGCTGAGAGACGGTGATCGATCTGCTCCGAGATGCAGGCTGACTTGGTCCAAAATACGCACACGCTGTCTCGAATGCAACGTTGTTAGTTCTGAACTGTGGAGCACGATACATGCAGAATCTTGGCCAGACAACGGGTTGAAGGGAGGCGGTCAACGGCGTGCGGCGCAACGAGCCTGCGCAATTTAGCCCGCGATTCTTTGTGCTGGCATCTCCATTCCCTTGCGTGCTAATAATAAGATGAAAAATTTCTTTCAGGAAAACATGATTTCGATGCCTTTTGTTTTAGTTTACAGTGTAAGGTGAGTTGCTAATTATTAAATAGCTAAATCAAATGGAAGATCACTTATATCGCGAAGCCGTTTTCCTTCGATCATGGCCAAGAGTGGTTCTAATAAATCCTGATTTTTCATTTCCTCTATAGTATCTTTCAACTCGGGCAGAGCAAAATGATAAACGCAATCAATGTCACCGGTTCCTAATGCCAGTGTCGCTATACGCGTTGGGAGTGGTTCTGCTGTTACCGCCACTATATGTGGTAAATGACCTTTTCGATTCCTTATTAAGTTTAAGGCTTCGGTCCGAGTATTCTGTGACCTATCGCTCCGAATAGTCCACTTGCATGAAATACTTGCGTGTAAAATCATGTGTCCGTTTTTATTGTTTGCCAATCGGAAAGGAGTTAAGTTGGCGATTGCATCATCTTTTCCGATAATTTCACCTTCTTTATTCATTTCATCGTCTTCGACCGGATATCTGCCAACGACAATATCCGGCTTTACTATGTAATCTCCCCCTAAAGCTGCTGATAAGGTCTTGTCCTTTTTAATGATATCTTCGAGATAAGCTAAATGCTCGTATTGGTTGAACCCTGATATTGCAGTTTGAGTGGTGGCATAATGCCATCTCCCCGGTCTGAGATGATGTAAAAGTGTAAAGCTATTTTCTAGAAAATCACAAGTGGTTTTTTCAAAAATCCCACCGGCTGTCTGTTCACTAATGGTTTCTTTGTTGGGGACATAATTCAATCGTCGGGTAATTCCAATGGCAATTTTGACGCTTGACACGTTTCCGCAATCAGCAAAATTCGGATACTCAATATCTTTTTTTACAGCTTGCTTAACTCTGATAATTCCTTGGCAAATTTGCTGATGGTAAGCGCGTCGAAGATCAATGATTTTCATGTATCCCTCTTTTTCATCTCAGAGTAAAATTAATTACAAGGGTTTGTAGCATCCTATAACGTATTCTTCATGCATTCGCTGTTGGATTTGCGAATTTAAATCAGGATTGTGACGTTGCACCGGCATCATCCTTCGGTCTCTATCTAATTTGCGCAAACCTATCCTAGGAACTGCAAACCCCAGACTTTTACTTATTTCAGCTAAGCATTCGGCAGTCTTGGTGTCAATACCCCGCACCATCGAACTCCCCACAACAACTATTGCCGATTTTCCCGGTTTTAACACTCTATGAATTTCACTCAAAGATTGCGTCATTTCCGAATAGTAGTGGTTCAATGAAAGTCCTTTGCTTCTATCCTTTTGCATAACTTTAAACACAACCCCTGTAGTATAATCTGGAAGGTGATCGAAATTAGCCCCTTTCAACGAATCGCTGCCAATGTATCCGTGTCTTGTGTGGCTTAGATCATCAATGCTGTATCCAAACCAAACTAAAGAAAACTTGTGAGCTCTCATATAATCAATAGCGTTACTAGGGTAAGGTGGTGACGTAACGACCAAATCGACAGAATTCGAATCCAAGTTAAGATCTTTTGCATTTCCAAGCGATATGCAAGGAATTATAGACTCTGACAAATGCTCCGGAATACTATTTAAGTTTTGCTGTAACTTTTTACTGAATTCCCCCAACGCGGAACGTAAATATTTGGTGGAGTGGAAATTTTGAGTTGCCTCATTACTATAATTCAGGTTATCCGGTTTAATGCTATCGACCTTATGAATAATGGTTTTAGCTCGGTGCGGGCGAGTGTGTGCTAAATCTAAAGCTAGAGATACACCCCCCGATTTAGTTATAATTATTCCAGATAATGTTAATTCAAACAATCTGCGGTAATTTTCGTCAGTTATTTTTTGGATTTCCTTCAGAATAGCCATGATTTCAATTTGAGTGTCATGCTCAAACCAATAATCGATAAATTCCTTGGTTGCAGAGTCCCAATTTGAATTTAAAATATCTTCCAGATCCATGTGGTGATTATCGATACTGTCAATCGCCTTTTTAAGGATGTTGCCCCCAATTTTCTGAGCTTCAATTATATCGATTGGAGTCACTTTTACTTTGGAAATTTTTAATGCCAATGGATCAATATCGAAACCGATGCCAAATCGATCTGATAGGTATGCTTCCAATATCGTAGTTCCAGACCCAAGCATCGGATCCAGCACCGTATCACCTTTTCGCGTCAAAGCAGTTATGAATTTAGCGGGTAACTGCGGAGGGAATTTAGCAGCAAACGCGTGAAAATTGTGAGAGGCATAGTTACTGGCTTGATCATGAAAATCCAAATCTGATGACAAAAGTTTATCAAGTTTTTGCAGATTAACCTCATCTCTTTCAATATTGGAAACATTTAGAATATTTTGCATAAATAACCAATCCGTTAACGTACATTACTAATATTTTTATTTTATCATATCATACAAAATTAACTCCCTCACTTCCAAAGGCAAAAATAGCTTTTGTGCATTGATGCTGCCAAAGTGTTTGCCATAGGTCTTATTATCAAAGGAGGACAAATATATGGCAAGACGAAAATTCAAGATGCGAAAAATAGGAGAAATTCTCGATCAGTGGCAAGGCGGAATAAGTATCAGATCTATTTCTAAAGCGTCGGGAATATGTCGAAATACTGTACGCAAGTATATCCGTATTGCCGTGGCCGAAGGATATTGCCAAGGAGACGCGAAGCCAGCGGAAGGGTGGGACGTATTTTTAAAAGAATTGGGGCCCGCTCACCCTAACCCATTCCCTAGGTCAGTTGTTTTTGCAAGGCTTTTCCCTTATCAAGAGGAAATCAGCAAAGCGTTAGCAGCAAATACAGCCTCGACTGTATGGCAAACGCTGCATGACCAGAGTGGCATTAGTGTATCCAAGGCCAGCTTTTACCGTTATGTCAATCATTTTTTCCCCGATATCAAAAAGCAGTGCAAGACTGCCAATGAAATCGAGTCAGGGCGCTGGATGCGGCAAGTTTTGCAGAATGCATATTCTTATCCTAATGCAAGGAAAGAACTAGGAGAAATTAAAGAACTAAAAATTCTCCTTCAAAATGCCTCATCCGGACGACTCAAAGTACGAAACAGAGCAATTAGTATTTTAGCTCACACTCGAGGAATTTCATTTTCCACAATAGCCGAATTTCTGTTTATTTCTAGGAAAAGCGCCTGTCAATATTTTAAAAGCTATGGAATTGATAGCTTTAGTGCTTCATTTCCCAGACGATCGACAAGAATGCTGAAAGCAAATAATGAGAAGAACGTTAATGCTGTTTTTTCTTTACTCCACGGGCTCTTGAGCTGTCAACTAACCAAGTTACATATTTTTACTCCCCAAAAAAGAACACGAATGAGATGATTCATTTACTTGACCTACTTCTCAAAAAGTACGGGAAATGCACTCGAATTTATCTATCGTGGGACGCTGCCTCATGGCACATTTCAAAAAAATTGAATAAAAGAGTTGATGAAGTTAATGGAGCATCCTTCGCCGAAAACATAAGACTGCGGAAGTGGTTATTGCTCCGCTCCCGGCATCAGCACAATTTTTAAATGTCATAGAATCAGTTTTTAGTGGTAAGGCAAGAGCAATAATTCACAATAGCAATTACAGTTCAATTGATGAGGCAAAAACTGCCATGAATGGATATTTCAAGGACCGCAACCAGCATTTTCAACATTATCCCAAAGCTGCAGGAAAAAGATTTGGGGCCGCGAGTTGGTACGTAGTCGATTTAATGAGGGGCAGAATTGTAAAGATGTAAATTTTCGTTAACTCAAGCCCTTGGTTATTTTGAGGCTAAATGTTATAGTTGTATTGTGCTCACGCCTTGAAGAGGGCGTAGGCACAACACCTCCTATGTTAGGTTCTAATTCATCTTGGAATCGCAACAATAAATCTGGTTGGCTCGTATTTTTTTACAATTTTCGCGATAAATTGTCTCCGAAACATACTCTAAATATGAGTGCACCGATTTTAACATTCCATGAATAAAATTTATTTCGCTTCACCGGCAAACTTCCGGTAGAACCAGATTTTCATCATTTCGACCAAGAATAAATACACGACGATAAAGCCCGCCGTTATAAATAAAAAGCTAACAGGTAGTGAAATGAGCTTAAAAACTTTACCTAAAATAGTGTATGGCAATATGATAGCGATTAAAAGAAGTCCAACAATATTGATGGTCAACCATTTATTCGGCCTACTCTTGAAGAAGGGTACGGTCCGTGTCCTAATGACAAATATTACCAGTGTCTGAGTGAAGATTGATTCCACAAACCATGCTGTCTGAAATAGCGAAGGCTTGGAATAGGCGTGGAAGACAACGAGCAACACAAAGAAAGTGGCATAATCAAAGATGGAACTTACCGGGCCAAAGGCGATCATGTAATTCCGAATAAACGAAGTCCGTAGCCGTTGTGGTTTTTGCACATAAGTCTCATCGACGTTATCGATGGGAAGAGCTAATTGTGAGAAGGAATAAAGCAGATTATTCAAGAGGATCTGAATTGGTAACATTGGGAGGAACGGTAAAAACAATGATGCCCCGGCCGCACTGAACATATTACCGAAGTTGGAACTTATCGCCATTTGAATGTATTTAAGCGTGTTGCCGAATGTTTTTCGCCCTTCAATCACCCCTTCTGTTAGAACCTTTAAGTCATTCTTCATCAGGATGATATCGGCTGATTCTTTGGCAATATCGACGGCGTTCATTACCGAAATGCTGACATCGGCTACCTTCATCGAAGGAGTATCATTGATACCGTCGCCAATAAACCCCACAACATGTCCATTGGCTTTTAAGGCGTTCATAATCCGGTTTTTCTGGGCGGGATTTACCCGGGTAAAAATATCCGCTTTCTCCACGATTCGGGCCAGGGCTAAGTCATCGATATTTTCAATTTCACTGCTCTTCACGATGTTAATTGGTTCAATTTCAGTAGTGCGCGTAATAGTTCCGGTCTGCGTATCAAACTTTCTACCCCGTCGGTACTGGTAGACCTGGAATCCGAGTTGATCGCAAACTTTCCCAGCAACGATCTCACTGTCACCGGTTAAAATCTTGAGTTTGATGCCAGCCTTTCTTAATAATTCCAGAGATTCGCCGGCCGTCTCTTTAATCGGGTCGGTAAAAGCGATAAAACCAATGAAAGTCATATTGATTTCATCAGCGACAGTGTAAGAAGGTTTGACCTCTAGATTGCGATAGGCAACGCCTAGAACACGGAAGCCCTGGTTGCTTAAGGCGAGGTATTCATTAAAAACTAACTTTCGGCTATCAGCATTTAGGTCACGGACTTCTCCCCTCAGTTCATACTGCGAAATGATTTTCATGACTTCTTCGGGGGCACCTTTGGTAATTAGAATATTTTGCTGATTCAACCTGGCGACGATCGACAGCCGCTTTCGTATGAAATCAAAAGGAATTTCATCGACTTTTTGATATTGATCGGTATTTATTTCATCATGCTTCAGGATGGCTTCATCCATCGGATTGCGCAAACCTGTTTGGAAGCGACTGTTGAGAACGGAATAAAGAAATACTTTATCAGATTCCTTATCTTCTATATCCACATGTCGATTAACTTCCACTCTGTTTTCTGTTAATGTCCCGGTCTTATCTGAGCACAAAACGTCCATGCTGCCAAAATTTTGTATGGCAGCCAAACGTTTGACGATTACTCCTTTCTTGGACATGTTGGTTGCGCCGCGGGAAAGATTGATTGATAGAATTACCGGCAGCAGCCCAGGAGTCAAACCTACCGCTAATGCCACTGAAAAAAGCAAAGAATCAATGAGAGTGTGTTTGTAGAGTGCGTTGATGAAAAACACAACAATTACAAGGATGAAGGTTACCTGCATAATCAGATAACCGAATTTCCTTAATCCCGACTCAAACTCCGTCTCAGGTTTTCTTTCTGCGCTTTTTTTGGCGATTTCTCCATACTCTGTTGCGCTGCCGGTCTTAACAATTACTGCCACACCCGTTCCAGAGGTTACGGATGTACCCATAAATAGATAGTTATTCCATTTACTTGAATCGGCGGTATCCGGAAGCTGAACTGGCTCAATCGTTTTTTCCACAGGGAATGATTCGCCTGTCAAAGCCGACTGATCGACAAAGAAGTCTTTACCGCTAATAATCCTCGCATCTGCCGGAACAATGTCACCGGCAGATAATTGAACGATATCACCGGGAACTAGTTCGGAAATTTCGAGTTCTTTCTTGGTCCCATCTCTGGAAACAGTTGCAGTGGTGGCAACTCTTTTTTTCAGGGCCTCTGCTGCTTTATTCGCCCTGTATTCCTGAGTAAAATCAAGCGTTACGCTTACCAGAACAATGATAAGGATAATACTGGCATCGAGCGGATCACCCAAGAAAGCAGATATGATAGCTGAAACAATTAATATCAGGGTAATTGGACTGCGGAAATGTAATAGAAATTCAACGATACCGGAGCGTTTTTGTCCTCGCACCACTTCATTGGTACCGTAGGTTTCCAGGCGCTTGGCTGCCTCTTCACTACTTAGCCCACCGATTGATGTTCCCATCCGACTGAGAAACTCATCCGTCTGAAGAGACACAACTCCTACGGAACTTACGAGCTCGGGAGCACTGGCTGACTTTTTGTTACGGCGGTCGTTCGCCATCATCCATCAAATTCCCCTTGAAAATGAATTCTAATTATAGAACCATAATTTTTAGTTTACTCCTGCTTTTAGTGAACTGCAATATATAGTGCATTTATTTTTTCTATGTCAATTTTCATAAAACTTTTTAGTTACCTTTTTACTAATTGTTAAATAGCGCCTTTCTATTTTCCTTGCGAGCTGCGCAATATTTTCGGCAGCGGTTATCCCGCTTATTTATTGGGCACATTGACGACTATTTTAAAAGGGAGCATTCCTTTTGAATTGCGACCAAGTGATGAGGATAATATTATTGTTACCAAAGGTGCGCCGGAAGAAATCGCCAAAATTGCCACACAATATGAACTGGGCGGCGAAATTCACGACCTTACGCCCGAAAGCCGAAAGTTGATTGACAAAGAATACCGGTCTTTAAGCAACCAGGGGTTCCGTGTCCTGGGCGTCGCCTACCGTAAAGCCGAGCCTAAATCAGCTTATGCAGTAGCCGATGAAAACAATATGACCTTTATCGGGTTTATCGCATTTACAGACCCGATTAAAGAGACGGCCGGCGAATCGCTGGAATTGTTGAGAAAGGCCGGGATTAAACTCAAGATTCTGACCGGCGATAACGAAATTGTGGCAGGGAAAGTATGCGACCAGCTCGGCTTTCAGGTATATCAATACCGGCGCGGCCGCAAATTCGATGCGCAAACCGGTACGGTCACACGTACTAGCGAAATCGAGCCGATTAACATCGTGCAGAGCAGCGAAATTGAAAATATCGATGACGATGCATTAGCCAGGATTGTAGAGAAAGCCGATATCTTCACCCGCGTCAATCCAGGGCAGAAAAACAGGATTATGAACGCCCTGAAAGCCAACGGACACGTAGTGGGCTACATCGGCGACGGTATCAACGACACACCTTCAATGAAAGTGGCCGATGTCAGCATCTCAGTGATGAACGCGGTCGATATCGCCAAAGAATCGGCTGATATCATCCTGATGAAGAATGATTTGAAAGTCATTACCGACGGCGTAATCGAAGGCCGAAAAACATTCGGTAATACGATTAAATACATCCAGATGGCCATCAGCTCGAACTTCGGCAATATGTTCAGCGCGGCGCTGGGTTCGTTATTCCTGCCATTCCTCCCGGCATTACCCATCCAATTGCTGCTCGGGAACCTTTTGTACTCGTTCGCGCAGTTGGCCCTTCCCATCGATAATGTTGACCAGACTTATGTCCAGCAGCCTCAGCGGCTGCGGACTTCGTTCATCCGTAATTATATGATTGCGTTCGGTCCGATCAGTTCAATATTTGATTTTGCAACCTTTTTCGTGATGTTGTATGTTTTTAAAGCCAAAGCCCCGTTGTTTCAGACTGCCTGGTTTGTGGAATCGCTCTTTACGCAAACCCTGGTTATCTTCGTTATCCGCACCCGGACGGTGCCTTTCTTTAACAGCAAGCCGAACAAATGGCTGACAATCAACATCGCAGTGATTCTTGGTTTGGCGCTGATACTGCCTTTCACTGCGTTAGGCAAAATTTTCAACTTCGTACCGCTGCCATGGACATTTTTGCTGGTACTGGTTGGATTTATCGTTGTCTACCTATTCCTGGTAGAATTGATGAAAATCTGGTTCTACAAACACAACATTGAGCCTACTAATTTTGCCCATGCTCCGAAGGCAATGAAAGGATAAAGATAAAACCTGAAACGAAAATATTTAAAACAACAAAAGGCCTGCTCAATGAGCAGGCCTTTTCTCTATTACACACGAATAAGAGTAAAGTTGAACACTAAATCAGGTGTTTGCGGCGCAGGAATGAAATTAATGCGCCGGAGAAGACAACGAAAACCGCGATTAATATCAGATAGATGCCGGTGCTGCCTTTGCTGACCGTGCCGAAGAAAGTAATATACATACCATAAAGGCCGAAGACCATCACCAGGGGCAGCAATATCGCCAGCATTACTTCCAGCACGCGGATGCCGCGGTTAGCCCGGTAGCTGCTTAACAGATAATCCGCGTCTTTATAAACTTCGATGATATCGGTGGTTTCATCCAGCGTTTCGCAGATTTTATTCATATGGTCCATCAGGTCGCTGAAATATACGGTTAAATCTATTTTACTGAAGCGTTTGATTTTCTTTTCCAGCTCCGTCAATAAGGTGCGAGTGGGGAACATCACGCGGCGTTGGGTGATAATGTCCCTTCTTAACGAGCTTAACTCCTGGGCCGCCTCGACACCAACATTGAAGACATTATCCTCGATGGCATCGGTCAGGTTCATGATTTTATCAAGCACCGGGAAATAAGAATCCAGCGCCCGATCCAGTATCTGGTACAGCAGGTAACCGGAACCCTGGCTGAAATATTCGTTGCGGTCGTCTTCATTCAATTCACATTCATGGAAAAACTCGTCCAGAGCAGTCAGTTCGATAGGATGCAGCGTCACCAGATATTTATCGCCGAGAAACGCGGACCACTGTTTTCGGATGCTGACTTTGGTCGCCTTGTTGTATTTCAACAGGTGGAAAATGGCGAAGATATAAGTGGGATATTCTTCAACTTTGGAAAGCTGCCTGAGGCTTAACGCATCCTCGATATCCATCGGGTGGAAATTATATTTCTCGGTTAAGTATTTAGTGATGTCTTCGGTGGGGTCGGTGATATCCACCCAAGTCAAATCGCCGAAAGTGATGGTCTTAATGTTTAATTGCTTTTTTTCCGGACTATTCGCGGATACAGCCATCTTAATTTCCTTTAATTATTACACTAACATTCTAACACATATGCAGGATGACAGAACAGTTTTCTTTTCATCAGTTTGCGGGGTTCACCGGCGAGCACGGCAGATATCAACCAG
>Ga0187851_10001291_pt1 | contig 24189 bp, 26 predicted proteins | sample June2016WEW_6_10_FD_132997 | JGI IMG/M metagenome (GOLD analysis project Ga0187851, IMG submission 132997) | Peatland microbial communities from SPRUCE experiment site at the Marcell Experimental Forest, Minnesota, USA - June2016WEW_6_10 | ecosystem: Environmental > Terrestrial > Soil >...
CGATGTACTGGGCATGATCGGGCCGCGGTTCCGTGCTGAGCCCCAGGTGAGAGCACACGAAAGCGGCCGTCAATTCGGCTATCAGCTCTTCCACGCTGTAGGCGCTATCGCCGAAGCGCTTCCCAAGCTCCCGGTTGCAACGGCCGGCCGCGGAAGTCCAGTGTCCGGTTTCATGGGCGCGCGTGCTGTAGTAATCCGCGGGCGTGAAGAACGCGGCAAACGGCGGAAGCGTGATTGCATCGTCCGCAGGCGAATAGAACGCCCGGTTCCCCTGATGCGCCACGCGCGCGTTGATCCGCCCGAAGAACGCTTCAACGGGTTCGACACGTTCCTCAATCGGCGCGTGCGCGTCCAGTTTGGGAGCGTACCCGTCAACCTGGGCAGCGTTGAAAACCGCATAGCCGCGGGTGAAGAGCAGGCGCGAACCGCTTACCGCGTGCTCTTCGCCATCATCTTGCGTTTCCGCTGAACTGTTGGCAAACTTCCAGAAAACAACCGTGGTAGCCTTTTCGCCCTTGCGGACCTGGGCGCCGCGGTCCTGCCATTGGGGATACGTGCCCCATTCTCCGCGTTCATAGCCCTTGGCTTGGGCTGCGGCCCACAGACAAAGGGTGTTGATGCCCCTGTAGGGCTTATGGCTTGTGACGTTGATGGGGGAGAACGCGAACTTTCCCGAGGTGTGCCACGGCATACGCCACGTGCTCACCCCTTGTTCGATTGCGTTGACGATTGCGTCCGTCACCTTGCGGTAAACGTCCGGTTTCTCGATTGCGGTATTCTCTTGGTAAGACATCGTGAAACTCATCCTTTCGCGGTGTTCAGGGGCCGTGCCAGATTCGCAGTCTGTCGCGGTCCCGTTTCTGTCTGGCGTTCGATTCGCTTTACTAATCGAACACCAGAACCATACTCAGAATATATCTTACCGGGTAAGGTGTCAAGAGAAATCTGCAATGTTCTTGTCGGCTTCCCAAACCATACCGGGTAAGGTGTAGTATGGAAGTAATGAGCGCAAAGATTCCCGCTGAAGTCCGTGCGGCAATGGCCGAAGTTTCGCGCGAGTTTGGCAAGCTGGGCGGCAAGACGGCTGCCCAGAACATGACACCTGAAGAGCGCGCGGCACGCGCTAAGAAAGCATCCGACGCGGCAGCCCGGAAGCGCACGGAGCAACGTCTATCGAAGGAACGCGGCGCCAAGGCGTCGGCGAAGGCAGCGAAGAAATGAAAGGCACCGAATTGTCCAGCGGGTAGACGCGGGTCGTCTCCGCCCTACGAGTCGCAGTGCCAAGTTTTTTTTTGGGTGGCGGCAATTGGGTGCTAGAATCCCGCCTATGAAACCCATATCCAGACCGTTCAATGACGGGTATTACTGCCAAACGGTAGAAGACTTCGAGAACAAGACGTTCAAAGATCGCGCTTCGGACGCGGGATTTATGTGGGCGAGGCACATGCTCGGTCCAGTGTTGGTGATCGGGTTTACCGTTGCTGGGTCTAACTGGCGAATGTGGCTTCCGGTGTTGGGAGCAGCGTACTTGGTTTGGCTGTTATTCCTGTTCCTTCACGAAATTAATGAGAACATCCGCTTTGTGAGGCATCAATTGCGAGCATTCCGGGATGCCGTCAATGAGGTTGGGGGACGTGCGGAGCGCTTTCCTCGCCCTACGTTTGAAGTGTACCCGGACCGTGATAACTTCAGCATTGCGGATGCCCTTGAGTGGTTGAACAGGCAATGGGAATATCCCAACAAATCCTGATAGGCATTTGCGACTTATCAATAACACGCGCTGCGGAAGGAACGTAGACGGGTCAGGATGCTCTCCCACTTCATCACCGGGCTCGTCTACTGAAAGGGATCAGCGGGTGTCATCGATGATCTTGTCGCGGTCGTTTGGCTTCACGGCGCTTTGGTCTAGGCGCGTAGTCGTTCTTGAGAACGGTTTGGGGTATACGGCTGTGATGTTCCAGGTTGCCCAACGGCCATCCCGTTTGTAGCGACGCGCATCGCCCATCATCATTAAAAAGTCAGCATCATCGCGGCCATAAGTATCCAAGTATTCGAACAGGTCGTCCTCGCGAATAGGTATCACGACGTCGGAAGGACGCGGTTTGTAGAGGTGGCCGGTGCCGGACACGCCCCATTCAAAACGACCATCTCGTGTGCGAATAATGATCGCCTTGTGGGACAGTAGGACTTCGAGCTTTTCCGGCGACTTCGGTCCGAAATCGAGGAGGGTGTCCTGGTTCTCGTCGGAATCCCTGAATAGGCAGCATCTTGCCACTTCGAGTGGGAATTGAGACGAGAACGTTGGGGACTCGAAAATGCTCTCGCGCTTCGGCTCTTCCCCAGGCCCTCTGAAAAATACGACTTCTCCCGAGTAGTGCGCCTTCCATATCGAAAGACGGAGCCCAATTCCACGCACCGCATGTGGTGCCCCATCTGTTTCCTCATCGGATAGGCCCAAGGCTTCTAAGAAGTACTCCCGCCGCAGTTGCACGGTCACCCACATCACCTCGTGTAGAAGGCTGTCGCGCTCTACGTCACCTAGCCGGCGGTGCAACTGGTCGATCCGCCAGAGGAGGTAGAAGATGCCCAAGAGCAAGCAAGTGAGGAACACATCAACTCTCGTCACAGGCAGACTCACCTCGAAATCTGAACCAGTGAACGCCGCTTTGCCGGAAACTTCGCCCGTTCCTGGACAACCGCAGGCAGCGTGTCACGGGCGAAGCGCTTCCAGTACTCCTGCTCGCCGGTTGTCCAAAGCAGGCGTCCATAATTGCGGCTCAGCCCGCGGCAAGTTTTCACGACGGTCTGCACAACGTCGGCCAGTCCTTCCCACTTCAGCAAGCGCAGCCGCGGGAGCATGGCCACCGGGATGACAAACTCGTGCCGTTTGCTCTTGCCCCACTTCACACGGAGCGCGATAGTGATCTCGGGAAAGTCCTGCCTTGGAGGTTGCGAGAACCACCATGCCCGAAACAGGAGGTACCGCCGCCGTGCTTCCGCCGCGCGGAGAGGGAACTCCGGTTGCATCGTGCCGTTCGCGATTTCCTGCTCCACGAAGTCCATGCGCCGACACAGCGCGGGAGAGGGTGTATACTCGCCCGTGCACAGGCGCGTAAACGTCCGCCGGTTGAGCGCCAGAAACGCCGTAATTCGTCTTGTCGAAAAGCCCGGTCTGACAAGCTTCGCGATTCGTTCCGCGGGCCAAACCGCAACGAGTTCCCGGTTTTCGGGACTTCCACGCCGTCTATACTCTTCCCCCAGCATATAGCAGCCTACGACGCCCGTCTCGCGAATCTGACGCTGAATGTGGGCGTACTCCCTCGGGAACCCGGCCCGCGACTGTTTCCAGTGCTTCCCAGAAGTGTTGCTCGTCATGGTGTTGCAGCCCGTTGAATCCGCTATCATTATAGCGCTCCACCGGCCTGATTCCTAAGAGCCTTCATGGCTTTAGCGGCCAATTCCGCGACCGTGGGAAATTCACTATGAAACCGACCGTTTTCCCTGTCTCCAGCCCCGGCCCTCGGGCATCCTGTGGCCGGGCAAAGTGAGGGGTGTAGATGGGGGACCTTCAAAATGCGAGCTACACACAATTGCTGTGAACGCCGTACGGGCGGTGGTGCATCTTCGCGATAATCGGACAGATCGGGCATCCTTCAGAGTTTAAGGATCTGGAAATCTGTTAAACTTGAGCTTGAGAGTATTATTTCACCGGTAGTTGCGGGCTGTTCCACATTGCACACGATGTATACGCTGGCCTTCTTGGCATGTGCCGTTTTCGTTGCAGTCTCAATCGGCCGGTTCCTCCAACAATGGAGCGAGCAGCAGACCCAAAGCCATGACCGCTTGCAGCACATCAGCGATCAGGTAGATAGAATAGTTGCGCTCCTGCGCGAAATCTCCCTTCAGCAAGAACCGGAAAAGCGGTTGAACGAGCCGACCCAGGAACCGGTGGGGATCGAATGGGACGCGGAACACCAACGGTACCGAGATTGAGGTTACCACTGCTTTCGGTTGTCGTCAGCCGCTTCTCTGGAGGAAAGCATGAGTCCCGTTATTATTGACCTATTTTTGTTCGCGCTTTTAATCTACCTGTACTTGGAGCTAAAGAAGGGACGCCAACGGGTCCGAGTGCTGTCTCACTTCGTCGGCGCGGTGATTCACTTCTCTGTCGATTTAGCTTGCCGAGTAGCGCCAGACGATGAAAAGAGATCGGAAAAACTGAAGGGCGATCTCTGGACTGCCTATTTGCGTGCGGTACTCGAAAGGGTTTCGGTGGACATCGAGCGTGATTCACGGCTGCCCCAGCAGGAGTCATTTATCAAGCATTGTGCCACGCTTTTCCAGGGTGATGGTTTTCCGGAACTCTATAGCGAATTCCACAGGTACTTTAGCGACCGATTCCACAAGGCCTCAGAATGCGCTGGAAAGCGCGAAGTGACGTGAGGGAAGCCTTATCGCAATTCTCTAGTCGCTCTTGTGATTTGGTTGGCGCGGGCCGATAACTCCTCCGACCGCTGTTTCTCTTCGTGATACTCGGCTACCAGCTTTCGGACCTCGGACTTCTCCGGGAGCTGATCGATGCTGCGAATAACATCCTCGACAGTGAATTCCTGCGAAATCCCAAGGTGAACGAGTCGCCTCAACTGAAGGCCGACTGTCTTGAACTGTTCTGCGTGTCGATCCAACTCAGCCTCGAAGGCCAGCACCTTCTGTCCGGACCGTTGCGCGTTCTTGACTGCTAAGCCGATTGCTGCATTCTCTTGATCTTCGCTCACAATAGTAATCCCCTATACACATTATGCGTGGCCAAAATCTTGCGCGCAAGCGTTTGTTCGAAGGGGCCGGTACTGGTGCCTTGGCCTTGGCCGGAGTAACCGAACTTCACCCGTCTGGCCAACCGTCGCGCTTGGGTTGCGCCCGGTCAACGGTTGGGGATATCCTCAAAAACAGCCGCCTAGCTCGACGGGGCGACAAGCCGGGGACCCTGCCCGGTTGGCGGCAATCCACTACAGGGATTCGCTGAGGGCGCGATGCATACTGGCATTCACCCGCTGATGCGGGAACCTGTAGCTCAGGCTGAAATCAGATACAGGTCTGAAGAGGAAAAGGGCCACTGGCACGAATGGCGCCCCGTCAATGCGGACTCTGTGCCGCCGTGGTGGTACGCGGGCGCGGACTACACGTGGGAAGTAGTTCTAGCCTTTGTGGACGCCTTCATGCAACACACGTGGGCCACCGACTTTGACAGCGAGGTTGAACGAGAACTGCTGGAAACGGCCGGTGACACGTTCGCCGAAAAGCTGATTCACTATGAATCCGGCCAGCATCGGAAGCCCCAGTTTGTTTCTTTTGTCAGGGTGCAGCTTGCTGCACGCCGCGCAAAGCTTACACGCGAGCGGTGGCAGAAGGCTGCTCCACCGCAACCACAAACCGAGCGGGCGATTGCGAACGGCGCGGCAGTTCGCGCACTGCCCGGCCCAGTTCCGACGGTGGTAGAAACAGCCTACGCACAATCATCACCAGCAGACGTGCTGGGGACCGTGGCAGGCACGGCCGGGGAACTCGCGGCACCAGGAGTGGAGGGCAGAGAGGCGCGAAAAGTGCTACGAGATGCCTACAAAGCCGAGTGCAAAAAAGGCCGGCGTGAAAGTCACGGATGAAATGATCGCCAAGACCGCGAATCCCCACACGGCCACGAACCTCGGATGGACGAGCCGCGCCAACATCCAGAAATGGCTCGCCTGCCATCCGAAATATGACGGCAGGCCTGACAGGATGATCCGCAAGGTCTTCTCCGAAAGACCCCACCTCCCCAAAGCCCAGCCCTAAGATTCTTCCGCAGTTCCGCACTTGTTCCGCACTTTTTGGGGGTTGACATCCGCACTGTAGGACATCAGACGATGCGGGCGTGAGCAAGGAAAACTACCTCAAAAGCAAACGTGAGGCCGCCCGCTACCTGGGCGTCTCTACCGGATCGCTGGAGCGTATCATGCGCTCTGGCTTGGCTTACGTCCGCGTCGGAAATCTGGTGAAATTCCGCCCCGAGGACCTGGCCGATTACGTCAAGCAGCGGCGCGTCCAGCACGGAGGGGATGCTGCATGAGCGCCGTAGAGGATGTGCTCTCGCGCGTCCGCATCAGCGAGGTATACACCGCTTTGACCGGCATAACCCCGCGGCGCGCCGGGCCGGAGACTTGGCGCGCGGCGGCCACCTGGCGCAATGGCGACGGGCTGAACGTATCAGGCGACGACGCCCGCGGCGTGTGGCATGACTTCAAGACCGACGAAGGCGGCGGCGTGCTGGACCTGGTACAGCGCGTCCGCGGTTGCAGCCGGGCCGACGCGCTGCGCTGGTGCGCGGACCTGGCCGGCGTGCCACTGGAGGATAAACCGCTGGCTCCCGAAGATCGGGAGCGGTGGGCGGCTGAGCGGCGCGAACTTGAGCGCGACCTACCCGACGCACGGTGCTGGCGGCGCGCGGCCGTGGGTCTCGGGGAGGAAACGCTGGACCGCGAAAAGTCGCGCCTCTTCGGCCCCACCGAAGGGCGGGCGGACCTGTCCGCCATGCGGGACATTAGCGGGATGCTGGCCTGGCTTCAGTGCATGGGCGATGCCGCGCTGGCGGAACTCTACCGCGAGTGGCGGCGCCAGTATCCCGGTATGACGTGTGCGCTGGTCCGCTGGGCGCGAGAGCGCGAACAGGTGGAGGTGCGAGCGCTGTGTCGATATTTGGGGTTTCCGATGCGCGCCGCGGCGGAATGCCTGAAAGTGGCTGGGGGCGTGCGATGAGTCCGGAACCGAATATCGAGCGACTGTTGGCCGATGAACACGCCCGCCGGCAACCGCCCAAGCGATTGCCGCCACTCGCGGCGATGAAACGCGACTTTCAGGCCTTCGGCGACGACCGCTACCGCCTCACAATTCCCGATATCACCATAACCCTCGAAATTGACCGCCTGAGGCGTGAACACCACGAACTCATTGGCGAGTTGTCCGTCTGGTGTGACTTGCCCGGTGCCCGCACGGTTGACGGTAGTCTCCAGATTGCGAACCTCAACCTATCGTCCGCCCGCGCGCGACAGGACTGGGCTAAACACCTGGCGACGCGCGCCAACGCCGGGGATCTGGACTGGACCGGACTGATCGAGGAATTCTGCCAGCGGGTATTGCAGGCCGACAGGGCCGGACAGCCCGCGGTAGATCTCCGCACGCTCCCAGAAACCGAGACCGACGACCAACTGAGAATTGAGGGCTTCGCATTCCCGCGGCGGCATCCGACAATCATTTACGGCGATGGCGGCGCGGTGAAGAGCTACACGGCGCTATGGTTGGCCGGCAAGCTGGTGGAGCGCGGCCTGTCTGTGGCGCTATTCGATTGGGAACTGGCCGGCGACGATCACCGCGGCCGCCTGGAACGCCTTTTTCCTGATGGGATGCCGCGGATACTCTACTGCCGTTGCGAACGGCCACTGATTCATGAGGCGGATCGGTTGCGGCGCATCGTTCGGGAGAGCGGCATTGACTACTCCATCTTTGACAGCGTGGCATTCGCCTGCGACGGGCCGCCGGAGGCCGCCGAAGTAGCCGGGCGATATTTCCGCGCCGTCCGCCAGATCGGCGGAGGTTCCCTCCACATAGCGCACGTCAACCGTTCGGAAAACGCCGATGAGAAACCCTTCGGCAGCACGTTCTGGCACAACGGAAGCCGGGCGACGTGGTTTGTGAAACGAGCCGACGAAGGAGCCGACAGCGACGTTATCAGCCTCGGGTTTTTCAACAAAAAGGCGAACCTCGGGAGGCTACAGCGACCTATCGGGTTCACGGTGAGTTTCGCCGATGAGCGCACCACGTTTCGGCGGGCGGACGTCGCGGACAGCCCGGACCTGGCCAGAAAACTGACCATCCGCGAGCGCATGATGCATCTTTTGCGCCGCGGCGCCATGACGGCTGAGGCGATTGCCGAAGAAATCGAGGCTGATCCTGAGACGGTGAGGCGAACGATTCGGCGGCACAAGACCATGTTTACCGTGATGGAGGGCGGCCGAGTGGGGCTGCCGCAAAAGGGCGTTTTATGAGGCCGGACACTGCAAAACGGACACTTTTTGACGGCAGTGTCCGGCACTGCCTTTGCGTTGTACCGCATCCCGTTGCGGCAGAGGGTCTTACGCGGGCGGACAGCCTGTCCGGACACTTTCTTTACAGGGCGGCGGCGGACACACTCTCTCTCTATAGAGAGTGTCCGTCCGCAGTGTCCGTCCGGAGAGGAAAGGGAAGCGCGGCCGGCAGACGCGGAGGCAGGGCCGCTGTTCGCACAGAGGCCAGCATGAGCGCGAAGTCCAAAGCGAGGCGATCAGGACCGCGGCCGGATGACGGGTTGCTCCTGGGGCTGGCGGGCTGCATAAGGGCACGTGGCACGGGTAGGACGTGCGATGGATGCGGAACTCTTCCGGGCGTCCTACCCGTTCCGCTGCGCGCGCGCGGCCAATTCTGCCCGGCGTGCTGCCCGTGCTGCAACGGCGGCCAGAATACTCCGCAGTCAAACGGCCGGGCGCACAGGGGCTTTGATCCGTCGCGGGTCAAGAGTCCCGGCGGGCCGCGAACGGAGATGCTCTTATGAGCATCCTGCCCGGCTTCGACTTCGATGCTCTCCTGGAAGCCCTGGCCGCCAAGGTCGCAGACAGGTTGCGCCGCGAGTTGACGCCCACGGCCGGCGCATCCGTTCGCCCACGCCTCCTGACGGCGGAGCAGGCCGGCGTCTACCTGGGCCGTACGAAGGCCAGCGTGCAGCACATGATCGCGTCGGGCCGTGTTCCGGTTGTGCGTGCCGATCGCCGCACGTTCCTTGACGTTCGCGACCTGGACACCTGGGTTGAGCAGAACAAGCAGGCGGGGGTCCTTTGACAGCGGCTTGCGCGCGGCGTTATACCTGTAGCCCTGATCCCTTGCGGGTCAGGGAAGGGAGCAAAACGGTGAGATGAAGAGAAAACCCCAGTTCGGCTCGATCTTCAAACGCAAGAAGAAGCAGTCGGACGGAACGGTCATCGAGTTGGGCCACTGGTGGATCAAGTTCTCGGCCGCCGGCCAGCTTTTCCGGGAGAGCAGCAAGTCGGAGAACTATGCCGACGCGGAACGCCTGCTCAAGAAGCGCATCGGCGAAATGGTGACCGGCGCTTTTCATGGGTTTGGCGTCGAAAAGGTCACGGTCTCAGAGTTGCTCGACTGCGTTCTCCTGGACTACAGCACGAACGGCAAGGCTGTGCGGTTCGCCCGAAACGCCATTGAGAACCACCTTCGCCCGAGTTTCCGCGGCCGGACGGCGCCGGCGGTGACGACAGAGGCCGTGAAGAAATACATCGCTTTCCGGCGCAGTATCGACCAGGGCACGCGCCCGTACAAGGGCAGGCTGGAAGCGGTGAAGCAGATTCCCATCCGGCCCGCCAGCAATGCAACCATCAACCGGGAATTGGCCCTCCTGAAACATGCCTTCCATCTCGGCTGGAAGAGCACCCCCAGGAAGGTGACCTCAATCCCGTACATTCCCCTGCTCGAAGAACGGAACGTCCGCAAGGGCTTCTTCGAGCATGACCAGTTCCTCGCCATGCGGTCGGCGCTGCCGGAATACCTCCGCCCGGCGTTGACGTTCGCTTATTATACCGGCTGCCGCCGGGGAGAGATTCTCGCCCTCGAATGGTCGCAGGTTGACCTGGAGGAGCGGGTTGTGCGGCTGGAACCCGGAACCACGAAGAACGACGAAGCCCGCAACCTGCCGCTGACGACCGAGCTGTTCGAGGTGCTCTCGATGCAGCGCTCGATTCGGGATGTGAAGTTCCCAAACTGCCCGTGGGTGTTCTTCGGCGAGGCGGGAGGGAAGATCGGCAGATTCCAACGCTCCTGGCGGACAGCCTGCAAAGCGGCCGGACTTGCCGGGGAGGGCGAACCGGAGCGGCTGTTCCACGACCTCCGAAGGAGCGGTGTACGCAATCTGATCCGGGCCGGCGTGCCGGAAACAGTCGCCATGCGGATCAGCGGCCATAAGACCCGCTCGGTGTTCGAGCGGTACAACATCGTGAGCGAGCGGGACCTCCACGAGGCCGCGCGCAAACTGGAAACCTACGTGGCTGAGAAGGCGAAAGCCTACCAGCCTGGGCACACTTTGGGCACACCTCAGGACGATTCAGGGATCAGATCGGGAAATCAGCCGGCCAAGTTGTTGAATTGATTTGGCTGGGAGGCAGGGATTCGAACCCCGATACGCAGATCCAGAGTCTGCAGTCTTACCGTTAGACGACCTCCCACCGGGGACCATTCCATAGTAACAAACCGCGTCGCGGGAATCCAGATTCCGGGCCTCGTAGTACACTGAGACTTCAGCATGAAGAAGCGGTTGCGGCTGGGGCTGCTGCTGGCGGTGGGCGCGTTCGCCGCGCGGGCCGCCGATTGGAAGGCGCTGCGGCCCGAAGGCTACGTTTCCGACTACGCCGGCGTGATCGACGCGGCCTCCAAGGCCCAACTGGAAGCCTATTGCGCCGCCGTCGAGCGGGCTACCGGCGCGCAGATGGCGCTGGTCACGGTGACCACGCTCGAAGGCGAGCCCATCGAAGACGCCGCCAACGCCATCTTCCGCAACTGGGGCGTGGGCGCCAGGAACAGCAATGAAGGCGTCATGCTGCTGCTGGCCATCGGCGAGCGCCGCAGCCGCCTGGAAGTGGGCTATGGCCTGGAGGGTGTGCTGCCGGATGCCCGGGCCGGCGACATTCTGCGCGAAATGTCGCCCGCGCTGCGCGATGGCCTCTACGGCGAGGCCATGATGGCCGGCGCGCAAACCATCGGGGAAATCGTCGCGCAAGCCAAGAGTGTTTCGCTCTCCAGCAGCCTCCGCAGGACCATCCAGCGCACCCCGTCGAACTCCATCCCCTGGCCGCTGGTTCTAGGTGGAATCTTCGTCCTGGCGTGGCTCCTGCGCGCCGGCGGGCCGCGTGGCTACGGCGGCTGGAGCGGCGGCGGCTTTCTGCCCGGCCTTCTAATGGGCAACCTGATGGCCCGCTCCACCTGGGGCGGACGCGGCAGCGGCGGCTTCGGCGGTTACGATTCCGGAGACGGTTTCGGCGGTTTCGGCGGCGGGGATTCGGGCGGCGGCGGCGCTTCCGGCGACTGGTGAAGACCGATATGGACAAACGGCTGACGCAACTCGTCGAGAAGCTCCAGGCCGCCTATGGCGAGCGCCTTGTTTCAGTGGTACTTTATGGCTCGGCCGCCGGCGGCGAGCGCCATCCCCGCTTCTCCGATTTCAACGTGCTTTGCGTGCTCACCGAAATCACGCCGCGCGAGCTCGGCTCCGGCGAGGACGTTTTCCGCTGGTGGCGCGAGCAGGGCAGCCCTTCGCCCCTGCTGCTCACCGAGGCCGAAACGGCCGCCTCCACCGATTGCTTCGCCATCGAGTTCCACGACATAAAGCGGCAACACGTATTGCTCTTCGGGAAAGACGTGGTTTCGAGCCTGGAGGTGGACGACTCCTTCTACCGCGCCCAGGTGGAGCACGATTTGCGCGCCAAGCTTTTGCGCCTTCGCCAGAAGGCCGCCGGCGTGCTCTCCGACCCCAACCTGCTGCGCCGCCTGCTGCTCGATTCGTTCTCCACCTTCTCGATCCTGTTCCGCCACGCCCTCATCCTGGCCGGCGAAGAGGCGCCGCCGCGGAAGCGCGAAATCGTCCAGCGCGCCGCAGCGCGCTTCCACTTCGACCCCGCGCCGTTCGAAAAACTCCTCGACGTTCGCGAAGAGCGCATCAAGCCGCGCGAGGCCGATCCCGTGCCCCTGCTGGCATCCTGTTTGCAGGGTATCTCCGCCGTTATCGAAGCGGTCGACCGTCTGGATAAGCCGGAGGTCTCGTGAGAGGCGCAACGATTGCAATCGGAGTGCTAGTCCTGCTGGGCCTGGCCGGCGGCGAGTTCGTCGCCGTCAGGAACGATCTGGTCCGCCAGCGCGAGGCGGTGGACGCGCAGTGGGCCAACATAGAGGCCGTGCTCCAGCGCCGCGCCGACCTGATCCCCAACCTGGTGGAAACCGTGAAGGGCTTCGCCAAACACGAAACCGAGGTCTTCCAGAGCATCGACGACGCCCGCGCGGCCCTCGCCGGGGCCCGTGCGCCGCAAGAGAAGATCCAGGCTTACGACCAACTCTCCGGGGCCCTGTCGCGCCTGCTGGTGATCACGGAAAATTATCCGCAATTGCGCTCCAACGAAAATTTCCTCCGGCTCCAGGACGAGTTATCGGGCTCGGAAAACCGCATCGCCGTCGAGCGCCGCAAGTACAACGAAGCCCTGGAACACTACAACGCTTCAATCGACATGTTCCCCGGCAACTGCGTCGCCTCGCTGTCAGGCTTCCACCGCAACGACGCCTACTTCAAGACCGAGCCCGGCGCGGCGGCCGCGCCCAAAGTGAAGTTCTGACGTGGGGCAGGGCCTCCTGGCCTGCCTGGCGCCGGACCAGGCAGGCGCTTCCCTATGCCCGAGGCAGGCCAGGAGGCCCGCCCCACGTTACCCGCCCCAGCGGTAGTCCTGCACGGCTGTCTCAACCGAGGCGTCGCCTTCGGTGAGCCGCATCAGCTCCAGGCGGATGGCATCCATGAGCGCCTTCCAGCTCGCCTCGATCACGTTATCGGAAACGCCCACGGTGGACCAGCGGCGGTCGCGGTCGCTCCACTCCACCAGAACCCGCACCTTGGAAGCCGTGCCCTTGCGCGAATCGAGCACGCGCACCTTGTAGTCCAGCAGGTGCACTTCGGCGATTTGCGGGTAGAGATCCGAAAGGCATTTTCGCAGGCAAAGGTGCAGCGCATGGAATGGGCCGTGCCCGGTGGCGGTCTCCGAATGCACTCCGTCCCGCGCCCACACGGTAACGGTGGCGTCGCTCCGCGAAGCTCCGCGCCCGCCCGCGCGGGTGGAGACGTCGTAGCTGCCCACCTCGAAAAAGCGCACGTTGGGGCGCAACGCCTCGCGCACCAGCAGCTCGAAGGTACCTTCCGCGGCTTCCAGTTCGTAGCCCTCGTGCTCCATCTGCTTGATGCGCTCCAGCAACTCGCGGCGGGCGTCCTCGCCCAGGCCGGCCAGTCCTTGCTGCTTCATCTTGAACAGGATGTTGCCGCGTCCCGAGAGGTCGCTCACCAGTACCCGCTGCCGGTTGCCCACGGCCTCCGGGCGGATGTGCTCGTAGGTGGCCGAGTCCTTCAAAACCGCGCTCACATGTATTCCGCCCTTGTGGGCGAAGGCGCTCTTGCCCACGAAGGGCTGATCGTTGCGCAACGTCAAGTTGGCCAGCTCGGCGATAAACCGGCAGGCCGGGGCCAGCCCCGCCAACTTCTCCGGCCCGATGGTTTCATACCCCGCCTTGAGCTCCAGGTTGGCGATCACGGAGGCCAGGTTGGCGTTGCCGCAGCGCTCGCCGTAGCCATTCAGGCACCCCTGCACGTGGGTGGCGCCGGCTTCCACGGCGGCCAGGGTGTTGGCCACAGCCAGGTCCGAATCGTTGTGGGTGTGGATGCCGATTACGCCATCGAAGCGGCCGCGCACCACGCGCACCACCTCCGCCACACGGCTGGTGAGGGTGCCCCCATTGGTGTCGCACAGGCAGAGCACGTCGGCGCCAGAGGCCTGGGCCGCTGCGAGCGTACGCAGCGCGTAATCCGGGTCGGCCGCGTAGCCATCGAAGAAGTGTTCGGCGTCATAGACCACTTCCTTGCCGTGGCTCTTCAGGAAGGCCACAGTTTCGGAAATGAGAACCAGGTTCTCTTCGAGCGAGATGCCCAGCGCCCGCTTCACGTGGAGGTCCCAGCTCTTACCGAATATGGACACCACCGGCGTCCCGGCCTCCACCAGCGCGCGCACGCTGCGGTCCTCCTCCACCGGGTTGCGCGCCAGACGGGTGGCGCCGAAGGCGGTCAGCCTGGCGTGCTTGAGGCCCAGCTCGCCAGCCCGCGCGAAGAACTCCTTGTCTTTCGGATTGGATCCCGGCCAGCCGCCCTCTATGTAATCGATACCCAGCTCGTCCAGCTTCTGGGCTACCAGCAGCTTGTCTTCCACCGAGAACGAGATATGTTCGCCCTGGGTGCCGTCCCGCAAAGTCGTGTCAAACGTAAAGACTCGCATAGCGCCTCACAATGGCCCCGGCAACGCTCCCTAACGCCTTTTGACGCAGAGACGCCGAGACGCAGAGGATTTGAGATTAAGACAGCAGGTGAGAGCCCCGGAGAGCGGGAAGAGTCGCTTGACTTCCGTTCTCGAATTCCTCGTCGTCACTGCGTCTGCGTCAGATGAGGGCTCAAGCCACCTCTCCTGCTCTCTCTAACCTCTCTCGTCCATCCCGAATTCTCTGCGTCTCGGCGTCTCTGTGTCAAAAGGCGTCAGGGAGCGGTTGCCGGCGATCGAACCGCCTACTTTTTGGCCGCCGCTTCGGAATCCTGCGGCACGCCGGCTTCCTTCTTCTTCTTGAGGAACGGCATCATGGCGCGCAGCTCGCGGCCCACTTCCTCTACCGGCTGATGCCGCGCCGCCTCGCGCATGGCCAGAAAGTTCTTACGCCCGCCGCGGTTTTCGTCGATCCACTCCCTGGCGAACTCGCCGGACTGGATCTCCGCCAGAATCTTCTTCATTTCCGCGCGCGTCGCCTGGTTCACAATGCGCGGCCCGCGAGTGTAGTCGCCATACTCGGCGGTGTCGGAAACCGAGAACCGCATATAAGCCAGGCCACCCTCCTGAATCAGGTCCACAATCAGCTTCAGCTCGTGCAGGCACTCGAAGTAGGCGATCTCCGGCGCGTAACCGGCTTCCACCAGGGTCTCGAAACCGGCGCGGATGAGCTCGCTCGCTCCGCCGCACAGGACGGCCTGCTCGCCGAAGAGGTCGCTTTCGGTTTCCTCCTTGAACGTGGTTTCGATTACGCCCGCCTTCAGGCAGCCCAGGGCCAGCGCGTAAGCGAGCGCCCGCTCCAGAGCCTGCCCCGTGGCGTTCTGGTGCACCGCTACCAGCGCGGGCACTCCCACGCCTTCGGTGTACAGCTCGCGCACGCGATGGCCGGGCGCCTTGGGGGCGATCATGGTCACGTCGATATCGGCCGGCGGCGCGATCTGTTTGAAGTGAATATTGAATCCGTGGGCGAACATCAGCGTCTTTCCCGCCGTCATGTGCGGCGCGATGTCCCGGTTGTAGATCTCGGCCTGCACGGTGTCCGGCGTGAGGATCATGATCACGTTGGCCGCCGCGGCCGCTTCGGGGGTGGTCATCACCCGCAAGCCCGCCGCCTTGGCCTTCTCCCAGGAGGGGCTGCCAGGCGCTTCGCTCACCACCACGTCCACGCCCGAATCGCGCAGGTTCAGCGCATGCGCGTGCCCCTGGCTGCCGTATCCGATAATGGCCACTGTGCGGCCGCTCAAGTAATCCAGATTTCCGTCTTTTTCGTAATATCGCTTTGCCATTTCGCTCCCTCAAGATACTCAATACTTCTCAGTTTGACGCGGAGACGCGGAGACGCGGAGAAAAGACGGAGAAGATCCGGATAGAAAGACCAAGCGACATCAATCTGATGTTCTCCGCGCGCATCCTCGGCGTCTCCGTGTCTCCGCGTCAAAAGGACCCGCCATTCCCACAGCTCCAACCTACTAAGTCGCCTCTTTCGCCCCCGCCTTGGTGGGCACGGGGGGCTGCAACTTCAGTTTCTTGGACTCCAGCGCGATCGCCAGCGACCCCGACCGGGTCACGTCGACCTCGCCGTAACTACCCATGACATCGATAAACTCGTTGAGCTTCTCCGGCGCGCCGGTGACTTCGATGGCGAAGCCTTCGGTGGAGGAATCCACCACGCGCCCGCCGAATATCTCGGCTTCCTTCAGCACCGCCGCGCGCGCTTCCTGCGGCGTCCGTATGCGCACCAGCACCAGTTCCCGCACCACCGAAGGCAATTCCGTCAGGTCGGTGGCCTGCAGGACGTTGATCAGCTTGTTCATCTGCTTGATCACCTGCTGGCGCAGGGCCGCTTCCACGTCCACCACAATGGTCATGTGAGACAGCTTCGGGTCGAGCGTGCGCGCCACCGTCAGGCTCTCGATATTGTAGCCGCGCTGGCTCAGCAGTCCGGTCACCCGCATCAGGGCGCCGGGCTTGTTTTCCAGGAGTAATGAAATCACTTGCGTCATGTTCCGGCTTCCTTATTGCGCGGCTGCTTCCACGGCCTCGGGCGGCCCAAGCACCATCTCGCTGATCGCGCTGCCGGCCGGCACCATGGGGTACACGCATTCGAATGGCGTCACCATCACGTTCAACAGGTAGGGGCCCGGCTCCGCCACGGCTTGCTCCAGCGCGCCCCGCAGATCCCTAGGGTTCGACACGGTCCGGCCCTCAAAGCCGTACGCCGCCGCCAGTTTCTCGGCATCCGGGAAGCAATCGAGCTGCACCGCGCTCAGCCGGTCGTTGTAGAACAGCGTCTGCCACTGCCGCACCATCCCCAGATGGCCGTTATTCATCACGACGATCTTCACCGGCAGGTGGCAGCCGGCCAGGGTGGACAGCTCAGGCAGCGACATCTGGAAGCCGCCATCGCCCACCACCGCGAACACCAGCTTCTCCGGGTGCGCCAGCTGCGCGCCGAGGGCCGCGGGCACCCCGAAACCCATGGAGCCCAGCCCTCCGGAGGTAAGCCACAGCCGCGGCTCGTTGAAGCGTACAAGCTGCGCCAGCCACATCTGGTGCTGCCCCACATCCGAGGCGACAATCGCCTGGCCGCGCGAAATCCGGTCGATCTCGGCCATCAAATGCTGGGGCTTGATCTCGGTTTCGGAGACCTCCGTGGAGTAGGGATGCTGGTCGCTCCATTCGCGGATGCGGCTCCTCCACTCGCTGCGCGCCGCCGCCGTCTCCTCGCTGGGCGCGGCGCTCTCCGCCACCAGCTTGTTGAGCTTGGCCAGCACGCGTTTCACATCTCCCACAATGGGCACTTCCGGAGCGCGGTTCTTGCCGATTTCCGCGGGGTCTATATCCACGTGGATCACCTTCGCGCGCGGCGCGAAAGCGGCCAGGCGCCCAGTCACCCGGTCGTCGAAGCGCACCCCCAGGGCGATCAGCAGGTCGCACTCCGTGAGGGCCATGTTGGCCGCGTAGCTCCCGTGCATGCCCGGCATGGAGATGTAGTTGGGATGGTCCGACGCTAGGGCGCCCAGGCCCATCAGGGTCAGCACCGCCGGCGTGCCGGTAGTCTCCACCAGCTCGCGCAACTCCGCCGACGCGTCCGCCGCTATGATGCCGCCGCCCCCGTACACCAGCGGCCGCTGCGCTTCGGCGATCAACTGCGCGGCCCGGCGGATTTGGCCGGTGTGGCCTTCCGTAAACACCTTGTACCCAGGCAGGTGTATGGACGTCACCGGCTGGTAGTGTCCCTGGCCCTGAAATACGTCTTTGGTGATATCCACCAGCACCGGCCCCGGCCGTCCGCTGGCCGCCACGTAGAAGGCCTCGTGCACCACCTCCGGCAGGTCCTCCAGGCGCTTCACCAGGTAATTGTGCTTGGTGCAGGAGCGCGTGATCCCAAAAGTGTCCGCCTCCTGAAACGCATCGCTGCCTATCAGCTTGCTGGCCACCTGCCCGGTAATCGCCACCATCGGAATGGAGTCCATCAGGGCGTTCACCAGCCCGGTGGCGAGGTTCGTCGCCCCCGGCCCCGAAGTGGCGCAGCACACCCCCACCCTGCCGGTGGAGCGGGCGAATCCCGCCGCCGCGAAGGCGGCGTTTTCCTCGTGACGAACCAGCACGTGCCGGACCTGGCATTCGTACAGCACATCGTACAAAGGAATGGTCACGCCGCCGGGAATGCCGAACATACAGTCCACGCCTTCCCGCACCAGGCATTCCACCAACATCCGCGCTCCGCTCATTAAGTTCGACATAATCTTCCGTTCCCCCTCACTCGCTCGCTCATGGATTCCACGCCAGAAATCAAAAAGGCCATCGGCCGGGTGTTCGCCCCGCCGATGGCCTCGGAACCTCGGTTCCTGCTGGCCTTCAGGCGGGGCCGGCTACGATGACGCCAATAATAATAGCGATGGTATTGGATACGACGACGTGCGGCAGCCGGTCTGTGACGCGCTTGACCATCAGAACTTTCTTCGAGTCTACCGAAGAAGTTATTTAAATGCAAGCGCCGCCGGCTATAAATTCCGCTAATCGGGGTATGAGCGAATGGATTCGGGTGGGACAGACCATCGTCTTTATTAGGTTGGCAGGCGGACGCGCCTGCCCCACCCTGGTCGGAGTTGGTGGGGCAGGCGGTTCCGCCTGCCTCTTTCAACCCCGTCAGATTGTCTTCGGGCCGGTCGACAGACGACGAAAATCGATCGTCTGTCCCACCTACTGGATCTGGTACGGGATGGCGATATCGACGGTCTTCGGGGCGAAGCAGGCGCGATCGTTGCAGGCCTGGTACTTGAGCTTCCCGGTGGCCACTCCGGGGCCGGCCGGGGCGTTGGGGGCGACTTTGAAATGCGCGATCAGGTCGAAAGAGCCGGTGACCACCGACAGCGGGTCTTTGGTGAACGAGTACTTCTCCATGGACGGCTTGGGGTAGGTCACCTCTCCGGGAGTGAGCGCTCCCGGGGAGGTCCAGGTCAGTTTGAGCGGAATGAGATAGTCGTAAGTGGGCGTATCGCTGTTCACGTGGAACCCGGCTTGCACGGCGCACGGAATCTTGGACACAACCGCGGCGTTGCGCGGGCCCGCCACCTTCTGCGGCGCGCCCACGGTAAGGTAGGAAGCGCTATTCTGCGCCCACAATCCGGGCAGGCACAGCAGCGCCAGCAACGGCCGCCGCGGGAACCTGCAAAAGCTGTTCCACGACATCTTCGAAGTCTCTCCGGTTGCCGAGTCCCACGTGGACAAAGGCGATTTTTCCTTCGCGATCGATGAGGAAAGTGGTAGGCAGCGCGTCGATGCCGCCGTAAAGCTGCGCGGTTTCGTCGGTGCCCACCAGGATGCGGTAGTTCACGCCCAATTGAGCGATGAAGGGTTTCACGACTTCCCAGCCGTCGTCGTCCATGGAAACGCCGAGCACCGCGAAGCCCCGGTCCTTCTGTTTCCGCTCCATGTCCATGAACCACGGGATTTCGTATCGGCAGGGGTCGCACCAGGTGGCCCAGAAGTCGAGCAGCACCACCTTGCCGCGATAATCGGAGAGCCGCACGGTGCGGCCGTCCGCATCTTTGAGGGCGAAATCCGGCGCGTTCCGGCGGTCCTTATCCGGCTTCAGGGTGGCGGCTTTCACGGAGGGTTCGGAGGGGGAGCGAAACTGGAAGAAGCCCCCAATCATCAGCGCGACGGCAAAGAGGCCCAGCGGAATGGATCGAGACGCACGCACTTCTTCAATTATATCGACAATGCCTATATCGATAATGTTCCGCGCTTCACGAAACCGGCGAACCACGCCCGCCGGCGCCGGCGCAACCGGGCCGGCAGGGTGAACTCGGGGTGGCGCCGGGCCCCGGAATACAGCCACGCCGCGGCATCGCAGAAGCTCTCGCAGCAATATTCGCGCCAGCGGCGCGTGCGCTCGCGAATATCGCGCGGGGCGAGCTTCCCCTTACGCCATTCGGCGGACCAGCCAAGCTCTCCGGGCGCGCCCGCCCGGCACTCGCGCTTCACCAGTTCTTCGTAGGACAGGCGCGCCGGGTTGCCGGCGCGGAGCCAGACGAAGTGAAACAGCTCATGGGAAAAAATGCGGGCGAATTCCTTCCGTGCGCAGTCGAAGACGATGCGCCGCCGGCGCAGGAACGAGCCGGCGTGGACGGCTCCGCGACGGTCGCGCAGACCGCCCGCGCGGGCGATTTCGACCGGCGCTCCCGCCACCGTGGGCAACCGGCGCAATATGGCGTGCAGGGCCTTTTCGCGGGCGGGTTCGTCGCAGAGGAATAGGGCGGGGGAAGCCACATGATGAAGCTTAGCGCGTCCGGAACGCATCACGCTGGCTCCGGCCGGGCGAGTCGAGGCGACTCGCCTTGACAAGCCCGGAGGCTTATCCCACCTTGGGTTAGCCCTCAGGCCAGCTCGAGCTCGATCTTCTTCGTCCCGGCATCCAATTTCACGATGCGGAAACTGCGGATCTGGCCGCTCCGCGCGGGTTCGCGCTTGCCTTGCGCGCCCTTCCACTTGGCTTGCAACATGGAGGTAAGCGAGGAGATGTCCGCCGATTTCGGATCGGGTTCCTGCGCTTCCTGCGCCGCGGCGCCCAGCCGGCACGCGCCGTGCACGCCTTCGCCCAACTCGACGCGGGCGCGCCCGCCGGAAATTTCCGTCATACGGCCCGTGACCAGGTCGCCTTCCTTGTGTTCGGCGATGTACTCGTCCAGGCTGGTGGGCACGAGCTGCTTCATGCCCAGGCGCAAACGGCGCTTCTCGACATCGGCTTCCAGCACCTGCGCCTTGACCGTCTGCCCGACTTTGAGAACGTCCTGCGGATGATTGATGCGCTTCTCGGCGCTGATATCGCCCACGTGGATCATTCCCTCCAGGCCCTCGGCGAGCTGCACGAACGCGCCGAACTTGGTGAGGCTGGTGACGGGGCCCTCGGCTACCGAGCCCAACGGGTACTTCACCGAAACGTCGGCCCAGGGGTCGCCCAGCGCCTGCTTGAGGCCCAGCGAGATGCGGCGATCGGCCTGGTTCACGGCCAGAATCACCACCTCCACCCGGTCGCCCGGCTTGACCACGTCCGAAGGCTTGCGGGCCTTCTTGGACCAGGACATCTCGGAAAGATGGACGAGGCCCTCGATGCCCTTTTCCAGCTCCACGAACGCCCCGAAATCGGCCACGCGCGTCACTATGCCGTTGACGCGCTCGCCCATCTTGTACTTCTCCTCCACGAGCTCCCAGGGATGCGGCAGAAGCTGCTTGAGTCCGAGGGAAATCCGGTGTTTCGCGGAGTCCACTTTGAGCACCCTGGCCGCCACCTGCTGTCCCACCGTGAGAATGTCGGCCGGCTTGTTGACGCGAGCCCAGGAAATATCGGCCACGTGCAGCAGGGCGTCAACGCCGCCGATGTCCACGAAGGCGCCATAGTCGGTGAGGCTGCGAATTGTGCCTTGCACCGTCTCGCCTTCCTTGACTTCGGTGTAGCGGCGCTCCTTGGCGGAGCGTTCCTCGTCTTCGAGCACCGCGCGCCGGTCCACCACCAGATCTTCATCGGCTACGTCGAGCTTGATGATCCGGCACTGGATCTCCTGCCCGATGAGCTTTTCCATGTCGGCCGCGTCCCTGGCGCCGCTGCGCGAAGCGGGCATGAAGGCGCGGACTCCCACGTCCACGCTCAGGCCGCCCTTGACCACCGCGCCCACAACCCCGGCGATGGATCTCTTTTCCGCGAACGCTTTTTCCAGCGCAGACCAATCCTTGGGCCGCTCCACTTTCAGACGCGACAGCTCGTAGTAGCCGCCCGAATCGCGCCCCTTGATGGAAACCGGAATCTTGTCGCCGGGCTTCACGCTCTCGCCCGCGCTCTGAAACTCGGCCAGCGGAATGATGCCTTCCGTTTTGTAGCCGATATCCAGAAACACCGATTCGGCCGAGACGGCGATCACGGTTCCTCTAAGACCCTGGCCGCGCTCGTCAGGCTTGCGCGAAGTGGCCTGTTCGTACTGGGAAAGAATGTCGCCGAAAGACTCAGTGGCTTCGTTGACGGGTTGGGAGTCGGGACGGGCAGCCCTGTCCCGATCCAGCATGCTTGGGTTCGACATGAGACGTTTCTCATTTATTGTGGCATAATCCCGTCTGGGATACATCCGTGCCATCCGACCTTTCACCTCGCAGGCTCCGTCTGGTCCGGCCCCAGGATCTTGTCTGGCTGCTGCTGTTCGCGGTGCTGGCCGCGCACTGTCCGAAAGGGGACCTCCCCGAGATCGGACCGCTGGCGCTTCTGGCCGCGGTACAGATCCTGGAGCCCAAGATTCCGGCGCTCGCCTCCACCCGGGGGCGCATTCTGTGGATCGTCCTGAAACTGGTTTTGGGATACGTGCTCATCGGGTACACCGGGGGCGCCGACAGCGAGTACTGGCCCGTGTTGCTGCTGCCGGTGGTGACGGCCGCCACCGTCCTGGGATTCGCCGGAACGCTTGTGTTTATTCTGCTGGCGGGGGGCGCCTATCTCAGCTACTGGGTGTTCGTTGCGAATTCGCAGGCGTGGCAGGGGTACTTCGTGGAAATGCTGGTGCGCGTGGTCTTCCTGGCGATGGGGGGCATTCTGACAAATGCCCTGGCCGAGGATCTGCGCATCCAGACCAAGCGATCGCGGCAAACGGCCGAGCAGTTGGCCGAGGCCAACGCCCAGTTGCGGCAAGCGGAAGAAGCGGTGCGCCGCTCGGACCGCCTGGCGGCCCTGGGGCAGCTTTCCGCCGGTCTGGCTCACGAACTGCGCAACCCCATGGGAACCGTCAAGGCCTCGGCCGAGATACTGGCGCGCACGGTGAGCGCGGAAAACGAGGTGGCGCGCGAGATGGCCGGCTTCATCACCTCGGAGACCGACCGCGCCAATTCGCTGATTACCCGCTTTCTGCAGTTCGCCCGGCCGCTGGAGCTGCGCCTGGAAAAGGCGGACCTGGCGCACGTACTGGACCGCACCGTGGCGATGGTGGAGCGCGAGGCCCCGGGCATCGCCATCTATAAGAACTACGATCCGGATATTGCGCCGTTTCCTTTCGACGCCGAACTCATGGAGAGGGTGTTCTACAACCTGGCGCTCAACGCGGCCCAGGCCACGCCCGCGGGCGGCGCCATCACCGTGAAGACGCGCGCCGCCGGCCCGGTGGCCGAGATCTCCGTGATCGACCGCGGCTCCGGCATCGACCCCGCGCAGATCGGGTCCATCTTCAACCCGTTCTTCACCACCAAGCCGCAGGGCGTGGGGCTGGGCCTCGCGGTCGTTTCGAAAATCGTGGATGAGCACGGCGGTAAGATAGCAGTGGAGAGCGAACCCGGCAAGGGCAGCGTGTTCCGGGTCCTGCTGCCGATGAGCCGGCTATGAGACAGCCACACCAACCGCTCCCTGACGGTCGCGGCTCGCCAAACTGTTACGAGCCGCGACCGTCAGAGGCCGTGAAAGAAGAGGTTGGCAGGTGAAAGCGCCTGCCCCCGGGGAGTATGATCGGTTTCGTATCAGGGCACGGCTTTAGCCGTGCCGCACTGCTGAGGAAAGGAATCGGGCTTTAGCCCCCGTCGATGGGAGCGCATGTCTTTCGCCACAGGTTGTGGGTAGTTGGCGAAGAGAAAGGCACGGGGGCTAAAGCCCTGTGACGGGTCGTCTTGCGGCACGGCTAAAGCCGTGCCCTGATACAAGGCATAGATGCTCCTGGGAGGGCCAAATGCATAGGAATGCCGTGCTTAAACATGGAAACTCCCGGGGCAGGCGCTTTCGCCTGACAAACGATTTTCCCACCACATGAAGAAACGCATTTTGGTCGTCGAGGACGAAGAGAAGCTCCGGCGCGTAATCGAGCTGCAACTGGTTTCCGCGGGCTTCGAAGTGGACAAGGCCGCAGCCGCCGAGGAGGGCCTCAAAATCGTCGACCGCGCCGATCTGGTGCTGACCGATTTCAAGCTGCCCCGCATGGACGGCCTGCAATTGCTCTCCCTGATTCGCCGGCAGAATGCGCAGGTTCCCGTGATCGTCATGACGGCCTACGGGAGCGTGGAGACGGCGGTGGAGGCCATGAAGGCGGGCGCCACAGACTTTCTGCTGAAGCCGTTCTCGCTCGACCACCTGATGCAGGTAGTCCAGAAGGCGCTCGAAGTCCATGACCTGCGCGACGAAAACCGCAAGCTGAAAGAGGAGCTGGGCCGGCGCTACGAGTACGACAACATCATCGGGCGCTCGCAGCCCATGCAGGAGATCTTCGCGGTCATCGAGCGCGTCGCGCCCACACGCGCCACGGTGCTGCTGGCGGGGGAAAGCGGGGTAGGGAAGGACCTCATCGCGCGGGCCATCCATTTTCATTCGCCGCGCCGCGACCGGCCGCTGGTGAAAATCAACTGCACAGCTCTTCCCGAGAACCTCATGGAGAGCGAGCTGTTCGGCTACGAGAAGGGTGCCTTTACCGGCGCGCAGACCTCCAAGCCGGGCAAGTTCGAGCAGGCCGACACCGGCACCGTGTTTCTGGACGAGATCGGC
>Ga0187851_10001293_pt1 | contig 24165 bp, 25 predicted proteins | sample June2016WEW_6_10_FD_132997 | JGI IMG/M metagenome (GOLD analysis project Ga0187851, IMG submission 132997) | Peatland microbial communities from SPRUCE experiment site at the Marcell Experimental Forest, Minnesota, USA - June2016WEW_6_10 | ecosystem: Environmental > Terrestrial > Soil >...
ACCTCATCCATTTGATCGGCGCTTTTCTCGATGGCGATGCCGTCGCGGAATCGCAATACCTGAGCCAGTTCGGCCGCTGTTCGTTCGAGAATCTCCTGGGCCGCGTCCATTTTCGTAATTGCTGTCTTCATAGCCATCCCCTTCGCCTTCAGGTCCCCTCTTGCACGGGATGGTCCAGAGCAGAACTCCACTGTTCGGAGGTTGATGCCGCTGAGCCAGCATGAGGGGCGGCCGAAACTCACCCGAGCCGAGATGCAAGACTTGCACCTGGAGTGCGGAATCTGCCTCGGTTCATACGCCCCTGATCCCACGAAAACGCCCTCCAGCGATGGTGGCCACGAACGTGCTATTCCCCGCAGGGAGGAAGCCGTGCGGCCGACAAAACTGATCATTCTGCTGCTCGCATTCTCTGCCTTTTTGGCTGAATTGACGGATCCGTCCGGTAGGGTCGGGCGGCTGAATTACATCAACGGTCCGGTATCGTCTCAGCCCACCTTTGTGACCGACTGGGTAAATGCGAACTTCAACCGTCCGCTCACCAGTAGTGATCCAATTTGGGGTGGCGACGGCATGCCGACGGAGGTTCGCGTGGGCTCGACTGTGCCGCGCTCGAACGCGGCCTACCAGTTCCTGAACGCGGATGACCGCACGATGCAGATCCGGCGGCTGCTCGGGAACGATGGCGGTCCGCGTCCGAAATCCCACGCCGCCGCAACGCCGGGCGCCCCGATGCTGAGAGCCGGATCGAGTGCTGCCACCAGGGCCGCCATCCCGGCTCAAGGCGGAGTCACACAAGCCGCCATGATTGACGGGCTAAGGTGACCCGGGGTTCGCGCCGGCGCCAGGTAACGACGAGGTGGGTATTGTAGCCCGCTGCAGTGTTTTTTGGAGGACGCCATGACAAAACTGGAGGCAACGCACCTGCTCGGAAATCTTCGGACCTCATTCGCTCTTGGGCTGCTGCTGCTGTTCCCGGCCCCGGCTGCCTGGTCTTATTCCGTTCTTACTCACGAAGCAATTATCGATTCGACCTGGGACAGTGCCATCAAACCTCTCTTGCTCGACCGCTTTCCGCTGGCTACCAAGGACGAGTTAAAGCAGGCCCACGCCTACGCCTATGGCGGATGCATTATTCAGGATTTGGGATATTATCCGTTCGGCAGCAAGTTCTTCAGTAATCTGACACATTACGTCCGCAGTGGCGATTTCATCCTGGCCTTGATCAGCGACTCGCAAGACCTCAACGAGTATGCCTTCGCCCTGGGCGCTTTATCGCACTATGCCGCTGATAATAATGGTCACCCGATGGCTGTCAACCGCGCAGTTCCTATGTTCTACCCGAAGCTAGGACTAAAGTTCGGGGCGCTGGTAACCTATGCGGACGATCCGTATACCCACGCCCAAACGGAGTTCGCATTTGATGTTTTTCAGGCGGCCAAGGGTCGCTACGCCTCCGCTGCTTTCAAGGAGTTTATCGGATTTGAAGTGGCAAGACGATTGCTGGAGAGGGCGTTCGAGGATACCTACGGAATGCGGCTGGAACAGGTATTCATGAATGTCGATCTGGCCATCGGCTCCTACCGCCATGCGGTCGGATCGATTTTTCCGGCTGTGACCAGGGTCGCCTGGCAGATCAGGAAACAGGAAATCAGGAAGGATGCTCCCAGCACTACCCGGAGGACGTTTCTTTATAATGTCTCTCGTTCCAGCTACGAAAAGAACTGGGGCTCAACTTACACGCGTCCTGGCTTCCGGTCGAAATTGCTGGCATTTGCGCTCCGCATAGCGCCCAAAATCGGTCCCTTGCGAGTGCTGTCATTCAAGCGGCTGACACCCGAGACCGAGAAGATGTACATGGCCAGCTTCAATTCGACGATAGTCCGTTATCGTCAACTGCTCACCGAACAGAGTGCGGGCAGTCTGAAGCTCCCGAATGACAATCTGGACGTGGGAACCTTCACTGCGGCCGGGAAATACAAACTGACGGATGCTACCTACTCGCAGCTGCTGCATAAGATGCAAGACCATTACATAGATGTGCCGCACGCACTCCGCAGCGACATTCTGACTTTCTACCAGGACCTTGGCGCCCCCAACTCAGCATGGGCAAATGACAGCGATTCGGCCAAGCTGATCCAAGAACGCGATCGATTGCGGTCTGTCGACCTGGATCTGCGAAACCCAGCGGTCGCCGCGGTGGAGACTCCCATTTCCAAGTAGGCGCAACCGCCGTTACGCTGCAAATGATTGGAAGTCATGCCCGACAAGTGTCGGCCGCTGGCGCCAGCGCTATCAGTTACTAAACCAAGGCAAAGGCACTTTGCCTCAGCCACTGGGAGTAGGAAGATCCTGCCAGCAGATAACTACTCAGCCGCGGCCACAGTGAAATAGAATGTGGATCCGGCCCCGGTTGTCGACTCCACCCACATTCGACCGCCTTGCCGCTCGATGGCCTTCTTGCAAAATGCCAATCCCAGTCCGCTCCCAGGGTACTCTTTACCGTGCAGGCGCTTAAACACTTGGAAGATGCGTGCTTGGAATGCGGGAGCTATGCCGGGACCATTGTCATGCACCGCGACCACCCATTCGCGATCTTCTCTTCTGGATGAAATGACAATGCGCGGGGAAGCTGTGTCGCAGTATTCGATGGCATTTCTGATGAGGTGGTGCAGAACCTTGGTCAGTACCTCGAAATCTCCCATTACGGGTGGCAGTGGCTCATGGGCAACAATGGCGCTCCGCTCTCTTATTTGCTCGTCCGCCGATAGCAGGGCCTGGCTCAGGGCCGCTTCCATCTCCGTCCGTGCGGACTGTCCGTCGCCAGTACCGGTGGCCCAATAGTCCACCACCCCGGCCAGCAGGGACTGCATTCTCGCCGCCCCCTCCTGGATGCGCTCGAGGCACACCCCGGCATCGCCATCAAGGCCGCCGGCATGCGTCTCGGCCATCAGTTGAGTGAATGCGGCCACGTCCCGCAGTGACTCTCGCAGATCGTGAGCAGCCATCGAGACAAACTCTTCAAACTCCCCGCTCGACCTGTCCAGTTTCCCCTGGATTTCGCGGCACGCCCGCGTTTCCGCGTCGAGGTCCTGGCGTAAACGCTCGATTTCGTCTCCCGCGCGGTCTTGTTCGGTGAGCCCCATTTTCAGACCGTGCGCCCGCGGCCGGGCTCCTTGTGGTTGCCCGGAATCGTGAACTTGAACGTGGCGCCCCGACCTGGTTCCGATTCCACCCAGATCCGTCCCCCCTGCCGCTCTACAAGTTTCTTACACAGTGCCAGACCAATGCCCGTGCCTGGAATCTCGGTTCCATGCAGACGCTTAAACATGCCGAACACCCGGCTCGTGTCCATCGGATCGATGCCGATTCCGTTGTCCTGAACGGCAAACACCCACCCGTCCGCGCTTCTCTCCGCCCAAACATGGATCCTGGGTGTTTCCGCGCTTCGGTACTTGATGGAATTAGAAATCAGGTTCTGAAAAAGCTGCATCAGCGAGATCTCTTCGGCAATCACAGTCGGCATCGGATCGGAGTTGATGATGGCGCCGCTCTCCGCAATCGCCGCCTGGAGGTTCAGCAGCGACTTGGCGAGCACAGCGCCGCAATCGATGGAGGTGAAGCTGTCCTGTTCCCGCCCGGCGACTTCCCAATAGGCCAGCAGCGCCCTCAGAAGCGCCTCAATCCTCCGGGCGCCCTTCACGGAGTAGGAGATGAATTTGTCGGCGTCGCCGCCCAGCTTGCCCGCATACTCCCGTTCCAGGAGCTCATTAAAATTTACTACCATCCGCAGAGGTTCCTGCAAATCATGCGTCAGCGCATAGGCAAAATGCTGCAGTTCGGCATTGGTCGCCGTCAGCGCATCCTCCGCCCGCTTGCGGTCCGTTACGTCCTCAATCGCTAGCAGGATCGTCCGGATTCGCGCATGCGGATTGAAGATCTCGCTCGCGTTGAGCAGCATCACTTTCCGTCCGACATACTCGAATTCGTGCGTAACCTCAAAGTCGCGGAAGGTGGCGTGCGCCGGGAGAATATTCTCCAGCAGTTCGCGCAGTTTCGGCACATTCCACTGCCCGTTCCCCAGGTCATAGATCAGCCGTCCCTCGGTCTGTTCCCGCACCGCCTGGAACGTTTCGTAGAACGTCCTATTCGCTTGAATCACCTGCAGATTCTGGTTCAGAATCACGAGCGGCTCGCGCACCGTTTCCACAATCGCTTCGGCAAAGTCGAGACCGCGCTTCGCGGCATCGATATCGATTAGCATCATCACCGCGCCGTCGGTCTTGCCGTCCGCTCCCACGCTCGGAAGGATACGCAGCGAATACCAGCGGCCATTCGCGTCGCGGACATCCCGCGGTTTCCGGTCGCCGCCCTCCATCGCATCGAGAAGCAGCCGGCGCAGGCCGGGCAGCTCGATTTGAGGCTGAAGATCGGTTATCGACCGTCCGACATCGGAGGCGATCAGGTTCAACATCGGTTCCATGGCGCGCGTAAAGCGGCGAATGCGCAGATCCCGCCCAACCATCACCAGCGGGATGCTGATGCTCTCCAGCAGATTCGCCAGATCCCGATTGACTTTGCTGAACTCCGTGTTGCTGATCTTCAGCTCTTCGTTCAGCGTGTTTAGTTCTTCGTTGGCTGATTCCAACTCTTCCTGCGCGGTCTCTAATTCCTCGTTGCCCGCCTGCGCCTCTTCGCTCGCCGCCCTGAGCTCCTCGAGCGTATTTGCATGATCCTCGACGATCGATTGCAGATACTCTTTCGCCGCTGCCAGTTCGCGCTGCAGCTTCACGCCCGCCCCGGCGTCCTGGATCGCCGGCTTGCTCGTCGTTCTCGGGCCGCCCCCCGGCCCGGCGTCTTCGAACAGCACCAGGAAATAGTGCTCCCTGGAAGAGGACAAGCCCTTGAACGGGATTACCTTGATTGTGACGTCCTTTAACTGGCCTCCGTCCTCGATTCGGAATCCATCTTCCGTGGCCGCGGCGTTCCTTCGTTTGGCACTCCGGATTGCCTTACCCAGACCCGCAATCAAGCCTTCGCGCGCCAGCTTCAAGATATTCTGAGTCGGATCGCCCGGTGAAAGCTCGAGGTACGGAGCGGTGCGGCCACGGACCTGAACGATGTTCATGGCATCGTCGACAATTGCGCCGGGAGGGCCGTGTTCCGCCAGTACCAGCCGGTCGGCTTCCCGCTGCACGTCCGGTCCCGCGTGGCCCTCGGCAATGCTCTGCCTCGCATCCACCCGCCCTTCGGCGTGCCGGCCTTCGCTCGGCGGTCGCGCCGGCGGAGCCTTAGCCGCCACCGTGCAATAGATCTTATGGGTCTTATCTATTTGATGGAATGACTCGGAGAGCGTGCCGATGCTTTCCGACGGACCAACTATCAAAAAACCCTTTGGTCTGAGCGCGTAATGCAGGATCGACAAGACCTTGCGCTGTAACACCGCTCCCAGGTAGATCAGCACGTTACAGCAACTGATCAGGTCCAGCCTCGAGAAAGGAGGGTCCTGCGCCACGTTGTGCCTGGCAAATACACACACGTCGCGGATGGCCTTCACAATCTTGTGCCCGTGTTCCGTTCTCGTGAAGAACCGCGCCAATCGCTGCGGCGACACATGCGCCAGAGTAGCGCCGGTGTATGTTGCGTCGCGAGCATGTTCGACAGCCGCTTCGCTGAGATCGGTGGCGAAAACCTCGAACAGAAGGTTGAGTCCCGCTTCCTCCAGGAATTCCTTCAGGCAGATGGCGATCGAGTAAGCTTCCTCGCCCGTAGCGCACCCAGGCACCCAGATGCGGATCGGATCCTCGGGCGCCCGGTTCTCAACCAGAGCCGGAAATACGTCCTTCTTCAGTTCCTCGAAGACCGCCAGTTCCCGGAAAAATGCAGTGACGACGATAAGACAGTTTTCACACAACGCGGTTGCTTCTTCACGGTTCCGCTCCAGATCCCGGCTATAGTCCTCCAGCTTTTCGAATCCGCGCTGAGCCATGCGCCGCTTGATGCGCCGCGCCAGTGTGCTGTGTTTGTAGTGCGTGAAGTCCACTCCCGTAGCGGTCCGCACCAACCGCAGTATCCTGGCCAGTTGCTCATCCTCGTGCGGCTCGGTCGCCTCCCGAGGTTCGACTGCGACCCGGACCGCGCGCGCCATGGCCGTCAGGTGCCGTGCGATTCCAGCCGGCGCCAAAACATAATCCGCCGCGCCGGCCGCGATGGCGCTTCTCGGCATGCCGTCATACTTGGCGGTTTCCATTTCCTGAGCGAAGGTGACGCCGCCCGCGGCCTTGATCGCCTGCAGGCCCAGCGTCCCGTCGGATGCGGTCCCCGATAGAACCACGCCGATGGCCCTGCCGCCGCGGTCTGCCGCCAGCGCGCGCAGAAAGAAATCGATCGGCAGATTGCGGCCACTCTGCGGGCGGGGCGGCGTATGCAGGACTGCATTGGAAATGCTCAAATTACATCGCGACGGAATCACGTAAACATGATTCGCCTCGGCGCGAGTCCCGCCTTTCACCTCTGAGACAGGCATTTTGCTGGCTTTGGCGAGCAACTCCGTCAGGTGGCTCTCGTGGGTCGGATCGAGATGCTGAATCAGCACGAAGGCCATGCCCGTATCGACCGGCAGATGGCTCAGCAGCTCCGTGAAGGCCTCCAGGCCGCCCGCAGACGCTCCTATGCCAACAATGTGCGAGGGATTGCCTTCCGCGCTTTCCTCGGCGCCTGGCAGCGCCAGAGTTGCCGCGGAGTCGGGACTGATGGTTGTTGTGGAGGTCTTTCCGGACGCGGTCATCCGCCGTTTTGGATGAGGCGATCCACCTGGCCGGCTCTTCAAAGCTTGTTTTTTTGCCACACGCCACGATTGCCTTTCTCGCCGTGACGAACAATCGTCGTCACTGGAACGGGAGCGCCGACATACGTTGCACGCGTCGTGCCATTCTCGAACCCGGATCTGCGCCGGTGCTGGGTCGGAGTGGCTGGCACCAGCCAACTGTCTGAATTGTATCGCCGTCTCGCTCTCGCAGGAAGGCCCGACGAGCATCCCACCACTGTCATCAGGCCTTGGAACCCGCGAGCAAATCTTTGATGGTCTTGCCGATCTCCATGAATTGATCTAGCCCGGCAGGCTTGGTGATGAATTGGGTCACTCCGAGGTCCCTGAGCATCGCCTCATCCCGCGGGGACCGCGAAGAACTCCACACGCACACTGGAACGCCGATGAGGTGCGTGGCACCGCGGATCTCGCGCAGGATGTCTTCGCCTGAATACTTGGACAGGTTCAGGTCCACCAGCATCAGGCCCGGAATTGCCGCATCCGCATATGCTCCCTGCCGCCGGATGAAGGCCAGGGCTTCGCTTCCGCTGATTAGATGAAGCAGTTCAAATCGGAGATTCTGCTTGCGCAGGGCCCGCTCGAGAAGGTACACGTCCGAGCTGTTATCTTCAACGACAACAAGCCGCGCGGCGGAAACTTCCGAACCGTGTTGCACGCTCACCTCTGACATCCCTTCATCGCCGCTTCTGTCACGAACTTTCATCCCCGCCATAACACCCTCCCCAGCGGCCGCATTATCGTACCACCTGCCTTGCCCTGACAATCCAGCGCTTAGGCGCCGGCCCGACGAAGTAGAAAGGGTAACAGGTCACCATTGTCAGCACGTTCTCGCCTGTCGAAGCCAGTACCCCCACATTGTCCGGCTGCACCACCCTCAGCGACACGACTTCATACTTGAAATCGCCTTGCGGCGTCGAGAAATCAACCTCGTCCTTGATCCTCACATCCTTCAGCGGTCGAAAGAATGTGTCGCGGTGCCCGGAGACGCCTACGTTGCCGGGCTCTCCCGGCAGCGCCGTGCCGGGAATGTGGCCCACCGCGCGCCTCAATGTGGTCTTATCAACCCCTTCGATGACGACCGTGGAAAACAGCAGACGCGGGATCTTCAGGCGGCCGACCAAACCATCCGTCTTCACGGCTGGCGCGTCCTGTCGGGTCCTGGAGGACGCCAGTTGAAGCGCGCCTCCGCTCGCCGCGCGTTGATCACGCACCCAGCGGTCGAGATCCCGGCCCTCGCGCCACTGGAAAACCCAGGCGTCCACCACGGCAAATCCGCAATAACCCAGCAGCAGGACGGCGCAGGCATACAGCGCGCGCCGGGCCCACTTCAGAAACCGCCTCAGCGCTTCTTTCCCGACCATAAGCCTCATTTGGCGCTCTTCTCGTCCAACCGCGATTCGCCGCCGGCAATATAGCCGCTGCGCGTGCGCACGGAGAGTCGGTGGCCCTTCTCACGGGCCAGCAACCGGATGGTGCGAAAAGAGCCGTCGCGACTCCGGTTGGTTGGAATATATCCAATCGTGTATTGGTGGCGTATGTCCCCTGCGATGCGCTCGCTGATGGCCACGACTTCGCTCAGCTGGTCGGGAAGAAAGGCTTCGCCCCCCGTCGCCTGTGCCAGGCGCCTGAGCACGCCCGGGTTCTGCTCCGGATCGTCTTCGTCGAACAGACCTACGGTGTAGATGATGGCGTTGGATTGCTTGGCCAGCTTCATCACCTCAGCCAGGCTGCGCGTGCTCGCGTTGTCACCGCCATCGCTGACCACGATCAGCACTTTCTTGTCCCGACTGCCCACCCTCAATTCCTCCAGCGCCTTGGCGATCGCGTCGTACAGCGCCGTCATGCCCAAGCCGCGCGCGCCCCCGATTGCGTTCTCGAGTTGGGCGCTGCTATCGGTGAATCGGATCGCGGCGGGCAGGCCTAGCGTCACGTGTTCGTTGAAATTGACGACGAACATTTCGTCTTTTGGATTGCTCGACTGCACGAAGCTCCGGGCTGCCGCGGCCACCTCCGCCAGCTTAGGCCGCATGCTCGTGCTGTGGTCGACAACCAACCCCACGGTCACCGGTATATCTTCGTTGGTGAAGACCCGGATCTTTTGCGCTGTACCGTTTTCTTGAACTTCAAAATCCTGCTCGCCGAGATTGGAGACAAAGCCACCCTGCCGGTCGGTCACCGTAGCGTGCAGCACCACCAGAGCCACGTCCACCGAGATGCGGAAAGATTCCAGGTCAGAATCCGGTCGCGCCGGCGCAGCCTGTTGCCCGGCGCAGCCCACCCCGACAATCAGGAGAATAACCGGGAGTGCGATCGCCTTCATCGTGCCTCGCCTCCTCACCGTCGTCTTCTTTCTGCCTTCGCCCCATGCAGCCCCGGCCATCCAGTCCCGCACCACGAACGGCGCCGATCCGGTCGCTCCTAACTTTTCGTCCTTCCAACCACCATCATGCCGGCTCCGCCCAGAATGATTGCCGCACTCACATACGGCGACACTTTGTCCTCGTGCCGGGTTTCAATGCCGACGGACACGTCGCCGGCCTTGAAGCCTTCGCGCTCATTGCGGGGAATCGGCACAAATAGCGAAGCGATGCCCACAATCAGCACCACCATCCCAATCCAGAACAGAGCTTTCATATGCTGTCCTCCCGCCTTTGCCGGTCTGCCCGGGCCAGTCGCAGCGGGCCGCAATGCACGCCAGCGACATCACCCCCCGGCCGCCGGCGCGCCATCGAAAAGGCGCGCCGCGTGCCATGCCTAGCGCTATTAGCGGAATGCGCTCTTACACCCGCCGCAGGGCCAGCCCTCCAGCCAAGGCCAGCAGTCCGAGCAGCCCGAATAGTGGCAACGAACTCGCCGTTGTCGGAAGCTGCGCAGCCGCTACTTGGACCGGCTCGGCCGGCGGCGGCGTGACAACAGCCGCTACTTCCACTTGTTCTCCCGTAGGTTGAATCGCCATCACGGGAGCCTGCTTCAGTTGCACGACCACCGGATGATCCACCGACACGATCGGCTCCGCCACTTCCACCGGGACCTCTGCCGGCGTGAACAAGACCGGCATATTGCTCTCTTTGGCTAGTTCGATTGCTCTCGCCTTCGGATAAACGAATTCCTCGCCAAAGTTTCTGCCCGGGTAAAACCATGCCCGCAGCGCTTCCGGCTCGCCTGCCGGCCGCTCCCGGAAAGTAATTACAGTCCTGTCTGTCACCTTGAGGCGATAGTTCGGGATGGCCAGGATCGTGGCGATGACCTTCGTTTCGTCCTGGTTGAAGATCTGAACGATATGGCGGTCGGACTGCGAGTCCAGAATCTTGAACACATAGGTTCCCGCTGGCAGCACCCCCCACCCCTGCAGGTGGACTCCCGGGATCTCCACAGGTCCGCTGAAAGTCATCGTGGTTTTCCTGTTCCACGCATCCGCCTTTACGCCGGGCGAGAAGACTGCGCCCATGAGCGCTAGGCCCAACACGGTTGTGACTGTTCTTAGTACACTCATCTACTCTTGCTCCTTAGCTCCAGAATCTGTGCAACCGGCGCTTCGCTCTGCCACGCAGCATGCCCGCGGACCTCGGCACGCTGGTCGCACAAGTCCGGAAGGGTGCATTTCGAGGTCCATCCAGACGCTACTGCCCTGATAACACCACTGTCTTGTCGCTGCACTACCGTGTTTGCCGCATCTTAGGAGGATTCGCGCCCCACCGCCAAGGCTTGGCATCTCTCGCCGCCTCTCTTGCCCCCTAATCTCCTGGCTCATGCATTTATTGCCACACGAATGCAGGAAATGTCGGGGTTCGGAAGCGAGCGGATCGGAAGTGAGCGGAACGGTAGTAAGCGGTTCGGAAGTGCCGGGTTGCCCCCGCCCGTAGCTTCGATTGCAGATTCAGTCTTTGTCTGAATCTCGTCAAACCAGCACTCACCTGTCGCAAAGAAAAACGATACCGGGCTGGGAGTATTAAGGAGCGGTTGCCACGCCGCTCCACAACCGCTGCGAGCCGTATCAAGGGGGTAGCCATACCACTTCGACCGTCCACAGATGGGCAAGCCGGTGGGTGACGTTTAAGGAAGCGGTTTCTGTTAACTGTGTACGGACTTCCAGTCGAAGACGCTAAGTGCGTGCGGTGTGGCCGCACTGGCAATCCGTTGCTGTGTGCGTGCGCGACCAGTCATCGACCTGTTTCTCGGCCTCCTCTTTCGCCACTCCGTACCGCTCCTGGATTCGACCGACCAACTGGTCTTTCTTACCGGCGATCACGCCCCAGTCGCTATCGGTCAGTTTTCCCCAGCGCTCGCGCGCGGAGCCGGTAAACTGCTTCCATTTGCCTTCGATTTGGTCCCAATTCATGTTTTCTCCTATCGACGGTTTATTCCAGACCTAGTCGCCGGGGCCGCCAGGAAGCGGCACTGCCCCGGCAACACCAATGCGATCAGCACTAATCACATCGCTTCCCGCGCCTGCCATTCGGCCAGCCCGCGGTGAGCAGCTGCGACGGCTCCATGAGGACATGTTCCGCACACGGATCGCTTACCTTTCCGTCTCCCGGCGTGCCCTATTCGAAGCACGTTTGTCGCCGTTTGAATTCCATCGCTTCATCAGCCGGGCCTGCCGCTAGTCGTGTCGTCCGGTCACTTGGCGCGGCGAATTGTGCATGCAAAAGGGCAACTTCTGCACCTGTGGTCGCTTCCCTGGCCTGCGTCGCCCCATCGTAGGCCTCCGCAGAGCTTGGCCCGGCTCGTGCAAAGTGACTACCTGAATCTTTCAGAAGGAGAAAGTTCAAATGGCAAAAAACACTTCGGTGTTGGGAATCTATCCGGATCGCACAAGCGTTGCGAATACCGTCAACGTGCTGCACAACGCGGGGTTCCGCGCGACGGACATCTCGGTGCTGGCCTCGGACAACGAGGGCTCCAAGGATTTCGCGCTCGAGAAGCACAACCAGGCGCTGGCGGGAGCGGCCACCGGAGCCGCGGCGTGTGCCGTGGTTGGCGCCATATTGGCGTGGTTCGTTTCCACCCAAATCCTGCCCGTCGCGGGTCTGGCGCCGCTGGTCGCTGCTGGACCGCTGCTGGCTGCGTTGGCTGGCGCCGGCGCCGGCGCGACGCTGGGCTGGATCGTCGGATTCCTCTCGGGCCTGGGACAGCTCGAATATGTCGCCAAACGCTACGCCGGCCGGATGCGGCGGGCCGGCATTCTCCTGCCCGTTCACTGCGACAGCCAGGTATGGTGCGCCCGCGCGAAGAAGATTCTGGAAGACACAGGCGCCCTCGATATCGACTCCGCCGCGGAGTCTGCTGCCGACTACGCGACGACCGACAAGCCCACCCAGAGGACATCGGCGGCCATGGCAAGTCCCGTCGTTGTGCCGCCCCCCGAGACAACGGAATGCGTCGTTCACGAAACCACGAAATAGGAAGCCACTGCCATGTTTGAATACGTTGGACCGCTTGAAAAACAGACTCTGGACAACATCTGCTTTCGCCAGGTGATATTCACCGGAGAGCACTCCCAGCTTGTACTGATGTGCCTGGCGCCGGGGGAAGACATCGGTGACGAGGTGCACCCCACGTCGATCAGTTCTTCCGCATTGAACAGGGAGAGGCCCGATTTGTCCTCAACGAGAAACAGGAGCACGTGGCGCGAGACGGTGATGCGGTCGTGGTCCCGGCAGGTACGTACCACAATGTGATCAATTCGTCCAAAACCGCACCATTGAAGCTGTATACGATCTATTCCCCACCCAACCACCCGGCTGGCACGGTGCATAAAACCAAGGCCGAGGCCGAACCCGCGGAGGCGGCGGAACATGATGCAGCCGGACTGGCCGTCGGCGTGCATACCCCAGAGTGACGACAACGGAGATAATGACCATGCAAATCGTTCGAGTTATCAGTACCACTGCCATTCTTGTGCTTCTCGGGACGGTCGTCCCCGCCCTCGCGCAGAAGGAAGAGCAGAAGGAACCGCAAGCCAAACCAGAGGCCAGGCAAGCCGCGCCGAGACCGGCACAACAACAGCATGCCCAGGCTCAGCCGAAACCGCAGCAGCAACAGCAGCGTGCCCAGGCTCAGCCGAAACCGCAGCAGCAGCAGCGTGCCCAGGCTCAGCCGAAACCGCAGCAGCAAGAGCGCGCCCAAGCCCAGCCTAAGCCGCAGCAACAGCAGCGTGCCCAGGCCCAACCGAAACCGCAGCAGCAACAGCAACGTGCCCAGGCACAGCCGAAACCGCAGCAGCAACGCGCCGCCCAGCCAACTCAGCAGGCCCGGCAGTCGCAGCAGCGCGCCGCCCAGCCGGTTCAGCAGGCACGGCAACAGCAGCAACCGCAGCGCACCAGAGCGCAGGCGACTTCGTGGCAAGAGAAGCGCGGATGGGCCGGGAATGGCTCCTGGCAGGCGCATACCAGTTTCCAGCAGGGTCGCGATCATAACTGGGGCAGCGACCACCGCAACTGGTCGCAGCGTGGAGGCTATGGCGGCTACTACATTCCGCAGGCGACTTACAATCTCTCCTTCGGCAGCGACCACTACTTCCATATGGGTGGCCTCCCCTCGATGTACATGGGCTATCCGCGCTTCGCCTACGGCGGCTTTTCCTTCATGCTCTTGGATCCCTGGCCGGATTCCTGGGGCGAGAACTGGTACGACAGCGATGACCTTTACGTCGTCTACGACAACGGCTACTACCTTTACGACCGCCGCTATCCGGGCGTCGGACTGGCCATCAGCGTTGCGCTCTAGTTGAACAACAGCGGTCCCAGATCCTGGTTGAACTCCAGGTTTGGGACCGCTTCTTGTTTGGATAACCCTAATCCATTCCAATGTCATCCTCGACCGCCGCAGGCCGGGGATACTGGATTGCCAATTAGGGACCGAGCTAATTCGGAGCGTCGATTGGATGAAGATACAACTATGACCGCTGTAATAAGTCGTGAGATCCGGTTAGCATGCCGCCCTGACGGGCTTCCGACCGCCGCTAACTTTATTCTGGCCCAGACTGAATTGAAGCCATTGCAGGATCAGCAGGTACTGGTTCGTAACCTGTTCATGTCGGTGGACCCCTATATGCGCGGCCGCATGAATGAAGGGAAATCCTATGTTCCGCCGTTCGAAATAGGTAAGCCGCTCGACGGCGGCGCCGTCGGCGAGGTCGTCGAATCGCGCGCCGGCCAATTCAAGCCGGGTGACGCCGTCACTTCCAATTTCGGCTGGCGCGAGTACTTCGTAGCTTCGCCCAACCAGTTGCACCCTGTCAGCCGCGCGATTCAGCCGCTCTCGGTTTACCTAGGCGCCTTAGGTATGACGGGGATGACCGCCTGGGCGGGACTGAATCTAGTTGAGGTCAAATCCGGCGATGTGATCTATATCTCGGGAGCCGCCGGCGCCGTCGGCAATGTGGCCGGGCAACTGGCGAAATTGCGCGGCTGCCGCGTGCTCGGATCCGCCGGTTCCGCGGAAAAGGTCCAGTTTCTGACGACGGAATGCGGGTTCGATATCGCCTTCAATTACAAGACTGGGCCGGTGCTCCAGCAGTTGATTCTGCTTGCGCCCGACGGCATTGACGTCTATTTCGACAACGTGGGCGGCGAATCGCTCCAGGCGGCGCTCTCGGCTTTGCGCGTGCATGGCCGCATCATCGCATGCGGCGGCATCTCCGGTTACAACGAGAGCAAGCCGCGTCCCGGCCCCTCGAATCTGTTCAACATCATCACCAAGCGCCTCACCATGAAAGGCCTCATCGTTTCCGATTGGCTCGACCGTCAATCCGAATTTGAAAAGGAAGTCGGAGGCTATTTCAAAGCCGGCAAGTTGAAGCACAAGGAAACCGTCGTGCAAGGAATCGACAAGGCGGCGGAGGCCTTCATCGGCCTGTTCCACGGGCAAAACATCGGCAAGATGATCGTCGAATTGGCTTGAGCCAGAGCTTTCTCATGAGCGACATCGTGCTGGAGTTACAAGAACTGACTCGCCGCTTCGGCAAATTCACGGCGGTCGATTCTCTCACCCTTTCGGTCAACGCCGGCGAGGTCTTCGGGCTGCTCGGCTCCAACGGGGCTGGCAAGACCACCACCATCAAGATGCTCACCACGCTGCTGCCGCCCTCCTCGGGCGAGGCCCGTGTGGCCGGATTCTCCATCACCGACCAAGCCGTCGATGTGCGCCGCTCCATTGGTTATGTGCCGCAGGCGGTCTCCGTGGATGGTTCGCTCACGGGCTACGAGAACCTGCTCATCTTCGCCAAGTTATACGACCTGCCGCGTGGCGAGCAGCAGACGCGCATCAGCGAGGCGTTGGAGTTCATGGACCTGACCGCCGAGAGCGGACGCCTGGTGGGCCAATACTCGGGCGGCATGGTCCGGCGCCTGGAGATCGCCCAGTCCACGCTGCATCGCCCGCACGTGCTGTTCCTCGATGAGCCGACCGTCGGGTTGGACCCGATTGCGCGCGACGCGGTCTGGAAAAATCTGGTCGATCTGCGGGCTAACTACGGCACGACCCTATTCTTCACCACCCATTACCTGGAGGAGGCACAGGCCCATTGTGATCGCATCGCCATCATGCACCTGGGCCAACTGGATGCGCTTGGCACGACACAAGAACTCGAGGCTTCGCTAGGAGGCGGCACGCACACGCTAAGTGAAGTCTTCGTCCACTATGCCGGCACAGCACTGGAATCCGGCGGCTCTTTCCACGACGTTTCCGCCGAACGCGCCACCGCCCAGCGCCTGGGCTAGCGCCAAACCTATGGCCACTACTTTCATCCATCCTTTAACCGGCTTCGTCGAGAAGACCTTCGTCATCACTGAGTTTGAGTTCCGCAAACTGCGCCACGATTTCACGGAACTCGTCACCCGCGCGCTCCAGCCCGCGCTGTGGCTGCTCGTCTTCGGGCAAGTCTTCTCGCGCAGCGGGATGATGCACACGGGCAATGTGCCCTATCTGGATTTCATTGCGCCCGGCATCCTAGCGCAGAGCGTACTTTTCGTAGCTATCTTTTTCGGCATCAATGTCATTTGGGAGCGCGACCTCGGCATTGTGCAGAAATTCCTCGCCAGCCCCACACCGCGGGCCGCGCTCGTGCTCGGCAAGGGCTTCTCCGCCGGCATCCGCACGCTCTCGCAGGCGGCCGTCGTTTATGCTCTGTCGCTGCTGCTCGGCGTGAAGCTCGATTGGAGCCCGCTCGCGCTCCTCAACGTGTTCCTGATAGTCATCCTGGCAGCGACGCTGTTCTCTACTTTTTCGCTCATCATCGCCTGCATCGTGAAGACTCGCGAGCGTTTCATGGGTGTAGGCCAGGTGCTCACCATGCCGCTGTTTTTTGCCAGCAACGCGATTTACCCGACGACGATCATGCCCGGCTGGCTAAAGGTCATTTCACATCTGAACCCTCTGACCTATGTCGTCGACGCCCTGCGCACGTGCATGCTCTCCGGCAGTACCAGCAGCTTCGGCCTCGGTCTCGACTACGCTGTTGTCGTCGTGACTACGATCGTCCTGGTCCTCATCGGCGCCCGCCTGTATCCCAATCTGGCGACCTGAATGCGCCGCCATCCAGGACCAACCGCCGGCCCCTGACCGCGCGCCATCCTTCGCGCCGACCCAGCCGCAATCAGTTCCGTTTTCGCTCCCGGGAAACAGCGCCTCGGAGTTTGGCATTCAACATGCCGGTATTTATGCGATATGGCTACGACCGCCGCTGCTCATCCGGCCCTGGAAGAACTCGCGCGTTCGTTCGGTAAGCCATTGCAGGCAATGGTCGAATGGGTCGGCGACTTAGGCCTGTTTTGCTGGCGCGTGGCCCGGGCCGCCTGCTCTCGTCCCTTTGAAGGCGCGGAATTTCTGCGTCAGGTGGATGCGATTGGTGCAAAATCTCTGCCCCTGATCGCGCTAGCCGGCGGAGCCACGGGTGTCGTTTTGTCTCTGCAAACCCGCGATAGTCTGGTACGCTTTGGCGCCAAGTCTCTATTGCCGTCCGTGATCGTCTTCTCGATGATCAAGGAGACCGGCCCGGTCATTACCGGCTTAGTCGCCAGCGGCCGCGTGGGCGCCGGCATCGGAGCCGAACTGGGCTCCATGCGAGTCACTGAACAAATCGACGCCATGGAAGCCTCCGCCGTCGATCCGCATAAATATCTGGCGGTTACCCGGATATTGGCCTGTATAGTAGCGCTGCCTTTGCTCACGCTGGCGGCCGATTTCGCGGGCGTTCTGATGGGCTATGTCGCCACCACGCTCGCCGAGCCGACTTCCCTGAAGCTGTTTCTTTCCAACGGCCTCCACAGCGTCAATTTCAACGACGTTTTGCCGCCCATCCTGAAGACCACCGTTTTTGGCTTGATCATCGGCGTCGTCTCCTGCTTTCAAGGCATGCGCACCCGCGGAGGGACCGAGGGAGTTGGCCGTTCCGCCACCAGTTCTGTCGTCCTCTCGTCTTTGTTCATCATCGTGGCCGACGTGCTGCTGGTGCAGTTGATCATCGAGTTCTTCTAAATGGAACAACCACCCAAGCGCGAATCGCCAGTGGCCGTCGCCGGGCTGCACAAGTCGTTCGGCGAGCAGACCGTTCTGGCTGGCATCAACTTCGAGTTGGAGTCCGGCAAGGTAACCTGCGTCCTGGGGCGCAGCGGCACCGGCAAGAGCGTCTTGCTGAAGCTCCTGATCGGCCTCGAATCGCCCGACGCGGGCTCGGTTCGTCTGGTCGGCCAGGACCTCTCCAGCGCCTCGCCGGCACAGTTGAACGAAGCCCGAAAAAAGGTCGGCTTCCTGTTCCAACAGGCCGCGCTTTATGACTCCATGTCCATCGGAGAAAATGTCGCCTTCCCGCTGCGCCGGCACACCACGCTTTCAAGCGATGATCGTCTCGCACGGGTCCACCAGTTGCTGGCCAGTGTCGGAATGGATCGCGATCTCGACAAGATGCCCGCCGATCTTTCCGGCGGCATGCGCAAGCGTGTCGGCTTGGCGCGCGCCCTGGCATTGGACCCGGTCCTGGTCATGTTCGATGAGCCTACAGCCGGCCTCGATCCGATCACCGCGGCGGAGATCGCGGACCTGATTGTCGAATTGCGGGAGAAACACCATGTCACTTCGATCGTTGTCACCCACAACCTCCGTACAGCCAAGACCGTTTCCGACCGTCTGATCGTGCTTAATCGAGGCAAGATTCTGTTTGACGGCACATTCGATGGCTTCAATCGGAGCGACAACCCGTTTATCGCCGAATTCGTGACGGATGCAGCTTGAGGTTAGAGTTATGTCACAGAGCTTTCGATTAGGACTGTTCATGCTGGCCTCGCTGGCCATTCTTGCCATTTGTGTGTTTCTGGTCGGCAGCCAGCAGTCGAAGTTCGGGTCGCACTATCTGGTCCGCAGCGATTTCGATAATGTCTCGGGTCTGAGCGAGGGCGCCGATGTTCGTGTCGGCGGAATCCGCAAGGGGGTCGTCCGGTCCATTCAGCTACCCAAGCGGCCCGACGGCAAGGTTGTGGTCCTTATGCAACTCGACAAAGAGACGCAGTCCATCGTCAAGCAGGACTCCGTTGCCGCCATCCAATCGGAAGGTCTGCTGGGAGATAAGTACGTCGAAATCTCTTTCGGCTCGATGGACGCGGCCAGGCTCAAGGGCGGCGAGACGATTGAGAGCGCGCCGCCCTTCGATATCTCGGATTTGTTCAGCAAGGCCAATCAGATCCTGGACACCAGCCAGGGGGCTCTCGAGAGTATCGCCGGAGCGACCGACAACATCAACCTGATTACCGCCAAGATCAATACCGGACACGGAACCATAGGTAAGCTGATCAACGATACGTCACTCTATAATCAGGCCGCGGCCAGCGTAACTTCCATTCACGATGACGCCGACGCAATGAAGCATAACTTCCTGCTGCGCGGGTTCTTCAAGAATCGCGGCTTCGCCGATCCCGCGGAAGTGCAGGAGCACGCCGTAGCGCAGTTGCCCAAAGATCAGCCCCTCAAGAGCTTCCAGTTGGACCCGAAAGACTTGTTTGACAAAGCGGATTCCACCAAGCTGAAGAATCAGAAAAACCTCGATGCCGCGGGGCAATACCTGCAATCGCAGAAGTTCGGCTTTGCCGTCATCACGTCCAGCACCGGCTCAACGGGGGACACCGACAAGCAACTCGCGCTCAGTGACGCCCGCGCCTATCTCATCCGCAAGTACCTGGTGGAGAAATTCCCCATGGATGACACCCGCTTGAAGACTCTCGGTTTAGGCAAGAGTTCCACGGAGAGCCCGGACGGCAGCATCCAGATCCTGGTCTACGCCGCCGCGCCCGCCGCTGCCAAGGCGCCGGCTAAGAACTGATCAGGGTTTCCAGAACCGTCTTACCGAGCGGGACCATGGGGAGCGGTCTTTGCATTGCTACGAGCCACGACCGTCAGAGAGCAGCCTCCTCGAACCCTTGTTCAGCAGCCAGCTGCCAGCCATCGGTGAGAGTCTTCTGGAAGGCTATCCTGGTTCGAGCGTCAAGGAGGCCCCTCAATGCCTGTAAGTCAGATAGAACGGCACCGCACCGCCCGCGTTGGCTGGTTACGCGCGGCGGTCTTGGGCGCCAACGATGGCATCCTGTCCACGGCCAGTCTGGTGCTCGGCGTCGCCGCGGCGCACGGGACGCACAGCAGCGTATTGATCGCCGGTGTCGCCGGCCTGGTTGCCGGCGCGATGTCGATGGCCGCGGGTGAATACGTCTCCGTGCACTCCCAGGCCGATACCGAGAAGGCCGACCTCCAGCTGGAACGCGCGGAACTGAAGACCGACAGCGTGGGCGAACACAAGGAACTGGCGGCCATCTACGTCGCCCGCGGGCTCGCTCCCGCGCTCGCCAAGCAGGTGGCCCAGCAGTTGATGGCTCATGACGCCCTGGGCGCGCACGCCCGCGATGAACTCGGCATCTCCCCGTCCTTCAAGGCGAGACCGATTCAGGCTGCGCTGGCCTCGGCCGGCAGCTTCGCCATCGGAGCGCTCATGCCGCTCCTGGTCGCGGCCCTAACCCCGGCCGTGGCCCTGATCCCGCTGGTCGCTGGAACTTCCCTGCTGTTCCTGGCGCTGCTCGGCGCCCTGGCGGCCCACACCGGTGGCGCCGGCGTAATGGTGGGCGCAATTCGCGTCACGTTTTGGGGCGCTCTCGCCATGGCCATCACGGCCGGCGTCGGGGCACTGTTCGGTACCGCCACCGGCCTCTGAGGATTGCGCACACTGCCGCGCGTCAGAGCAACGCATGCCGCCGATAGAACCACGTCTTCACCGCTTGCACCAGCATCAGGTACGTCAGCGCCAGTAACGCGATCGCACCCAGCAACGCCATCGGAATCGGCGTGAATCCCATCAGTGGGCCCAGCCATGTGTACGGCAGCACCGCGCCGAATAGGGAGATGATAACAACTCCTGCCAGCAACGGCCTGCTCGGTCGGCTCTTGAACGGGTTGCCCGCCGTCCGGATCACGAAGACGACCAGCGTCTGCGTGGCCAGCGATTCCACGAACCATCCGGTCCGGAAAAGCGGCGCGTTCGCAGCGGCGTGGAACAACCACAGCAGCACCCCGAAGGTGAGGAAATCGTAGAGTGAGCTGATCGGTCCGATAATCAGCATGAACTGGCGAATGAAGGCAATCTGCCAGCGCTTCGGCTTGTGCAGCAGCGCCGGATCGACATTATCGCCAGGCACGGCCACCTGCGAAGTGTCATATAGAAAATTGTTCAGCAGGATTTGCGTCGGCAACATCGGCAGGAACGGCAGGAACAGCGATGCCGCAGCCATGCTGAACATATTGCCGAAGTTGGAACTGGTGCTCATGATGATGTACTTCATGATGTTGGCGTAGCACCTTCGCCCCTCGGTCACGCCATCGTTCAACACGCCCAAGTCCTTCTCCAGCAGGATGATTTTCGCGGCGTCTTTGGCCACATCCACGCCGTTCATGACCGAAATACCGACGTCGGCCGTATGGAGCGACGGAGCATCGTTGATCCCGTCGCCGATGTAGCCCACCACGTGCCCGCGCGTCTTCAGACCCAGAATCACCCGGTTCTTTTGTTCCGGAGAGATGCGCGCGAAAATCGCCCCGTGTTCGGCCTGGTAAGCCAGCGCCGCATCGTCCATCGCGTCCAATTGGTCGCCCGTCACAATCCGGTCGGTCGCCAGCCCCACATCGTGCGCTACCTTCTGGGTCACGTATTGGTTGTCGCCGGTCATGATGATCACGCCCACGCCGTTGTCCTTCAGCGCTTGGAGCACCGCGACAATCCCTTCCTTGGGCGGGTCGAGAAATGCCGCGAACCCCGCCAGCGTCATCTCCTTCTCCGACGCCACTGTGTAGGATCCCTGCTGCTCCACCTTCTTGACTGCCACGCCCAGCGTGCGGAATCCGTCGCCGCTCAGCTTCTTCAGTTGCTCAGCCGCCTGCGCTCGGCGGCCGTCGTCGAATGGCTGCGGAGTGCCATCGACCATCACTGTCTGGCAGATGTCGAACACGCCCTCCGCCTCGCCCTTGGTGATCAGTAGCCGCTCGCCGCCATGCCGCACCACCACCGAGAGACGCTTGCGGTTGAAGTCGAAAGGTATCTCGTCGGCCTTCGCATACTCCTCAATCGCCGGGTGCTCGTGCTTCAGGATCGCGTCGTCGAGCGGGCTCTTGATACCCGCTTCAAAGTGGCTGTTCAAATACACCAGCCGCAGGACCTCGTCGCTATCCTGCCCCGCCACGTCCACGTGCCGGTCCAGCACGATCTCGCCTTCCGTCAGCGTCCCCGTCTTGTCGCTGCACAAGATCTCCACGCTGCCGAAGTCCTCGATCGCCGTCAGCTGCTTGACCAGAACTTTCTTTTTCGCCATCCGCCGCGCACCCTGCGCCAGGGTGATCGTGATGATCATTGGCATCATCTCCGGCGTCATCCCTACCGCCAGCGCCACCGAAAACAGAAACGATTCCAGCATCGGGCGATGGAACGCGATGTTGACCAGCAGCACGAACAACACCAGCAGCATGATCACGCGCGTCAGCAGCAGCCCGAAGTGGCGGATCCCGCGGCCGAATTCCGTCTCCGGCGGCCGCGTCGCCAACCGCGCCGCAATCGCGCCGAAGGCCGTGTCCTTGCCCGTCCGGACAATCACCGCCGTGCCGATCCCGGTCTGCACCGCGGTCCCCAGGAACACGCTGTTGCTGGCGTCTGCCATGCTGTGTTGCCCGGCCGGCAAGTCCGCCGCCGCTTTGTCCACCGGCAACGACTCTCCCGTCAGCGCGGACTCGCGCACGTGCAGGTCCTTGGCTTCAAGTAGACGCGCATCGGCCGGCGTCAGGTCCCCGGCATTCAGGTGCACGATATCCCCGCGCACCAACTCCGCCACCGGCACTTCCACCTCGTGTCCATCCCGCAACACCGCCGCCGTGGTAGCCACCTGCTTGCGGATATCCTCCACCGCATGCCGCGCCTGAAACTCCACGTAGAAATTCACGACCACGCTAAGCAGAACAATGGTGATGATGATGGTGCCGCCGACGTGATCGCCCAGCACGATCGAAATCACGCTCGCCGCGAGCAGGATCAGCACCAGCGGATTGCCAAAAAAGCGCAGCAGACTCATCAACGCGGCAAAGCGCGACTCCCCCGCCAGGCTGTTCGGTCCGTACTCGCGCAGCCGCTGTTTCGCCTCCGCGGAACTCAGTCCCGCCGGCGTCGCTTTGAGCAGCTCCAGCAGCTCGTGCTGCGGCATATCCCAATAGGTGTCCAGCGTCTTGTCTGGTGTGTTCATGCCCAGCCCCTCTCGTCGATACCGCTTGTTACCTCGGCCTGACTCCCCCGCCCGCAGCGGTGTCTGGCAATCTCGGGCTTCATTGCACGGCTCCTGCCACCTGCCTCACAATCGGTTCCGGCATCTCCAAAAGCCCTCTCCGCCTCTTGCCCAACCGGCACAATTCGACGCGTCGATCTCGGACAGATAATTCGCTGCATTTATGAGTTTGACATGCAGCAACTGTCATTTTCTGTGCACATCCTGCACCCTGGCCCATCGGTACTCCCCGTTCCGGCACTGCACCGGTTGGCCCGGCTTCCAATTTAGCTCTCCTTGCCGCTTTGGCCCCGCGCTTGCACTCATACACCGGGAAGGAACCAAAACATGCTCTGGACACTCTTTGTAATTCTGATAGTTTTGTGGGCTCTCGGAATGCTCACCTCGTTCACCGCCGGCGGGCTGATTCACATCCTGTTGGTCGTGGCGTTGAACGTCCTGGTATTCAACCTGATTTCGGGACGCCGGGTCGCCGGTTAGCCAGTCCTGCGGACACCTCCCCCCGATCGGGCGCCAGGCTGGCGATTGGGCAGTGAATTGCCGCCTGGTGTTTCAGGAGCGTAAAGAAAATGCCGTTGATAAACATTGTTGTTGTGCTGGTCGTGGTCGGCTTCCTGTTGTGGCTGGTCAACCGGATCCCCATGCAATCCACCATCAGGTCCATCCTGAATGTCGTGGTTGTCATTGCGGTCGCCGTTTGGCTTCTGCAGGTGTTCGGGCTGTGGGGCTCGATAACCAGTTATAGATTCAAGAACTGACTCAGTGCGATATGCTAGTCACGCCTAGTGACATTACTTAGAGCAGTCTTGCTTTGTGCATTCCCGCTGGGAGTGATGGCCCAGTCCGTCGATTCGATGGATGTGTCGGAGAAACTGCTCTTTCACGCCCAGACCGTTTTCAGCCCTCAGGCGTTGGCCGGATCCGCTCTCTACGCCGGTTTCCTGCAGACCGATAACTCTCCGCGCGAGTGGGGCCAGGGCGCCGGCGCCTACGGCAAGCGTTTCGCCTCGACAGTCGCCACCACCGCGATCCATGGCGCTCTGGCCTTCGGTCTGGATTCGACGCTGCACCAGGACCCGCGCTATTATCGATCCGCTGACACGGGATTCTGGCGCAGAACCGGCCATGCATTCCGTGGAACCATCCTGACCCGCACCGACCGCGGCGGCGAAACCCTCTCCACTTGGCGTATCGGTAGTGCCTACGGATCCGAGTTTCTTTCCAACCAATGGTATCCCGGCCGGCTCAATACAGTGCGCCTGAGTCTGCTCGAAGGCACTATCCGGCTGGGCTTCGATTTCGCCAGCAATCTCGGTTTGGAGTTCTGGCCGGACGTCAAACGCAAACTGCGGCATCATATACCCTGATTCGCCCTTGCTCCGCCTCCGTGGCGTTGTGGCGAGCCGCGGCCGCAGGGAGCGATTCTTCGCGTTGTCGCGGCTCGGAAAGACGCCTTGAAAAGGTCGCGGATTGGCGGTTAGATCCAGACCTTTTCAGCTTTGCCGTTGATGTGGGTTGACGACTGCAGATTGGCCGCGTCGA
>Ga0187851_10001294_pt1 | contig 24142 bp, 27 predicted proteins | sample June2016WEW_6_10_FD_132997 | JGI IMG/M metagenome (GOLD analysis project Ga0187851, IMG submission 132997) | Peatland microbial communities from SPRUCE experiment site at the Marcell Experimental Forest, Minnesota, USA - June2016WEW_6_10 | ecosystem: Environmental > Terrestrial > Soil >...
CAGATTCATCTTCCACTTCTTCAGACTCATCCTCAGATTCCACAGATTCATCCTTCACTTCTTCAGACTCATCCTCAGATTCTTCAGTGATTTCATCCAGTATTTCTGTAGGTTTAGAAGACTCTTCTACTTCGACTTCCACAACAGTAGAGTTAGTAGATTCTTCCTCAATGTTTTCTACCAGAGTATCAACAGATGATTCTTCAATTTCAACTTTTAAAATATCTACTTTGTCAGGTAAAACAATATCTGGTGGCATAATTCTAACATAAATTCCTAGAACACCGGGTTTAAGTTGAACTGTGGCAAATCCTACCCTCACAAATCTGGTGGCCGGTTCTCCACATTTTTTGATATATCCATCAGAAAACTTGGCAACTGCTGATCTGGAACCTCTAATTTTACCAGAGATGGTAACTTCCACACCCTGTGCTCCAGCACCCATTATTCTCCTAAGTGCAGTGTAAGCTACTCGTCTGAAGTGCATACCTCTTTGTAGCATGGCTGCAATTTTATGAGCCATTATTTTAGGATTCAATTCAGGTACTTCAACTTCTTTAACCTCAACTTGGGGGTTTTCTAATTCATAGTTTAATTTAAGATTCTGGGTTATGTTACGGACGGTTTTTCCTCCTCTTCCAATAACCATACCTGGACGTTCTGCATAAACTACAACCATAGTTCCCAGTGGGGTGACTTGAATCTCCATTCCACCATACCCTGCTCTTTCGAGTTCTTTCTGCAGAAATTCGTCGATTCTCGTTCTTTTAAGTCCTTCTGTTACAAAATCCTTTTCAATCATTGAATCTCCTCTAGTACTACTTGTATATGTGTGGTTGGTGTGTTGAATGGACTTGCTCTTCCAAAAGCACGAGGAGTCCATCCTCGTATTATAATTCCCCTATGGCTGGATATGTGTTGAATTTTCAAGTTTTCAGTGTCCAATCCTTGGTATTCAGCATTGGCTTGAGCATTTATTAATACATCTAATATATGCGCAGCTGCTTTAACTGGATATCTACCAGTAGGCCATCCTTCGAGACCTCTCCGGTGCCCTACTTTTTTATTATGTCTTTTAAACGGTACTGGTGTTCTCATCTCAATTACATCGTCCAGATAATCTTTAGCCTCAGCAAGTTCCATTCCCCTAATAGCATTACATATTTCGATAGCGTGTTTGGGAGATATTTTAAGGGATCTTCCAATTGACTTTGCTGTTTTTTCTTCTTCCTCTTCATTGTAAGCATATTTGATTTTAGCCATGTTAAATTTCTCCTTATTTTAGAGGCACGAACATGGACGACCTAGTTGCACCCATACCTGGATCTCCGTGCTGAACTCTTTGTCTGGTTACTGAAAATTCACCGAAGTAACTACCAATCATCTCAGGTTGGATGTTGACTTCAATAAATTCTTTGCCGTTGTAGATTCCAAAAGTCATTCCCACCATTTCTGGGAGTACTATCATATCCCGACAATGAGTCTTGATTATTTGAGGTTTTCCACCTTGATTTCCCATTTTTTTGAGCTTTCTTATTTTTTCTAAAACGTTCTTCTGCCTGGGAAGAAACCCTCTTTTTAGGGATCTTTTCTGTCTGGATGGGAATAGCTGGATTACATTATCCAGAGGCATTTGTTGTAATTCTTTTAGCGTATAACCGCGATAATTAAATTCTTTTCTAGCCAATTAGTCTCCTCCTTGTTACAATCTTTTTTTTTAATATTAATTTCTATTCTAATTCTATTTTAAACTCTTTATTCTCTTTTTATTAGATTTTAAGATTTATTTTAAAGAGTTTTAGGAAATTTATCTGTATTTTTGATTTATCTCCTTCTACCTGTCCTTTTAGCTGCAATAGAACCTACTTTTCGACCTGGTGGTGCATGTCTGGATACTGTGGTTGGTTTTCCAGGATGCTGCCTGTTTCCACCACCGTGCGGGTGATCCACTGCATTCATAGCCACTCCTCTCACACCAACGCTTTTTATACCTTTAGCTTTCGTGGCGTAGTGTCTGTTCCCTGCTTTAAGGAATGGTTTTTCTTTTCTTCCTCCACCTGCTACTACACCTACAGTAGCTCTGCAGCGGGGGTTGAATGCCTTTAATTCACCTGATGGTAATTCTACAATAGCTTTACCTACATCATGTGTGATTAAAGAAGCGTAAGTTCCAGAAGCTCGGACGAATTTACCACCGTCTCCTGGAAATTTCTCTAAGTTATAAAGAGGAGTTCCTTCAGGAATTTCAGCCAATGGTAATGAATTTCCAGGACTTATGGGTGCTGAAATTCCGCAAGCAATATCATCATTAATTTTTATACTTTCAGGTGCTAAAATAAGTCTTTTTTCATTATTTTCAAACTTTACCATAGCTAATGGGGCGCTTCTTCCGGGATCATGTAGTATATCAATGACTTTTCCCTTGATACTGCCCTCTTTTTCTATATCATCATAGGATCTATAGGCAATTTTACCTTTAAATCTGTGTGATGCACTCCTATAAGTCGGAGTTCCTCTTCCTCTCCTTTGAATTATTAACCGTTTTCCCATTTCAATATTCCTCCTATGGGCAAATTTTATGATTGGATTATCATAACTGTTTATCCCTATGAAAACTTGACTAAAACTTTACCAATTTTTTGACCTTAAATTTATTTTTAATAATTTGTTATATATTATTAATATAAATCCTGATTGAAATTTTTAATCAACTTAATCAATTAAATTAAGTTTTATAATAACCCATTTAGAATATACCCATCTTTACAGCTATATCTTCTGCACTATGCTCTGCTTCAAGTTTAATATAAGCCAATTTTTCTCCGCGTGTATTAATCTGAGTATTAACACTTTCCACCTTAACCGCGTAAAGATCCTCAAATGCACTTTTTATTTGGGGTTTACGGGAATTTCTTCTAACCACAAAGGTTAGTTCATTATTTTTGTCAATAGCATTCATACTTTTTTCTGTTAAATGAGGTTTCATAATTATTGAGTACGGATCCATCTTCATACACCCACTTCACTTTTAAATAGCTCTCCTAATTTCTCTATGGCTGATTTAGTATAAATGGTGAGTCTACCAGGATGAGTACCTGGAGCAAGTAGTTCAGCATTTAAATTATTGACTACTACAATATCCACACCGGGATGGTTCCTAGCACCTTTACTAATCCCTTTATCTTCTCCAACTACTAATAATGGACCTTTAGGTGATTTATATTTCCGTCCCCTAGTTTTACCTCTTCCAGCCCTTATAGTACGGCCAGATTTAGCTCGAACTACATCATCCATTATTCCAAGTTTTTTGAAAATTTCCCTAGTTTCACTAGTTTTTTTGACTTTAGAAAGTTCATCATCGACTATAAAAGGTATTTGAGGTAAATTTTCTATGCAATGGCCTCTTTGTTCAACTATTTCAGGTTTAGCTGTGGCGGCTACTGCTGATCTTATGGCTAATCTCCTTTCCTTTTTATTAATCTTTTCATGAATAATCCTATCTACCCTTGGTGGGTGGGCTCTTCTACCTCCAGCTGCCTGAGGTACAAAAGCTCCCTTAGATCCTGCTGGATGTCTTGATCCTTTAACTCTGGGAACCATAGCTGCCCCTCGGCCTGCACCGAATGATTCTGCAGTTGTACGTTTTCCTGCCATTGGATCTGATCCCCATGGCTGAATTTTAGCTGTTTGTGAAGATATAACTGCCCTTTTTATTAAGTCAGGTCTGAATTCTTCCATGAATATTTCAGGAAGTTCAATTTCACCTATTACTTCACCTTCTAATGAATAAATCTTGATTTTCTCCATTTTAAATCACTCTAAATAGTCCATTATAATTATTGTTACAATTTTTGAAATTAGAATAAGAATTATACAAGTTTTTAGACTCCCTGTTTAGAAGCTATGCTTATATGAGATATTTGAACAGGATCATTATGTTTACCCTGTTGTCTAACTGCTTTTCTTAGAATCACTAAACGTTTAGAAGGTCCAGGAATAGAGCCTTTCACCATCACATAGTTATTCTTGACTAAACCATATTTTACAAAACCACCAGCAGGATTTATATCCTCTGTTTCAGATTCGTTGCCTATTTTAAGTATTTTCTTGTTATATTCTGTTCTTTTATGATAACCCATTTGACCTGCCATTGCAACAGTCCACATGGTTCTTGATGGTGTCCATGGACCTATAGAACCAACTACTCTTTCTTTACTACTTCTTGCAGACTTTCCATATTGTATTCTGACTCCGAATCTTTTAACTGGGCCTTGAAATCCTTTACCCTTAGTGATGGCTATAGCATCAACATGTTCTCCGTCAGCGAATGTATCATTATTATTTATTTCTTTTCCCAGTACACTTATAGCGTAATCTAGTTTTTCTTCTAAGTTAACTCCACCGATTCCACATTCCACGATGTCTGGTTTCTTTTTAGGAATACTGACGAGTCGAGGTTTAGTATGAACTATAACCCTTATATCTTCTATTTCATCTATTTTTTCTTTTAGTTCATTTAATTTAGTTTCAACATCATTTTCTTTAGGAAAAGTTATGTTTCTTTTTAGGTCTTCATCCAAGTCTCCAGCTAGAATGTCGCTCATGGTTTTAAGTCCACGAGTGTCTTTCCTGTAAGCTCTGATTCCCATTGCCACTACGGGTGGTGTTTCAAGTATGGTTACCGGTGACGAAATCTCCATCCCCTCAGTAGGTGAGTTTTTCGTCGAATCAATCATGGTGACGTGGGTCATTCCCACTTTGTAACCAGGAAATCCCAGAAGTCCGGTTTGATCTGTTTCTGGCCAAGATCTTATTCTGGGTGATTCCTTGGCTGCTCTTTTCCTAGGACTAAATGCTATTGATCCTTTTCTGGGTTGGTGATGTCTACTCATTTAAAATTTACCTCCTTAATTCACAAGTTTACAAATTATATACGAGTTATTCTGTTTAAATATTCGATTTTATTCTGTATTTAAGAATAAGTTAAACACAGATAATGTTGCTATAATTGCTTCTTCAGTCCTTACAGTCTTAGTCCCTTGAGTAGGAATGATATTTAATTCAAAATCCAATTCCTTTTGATCAATAAGATCGTGTAAGCTTGAATATGGACCGCCAAACAAAATAGCTATCCGTTTGGAGCCTTTTAAACTATATTTTACTTCATCTAAAATAGATGTGATGGATGGAGCATATTTACTTGTTCCAATAACCAGATCTGGTTTTGGTTTAAGCATTTCTATACTTTCATGTAGATCCTTATAAGTAGATAAAGTCTTATAACCCCAATAAACCTTAGGTTTATCAGGTTCAATTACTATTTCTTTACCAAGTTTCAATACCCGGAAACTTAGCACTTTTTTAACGCTGAGTTTTTCCTTGCACAGTGCTAGACGATCAGCACCAATATCAACTATTGTGCCTTTTTTTGTCCGTTTAATAGTTAAACCCTGTCTATAATCACCTTGACTGACTTCTTCAGTGGGGTGATGTGGAGTGCGTAGCGGAGGTAGAATTCCTGCATATTGCAACTCCTTAGTTATAGGAAATACCTTTTTTCTAAGGTACTGAGGTGTATTCATATAAGTGAGAACATCACTAATAAACTTTACCTCTTTATTCTCTGAATTATCACTGTATATTACGATTCTTTCAACCCGAAACAGGGCAGCCGATCTTCCAATCAAACCTATTTTATAGGTTCTTAACTTCAAGTCTTTTGTTTCGGCCAATATTGAAGCGGGTATGAAGATGGATAAATGTTTTGATTCCATCTTTAATAGTCTATTATACTATACATTTATATGTATATTAATTATGTATATTTATTCTGAATACTATTTTTACAAAAAATAAGAATTTGTAAATTTTCCATTCAATATGAATAGTTTTCATTCAAAAATAGTATATAAGTTTAAAAAAGCTAATTAATTCATTCTAACTTTTCAATTCTTAAAACTACTACATCAACACTAACTTCCTCTTTTTGATGAAAATTATAGATATGTGGAATGGGAAAACTGTAATAAAATTTATGAGTAATTAAACCACCCAAAGATTGGAAAAATCGTTTGACAAAATCCTCAGTCTGGAACATATGAAATGAATATACAACTGGAGCAATTTCGAGCGATTTACTCATGAATAACCGGTCAGCTTCTTTATGATGGGCTCTCTGAACCCCAAATGGAGGATTCTGTATCACAGTATCTGCTTTTTCATCAAAACTTTTAACATTAACTGAAATAAATCTGGTTAAATCTTCTAATCCCCTTTTAGACGCCTCTACACGGGCAATTTTCACCGCCTGAGGATCAAAATCTATACCCACCACTCCTAATGCACCCAAAAGAGCAGCGCCAATGGCAAATATACCTGTGCCAGTTCCTAAATCAACCACTTTTAATCCTTCAATATCACCCAATGTAAACGCATTCCATAGTACATCAGCAGCGATTTTTGCTGGTGTATTGTATTGTTCTAAATCTACTTTAGGAGTGGGATGTGGTGGAATGGATTCTATAGCCATCTCCAACTGTATTTTTTTAGTGATCATTATATTAAAATCTTTTTTTATCAATTTATTTATCCTTATTTATGAATGAGTAAATTCTTAAATAGTTATAAATTCAACCAATCAACAGTTAAAGATTACTTTAATATTAATATTTAATGAAGAAAAGATATATAAAATTATTAAATAAAAATTTATAATTATAAGATAAATTTAAAGTTAAATCAATTTTTGAATTTAAATATAACTTAAAAATTAAATTAAAGATGAGATACAAATGTTCAAAAAGATATTAATTGCTAATCGAGGCGAAATTGCCATCAGAATAATGAGGGCTTGCAAAGAATTAGAAGTTAGAACTGTAGCCATTTACTCTGATGCAGATAAAAATTCACTTTTTGCTAAATATGCCGATGAAGCACACAATATTGGAGAATCAGCTCCAGCTAAAAGCTATTTGAACATTGATAAGATTATTAATGCAGCAAAAAAGTACGATGCTGAAGCCATTCACCCGGGTTATGGATTTTTAGCGGAAAATCCTAATCTTGGAAAAGAATGCGAAAAACATGGCATTAAACTTATAGGACCTAAATCATCAGTTATAAGTGCTATGGGTAGTAAAATAGCTGCTAGAAAGTTGATGAAAAATGCAGGTGTTCCCATAGTGCCAGGAACAGAAAAAGGAATAAAAAATTCTTCAGAAGCAATTAAAATGGCTGAATCCATAGGTTATCCCATCATGTTAAAACCATCTGCAGGTGGTGGTGGTATCGGTATGCGGATCATATGGGAAGAAGATGAACTTTTAAGAGCCATAGAATCCACTGAATCACTGGCAAAATCAGCATTCGGTGATGCAACAGTATATTTAGAAAAATACATCCAGGAACCTAGACATATTGAATTCCAAATACTTGCAGACGAACATGATAATATCATACATGCAGCTGAAAGGGAATGCTCCATCCAAAGAAGAAATCAGAAACTTATTGAAGAAGCACCTTCACCGATCATGACCAAAAAACTCAGGGAAAAGATGGGTTCTGTAGCAGTACATGCTGCCTCTTCTATAGGTTATACTAATGCTGGTACAGTTGAGTTCCTCTATTCTAATGGAAATTTCTATTTTCTAGAGATGAACACTCGTGTACAAGTGGAACATCCCATAACTGAAGCAATAACAGGTATTGATATTGTGAAGCAACAAATAAAAATTGCTTGTGGAGAAGAATTATGCTGTCCTCAAGATAAAGTAAGAGTATATGGGCATGCCATTGAATGTAGAATTAATGCAGAAGATCCTCTTAATAATTTCACTCCTAATCCCGGTAAAATAACAGGATATCGTTCTCCAGGCGGTTTAGGTGTAAGAGTGGATAGTGGAGTTTATAATAACTATACAATACCTTCCTATTATGATTCTATGATATCCAAGCTAATTGTTTGGGGAAGGGACCGTGAAGAAGCCATAAGTCGTATGAGAAGGGCTCTTTCCGAGTATATAATATTAGGAGTGAAAACAACCATACCTTTCGATAAAGCTATGATGGCTAGTCCCCATTTCCAGGAGGGTAAACTTCACACTCATTTTGTAGATCAGTATAAAAATGAGATCATGGATAACATGTTGAAGGTTATAGAAGAAGATAAAGAAATGGAAACACGCCTTAAATCTACATTTTTACCCTCTAAAAAAGTAGCTGCAGTATCAGCAGCGGTATCAATTTACATGAATCAATCCATTAAAAAAAATGAGGGAAAGTAAGATGACTCAAATGAGTAAAGACCAAATATTAAATGTTCTTTTTAAAAGAAAAGGAGATTATATTTCTCTTGATGATATTGAAATTGAAATTGATATTTCAAAAACAGAAATTTCAGATGAAATTCAATCATTAATAGAAGAAGGATATCCTATTGATACTCTAAAATCAGGTTATCGTTTAACTGAAACCAAAATTGTATTTCCGTATGAAATTAGAAGTAATCTCCAAACCAGTTATATGGGAAAAAAAATCTATTTCTATAAAGAAGTAGATTCAACTAACTTAGTAGCCAGAAAGCTTGCTGATGAAGGTGCATTAGAGGGTACAATTGTTTTAGCTGAAAGACAACGTAGTGGTAAGGCTAGTGGGGGGAAAAAATGGATATCACCATCAGGTGGAGTATGGATGACCATAATTCTCAGGCCAGATGTGGAACCTAACAAAGCACCTCAATTAACACTTGTAACTGGAGTTGCAGTTGCAGAAACATTAATTCAAGAATGTAATTTAGATGTGGAAATAAAATGGCCTAATGACATATTGATAGGCAACAAAAAAGTTAGTGGAATATTAACAGAAGTAAAAACAAAAATTATCGGTGTAGAATATGTTCTAGTTGGCATTGGAATTGATCTTAATATAAATATTCCTCCAGAACTAAGTGACACTGCAACTTCGCTCCAAGCAGAATTGGAACAAGAAATAAGAGGAGCTGAACTGATACAAAAATTCCTAAAAAACTTTGAAGATAATTACAATGAATTTAAAACAGGTAACTTCCCATTCATACTTAATAAATGGCGCAATTTATCAGGAACAGTTGGTAAATATGTTGAGTTACATAGAAAAGGCGGCGTTGTAAGAGGAGAAGCTGTTGGTATAAGTAAGAATGGTAGACTTGTTCTGGAAATGGATAATGGTAATCTTAAGAAAGTTATATCTGGAGAGTGTATTCACATCAATCGAAAAGAAAAGAAATAAATATTTATTAAAAAATTATTTTTTTTTAATTAAATTAATATTGATTCAACTAAATTTGTGAAATAAAAATTTAATCTAAATTTCAAAATCACTAATTAATTTATATATCTCAATCTCGAATCTAATCAACTCGTATGATAGCTTTATTCTCTAATTTTCCCTCTACTTTAAATTCTTTTTTAATGAACGCCTCAGTAACATATATATTGGTTAGGGTATGTTGAGTAAGTTCTGCAGTTTTTATCTGGGAATAACCGGCTAAAGCCATATATGGGATGATCTGATCACCCATATATTTATCAAGTGCTGCTTTTCTTGATATATGATAAAGAAGTTCTTTAGCTGCTTCTTGTCCCACTAATTCTGCCTTTTTACCCGGTTGCCCGATGGAACTCCCGCCAACTCTGCTTTTTCCTTCTGTCCATAAAACGATACCTGATCCTGGACCTAACTCATGATTTGAATGTTGAATTTTAATATCTGATTCATACCCTTCTTTTAAAAGAAATTTCTCTGCACTTTTAGCTTGCCTTATGGCAATATTTTCAGGCAATTTAACTGCATGGGATATACCTTTTATATAATCTAGTTGTAGTTTCTGAAGATTAAATGGTTTTAATTTCTTAATTGGAGTTATTTTTGCCGTTAGTAATCCACCCCCCATTGGATAATGTCCTCTTTGAATTAGATTTATTTTTGAATGATAACCAATAGATTCCAATAAAGGGCAAGTCACGTTAATGAAGTAATCCACTGGAGGAGACCATCTCACATCAGTACCGCCCCTGAGTGTGATTTTTACAGGAGAATCAGCAAAAGCCGCAGGAATCATGAATGATTGCAGAAGCAGTGTTATGCTACCAGCTGTACCTATATCAAGATGATATTCACCACCTTGAAGATTACTTGGATAAAATAAAATTTCATTAGATCCTATTTTGAGTCCTTCATGAAAAGCATGGGTAAGCTGTGCCATCGCTTTTAAAGCCGTAAAATGTTGAGGCATAAGGCCTTTTTTAGGTCTATTTGCTCGAATATTAGTTAAGTGAACATATTTACCTGTCAAAGCTGAAAGAGCTGTTGATATACGTAAAAGAGCTCCTCCCCCTTCACCATAGGATCCATCAATTTCAATCATAAAAAAAAAATTCTCCTATAAAAAAATTTGGAAAATAGTAACCAAAAAAAGAATATAATTTTAATGATTGTTAGTCATACAATACTTTTCTGCAAATTTTTTTATCATCAATTATTTCTTTAAGTCTTAAAAGACTTTCCTTAAATGCATCAATAATATAATTTTGATTTAAACATTCTGCATCCTTTGATGCTAGATCAATTCTAATAGTTGGTGAAGCACCGGGCATACCTACTGCAGGAATAGTTATTATGTTATATTCCCTTAAAAGAATCATAGCTAAAATATTTGCAGCTTCTTTCGGACTTAAAGAGTGTGTAACATTCAAATATTTCAATTCTTTCATCAAGCCTTCAGCAGATAGCATGAAACCTGTAGGAGTTAGATTAATTTCTTTCAAATCATTTATTAAATTTTTATATATTCCTTTCCTTTCGTCTTGAGCTTTAAGAATTCGTTCTGGATTGAAATCTTCTAAAGCCCTTGCCATACCTGCAATTAAAGGTGTTTGAGCTTCTAAACCAAATTGATGTGCCTTCGATTTTATTAAATCAATTAAATCCGCATCTCCAGACATTAAACCGCCTCTAGGACCATCCATAAGTTTATCAGTACTGGTGATAACCAAATTTGCACCCATGTCCATTGCACGAGGTTGATGGTAAATTACAGTCCGTAATCTCGCTCCGGATGCATCATCAACCAAAACTGGCACATTTTTTGACTTGGAAATTTCAATTATCCTTAAAAATTCTTCCTCACTCAAAACTTCATGATCCATAGTTGAACCGGTTATTATAACAAGAGATGTATTATTTCCTATTTCAAATTCATTTAAATTATTAAATTCACGATAATTTGCTCTTATTAGTTTTGTACTCCGTGGAATAGATGGATGAGAAGGTAATTGGGTTAGATAATGTACCACTTCTTCATCTGGTTTTACTAATGCAATTATGGATGCTAAAATTCCTGAGCTAGTTCTATTTAGGGCTAGAATTTTGTTTCCGCCAAGATGTTTTCTTCCCTGAATTTGTATTTCTTCTTCAAAAATTGCTGATCCGGCATATGTTTCTAGAAGATCAATATCTTCTTTTTTTATGGGGAATCCCCCAGAAAGACCAGTGAGATCATATAGGTGTGATCTATTCCTTGCTTTGATCTTGGAATTAATTATGTTTAATGCAGCCTCTCTTCTTTTTAATTCATCAAGGCTAGATTTTAATAGCATTATTTTATGAGTCCTTATAATAAATTTTAAATTAAAGTTTATAAAAAATTATTATTCTTTTTGTTTTTAATCATGTTTTTTGGATTCTTTATTATTTTCAGCCTTTAATATGATTGCATTATCTGCTGAATTTTGTAATGCAGCGCTGAATCCTGGTTCTGCACCTATAACTAAGGTTTCTTTACCATTTTCTTTTGCTTTATTAATTATTGGTAAAAAATCAGCGTCACGAGTCATAAGGGCGATAATATCAATATTAGGATTATATATTAATTCCATTGCTTCAACTGCCATATAAACGTCTGTGTCACCAGCTACCACAATAGGAGTGAATCCTTGATTAACTATTGCCTCTATCAGTTTATCTGAAGCATATTGGTTTAAAAGAACTTTTCCAACTCTCATGTTGCCATATTCTGATACTATTTTCCTTACTAAATCAAGATTAAGGCTGAATTCTTTTCTTAACATGTTGGGTCCATCAACTAAAAGTCCAATATTTTTTCCTCCAGATTCTCCTCTTTTAAGTGGTATATAATCCTTCAGAGAACTTAATCTTTCAAAACTACGCATTTTTTAATCTCCATTTGATCGTTGCAATTGTTGTAAATTATGATGAAATATAGGCCCTTAAAATTGTTATAAAGAAATATTAACTTGTAATTGGAATGTCAACCCTAAGTTACTGTATGATATCTTATAAATAATTTCTAAAAATTTTATTTATAGTATTCTTGAAGTTGTTTAAGTTTCTAAATCGGGGTTGTTTAAGAAGGGAATTAATGAGGCCTAATTTTTCTACATTATTTAATATTAATTGTATTTTATGTGTATCATGACCTATATAACTGTTGACAAACACGTAGCGAGATTAATCTTATTTAGGATTTTTATTAGTGTTTTTTTTTACGAAAATATTTTACGCAGTTAAATCTATTTTTCTGATTATAATAGGCTACTTATTGAATTTTATACGTTATCTATAAATTAAATTCTATTAATTTTATAGAATTAATGAATAATATTTAATTTAAAAAAAAAATATTGAATTTAAAAGAAATTATATGTTTTATTCTATTTCTAATGAGAAGGAATCTTTAAAAAGTTCTTTAACAACTTTGAAATCATCAGCTTCCAAGCCAACTATAGTAATATCATCTGAATCTCTTATATAATATTCAGCATCCACTATATCACCAGAATCATTCATATAAAGAAAAATACCGTCTGAAAATTTTTCAGGACTTTTTGATGGAAGAAATATTTCAAATCTGATGAGCACTTCTGAACCTAATATATTATTTTCTAATTCTATTCTTTTTTCCTGATCTATTGTCGCCTCTTTGAATTGTTCCATTCTTGAAAGGAGTTCTTCATTAATTGTAGATTTCTTATCGTTTTTCATAATATTTTTCACCGTTTTATCTCATATCTATAGTATAATTACTATCTAATTTTTTATAAGATTTATTTCATCTATTTATAAGTTATGAATTTTAAGAATAAAATATACTGAGAAAGCTTTACTCTTATAATAGAAATTAAAATTTTATTATATTTTTTAAGATTTATCTCATAAATAAATCGTTCTTATTCAAAAAATAATTTGAATGGATTAATTTTACACATTATAATTATATCATCTATTGAAATTTCTAAATCCATCATTTTATTTACAAACATTTTCATCCCCACCACAGGATAGGGATTATTTGATTGCCCGAAATCAGTGGCCATTATGCATTTATCTGATCCTATATCTTTTATTCCCTGTGAAATCAGCTCAGGATCTATCTTATCATGATTATCCATGCAAGCTACATAACAATGCTCCAAATAAGCGTATCGAGCCATTTCTTTCTGTTCATCAATATTAGCCCCCACTACCCGAGTAAAGGGATGATTAACGAGTATTCTCCAGATTCCCATACTATGAGCCATATCTAACAATTCAAAAATCTCTGCAGGATTTAAATGACCAGTGGCTAAAACCAGATCATTTTGGACAATTAAGTGAAGTATATCCTCAATCAGCTCTAAATCCAAATTCAACACACTATGAGAAGTAGTGGGAAACCAAACGATTTTGCCACCCATCAAAGCTGAAGCTTCAACCGCAGCAGGATTCAATCCCCCAACACTACTATTCAATGTTAAGCCGCCAATGACCTTTATTCCAGTTACCATCTCAGTCAATCTAGCTCTACCGGCTGTAGATTCTACATGAGATTTTAAAATAATGCCACCCATCTTCTCCTTTGAGGCCATAAAAGCCGCTTGGACATCATTCAAGATGCGAGGTTTCACATCTGGACTAGTATGTAGATGAGTATCAATGAATCCCTCTAGAGGATACTTTTCTTTCATCTGTTCATAGTAATTTCCCTTTAACATTTATGCACCACCTCGAAAAAGATGTTTTTTGAGTTTAAAATCTATTGAAAATAATTCCTTTTTAAGTTATGACTATAAAACTTATAAAGCTTTAAAAACTATAGCTACATTAGAATAATTTTGATTACTCTATAATATGATATATATTAAAAAAATAGTTTAGATTTTTATTTGTTAATAATATAAATGTTCTATATTTATTGTAATGATATTAAAATTTATAAATAAATTATTTAACTTTAAATTTGAGGAATAAAATCATGTCCACATCAGAAAATCTTACTGATCTCACTAAATACCTGGTAACTTTACCTGAAACACATATTTCTGTTTTTATTATAGTATTTTTAAGTTTTATCATCGGTCTTACTGCATTTTTGATTGAACCCCAAACAGGTTCTAATATTCTATCAAGTATAGTCTATGGTGGATCTGCGGGTTTCCTAATATTCGGTTTGATGTCAATAATGGCTGGCGCTATAACCCCCACATTTGTTAAAGTGTTAGATGGTCGGCACATGAAAATGAAGCAATCTATGTTTTTAGCCTTAATATCAATGATAATGGTGGCTATAACCTACGTTGTAGGGAGTTTAGTATCACATTTCTCAATCTACAACTATACAATAGACGCTATTATTTATGGCTGCGCTATAGTATTCGCCTTCAGAACAATAGTAATTTTTGGCACTTCTAATATTCGTCTCTTATCATCAGTTGTTGTAGCCGCTACACAACCAGCTTTAATATTGAGCATGGTTATGGTAATTGTTTTTCTAACAAGTATAACTACTAATTTAGGGGAATTCAGTATAATTGCTGTACTCTTTAAAATCATCATAGCTTCATTAATACTGGTTTTAGCAATATTCTCTTTTGTAGTTGTTATAGAATCACCTATGAGAAAAAATCTCGGAGTGGGTGCATTAGAACTTTTAAGTTTATTCCTATCCCATATGAGTGAAGGTTCACAAGCCATGGAATCCATCTTTGAGGATATGGGAGAATCCATAAAAACAATAGTAGGCATCCTTAGTTTCAAAGGAGAAAATGATTTAAAAGCCATATTTTTATCTCCCTGTGTTCATCCAGGCCCTGTAGGAGATATTGGAGGTGGTAACATGCCCACCATATTGGCAAATAGATTTAACACTTTCACTATGGTATCACACGGCCCATCTACACATGATTTTAATCCAGTGGCCTCCAGAGAGATAAGTAAAATCGAAAAAGTGATAAAAGATTCCCTTAAAGATATGGATTACTCTGAATATGCCAGTGCATTCCAGAGAGTGAAGCATCAAGGAGCAAAAATTGGTGCCCAGTATTTCGGTAATAATTTAGTGTTGCTGGCAACTTTTTCACCTAAAGGTTTTGATGACATCGATTTCGGTGTAGGATTAGCCGTTATGAACGCTGCAAAAGGATCTACCTGTACGGACAATGTAGTGATGGTTGATTGCCATAATAGTTTTAAAGGAGATGGTGGTAGAATACTTCCCGGTAATAAGGAGGTTTTCGAGCTACTTGATGCAGTGCAAAAATTGGGTAAAAATGAAGACAAACAGGTTATTAGGGTAGGATGCTGCAACGACTCAATGGAGGATATGTCTAAAGAGCAAGGTATAGGTCAAAGTGGAGTAAAGGTAATGGTAGTAGAGGTAGGTGGTAATCAAAAAACTGCATATATACTTTTAGATGCTAATAATATGATTATTGGTTTCAGGGAAAAGATAATTAAGTCTGTCAAATCTGAGGTTGACTTGGATTGTGTTGAAGTAATGACTACAGACACACATTATGTAAACACCCTTTCAGGTGGTCATAATCCGGTAGGTAATAAAATGCAGGATGAAATAATTAACACGATAATTACTTGTACTAAAAATGCTATTGATGATTTGGAGCCTGTAAAAGCAGGGGTTAAAGTGGCTGAAATAAATGATATTAAAACTTTAGGCCCTACTCATGCCACTGAATTAGTGACAACCATAAGTTCTATTGTAGCTGTAAGTAAATTTTTTGCTCCATTAGTGTTTGTATTAGCCCTTGTATTTGCTTTTATATGGATTTTCTATGGTACATCAATATAAAGAAAAAAATATAAAAATATAAAAATTAGATAGTAAATGGAAGGGCAATTTTAATATTATTAGTACGATTTAAAATCAAATTTAACTTAAAAAAAAAATTAGAAATTTATGTAATAAAATTTTAAATCAAATAATAATTCATAAGAAGAGTCCAAGTCAGCACCCATACGAAGAAGAATGGTATTATTCCACTTAAGAACCATCCTTTGAGGCCGCCCACTTTTTCCTTACCAAAAGCTCTTTCAGATGCTTGGCCAGTAATATAAAGGATTACTAATCCTATCAAAATTGCTAAATACTCGTTTTTACCTACACCACTTATTAATCCACTTGAAATATAAAATGAAATGTAACCTGTTATTATAGCAACAATAACATGTACAGATGTTAACTTAACCTCAATTTCCATAAATTTTTTCCTCCAGTTCCTTAATTAATGTATGTTAGATATATAATATAAATGAGGATGATGTATGAAAGCTATGTCCAATGTTGATGTTTATGCAATTTGCAGTGAATTAAAGAAATCATTAATGGATGCTCGCTTCCAAAAGGCTTATCAACCAACCAAAGACACCGTATTGATAAGATTTCATGTTCCGGGTGAAGGAAGGGCTGATGTGGTGTTCCAAGCCGGATTAAGAGTACATTTAACTCATTTCCCACCTTTAAATCCAAAAATGCCTCCTAATTTCCCAATGCTTCTGCGTAAATACCTTAAAGGTGCAATAGTGAGTGATGTACACCAACACCATTTTGACCGTATCATTGAAATAGAATTCCAGAAGGAACACAAATATAAACTTATTATAGAACTTTTCTCCAAAGGCAATATAATACTTTTGGATGAAGAAGGTCAAATCATTCTACCATTGAAACGCAAGTTATGGGAGAATCGTAGGATATCCTCCAAAGAAGAATATAAATACCCACCAGAAAGAGGAATTAACCCACTTAAAGTAAAAAAAGAAGATATAACTGAATTATTCACTAATTCCGATACTGATATTATCAGAACCCTTGCAAAAAGTGGTTTTGGCGGGCTTTACGCTGAAGAAATAGTTCTAAGAGCCGAAGTACCCAAGAAAAAACAAGCAGCAGAAGTTGAAGAGAATGAATTAAATTCCATTTATCAGGCTATGCTTCAAGTCTTCAATCCCCTTAAAGCTGAAGAATTCAATCCACAAATAGTTACAAATAGTAAAAATGATGTACTACCCTTAAACCTTCAGATTTATAATGATTATCAAAAAAAATCATTTCCCAGTTACAATGAAGCTGCTGATGAATTCTATAGTAGCATAGTAGGAGAAGACATAATAAATGTCCAAGAGAGTATTTGGGAAGCTGAAGTCGGGAAATATGAAAAAAGACTAAGAATACAAAGAGAAACCTTAGAGAAATTTGAAAAAACCGTGAAGGAATCCAAAATAAAGGGTGATTTACTTTACTCTAATTATCAAAAAGTGCAGAATATCCTAGATATCATAAATGATGCCCGAGAAAGATATTCATGGTTGGAAATCATTAAAATAATTAAGAATGGTAAAAAAAATAAGACAGACGGGTTAGATATCATAGAATCCATCGATAAACTAGGCAGCATCACCTTGAATTTAGAGGATAACCGGATAAATATTGATTCTCATCTAAGTATCCCTGAAAATACTGAAATTTATTATAATAAAGGTAAAAAAGCAAAAAGAAAGATCAAAGGAGTTTATATTGCTATTGAAAAAACATTAAAGGAGATAAATAAAGCTAAAAATAAGAGAGATGTTGCACTAGAGCAAATCATTGTCCCAGAAAGAAGGATTAAAAAAGAGCTTAAATGGTTTGAAAAGCTTCGCTGGTTTTTATCCTCTGATGGATTACTAGTGATAGGTGGTAGAGATGCATCTACTAATGAAACAATAGTGAAGCATTACCTAGAAAACAATGATATTTATCTGCACTCAGATATTCACGGCGCCCCATCTGTGGTTATAAAAAGTAATGGAAAAGAGATACCAGAAAACACTATCAATGAAGCTGCAGTTATGGCAGCTTCCTTCTCCAGTGCATGGTCCAAAGGATTTGGATCTCAAGATGTTTACTGGGTGAATCCTGAGCAAGTCTCTAAAACTCCCCAATCAGGTGAATTCGTTGCAAAAGGAGCTTTTATAATCCGTGGTGCCCGCAATTATGTTAGAGGTGTTCCACTTTTAATTGCAGTGGGCATAGTTGATTACGAAGGTGAAAGAATAATGGCTGGCCCAACCAAGGCCTTAGAGAAATATACTAATAATTATGTAATTATAAAACCCGGTTACACTAAAAAAGAGGAAATTTCTAGGGAAATTTTAAAACGTATTAATAAAGAACACTTTTTAACTCTTGATGATGTCATAGGAGTTTTACCATCAGGAAAATGTGATTTTGTTAACGAGAGAGATTTGAAGAGTTTAAAATATTTTAATAAACAATAAAATCTAAAAAATTTCAACATTTTTTTATAGGTTTATCTTTTCTCTCTTAACTTCTTCTTTAATAAAAAATTTATATCAATTAAATATTTCCCCTCTTCATCTGAGATTATAATAGAATCATCCTCCATCAATGAGGATAAATTAACTTCATAAATGCCATTCTCTTTTATCATTATAGTTTCTACAGAATCACCTTTACTCTCTTTTATTCCTTTAACTTGACCGTGATGAGTGTACTCAAAGAATTTACTACCGCATTTTGGACATCCATTCTGAATAATATCCTCTGAACCTTCAAATTCAGAGTGGCATTTAATGCATCGATGCATTCAAATCACCGAGGTTAGCTATCATGGAGAGGAAGTTAGATTTTTTCTTAACAGCCTTCATTACATTAGCCGGACCAATAATGGTTATACCTACGATTTTACTTTTTGAAAGTCCGAAAAAAGATTTTTTATCCTTTTCCAGTGTATAAATATCGATTCCCATAAAGTTATCTACATCTATTTCCCTCATAGTGGCCTCAATGAGCTCCGCTTCTTCTTCAGGAGTTAATCCTCCTTCTATAACCACTAAATCTCCATTTTTTACTCTATTCACTATCATGGAAATTTTCTCCATACTAGTACTTGAGTTAAGCATAGATGATGATAGGAAATCCATTTTCAAACCATTCGTATTAGCATCCATATTTTTTTAACCTCAAAAAAAAACTTATTTAATCCCATATTATTAGAATTTATCTACCATAGCTTGATAAAGATCGCTTATATGTTCACCTTGCAAAGCAGAAATGGGTATCACCGTATGCTGAGGGAATACTGAGTGAATTTTATCAGGAGAAGCCTCAGGAAGGTCAATTTTATTAGCCACAATTATAAATGGAATCTTACGTGCCTCAAGATTTCCCATTATAGTGATGTTGGCCTGAGTCAAAGGATCCTTAGTTGAATCAATAACTAATAAAACACCAGTCACATCATCCAACCATTTAATAGCCTCAATAATACCTTTAGTAGCTTCTTTAGCCCTCTCTTTAGCTTCAGTTTCAGATAAGCCAAATTCAAGGAAATTTTTATAATCAATTTTAGTGGCTATTCCAGGAGTATCAATAATATCGAAATCCAATTCCAGATCATCATGACTTAAAGTAACATGCTCCTGACGATAAACCCTTCTAGTTTCATGGGGAATCTCTGAAACTAAACCAATAGGTTTACCAATCCAATCATTAGTCATCCGATTAGCTAAAGTAGTTTTACCAGAGTTAGGATGACCATAAAATCCTATTTTAAGTTTTTTATCATTTCCAAAGAGCTTATTAATTAAGTCTTTGAAAAATTTCCGTTTTAAAAATCTAGGCATGCTCACCAACTACATCATTCCTCGTAAAATTCACCCGGCTCCATAATCACAACATTAATATTAGGATTCAAGGATTCAACCATCTCAGCAAACTCCAATGGATTTTGCTCAATTAAAGGGAAAGTATTATAATGCATAGGGATTAAAACTTCTGGTGAAATCCAATCCGCAGCAATAGCTGCCTCTTCAATACCCATAGTATAAAGATCCCCTATAGGCAGCAATACTATATTCGGTTGATAAATATCCCTTATAACCATTTTCATATCGCCAAATATTCCAGTATCTCCTGAGTGATAGATTTTCCTACCATTTTCGAGTTTTAATATATACCCGCAGGCTATTCCGCCATCAGCAGTTTCATCCATAAAATCCAATCCGGAAGAATGATTAGCATTCACCATTGTAACTTCAATATCCTGAACATCCATGGAACCTCCAATATTCATTCCCTGAGTATTTAAACCCTGTTTTGAAAGAAAAATTGAAGTTTCATGATTTGCAATTATAAGAGCACCAGTTCGATTAGCTATTTCCATAGTATCCCCAAAGTGATCCTGATGCCCATGAGTTACCAGAATTAAATCAGCATTTAACTCTTCTGCAGTTAAAGGTGAAGTAGGGTTATTGCTTATAAATGGATCTATGAGAATTTTAAGGTTATAATTAGTGATAATCTGAAATGCGGAATGTCCAAGCCACTTAATTATCATGATTTAATCTCCAAGTCAATATCTTGAGAAATGCTCCATGCATCTTTAAACAATCTCTCTATTTCTTCTATTGACTTTTGATCCCTATAAATTACACCTACTTCGTAACTATCATATATGGGATCAGTGGATATTATTAACCCATTTTTATTATCGGAAACTATAGCTATGGTGTGAACATGTGGCATAGTTCTTATTTTAACCTTTTTATCTATTAACAATTTTAAAAGTTCTACTGAAGCATCATCATCTAAACTAGCCTCCTGTATGATAATGCAACTGTCAGTTTCCATGAATTTCTTTAAGGTACTAACATCTATATTCCTAATCCAAGGATACATCATTAATAATCTATTATTAGTTTTAGAAATTGTATCTACCATAGCTTCCTTAACATCATCAGCATCAAATGACCAAATTATTCCTGGTTCTTTAGACTCTGATTTGAGTTTGCCTAATGTACCCTTGAATGAATCTAATCGTTCATCTATAATGCTTTCAATATCTTCAGCATTTTCAATGTAACTTGCCTTTAAACGATCTAATCTTTTTTTAACGTAATCATCATCCTTTTCATGCCGCATGGAAGTTAATTTGGTCATATCTGGCTTTTTAGGAATTTTTTTTATTGGTTTCATTTGAGTAGATTCTGATTCATCAGTTTTATTTAATTTTGCAAGCTCATTATTTTTGGTTTTTTCCTCTTTAGATTCTGTTTTTCCTTCAGTTTTAGAAGATTTTTGGTTGACAAGAGGATGCTCAGTTTTTTTTGTATTCATAATACTTGGTTTTTGCTTAGTAGGTTTTTCAGGATGCTCAGCTTTTTTTGGATTAATAATTCTTGGTTTTGGCTTAATTGGTTCTTCTGATTTAATTGTTTTCTTAATATTATCCAAAGTAGCTTCTTTTTTATTTTGCATAGGAACCATTTTCTCTATTTTCATCTGTTTGGGTCTAGGATTATTATTAGATTCTGTTTTGGATACATTTCCTGGAATTGGAGAGCTTCTTCCAGAAGTTTCAACTCCACTAACAAAGAATACTACTAGTATAAGTCCAAAAACAGCTATACATAACCCTAAAAAGAAAAATAAACTGTTAGGTGGAGTTGAAAATCCGAAAGACATTAAATAAAACCCTATAATAAGCAGAAACACACCAATAATTGTAATGATTAAATTGAACATCTTTTGCCTCCAAATATTAATATGTTATGGATTTTTATAAATAATAAAGGTTTCCCTTATCCTCTATTAATTCATATGATCTCTACTTCATCATCACCATCATATTCATATGTGTAGGATTATCATTGTTGTAAATTCAACGCTTAAAACATATTTCTAAAAAATAAATTCATTAAATTCAAATTAACTTTTTTTGAAGGATTTGATATATAAAAAAAGGTATTCCGGGATGTTTTTTTAAAATTTTATTTATAATAGTCTTCGTATTAACTTAATTCCTATAAAAAGATTAAAATGTATTAGGGGAGTTAAAATTTAATATTAATAATTGATATTGGATTAAAATCAATTGATTTTTTTGAAATTTTTAAATTCCTAGTATTCCTTGAACTTTGATATAATTTAAAATGTCCTCTAGAAATCCGTCTTCTCCCTCAACATCACTTAAACTCCATGCAAATTTAGTGGTTAATATTTTCTTCTGTTTATCTGGCTGAGAATCAATGTAATAAATTATTCTATTAAAAAGAGTGTCAGCACCTCCACTGTCTAGAGTCACTCCGTTTTCTTGTAATTCCCTAATTTTATTTCTGAAAATTCTTTTAATTTTAAAAGAAGAGTTTTTAACCTCTTCTTCTGAACCATCTAACTTTTTAATGAGAGTTTCAATTTCAAAAAAATCAGTTTTAACTATACTAAATATGATTCCATCAGGTCTTATGGATTGAATTCGTTTAACACCATGATAAACGTCGAAATCGTAACCAATCATACAGATTTTTCCATCCTTCAATAAATTCATTAATGACTCGTTAAAAGTTTTATCTGAAATATTAGTATCAGATTTTTTTATTATATGATCTAAAAGTTCTTTCTTAGATAATTCTCTTTCATCCAAAGATTCTAAGATTAATTCCTTCAACTTGTAATTTCTGGGCATAAAAGATTACCTCAATTTGATTATTTAATGTGTGATATTTTGCACAAAGAACTATATAAATACTATATTATTGTGAAAAAAAATTTTTAAAATATAGAATAATAAAAAAATTACTTGCATTTATATATACAATATTAATAATAAAGTAAATATTATAGGAGGGGATGTAATGAAATTTATAAATGATGTAAAGGGGCAAGGGGCAGCTGAATACATCTTACTTTTTGGGGGAGTAATCGTCATAGCCATAGCTGCATTATTAATCTACAGAGCTTACTTCAATACTAACACCTCTTTAAGTGCATCATCAGACATAAGTCATATCAGAACTAGTGTATAGTTCATGTAAAAACATCTCTATTTAATGATGTTTTCTATTTAAAATAATTAATGTTCAACTGAACTCAATTCTGAAACATAAATCTTTATATAAGTGATTGTAAATGTTTATAATGGAATTCTTTTAAATTCCTAAAAAAATTTTTGGAGGAATAAAAAAAATGGATATCGTAAAAGATGAAGGTGGACAAGGAGCAGCTGAATACATCTTACTTTTTGGAGGAGTAATCGTCATAGCCATAGCCGCATTACTGATCTACAGAGCTTACTTCAATGGTAACAGTGCATTAGTCGCATCATCAGACATAAACACTGTCAGAACCAGTGTATAATTAAATAATAACTTAAATTATTTTAGTGGAAAGCAGATGTATCTTGATGATAAAGGTCAGATAAGCGCAGAGATGATCCTATTAATAGGTGGCTTGATAGTACTTGTGATAGTAGTAGGAATTATGGTGTTAAATGTAGCTAATTCTGTTGCAGGTAATGTCACTACTGTAGTAAATACAGCCAGAGACACAACAATAAACAGACTATAAGCTTTCCACTATACGCATTTTTTTTTTAAATAAGAAATATTTTAACATTAAAGGATTATTTAACGCTATTTTTCTATATAAACTACTTTCCTTAAGAATCATTTAATATTTGATTTCAATTCCCAAACCACTACATTATCATTACTGTAAACTGGTGCAAAATAAGAACTATTACATTTTTCAAGTATCATTTTAGTAAAAAGTGAATTATCAAATTGTTTATCCATAACAATAGATTCATTATCATCCATCAATAATAATATTGAAAAATTACTGTTTTCATCAAGATAACGCTGCTCTATTTTTTCATTTGTAACTGTAACTAAAGAAAATGGTATTTTACCATTCCAAGTTATATTCTCATTTTGCAAATCCATATGAACTCCATTAGTACTATCCAAAAATCCATTATTCACACTCATTTCACCCAAAGAATAAGTGCTATTCAATCCCTGATCTGTTTTA
>Ga0187851_10001297_pt1 | contig 24094 bp, 19 predicted proteins | sample June2016WEW_6_10_FD_132997 | JGI IMG/M metagenome (GOLD analysis project Ga0187851, IMG submission 132997) | Peatland microbial communities from SPRUCE experiment site at the Marcell Experimental Forest, Minnesota, USA - June2016WEW_6_10 | ecosystem: Environmental > Terrestrial > Soil >...
CCTCGTCCGCAGCCGCGATCCACGCGCCGTCGCGGCCCATCTTCACCGCCGCGATCACGTCGTGGGAGGCGAGCGCGCGGGCGAGCTCCCTGTAGTCGGCTCCCCGGCCCGGGAACAGGGCCCGGATCTCGTCCTCGTTCGCGAACACGATGTCGATCCCGCTGCCGAACTGGCCAAGCATCCAGTCGCGCGAGTCGTTCACGACCTCGAACGAGGACAGGTCTAGGCTGATCGTGCAGCCGGCGGTCCGGGCCGCGTTGAGCACGCTTTCGCAGAGCGCGTGGTTGAACACGAGGTAGCCCTCGATGTGCGCGTGGCGCACGCCCGCGAAGTCCGCAGCCGAGATCTCCGCCGGCGACAGCGTCTTCGCGGCCCCGAGGCTCGTGCGCATGGTCCGCTGGGCGTCGGGCGTGACGAGCGCGAGGCAGCGCGCATTGGCGACCGAGCCGCGCTTGAAGCGGCTGACGTCGACGCCCGCCCTGCGGAAGCGCTCGACGTAGGTCCTTGCGAGGTCGTCGTTGCCGACCTTCCCGATGAAGGTGGTCCTCAGCCCCAGCCGCGCGGCGTTGAAGGTCGCGTTCGCGGCGGACCCGCCCGTGTTGAGCGCCGGGGGGGCGCCAAGCAGGGCGAGGATCCGGCCCATCTCGGCGTCGTCCACGAGCACCATGCCTCCCTTCTCGCCCGGAACGTTGGCGAGGAACGAGTCGGGGACCTGCGCCACTAGGTCGACGATGGGGTTTCCGACACCGGCAAGCTCTATCTCGCGCGCGGGCTCTTTCATGGCGGCGTCAGCCGGCGACCGTGAGGCTTGTCGCAAGGAGCGGCTCGTCGTCGATCTCGATCAGGATGGAGTACTCCCCCGGCTGCTGGAAGCTCAGGTTGTGGATCTCGCTGATGAGGTTGATCCGGGTGAGGGGCCCCTGGGACTCGAACGGGCGCTCGATCAAGGGCTTCGGGTCGGTGGGGTCGAGCCCCATCGAAATCCTCATCACGTGGGGGCCGGCCGCGACGTCGGTGAGGGCCATGAACCAGGTCATGCGCGGGTGGGTGACCGGGAACCTCTTAGCCACAATGTTGGAGAAGACGCCGAGGAGGGTGTGCTTTCCCGACCCGGGGTCGATGTGGACGGCGTCGCACAGGAGCCAGGCGAGGAGCTGGGGCTTGGAGTTCACGTTCGTCGGGTCCACCTGCGCCGAGTTGGAGCCGGGCGCGGATCGTGGGCAAATCATTTTGCACCGGCCGCAGGCGCCGCTAAAGTCGGGCATGCTCGATTCGCTGGCGCAGTACCCGCATTGGTTTGTCGTCGCCTGCGCGGCGCTCTCGGCGGCCGTCGTCCTGTGGATCGTCATGAAGATCATCAAGGCGGCCCTCTGGATGCTCATTTTCGGCGTCCTGCTGGTCGGAGGGGCGGCGGCGGTCTGGCTTCTGCTCAGCTAGAGGGCCGGCGCGGGCGGGCCCGGTTGAAGAGTCTTGCGAGGCTTGGGCGCTGACGTTTATTCCTCACGGATGAAATACATCTTCGTGACGGGCGGAGTGGTTTCTTCCCTTGGCAAGGGACTGACGGCGGCGGCCCTCGGGGCGCTGCTTGAGCTGAGGGGCCTGAAGGTCCGGATACAGAAGTTCGACCCGTACCTCAACGTCGACCCTGGGACGATGAGCCCCTACCAGCACGGCGAGGTCTACGTGCTCGAGGACGGCGCGGAGACGGACCTCGACCTGGGCCACTACGAGCGGTTCACGAGCGGGAAGCTGTCGAGGCTGAACAGCCTGAGCTCCGGCCAGATCTACGAGAGCGTCATCCAGAAGGAGAGGCGCGGCGTGTACCTGGGCAAGACCGTCCAGGTGATCCCGCACGTGACGAACGAGATCAAGGAGCGGTTCTACGCCGGGGGCAAGGACGTCGACGTGCTGATAACCGAGATTGGCGGGACGACGGGCGACATCGAGGGCCTGCCGTTCCTCGAGGCCATGCGCCAGTTCGCCCTAGAGATGAAGCCGAAGGACGTGATCTTCATCCACGTGACGCTCGTGCCGTTCCTGGCGGCGGCGGGCGAGCTCAAGACCAAGCCCACCCAGCAGTCGGTCGCGAAGCTTCGCGAGATCGGCATCCAGCCCCACGTGCTCGTGTGCAGGTGCGACCACCCGCTCGGGACGGAGCTCAGGGACAAGCTGAGCATGTTCTGCAACGTGCCCGTCAAGGCCGTCATCGAGTGCCGCGACGTGGACAGCTCGATCTACCAGCTGCCCCTCGCGCTCCAGAAGGAGGGGATGGACGAGCTCGTCCTCGACCTGCTCGGGTTCTCGATCCCGGAGCCGAAGAAGAACATCTGGATCGAGATCGTGCGGCGGCTGCTCCACCCGAGGCACGAGGTCACGATAGGGGTCGTGGGGAAGTACATCGAGCTCCAGGACGCGTACAAGTCGGTCTACGAGTCCATAGCGCACGCGGGCATAGCGAACACCTGCAGGGTCAACGTGCGCAGGATCGACGCGGAGGACCTGGAGAGGAAGGGAGGGACGAGGCTCCTCAGGGGGCTCGACGGGATCCTGGTCCCCGGCGGGTTCGGCGACCGGGGGACGGAGGGGAAGATCGAGGCGGCTCGGTACGCCAGGGAGCGCGGGGTCCCCTATTTCGGGCTGTGTCTCGGGCTGCAGATAGCGGTGATCGAGGTCGCGCGCGACGTCCTCAGGCTTCCCGGGGCCAACAGCACGGAGTTCGACCCCAAGTGCGCCGATCCGGTCATCAACATGATGGAGGAGCAGAAGGCCATAACGGACAAGGGCGCGACGATGCGGCTGGGAAGCTACGACTGCGCGCTCCTGCCCGGCAGCCTCGCCGCCAGGGCGTACGGGGAGACCCTGATCCGGGAGCGCCACAGGCACCGCTACGAGGTGAACAACGCCTACCTGGACCTGCTGAAGAGGGTGATTGTCGTCAGCGGGATCAACCCGACGCGCAATCTTGTCGAGATCATCGAGCTCAGGGACCACCCCTGGTTCGTGGCGGTCCAGTTCCACCCCGAGTTCCAGTCGAAGCCGAACCGGGCCCATCCCCTGTTCGCGGCGTTCATCGCTGCGGCGATACGGCACGGGCGCCGGGCCGGGGCCGCCCGGGGGGGAGGGGCCGGAGGCCGTGAAGATCTTCGATCCCCGCAGGCTTCTGCTCATCGCGGGGCCGTGCTCCCTCGAGAGCGAGGCCGTGTGCCGCGCCGTGGCCGCCCGGCTCGCCGCGCTCGGCAGGGCCCACCGGGCCCTCAGGATCGTGTTCAAGGGCTCCTTCGACAAGGCGAACCGGACATCGATAGCGGGCCCGCGGGGCACGGGCATGACGGAGGGCCTCGCTCTCCTCGCGCTTGTGCGCAGGGAGTACGGGCTGCCGGTGCTCACCGACGTCCACGAGAGCGGCCAGGCCGGGCCGGTCGCCCGGGTGTGCGACGTCCTGCAGATCCCCGCGTTCCTGTGCCGCCAGACGGACCTGCTGCTCGCGGCCGCGGCCACCGGGAAAGCCGTCAACGTGAAGAAGGGCCAGTTCCTTTCGCCGGGCGAGATGGCTCACGTGGCCGGGAAGCTGAGGCGGGGAGGGGCATCGGAGATTTGGCAGACGGAGCGGGGCACGACCTTCGGGTACCAGAACCTGGTGGTCGACATGCGCTCGTTCGCGATCATGCGCCGGAACGGCCGCCCGACGGTGTTTGACGCGACCCACAGCGTCCAGCTCCCGGGGGCTGCCGGGGGAAAGAGCGGCGGGGAGCGCGAGTTTGCGCTGCCGCTCGCCAGGGCGGCGCTCGCGGCGGGCGCGGACGGGCTCTTCGTCGAGACCCACCCCGATCCGGACCATGCGCTAAGCGACGGGCCGAACATGATCCCTCTCGGGGACCTGCCGGGATTCGTCGCCGAGTGCATCGCGGTCTGGAAGACCGTGCGGAACCGGCGGGGCCTGTGAGGCGGGGGTTTCCCCTTAGGTTGCGGGGTTGACCGCACTCGCGGCTGCCACCACCATCGGGGGCTAAATAGAACCCCGATGGATACCTTCCTGATCGACGTCCCCATGCCATCCATGGGCGCGACCGTGAACGAGCTGACCGTCGTCAACCTCAAGATACAGGCTGGCGCCCGCGTGGCCAAGGGCCAGAAGATAGGCGAGCTTGAGAGCGACAAGTCGATCTTCGAGTTCGAGGCCCCGTGCGACGGGACGGTCCGCTCGATCCTCATCCAGCCCGGCGAGGCCAGGCCGTCGGGGGCGGTCTTCCTGCAGATAGAGACCTCGGACGCGAGCCTGGCCCACCTGAGGAGCAAGTCCGGCCTCGTGACCGCGCCCGCCCCGGCCGCGGCCCCTGCATCCGCGGCCGTCTGGACGCCGAGGGCCGTCAAGCTGGCCCAGGAGGCGGGGCTCGACCCCGCGAATATCACCGACATCGCGGCGACCGGCCCGGGTGGGCGGGTCTCGGGCGACGACGTCGCCCACTACATCGAGAAGCGCCGCGCATGAGGACCTCGCATACGTCGTCTGCGGAGACCGTACGCATCGCGGGGGTCGGCTTTGCCGTCCCCAAGGGCATCCGGGCGAACAGCGAGATCCTGAAGGCCTTCCCGAACCGTACCGAGGACGACATCGTCCGCCTGACCGGCATCAGGGAGCGCCGGTACGCGGCGGACGACGAGGACGCGACGTCGCTTGCCGCCGTGGCTGTGGAGCACGCGCTCAGGCAGGCGGCGACCCAGGTGAGCGACATCGACACGATCATCATGGCCACGATGATCCCCGATCAGCCGGTCCCGTCCATGGCGAGCGCCCTGGCCGCGCGCCTCGGAATCCCGCGCGCCGCGGCGTTCGACCTGAACGCGGCCTGCTCGGGCTGGCTCTACGCCCTCGAGGTCGGGCGCACGCTGATCCTCGGGGGGACGGCCCGCAATGTGATCGTCGTGACGGCCGAGCTCCTTTCTCGGATCACAAATCCGCAGGACCACGAGACCGCGTTCCTCTTCGGGGACGGGGCCGGCGCGGCGATCCTCACGAAGTCCCCGGGGGGCCACCGGCTCCACCGGATGGCACTCTCGGGCGACGCCGAGCAGTTCGCGTCGATCCAGCGCACGGGCGGAGGCGCGCGGAACCCCTGGCCCGCGGCGCAGGCGGACCTCCAGAACTTCTACATCCAGATGGACGGCGTGGCGGTCTTTAAGCACGCGGTGATCGGCTTCGTGGCGCAGATCGAGGAGACGCTCGCGCGGGAGCGCCTCCGCCCCGAGGACATCGCGTGGGTCGTGCCGCACCAGGCCAACGCCCGGATCCTGAACGCGGTCAGCAAGCGGGTGGGCGTCCCCTTCGAGAAGTTCGTGATGACGATCGCCAAGTACGGCAACACCAGCGCGGCGAGCGTGTCGATGGCCCTCGGATGGGCGGCCGAGGAGGGGATCTTCGCCGAGGGCGACAGGATCATCTTCTGCAGCGTCGGCGCGGGCCTCACCTTCGCGGGCGGCCTGCTCGTGTGGTGACGCCCCGGGGTCAGGCGCCGAGCTCGTAGCTGAGCACGGACAGGGCGTACACCGCCGCGGTCTCGCACCGCAGGACGAGCGGGCCGAGCGTGATGGGCTCAAACCCGTTGGTCCTCGCGCGGCTCATCTCGGCCGGCGTGAAGTCCCCCTCCGGCCCGACGAGCCATAGGACGTCCGCGGGGGCGCGCTCGCGAGAGGCGCGGAACTGGGCCAGCACCGCCTTGAGCGACCGCGCGCCGGGCTGCAGGCTGGCGATGAGCTTGAGGTCGTACCCCTTTGCCGACTCGATGAACGCAGCGGCGCCCGTCACCGGGCCGATTTCGGGAAGCCATGGGTTGCCGCACTGCTTCGCGGCCTCGAGCGCCGCAGCCTGCCATCTGCCGATCTTCTTGTCCGAGCGGTCGCCGTCGAGGTGCATCTGGGTGCGCTCGCTCTCGAGGGGGACAATCGCCGACACGCCGATCTCGGTCGCCTTCCTTACGATCGAATCCATGGCCCCGCCGAGCGGGAGCGCCTGGCCGAGCGTGATCCGCCAGGGCAGGGGCTTGGCCTTTTGCGCGAACCGGACCCTGAGGAGCGCACCCCTCCTGCCCGCTTCCCCAAGCTCGCAGATCCATTCCGATCCCCTGCCGTCGAATGCGACTACCGTGTCGCCGGGCTTCGCCCTGTTCACCGAGACAAGGTGATGGGACTCCGCCTCCGAGAGGGTGATCTCCTTCGGGTCCGTCACGGGTGGCTGGCAGTACGCGCGAAAGTCGGGCATCGCTCAATTAGGAGATTGCAGTGAAGCCCCGTGTCAACGGCGGCATCAACCCACTAGGGACTTGCCTCGAGGCCCGCCTTGCGGTCGGATCCGCCTCCGATCATCGCCCGGGTGGCGGAATTGGCAGACGCAGCAGACTCAAAATCTGCCGCCGAAAGGCGTGTGGGTTCGATCCCCACCCTGGGCACCATTCTTGGAGGGGAATGGGCAAGCGGGGAGGGGTGGAGTCATCCCCTCGGATTACATTGGGGAACTGAACGGATTTGGCACTTTGTTTGGCACATCGGTTCCTGACTCCCCAACAGGGATATCTGGTCCAGTTCCTGTGGGTCATATCTCAACACAACGTCGAAACGGAAGGGTAGTCGGTTACTCCGTCTGTCTCGGAGCTGATGGAGAACATATCGTTGCAGGATCGCAATCTACCGAGCGAATTGAACAAAGATTTCGTGGAGGAAAGTAATCCGCTCAGATGGATTATGTCTTCACGAAATGAATAAAGAAGACGCCGGGATATTTATCCTGAAAAGGAATCTCCATGAGAATCTCAGACGATGAGCTGCTCTCGATTATCGAGGGCAGGACCACGAAAAAGGAGCTCAGGAGCGCGACAAGGAGAGTCCGCTTGCGGCGAGCAATTGATGAGACATGGTTATCAAAGCCCAATGATGTCTTCTCATACACTTCGAAGGTCTGTCTGGCTCCTAGTGGGATGTAGCATTGGTTTCATTCTCAGATCTGCCGCCACGGGCTCCCAAGACCCAAATGATGTCGCCGCTGTCTCTTCAAAAGTGAGCAGAGATTACGTTCGCACCAAGCTTCCCGATGGTTTGTTCCAGCCGGAATACTATGCCTTCGGAAAAGGCGGAGCGTGGTCGAGTGCAAACGCGGACGCCTCGATAGACAAACTGAGTTTCTGGGACGTTGCACGAACACTCGCAGCTCCGCTCGCCTCCGAGAATTACGTTTCGACCAAGGACCCTAGCGCCGCGAGGTTACTAATCATGGTCTACTGGGGAAAGACGCGTACACCCGAAGATGCCGGTTTGGGAGACCAATTAGTTGAATTGACGCAAATCTCTCCTATCGGGCTCGACGCTGCAATTTCGGCGGCTAAAATCGTTGAAAAAGACGACAAATTGAACGCGTTAATGCTGGGTTACGACTCTTGGTGGGACGCAACGCAGGGAGATCATAGGGGCACCGCTCTTGGGCTGCGGCGGCAAGACTTGATCGATGAGATGGAGCAAAACCGCTATTTTGTTGTTCTCATGGCCTATGACTTCCAACTCATGTGGAAGGAGAAGAAGCACAAGCTGCTTTGGGAAACTCGATTCAGCATCCGCGAACGGAACCATCAATTTGACCGGGACCTCCCTTCGATGGCGCAGTACGCCTCGCAGTATTTCGGACAGGACAGCCACGGACTAGTCCGCAAACCGATTCCGGAAGGAGACGTCAACATTGGTGAGGTGAAGGCGCTTGGCGAGGTTCAGGAGCCGAAGAAGTGAGGCGCTAGGCCTCGTCAAATCCCAGGGGTACACCGATGACGGTGTCATAGCTCGCCCTCCATGACTAGAGGACGCGGTCCCTCCGAACGCATTCCTGTTTGGCACGTGCCCAAACAAACTCAGTGAGTCACGACGCAACTCGCATCTGTAACGAGCTACAGGGTGCGTTGCTAGAGATGGCGTTTCCAGCGTGACTCAAAATCTGCCGCCGAAAGGCGTGTGGGTTCGATACCAACCCTGGGCACCAAATCCAGTGGAGAGCGGACGCCGGTCGCGTCAGAGGATTAGTTCGTCGGTGAGGCGGGGGCGTTGTGGGTCGATTTGGGTTTTCCCCTATCTCCCGCGGCTTCCATTTTTATCCTTAGCGGCAAGGGGAAGAGATCTTTCGAGACGGACAATGCCGTATCTTCGTATCCCTCCCTTGTTGCAATGAAGTGAAAACAACCGTCGCTGGGCCAAAAGTAGACTCTCAAGTCTGCATGAATGAGGCCTTGAGCGTCCGATGTCCTGCTGTTCAGCTCTCGACTGGTGAGCTTGCTAGGGTCAGTCAGGCCCTCGTCCTCTGAATCAGGCATGACCAGGGCCCCTTTGATGGGAGAACCGCGAACGTCGACGACAATGACCCGAGGGGCGTCCTCCGTTTCGGGGGGAGAGGAGCATGCCGCAAGAAGCACGATCATTCCAATGAGCATTATCGGACGCATCGGATTGCAGCGTGAGGGATTCGCACCAGCGGGACAAGTGTGTGACAGCCTCGCGGGATTCCCATTCTGACACTCCAGCAACGGGCCATGCCCGGACCATCGATCGCCAACCTCGGTGTATCCCTCACACCGAGGGCAAAGGAGGGAAGGGTGGCGAAAGCGAGGATTGCCAAGGGTAAGAAAGGGAGCGGAGCAAGAAGGCGGGCTCGAAGGTAAGAATGCGGCCGTTTTTCGAGCCGGGCCGGAAGGGACAGTCAGTGGCCGAGTCTTGGCTGTTCTCGCTTGGCACGTGTCCAAACGCCCTCAGTGAATCACAATGCTAATCGCCCCTGCAACGAGCCACAGGATACGTTACTAAGAGCGGCCCTGACAGCGCGACTCAAAATCTGCCGCCGAAAGGCGTCTGGGTTCGATTCCCACCCTGGGCACCAACCATAAATGTAGTTGGCAGGGTAGAGCCGGGTTGGGCTGACGCCCTACGCCCAGTTATTTGACGAAGAGCCGATCAGTCGGCGAAGTTGAGGTTTACGGGAGCGATGGGCCATTTCTTCTCTGGTGCGTTGGTGGTCGGCACGTCCGGCCCAACCTCCTCAAGCTTGACACCACTCACCCAAGTACGGCCCGTCCCATCAATGAAGAACCCGAAGGCGAGGGCCCCCGCGTTTGCCGCAACATCTAGAACAATCGAGTAATTCTTCCAATCGGTGGTGCCTTTCACAGGCCGGCTATCCATGTTGTCGAATCCCAGCAGTGCGCCGCCCTCTTTGGCATCGATGCGGAACCAGAGATGGGCACCCCCGTCATTGGCGTCCTCTGTCTTCATCCATGCGCTGAGCCGCAGCCTCTTTCCGAGGAAGCTATGGGCGTCACACATTTGCATCATTCCCCCGAAACCATCGATCGACGGTTCGATCGACTTTGCATACGCACTCGGCAGACCATTGTGCGTCGTGTCCTTGTCTACTCCCACCACGTATGCGGTGGGTTTGCTTCCATTCTTCCACCAGCCGGAAGGGGCCTTGGTCGTTACTTTTGGATTGGTTGTCACGTCCTGTGGCTGGGCCCCTATATGCGGCGCAAAGCCCAACCCGAAAACTAGGGTAAGCAACGTCGCCACAAGGGACGTGCGGGTGAAAGAGTGTCGCTTGGTGGGTAAGGTCATTTGGGGCTTGGTTTCCGAGTGTTCTTCTATCAGGCGACGGCGCTTCTAGCACGTAACAAAGGGGCGTTGGCAACGCGATTCAAAATCTGCCGGCGAAAGGCGTGTGGGTTCGATCCGCACCCTGGGCACCGTTCTACGACTGACCTGGTCGATCGCTAGGGCCCATGAAGGTGATTCCCAGGCTTGGCGAAAACGGCCTTCAAGACATCAACGTTCCACCTACGGGCCGCGCGATCGTATATCAGCATGTCCCCGCCATCGTCCCAGATGGCGTTGCTGAAGCCTCGTTGGGCGGCTTGTGCGGGAACGAACCGGTAATACTCCAACCGTGACTTAGCGTCGCACTTCACGCTGGTGCCCCACTCTCCAAGATATACAGGCGTCTTGTTGCGATCGGACCATGTCTTTATCCGATCCATGGTGCGGAGGTAATCCACTTTCTGTGCGTCCGTGCCCCACGTTGCATCATCCTTGTTGCGCGGCTCGCCGCAGACAAAAAACCAGGGATCATAGCAATGGTAGGTCGCTATGACGTACGGGTCCTTGGGCACCTGCAACTCATTCAGAAGGCGGTCGGCGTTGTCGCCAACCGCCCCTAGAATCACGCAACGGTTCGGGTTGGACTCACGGATCACCCGCAGAATGCGATTGTTCATCTCGGTCGTCTGAACCGCATTGATGAACTTTGGGTCGGATTCGTTGATGACCTCAAAAACGAGCAATGATTCCGGCGTACTCTTGAATCGCAGAGCCAGCTGCCTCCAAAGCGCCTCCAGGCGCGGCAACTGCGCGGATGGATCCTTCTTGAACCATTCCTCGTGGTGTGCGTTCAGAACGACAACCATCCCGCGTTGATTCGCCCAGCTGACCACCTCCGCGATGCGATCCAGGAAGCGGCGGTCTACCGCATAGGGAGGTGTCGTCTGCATGTGCTTTCCCCATGTAACGGGAAGCCGCACGTGTGTGAAGCCGGCCGCCTTGAAGTCGTCAAAGAATCCGGGTTGTGCCATTTGCGGGTTCCACGTCCCTTCGCCGTCCGGCGCGTCAAAGGTGTTTCCCAGATTAATTCCCATGCCCATCCGCGCCACCTCATCCCACGCAGTGGGCGAGCTTGCCTGACACGCCGTAGCTTGGCCCAAGACCGCTAATGCAGCGGCTAGTGAAATCAGTGCAGGCATCTTCTCCATGAGCTTTCGCATATACAGTCGTCTTGGTCGACCTACTGAGAATCTCAAACGCGGTCAAAGGCCAAAGAAGGTGTTCCAAGTCTTGACCGATGAAACCGGGATTCCGCACTTGGATTGGCAGATTTCAACGATTACCACGCTGATGCGCGCTTCTGCCGACAAAGAACAATTCACGGAGCTTCATGCCCGGGCGTTCCAATTGGCCGTCCCGCCAGCGCAGATGCGCTTGCCATTGCCCGACACTCCCGACCAACCGCAGACTACTAGCGTCCCTTGGTAGCCTTCTGGACAGCCTTAAAGGCGCTTTTTGCGAAGTCTCGCTGCCCCTTTCTTAGCTTTAGCTGTCTTAGGCCTCTCTTTGCTTGGCTTGAACCTCGATTTCTTGGGCATGGCCACAGGATAGCAATTAAACGCGTGGATACAAATCTGTTTTCAAAAGGACCCAGTGCCAGAATTTCCGAGATCAAACCCTGCTGAAATCCGCAAGATAAGGGACCATGCCCTGGGCGGGCTTTCAATCTACGTCAATCGCCCTTCCCCCCTCCTTCTTGTCGTAGCTGCGAAAAGCAAACATCGTCTCGCTTTTGGTGATGCCATCGACCTTCAGCAGGTGGTCCGTGATCACGCACTCAATCATGTCGTTCGATTCGCACTTTATGATCACAAGCAGGTCATATCTCCCAGATATTGAATACAGGTCGGTGACGGAGGGGAACTCCAAGAGTTTCTCAGCCGTGCCGGTTATCTTCTTGGGGTCTATTTTCAGGAGTATGATGGCGGTGGGCACTGAGTATCGCTCCTATCGGTTGAATTGCTGATCGCCGGATTTGAAGCGAGTTCCGGCCAGACCGCAAGCCGAGGCCGGACATGGCATCCTTGCCCCGGTCTAATGGGGAAAACCATGCGACATGAAGGACCCACCAACGAAGGGGCGGAGGTTCCTCGCATTCATGACGGGAGCATCGAGTAGTGCGCTTTGAGCGTTCCTGTTTGGCAGGTGTCAAAATAGACTCAGAGAATCATGGCGCAATCCGGCCCGCTGGCTCCTTACCGCGACGGCGGTGAGGTCGCGGCGCGGCAGCGCTCGATCTCCAGCAGCGCCTCCCGCACATCCACCGTCAGCCGGCCAACGACATTTTCGGAAGCAAGGGTCGCCGACGCTCGGTCCAGCAGTTCCATGCGTTGCGCGGCCGCGAATGAGACGGTTGGATCGAGGACGCTCGCTGCATAAATGCGGACAGCGGCGGGATTCGAGACGCTCAGGACGCTGGATTTCTACCTTCGCTCTCGACTGGGATTTGATTCACGTCAGTTCAAAGTCAAAACATGCATGGGGCGCCAAATAACAAGGCCTCGCGACGTTTGCCAAACCACCGCCAAAGTTGATCCATCTCAAGCTCGGGGCCTGGTCCGGATCTCTCGCGCATCTCTGCCATAGCCCGAAGTTCCTTGGCTGCGAGAAGGTCCCTCTCTCGCCCCATGGCCTCCTTTGCGCGTACCAAATCCGGAAGCGATAGGAACCTGCACGTCCTTCCGGCGACCTCAAATGTCTCCGAATTCGCCTTTATGGACTTGAAGTCGCCTAGGCCCGATATCGAGGGAAGAATGTCGACGACGCCCCAGTCCGTCTCGAGGTAGAGATTGTCTGCAGACTGTCCGGACGTTGGGACCTGGAGGAAGGAGAGGCGCTGGGGCGTCATCCGATGACGCGGATTAAGGTCCCTCAGCGCTTCCCTAAGGCGCTCGATGTTCTCCGGCGTGAGAACCGCGCAAATGTCGAGATCCCTTGTGACAAGGGCAGAACCGTGGAGCACTCCGGCAAAGCCACCTACAACCACAAAATCGACGCGAGAATCAGCTAACCGCTGAAGTAGTTGGCTTAAGCTTTTCACTTCGTTCCTGGCGAATCCGGTCGAATTCAAGGACTAGGGAAAGAGCTTGGTCATGCTGCCTTGCTCGTTCCTCCGGAGTAAGCCTCAGGCTAGCATCAACGAGACTCAGATCGAAACCCGCCTTTTCAGCCTCCTCTATGGCGGAATTATTCACGGCTTGCACGTGGGCAGTTTGTCAGGTCTGCCACCTAGGTCAAACGTCCAAACCGACAGGGTCGAAACCCGCGCAAGTTGCCTGTGTAATGGGTCCCGGGACAAGTGACCAAGCTCGCCGTTGGCATTGTGGCCCAGAATCTGTCGCCGAAAGGCGTGCGGGTAGGATCCCCACCTTGGGCACCATGCTGAGGACAGGGCCCCAGCCCAGGCCGATGGCGGCGACAAATCCCCTTGCGCGGGACAGGGTCGCGTCAGGTGGGTCGCGGCGCGATTGTGGCTAGTCAGTGCCCTGTCTGTGCCGGATCGGGAAAGGCTTCTACCTCAATGTTCCGATAGGAGACCTTCGTGTTCGCGCCGCCGTGGATTTGCAGCGCGAATTTGCCCCGCTGCGGGATCCCCTGGGCGCTCTCGGTGTAGTCGACGGTCTTAACGCCATTTAGCCAGATCTGGATGTGCGCCTTTTCCGCCCGGATCCTGTAGTCGTTCCAGGCGCCCGGCCTCAGCGCGCGGTCGCGCACGTCGTGCGAAGGCTCCGCCAGGTCCGCGTTGCGCCTGCTTTCGTCATAGAGATTGCCGTCCGTGCCCGCACCGAGGTCGGCCTGGTATCCCGAGACCTCGAAGCTCCCGGGCACCCGTTGCGACCAGAACTGCACGCCTCCGTTCACGAATCCGCCGGTGCCCTCGATCCTGTACTGGAGGCGCAACTCGAAATCCCCGTAATCCGCCGTGGTCGCCAGGAACTCGTTGTGCGGCTGGCGCCGGTCGAGCGCGCCCCCAACGATTGCGCCGTCCTCGGCGCGCCAATTCTCCTTGTTGCCCTCCCAGCCCGCGAGCGTCCTGCCGTCGAACAGGGGCTTGGCGGACTCGCCTCCAACCGTGGATATCGTCCCGACCGGGGCGCTGGTTGGCGCGAGAACCTGGATCTCCATTCGGGTCAGCTCCGGGTCGATGATGTCAATGGCCCAGAGGTGCTCCCCGTTGACTGTCGGCAGGTGGCTGCCCCGGGTTGCAATCCCTCCTCGGTGCAGCGCCTGGTAGGTGTCGTCGATGTTGCTGACCTCAAAGTTGACGTGATCGAACGCGCCTGCGGCCCACTTGTTCAAGGGCGGGTCGAAGAAGATCAGCTCGATCAACTCCTTGCCCGGCCCCGGGAGCCTGAACTTGACCAGGGCGAGGCGCCCATCCGGCGCATTGGCGCGGAACACCTCGGGGAAGCCCAGTGTTTCACGGTAGAATGCCATGGTGGCTTCGGCCAGCGGATAGGCCACTGCGAGCCCGAAGTGTTGCAAATGTCTGCTGAAGGGGGTCGTCCGCACGGCCGGGGCTGCGGGAGGAATCCACGGCTTGGCCACCTCGATGACGTCTCCGGCAGGGTCCGCCAGTCGAAGGGCCCGTTCTTGCGGGCCCGAACCTATCCACGTCGCGGAAACGCCGCGGGTGCGAAGCACGCCCTCGAGCCCGTCCAGATCGGTCGCCTCAAGCGTCACGTGCTGCAAGCGCCGCGCCCAGTTGGCGTCGGGTACCCTCTGGAACTCGATCCACTGGTTGGCTCCGACGACAAATCGTATTCCGCTGGGGCCGGCAGGCACCTCGGCCAGCCCGGCTCCCTGGCCGTAGAACCGCCGCAGCGGGGCGAGATCAGCGGTCAGGAGGGTGACCCCGGAAAGACCGGACACCGCGACGGGCGGCGCCGGGTCTGAAGGGCCGACGCCGCGGGCGACCGCGGGCTCCAAGGAGAGCAGAAGCGACGTCGCCGCCAGGACTGATAGGGAAGGGTGCCTGGGGTCCATGGCGGACCCTGCGTTTAAGGCGTGGCCGCTTACGGCACAAGGGGGATTGTTGCCCGGTCCTCACCCCCGGGCCTCGACACGGGTCTGATGCCCGTCCGCTCAAGGCCTAAACATGCTTGGTGCGCCATTATCGGAGGAGAATGCGGGTCCGGCGCGTCCACGGCCGAACCCACGGCGGAATCGCTGGACGGGGCCTGCCTATTCCGCAGCCGAGACGATCTCGAACACGCCCACCCCGTATTCCTGCAGGGGTATCGCGAACCTGCCATCGGCCCCCCGGGCCACCAGTTCCCCGGTGGCGACGTTGCGCAGGGCCGCGCTCCGAGATCCGGCCGATGCCTCACCGGCGTCCACGCGCACGGTAAGCGGCCTCTCGGCCAGGTTGACCGTGATGAGGGCCCGCCGCGTCCCGTCGAAGCGCGCGAACGAGAACACATCGGCGCTGTCGTTCCCGACGATGGCCTGGTCGCCGGTGACCAGCTCCGGGTTCGCCCTGCGGAGCGCGATCAGGTACTTGTAGTAGGAGAGGATGGAATCCGGCTTTTTCACCTCGGCCTCGAGCGACGGGTAGCCGCCCCTTGCGATCGGGCTCTGCGTCCACCAAACGCCCGTGCCCTTGTACCAGACCGCCATGCCCGGGCCCGTCGCCGCGGTCCAGGGAAAGGCTTCCCGCACGGGGATGTCATTGGCGTCTGACCCCGTGTTCTTCAGCTGCCTCCCCTCCACGCCGAGTTCCTGGCCGTAGTAGATCAAGGGGATGCCCTTGAGCAGCAGATTCAGCGACGCGCCGACCCTCTCCCTGCGGATGTCTCCGTTCACCTCGGAGGCAAAGCGGTTCGTGTCATGATTCTCGATGAATATCAGCTGTTGCTTGCCGGCCGGGGTGCTCAGCGCGGTCTGGGTGACCGCCTCGTCGATCCGCTTCTTGTCGAATGACACGATCGCGCCTCGGACTCGGAAGGCGTACACCATGTCGACATTGCCGCGATTGAACCAGTCATCGCCGTACGACCCCCAGTCGGCCTGCTCCGCGATGATGCGGACACGCGGGTTGTCGGCCCTCAGCTTCCTGAAGAGCGGCGTCCAGAAGCCGGAGAACAGGTTGTCCAGCTTCTTCAGGTTATCGAGGTCGTCCATCATGTGATCGATCCGGAAGCCGTCGACGCCGTCGTGCGCGCCCGGGCGGCCCGGGTTCATCCAGTGCTCGAACTGCCTCGTCTGGTATTCCAGCACCGCCGGGTCGTGCATATTCACCATGGCCACAAGGGTCTTGGTTCCGTCAAAGGACGGGAGCTCGGCGGAAACCGGCTGCGTGCCGCCCGGTCCGTTGTGGAAGATGAAGTGGCCGTACTTCGAATCTGGGTTGTCGAGTGAATCCCTGAGCCACACATGGTTCCCGGTGACGTATTGTACCTCCTGATCGATGAATATCTTCATCCCGCGCCTGTGCAGCGACCTCACCAGGTGGCGGAAGTCGGCCTCCGTGCCATAGGCGGGATCGATCCTGGAGAAGTCGTCCGCAAAATAGCTGTGGTAGAAGGGCGACTTGTACAACGGGGTCAGGAGGACTGTTGTGACCCCTAAACCCTGGAGGTAGCCAAGCTCCTGCTCGATGCCCTTCAGGTCGCCCAGGGAGTCGCCGTTGCTGTCGCGAAAGCTTCGGACGAATATCAGGTAGAAGATCTCGTCGCTTGCCCCCGGCCGCGGGGTAGGCGCCGGTCCCTCCGCGAGCGCCGAGCCGAGGACCGCGGCCACCCCTAGTACGGCAAGCAATGCGCCCCGTGCCGCCCCGGCCGTCCATGAGAATTGCATTCGTATCATGACGAGAAGCCGTCCCGGGCGGATGTTGTGAAAACGGCTTCTCGTGTTGCAACGGCAATCGGTTTCAATTCAGTGAAAAGCCCCAACCAACCTTCGCCCTTCCGCCGGACATCGGGGGGCCCTGGACACTCGCATGAACAGACGCACCTTCGTCACCTCCATGGCCGCGGCCGGGGCCGTCGTCGCCACCGGCTCGCGCCTCTTCGCCGCTGACTCGAAGCCGCGGGCCAAGGTCGGGATCATCGGCTGCGGCTGGTATGGCGGCGTGAACCTCACGGCCCTCGCGCGAAACGTAGGGGTCGACTTCGTCTCGCTGTGCGATGCCAACGAGCGGTCCCTCCGGGAAACGCTCCAGATGGTCGCCAGGTACCAGACGGCCGTGCCCAGGACCTTCGCCGACTACCGCGACATGCTCGGTTCGGGCGAGCACGACATCGTCATCGTCGCCACGCCCGACCACTGGCACGCGCTGCCCGCCATCGCGGCCATGAAGGCCGGCGCGGACGTCTATCTCGAGAAGCCCGTCAGCGTCGACGTGATCGAGGGCGAGGCGCTCCTGGCCGCCTCGCGCAAGTACGGGCGGGTCGTCCAGGTGAATACGCAGCGCCGCAGCAACCCCCTCTACCTGGAGGCCCGCGACAAGTACATACGCAGCGGCAGGCTGGGGAAGATCGGGCTCGTCGAGACCTACAGCTACCTTGGCTCGGAAGGCTGGAGCGCCGGTCCGATGCCCGACGCGCCGGTCCCCGCCGGCCTGAACTACGATCTTTGGACGGGGCCCGCGCCGCTGCTTCCCTTCAAGGCCATAAAGGAGTCCCGCGGATGGCGAGCCTTCATGGAATACGGCAACGGGCCCATAGGCAACCTGGGCGTGCACATGCTCGACCAGGCGCGCTGGCTGCTGGGCCTCGGCTGGCCGGAATGGGTCTCCTCCTCCGGAGGGATCTATGTCGAGAAGGCATCCTTCTCCAATATTCCCGACACCCAGCGCAGCGTGTTCCACTACCCCGACCTCGATGTCAGCTGGCAGCACCGCCTCTGGGGCGGCTCGCCGATCCCCCAGCGCCACTGGAGCGACCAGTGGGGCACGCGCTTCATCGGGGAAAAGGGCACGCTCAACCTGACGATGCTCGAGTACGTCTTCACGCCGGCCGGAGACGGCCCGCGCGAGGGCGTGCACATGCTCTCGAAGACGGGCAACCTCGAGAACGTCGATTTCAGCCGCGACGGCCAGGCTTACACCGAGACCGAGAACAGGCACGTGCTGGACTTCATGCGGGCGCGGGAGAATCGCTCCCGACCCATCGCGGACATCGAGTAGGGGCACATATCCAGCGCATGCTGCGAGCTCGCCATTCTCTCGCAGCAGCTCGGCCGGCCGGTCGCCTACGATCCAAAGTCCCGGACGGTTCCCGGCGACCCGGAGGCGACCCGCCTGCTCGCCCGATCCTACCGCGCCCCCTGGGTTCATCCCGATCCGGCGGTCGTGTGAGGCCGGGGCAGGGCCCATCGCCCCGGCCCCGCGGGCCTCTTGCCAAGCCACACCCGTTTGTTGATTGTGCGGGTTTGAGCTCGATTCCCATCGCGGTCGGCGCAGGCCGCGACGCCGACCATTCCTTTCTGGGCCATCCGAGGGGACTCGCCTACATCGCATTCACGGAGGCGTGGGAGAGGTTCTCCTACTACGGCATGCAGACGCTCCTCGTGCTGTACATGGTCCGGCACCTGCTGCTTCCGGGCCATATCGAGCGCATTGCCGGGTTTGCGTTGTTCCGCGCCGCCATCGAGCGCGGATATGGCGGAGCGCTCTCGAATATCGCGCTGTCCTCGGCGATTTTCGGGCTCTACACGGGCCTCGTGTACCTGACCCCGATCGGCGGCGGCCTGATCGCCGACCGGTGGCTTGGGAGGACCCGCACGATCACCATCGGCGCGCTCCTGATGGCCGCCGGCCAGTTCCTGATGGCATCCGAGGCATTCTTCCTGGTCGCGCTCCTCTGCCTCTTGATCGGCGTCGGCTGCTTCAAGGGGAATCTCGCCAGCCAGGTGGGCGCCCTTTACGGGCCCGGCGACCTGCGGCGGGCCGACGCATACCAGATATATTATCTGTTCATCAATGGGGCCGTTATCGTGGCGCCCCTGATCGCGGGGACGCTCGGAGAGGTCTACGGATGGCGCTACGGCTTTGGCGCGGCAGGCGTCGGCATGCTGATCTCGATCGCCATTTACCTCTCGGGCCGGAAGTGGCTCCCGCCCGAGGCGAAACAGGCCCGGGTCAAATCGTCCGCGCGACCTGGCCTGAGCCGAAACGAGCGCAACGCCGTCATCGTCCTCGTCATGTTGCTCCCGGTGCTCGCCATCGGCGCCGTTGGAAACCAGCAGATATTCAACGCATACCTGCTTTGGGTGCCGAGCAATGTGAACCTGGTGTTCTTCGGCCGCACGATGCCTACCACCTGGCTGATCACCCTCGATTCGGTGGTGAGCATCTCAAGCCTGGTCGCCGTGATGGCGTTCTGGCGCGCGTGGTCGAGGCGTTTCCGTGAGCCGGGAGAGGTCGTCAAGATAACGATCGGTCTTGGCTTATGCGCCGTCGCCCTGCTGTGGCTAGCGGCCGCGGCGACGATATCGTCCACAGGCCATAAGGCGGGCGTGGGCTGGGTGCTCGCCTTCGAGGTTTTCAACAGCGTCGGCTTTGCCAACGTGTTCCCGGTAGGGCTCGCCATGTATGCGCGCGCTTCCCCAAAGCGGCTCGCGGGAACGATCATGGGCGTCTATTCGCTGCACCTGTTCCTGGGAAACAACTTGGTCGGCTGGCTTGGGGGCCTCCTGGACCGCGTTTCCGGGACGCATTTCTGGCTTCTGCATGCGGCACTGGTCGGAGCAGCCGGCACGATAATGTTGGCTGTGGCGCGGCGGGCCCGAAGCCTTTTGTTCGCGGGAGAGCCGGACGAGAGCTGAGGGGCCCGCGAGTCACGGGCGACGAAAGGCCGGGTCCGGCGGACAAGACGGCGGCTGGCTGAAACCTCCGGCGCCGCCAGCGGGATGCTCAAATGTGTTCCTCTTCCCGGAGCCGTGCATGGCTGTTCCCAACGCATCCCCTATCGTACCGGCGCCGTGATTGGATAGCCGCCGTGAGCGGCGGTTCCGGGTATTCCTAGGGCCCTTCCCGCAGGAACTGATACAGTTCCGCCGAAAGCATGGCGCGATCGATGAACCCGAACGTGCCTTCCTCGTTCACCTCGCGCGCCGCGTCACGCAGTGCGGTCATGGCGATTCGGTAGAGTGAGGCTGCCAAGCTGACCCGCCTGACTCCAGCCATGGCGAGTTCCCTTACGGCGAACGAGTGGCCCCTTATGCCGTTCATGAAGCTGACGGGCTTAGTCACCGCGGTGCACACCGCCTTCACCGCCGCTAGGTCGGGCAACCCGGGCGCAAACAACACGTCGGCCCCGGCCTTTTCATAGGCCTGCAGGCGCCTGATCGTGTCGTCGAGGTCCGGATTGTCTCGGACGAAATTCTCCGCTCGCGCCGTCAGCATGAAGTGAAACGGCAGCGGGCGCGCAGCCTCTGCCGCCGCGGCCACGCGCTCGGCCGCGTGGTTAAGGTCGTAAACCGGACCGCCGCCGCCCTTCGCGTCCTCGATCGAGCAACCGACGAGTCCCTCGCCGGCGGCGAGGCGGACCGTCTCGGCCACGAATTCGGGTTCGTCGCCAAACCCGTTTTCCAGGTCAGCGGAGACGGGCAGATCGGTCGCCTCGACGATTGCGCGCGCCATCGCCAACGCCTCGGGGCGGCTCACGTGCCCGTCACGGCGTCCCAGCGTCGCTGCCGACGCAGCGCTCGAGGTCGCCAGCGCCTTGAAGCCGAGCCCGGCGAGGATGCGCGCCGAGCCGGCGTCCCACGGATTGGGTATCACGAACGCGTCCCGCATCTCGTGCAATGCGCGAAACCTCGATGCCATTTCCTTCTGGTCCAAGCTCATGGATGTCGTGTTGAAGATAACCTTCGTCGGCAAATGGGCAATTAGGCCGGGAAGTCCGGTAAGGCTAACGCGGCCCGCATTCAGGCATCGAGCCCCGATTCCCAAGAAGGGGGTCTTTTCGGAACGACGCCGGGCACCGTGGTGGGTGTGGACGCCGCCCCGGCATGCCCGCGCGGCACGAGGACCCTCGGCTCGCGGGCTCCCATCGCGGGCGCATCATTCCGTCGAATCCCAAAGGCCTACTTTCCACCCGCCCATCGCGCCCGCCCGCCCGTGTCGGCCAAGTATTTGATCGCCGCCTCCTGGACACACAGCTGTGCGTCCAGGAGCTGGTCGGCCGACTGCCGGACCTGATCGCCCCGCTTGTTCGTGCCGGCGTATCCGTGCGATGGCGATTCGACGACGACGGAAAGGGCGCCGCAATGGAGGTTGAGCGCGGTGTCGAGGTTATAGACGCTCTTCGGCGCCCGGGCGGGATTCGCCTCGGTATCGGGATCGCTGGTGGCCTGCAGCCCCGCCTGGGCGAGTGCCGTATGGACCGACCGGTAGAGTCCGTCGAAAGCGTGCGCGAGCGCGTCCTCCACGACCGGTCTCAGCATTCGGGTATAATAGTTGTCCGGACCGACGCCGGTGTGCAGGTTGAGGATCAGGTCAGGGCGCTCGCGGGCCGCGAGGCCGAACAGCGCCTCGGTCTCCGGCTGGCGCGAGCCGAAGAAGTCGTCGTGCATGAGGTTCACCCCGTTGTCGTTCGGATAGCCCCCCGGGAACTGGGTCCGCGAGAAGTCCAGCGGAATGTACAGCTTGCAGGTGGGATAGCCGATCAGCTTGCCGTCGCTCCAGCCTCCCGTGTTCAGGTATTGCTCGATCGTGGCGTCGGTCCCGCGAAACGCCTCCATCCGCAGCGGCACCCGCGCCCGCCCGTCCATGTTCACGATGGGTATCACGATGAGCCGGTCGACGCGTCCCGCCGCCGAGACGATATCCGGCCACGGCCGCCCGCGCAGGTCCTTTCCGCTCTCGAGGACGGAGAGCAGGTTCACAAGGCCCACGATGCCCTCAAATTCCCCCCCGTGGACCGACGCCATCGCCAGGTACACCCTCTTGCCGAAGTCGGGCCCGTAATACGCGCTCATGTTGCCTGCACCGACCGCCCCGGAAAACGTCGTCGAGCCCTTCCCCTCGCGGGCGCGGCCGTAAACCACCGCCCGGATCGGCCGGCCTCCCGCGCTCTCGCCGACCACCACGACGGCGCCCCGATGCACCCGCTCACGGAGGAAACCCGCCACACCATCGACAGTACTCACCCAGAATTCCGGCGGATTATCCGCCTCGCGCAGGTATTCCCTGGGAATATGGGGGAAGGCCTTCGAAGGCGTCTCCGAAGCCCCGGCGCCGCCGAGCCGCGTCCCGAGCCCGCCGGCGAGCAGAAGGACCGCGAGGGCCCTGCGCAGCGCTGCCGTTTTCATCCTGACCGCACGCAACCGGCCATCCGGGCCGGATGCAACCTGGAATTGACTTCTCCCGACGCCCTGCCGGCCCACGGGCGCCGCAGGATGTCGCTTCCCAGGGCCCCCGCGCCGGCCGATGATTAAGGTTTGCGCGGTCTGTGGAATCGGGCCGGAATTGGAGCCGATGACCAGAAAGGAGGTTCGGTGATAGGGCTTGGCCAATCACCGGATGCGGTGCCGGCGCCTGTCGCGCCGGCCGCAGGGCGGCTGCCGTGCCGGGCGCGGATCGATGCAACTTTAGGAAAAAAATGAAAACCTCGCGCATCCTGCGATTACCCGTGTTCCTCGCGTTCGCCCTGTCGCCATGTCTGGCCGGGGCCGCAGATTCGGCTCTGGCAGTGGAGGCCACGCAGAGGGGCTACGCGGACACGGGAGGCACGAAGGGGCTCGTCGTCCTGTCGGTGAACTGGGGACGCAAGTGGGGCTGCGGCGGCTTCCAGAACGCCTCGCTGCGAGAGCTGAGCTTTGACCGCCTTCCCACCTCGAAACAGAAGGACGACGAGATGGGAGACCTTGTGCTGGAACCGCCTCTGCGCCTCGGCAGCAGGCCTGACATCACCGACTATGTCTTTCTCGTGGAGCCTGGGGAGTACGCGTTGAGCTTCTTCAGCATCAAAGTTGGGCGATCCGAGTCCGATGTCGGCTATTTGAGGTACGGGAGAAGCCAGCTGATCGGCGACGGCAAGACCCTGGGTGGCAGCTTCACGGCGAAGGCGGGGGAATCGGTCTACATCGGCGAATTCTTCCTGGAATGCACCGGCAAGCCGACCCTGTGGCGCTATTATGAGGAAGACCGGGACAGCTTCCGGCGCAAGATGGCGGCCGTTAGGAGGAGGTACCCCTTCCTGGACGTGGACAAGGTCCAGTTCAGGTTGTTTAGCACTAAGATCTTCGGACGGCCGTACGACCTTCCGGCGGAGGGCAAGTAAGGGCAGAGGCAATCGCCGGCACGACGCCATCGCCCGTCGCTCCGGCCGCCGTGCCGCCGGGATCTCAGGCGCGAGTTCGTCATTGCGTGCGATTCCGGCAACGGCTTCAACAGCAGTCCCCGATGAGGCCGTGGCCCAAGATTCTTATCATTGCGTTCGGCGGCCTGATGGCGGCGCGCTCGGGCGCCGGCCTGGCGGACCACCGGCTGGACATCTACTGGAACGACGTCGAGGGCGGCGGCGCCACGCTCATTGTTACGCCGGCCGGGGAGTCGATCCTGATCGACTCGGGCAATCCCGGCCCGCGGGACGCCGGGCGTATTCACCGGACGGCGACGGCCGTTGCCGGCCTGTCCAGGATCGACTACTACATCACGACCCATTTCCACGTCGATCACTTCGGCGGCATCGCCCAGCTCTCGACGCTGATGCCAATCGGCCAGGTCTACGACCGGGGCATTCCGAGGCACGATCCCGACCACAACCCGAGCGACGCTCTCTGGCTGGCCATGATAAAGCCGTACCGCGAGTTCGCGGCGGATGGGCGCAACACCGTCAGCCCCGGGCTGGTCCTGCCTCTGCGCCAGACCGGCAGCGGGCCGCGCTGGTGGCTGCGATGCGTCGTCAGCGGCGGGAAAATCGTCGACGCGCCGCCAGGGACACCGCCCAATCCGCTGGCCGGGGAGAATTCCCACCACGATCTGGCCCCGACGGACAACGACCTGAGCAGCGCCTGGATTCTGGGCTTCGGGCCGTTCCGCTTCTGGGATGGCGGCGACCTCACGTGGAACGTGGAGGGGGAGGTGGTGACCCCGGTAAACCGGGTGGGGCAGGTCGACGTCTATCAGGTCGATCACCACGGTCTAGGCTTCAGCAACAACCCGGTCCTAATCCACAGCCTGGCCCCGACGGTCTCCGTGATGAACAACGGCCCCAAGAAGGGCACGGCCGCGACCACCATGGCCGGCCTGGTGTCCTCGCCCGGCCTTCAGGCCATGTACCAGGTGCACAAGAACGTGCGGCCGGAGGACCCCGAGGACAACACCGCGGACGAATTCATCGCCAATTTCTCGAGCGACCCCAATCACCCCGACGCGAACTACATCAAGCTATCGGTCGATCCCTCGGGGGCTTCCTACACCGTCGTCATCCCGGCGGCCGGATACAGCCGGACCTTCAAGACCCGTCTGGAC
>Ga0187851_10001298_pt1 | contig 24093 bp, 20 predicted proteins | sample June2016WEW_6_10_FD_132997 | JGI IMG/M metagenome (GOLD analysis project Ga0187851, IMG submission 132997) | Peatland microbial communities from SPRUCE experiment site at the Marcell Experimental Forest, Minnesota, USA - June2016WEW_6_10 | ecosystem: Environmental > Terrestrial > Soil >...
CACGGCCCTCCCCATCATCGAGACCAAGGCCAACGACGTCTCCGCCTACATTCCGACCAACGTCATCTCCATCACCGACGGCCAGATCTACCTGGAGACCGACCTCTTCAACGCCGGCACCCGGCCGGCGATCAACGTCGGCCTCTCCGTCTCCCGGGTGGGCTCGGCGGCCCAGACCAAGGCGATGAAGCAGGTGGCCGGCCAGCTCAAGCTCGACCTTGCGCAGTACGGCGAGCTCAAGGCCTTTTCCCAGTTCGCGGCCGACCTCGACAAGCGGACCAAGGCGACCCTGGAGCGCGGGCAGCGCATGACCGAGCTGCTCAACCAGCCGCAGTACGAGCCGGTCCCCTTCGCGCGCCAGGTGATGGCCATCTTCGCCGGCACCCGCGGCTACCTCGACGACGTCCCGGTCAACCGCGTCTCCGACTTTGAGCGCTCCCTGCTCCGGTTCCTGGAGCAGAACCACCCCGACCTGGAGAAGACCATCGTCAAGGAGGGGGCGGTCTCCGCGGAGCTCGAGGCCGAGCTGCGGGCGGCGATCGAGGACTTCAAGAAGGACTACGCGTAGTGGTGGCTCACTGATGCCCAGCCTGCGCGACCTCCGCCGGCGCATCCGCACCGTCGCCAACACCCAGAAGATCACCAAGGCGATGGAGCTGGTGGCGGCCTCCAAGCTGCGCCGTGCCCAGGAGCGGATGCAGAATGCGCGTCCCTACGCGGACGAGCTGACCGGCGTGATGGCCCAGCTGATGGGTCACTCCTCGGGTCACCAGCATCCCTTTCTCGCGCTGCGTCCCGTCACCCACCGCTGCCTGATCCTCGTCACCACTGATCGCGGGATGGTGGGGGGGCTCAACAGCAACAGCGTCCGGCTGGCGCTCCGGGAGAGCGCTTCGGGCGGGACCCCCGTCGAGGTGGTGAGCATCGGCCGGCGCGGCCGCGACACCATGCGCCGGATGGGCCGGAACCTGATCGCCGACGTGAGCGACTACGGGGACCGGCCCACGCTCAGCACCATCCTGCCCGCGATCAGCGTTGCCATGGAGCGATACGAGAAGGGCGAGTGCGACCAGGTCGACCTCGTCTACGCGCGCTTCATCAGCAACGGCCGGCAGGAGGCGACGCTGCAGCGGCTGCTCCCCGTCGAGCCACCCGCTGACGCCGCCCCATCAACGGCCGACTTCGAGTACGAGCCGGACGCCGCCGAGGTCCTCGACGCCCTCCTGCCCCGGTATGTCGAGGCGCAGGTCTACCGGGCCGTGCTCGAGAACGTCGCCAGCGAGCAGGCGGCAAAAGTCATGGCCATGCACAATGCCGCCGAGAACGCGGGTGAGGTGATCGACAGCCTGACCCTCACGGCCAACAAGGAGCGGCAGAGCAGCATCACCACCGAACTGATGGAGGTGGTGAGTGGTTCCACCGCCCTCGACGAGGCCTGAGCGAGCGATTCAAGGAGTCATGGGTCAAATGGCAGCTCCGAAGACAGTCACCGGCAAGGGCCGGATCGTCCAGATCATGGGGCCCGTCGTCGACGTGTCCTTCGCCGGCGGCCGGCTTCCGCGGACCTACGATGCCCTGGAGTTCGCCCGCGAGGGCGGCCGGCTGGTGCTGGAGGTCGAGCAGGATCTGGGCAACGGCGTGGTCCGCACCATCGCCATGGACTCGACCGACGGGCTGCGCCGCGGCGACGAGGTGGTGAGCACCGGCCAGCCGATCACCGTCCCGGTGGGCGAGGTGACCCTCGGCCGGATGTTCAACGTCATCGGCGATCCCATCGACGCGATGCCGGCGCCGGATGCCGAGCGCCATCCCATCCACCGCAAGCCGCCGCCCGTCAGCGAGCAGGACGTGAGCCAGCAGATCCTGGAGACAGGCATCAAGGTCATCGACCTGATCTGCCCCTTCTCCAAGGGATCCAAGATCGGGCTCTTCGGCGGCGCGGGTGTGGGCAAGACCGTCGTCGTCAACGAGATGATCCGCAACATCGCCGAGGAGCACAGCGGCTACTCGGTCTTCGCCGGGGTCGGGGAGCGCACCCGCGAGGGCCGCGACCTCTACGGCGACATGAAGGAGTCCGGGGTCCTCGATCGGACCGCGCTGGTCTTTGGTCAGATGAACGAGCCCCCCGGTGCTCGTGCCCGGGTGGCTCTCACCGGCCTCACCATGGCGGAGTACTTCCGCGATGAGAAGAGCGCTGACGTCCTCCTCTTCATCGACAACATCTTCCGCTACGTGCTGGCCGGCGCCGAAGTCTCGGCCTTGCTCGGGCGGATGCCGAGCGCGGTGGGATACCAGCCCACCCTGGCCACGGAGATGGGCGATCTCGAGGAGCGCATCACCTCCACGCGGAAGGGCTCGATCACCTCGGTCCAGGCCGTCTACGTGCCCGCGGACGACTTCACCGACCCGGCGGTCGCGACCACCTTTGCCCACCTCGGGGCGACCGTGTCGCTCTCCCGCGCGCTCACCGAGATCGGCATCTATCCCGCCGTGGACCCGCTCGACTCGACGAGCCGTGCCCTCGATCCCCGCATCGTCGGTGAGGAGCACTACCGGGTCGCCACCGGGGTCAAGCGGATCCTGCAGGAGTACAAGGACCTCCAGGACATCATCGCCATCCTCGGCCAGGAGGAGCTGACCGACGACCAGAAGCTGACGGTTCAGCGGGCGCGCCGGGTGCAGCGGTTCCTCTCCCAGCCCTTCAAGGTGGCCGAGGTCTTCACCGGGCGTCCGGGCATCTACGTCAAGCTCGAGGAGACCATCCGCGGCTTTGCCGAGATCCTGGACGGGAAGCACGACGACCTCCCGGAGGATGCCTTCTACATGGTCGGGACCATCGACCAGGCGGTCGCCAAGGGGGAGGAGCTGGAGGGGACGGCAAAGTCTTCTGATGAGAAGCCCGCTGCCGGCACCGCCGAGGCGCCGGCGGCCGAGAAGACCGACAAGCCCGCGACCCGGAAGATCGACAAGCCCGCTGTCGAGAAGACCGACAAGCCCGCCGCCGAGAAGACCGAGAAGCCCGCGGCTGAGAAGACCGACGAGCCCGCGGCCGAGAAGACCGATAAGCCCGCTGTCGAGAAGACCGCGAAACCCGCGGCCGAGAAGTCGGCGGAGCTCCCGGTGCACAAGTCCGCCGCCAAACCCGCGCCCAAGAAGGCTGCCGCGCCGGCCAGGAAGGCGGCTCCGGCTTCCGGCCGCGCGAAGAAGGCGAAGCCGGACAAGGGCAGCTGATGGCGAAGCTGAATGTCGAGCTGGTCACCGCGGAGGGCCGTGTGCTCTCCCAGGAGGCCGACTTCGTGCTCGCGCCGGGAGCGGACGGTGACCTGGGGGTGATGCCCCACCACATCCCCCTGCTCACCCCGCTCCGCACGGGCGAGGTCATGGTGCGCAACGACGGGGTGGAGGAGTACCTCTTCGTCTCGGGCGGCTTCCTGGAGGTGCTGCCCGACCGGGTGGTCATCCTCGCCGATGCCGCCGAGCGGGCGGAGGACATCGACCAGGCGCGGGCCGAGGCTGCGCGCCGTGCTGCCGAGGAGGCGCTGGCTGAGCATGCCGGCGACGCCATGGCCGCCGCCAAGCTGGAGCGGGCCCTGTACCGGCTCAAGGTGGCCGAGGTCCGCCGCCGGCGGCGGGATCGCGGGAGCCACCCCGGAGCGTCCTGAGCGGGTCAGCCTCCCAGGAAGAAGTTGCCCGCCAGAAAGTCCGAGTTGACCTCCTGGTCCTGCTCGGTGCCGAGGCAGCTCATGGCAAGCCCCACCGCCGAGTAGGTCGGGTCGGTGAATCCGAGCACGTCGACGCTGTTGACGGCTGAGCAGACGTCCAGGCTGGACACCGGGTTGCTGTTGCCCAGCTGAAAGCTCGGGGTGCCCGAGAAGACGAAGTCGGAACCGCTGTTGCTGTTGGCGCCGGTCGTCTTGTACGGGCTCTCGCAGTACTGCGAGCTGCCGTCGGAGGCTGTCACCAGGGTGAGGTTTTGGCAGCTGCCCTGGCTCGCCTTCATGCCATTGCCGGTGAGCAGGGAGTTGAAGTAGGTGGTGGCCAGGTCCTCGGTCGGGAAGCCGACATAGAGGACGTAGTCCTCGGCGTCCTGGCTCTCGGTCAGATCGCAGAGCTCCTCGGAGCTCACACCGCTCGCCAACTCGTCGCTGGTCGGGACCGGGGAGCAGCTGTCGGCGGTGTTGCCGGTGACATAGCTGGGCAGCAGGCTCGCCAGCGGGCTGAGGGACGGGGAGCCCGAGGTCGCGGGGCTGCCGGACGATGACGGCCCGGCCGTGGGGGAGGAGGAGGCGGCGATGGTGGGGGTGGAGGTGAACGTGGGCACCGGCGTGGGAGTGGGGGTGGCGACCCGGGCGGCCGCGCTGAACGGGAAGAAACCGGCGGTCGCGGCGGCCAAGAAGTAGATGACGATCAGCAGGACCACGATCGCAGCCGCGATCAGGGCGGTCGGGGGCCGGCCCCTGCGGCGGGGGCCGGCGGGAGTGGTCCGCGGGGGCGTTGGTCCGGACGAGCCCGATCCGGGCGATGGTCCGGGGGTTGACGGTCGGGAGGGAATCCTGGCATCGGCCCGGTGCGGTGCCGGCGGCAGACCGCCAGTCGCGCCTTCTCCCCGTGGCCTGGCGGCGGCGGGTCCCGCGAAGGACGGCGCCGTGCCGTGCCCCGGGAAGGCGGGGGGGGCACCCGGTGGGGTGAACGCCGAAGGAGCCGGAGGCGGCAGGTACGCGGCGGTTGCCGCCGGGAAGGCGAGTGGGGCCACCGGGGGTGGGGGCGGGGGCGGGGGCGGCGCCGGAACCGGTATCGGCCAGGCAGCTATTCGACTCTGCAACGGCGCTGCGGGAGGCGCGTCGCTGATAGGGAATCCCAAAGCTCGGGCGATCTCTCCCACCGCCCAGTGGCTCCTCTGGGGGTCGAGGATGCCGCTCTGGGCGAGGTTGGCGGAGACCGCCTTGAGCGCCGCGCTGGGGCCGGACATCGCGGCTTGCTCGGCGAGCTGAGCGCTGGCGCCCGCCCTCGCCGCGGCGACCAGGATGCCCGTCTCCTCGGGTGCGGTGGGGAGCAGGACGTTGAGGGCGCTGTCGAGGTGCCGGGGGTCGGCCAGGATGTCCGGCCCGTGGTCTCTCACGACTGCCGCCAGCGCCTGGCGAACATCCCCCTCCGGATCGAAGCCTCCGCTCCCAGCGTTCATGCGACGCCCCTGCTGATCAACGGGTCCGATGCACGGTCAGACCGGGATGGTAGGCGATGACGGAGCACCGACGCAGCAAGGCAGGCGCGGCGATCCCACCGGACGGCAGGGCCAAACGTCCTTGCACCATCACGTTCCCAGGACGTGGCCGCCGGAGGCTCGCGCGGGCTGCGACCGGCGGCTGCCCGGGCGCCTCAGAAGAGCCCGACGATGTTCCCCGACTCATCGATGTCGACGCGCTCGGCGACCGGGGCGCTCGGCAGCCCGGGCATGGTCCGCATCTCGCCGCTGCGAAGGTAGACGAAGCCGGCCCCCGCTGCGGCCCGCACCTCCCGGATGGGGAGGGTCCAGCCGGTGGGGGCACCCTTGAGCTTGGGATCGGACGAGAGGCTCAGCTGGGTTTTGGCGATGCACACGGGGAAGCCGCCGAATCCGTCCCGCTCACACTGGCGAAGCTGCTGGACGGCCGCGCTGTCGTAGGCGACGCCGTCGGCTCCATACACCCGGGTCGCCACCGCGGCGACCTTCTCCTCCAGGCTCGCACCGTCCGTGTAGAGCATCTGGAAGTCGCTCGTCTCCTCGCAGGCCGCCGCCACCGCGCCGGCCAGCTCCACCGCGCCCTCGCCGCCATCCGCGTAGCTGGTGTGGACGGCGCAGCGGACGCCCATCGCATCGGCGATCCGGCGGATGGCGGCGTGCTCTGATGGGTGGTCCTCGGGGTGGGCGTTGATGGCCACCACCACGGGAACCCCGAAGAGCCGGCAGTTCTCGATCTGCTTGCGCAGGTTGGCTCCACCGACCTCCACCTCTCCGGGGTTCTCCGCGAAGAGCTGGGCCGGGAGGGCTCGGCCGGCCACGATGCGGTGCTTGCCGGAGTGCGCCTTGAGGGCGCGCACGGTGGCGACCACGACGGCGGCGTCGGGGCGCAGCCCGCTCACCCGGCACTTGATGTCGAAGAAGCGCTCCGCCCCCATGTCGGCGCCGAATCCGGCCTCGGTCACCAGGTAGTCGGCGGCCCGGCTGCCGATGAGGTCACCGATCACCGACGAGTTGCCGTGGGCGATATTGCCGAAGGGCCCGGCATGAACGATGGTCGGGGTGCTCTCCAGCGTCTGGACCAGGTTGGGCTTGATCGCCTCCAGCAGCAGCACCGTCATCGCGCCGGCGGCGTGAAGGTCGTCGGCGCTGACCGTCTTCCCGTCGCGGGAGTGGCCGACGACGATGCGGCCGAGCCGGCACCGCAGGTCGCGCAGCGATGTGGAGAGCGCGAGCACCGCCATGACCTCTGAGGCGGCGGTGATGTCGAAGCCGCTCTGCCGCGGCACGCCGTCCTGGGCGGCGCCCAGGCCGATGACCACGTTGCGCAGCGCCCGGTCGTTGACGTCGAGCACCCGGCGCCAGGAGATGGTGGCGGGATCGAGGTTCAGCGCGTTGCCCTGGAAGAGATGGTTGTCCACCATGGCGGAGAGCAGGTTGTGGGCGGCGGTGACCGCGTGCATGTCTCCGGTCAGGTGAAGGGCGACCCTGTCGAAGGGGATCAGCGTGCTCCGGCCGCCGCCGGCCGCGCCGCCTTTGACGCCGAAGGTCGGGCCCATCGATCCCTGCCGGAGGGAGATCACGGCCCGCTGGCCGATCCGGCGCAGACCGTCGCCCAGGCCGATGGTGGTCACCGTCTTGCCCTCGCCGAGGGGTGTGGGCGTGATCGCGGAGACCACCACGTAGCGGGCCCTCCGGTTCTGGGGAAGCGCATCGAGCGCCGCCAGACGGATCTTGGCGACGCCCTGCCCGTACGGCTCGAGCAGCTCTGGCCCAATGCCCGCCTCTGCGGCGACGTCGCCGATGGGGCGCGCCGCGGCCGGGAGGGCCAGGCTCTGAGTGGATGCTGTCACGCCTTCATCCTGATGGACCCGGGTGGCTGAAACCTATAGGCGGCGGCCATCAAGTGGGCAGGCACAAGGTCCCAGGCGGCAACCGTGACGGCGTCAGCGTCGAGAATTGCCGCCGCCGCCCTGCGTCATCATCAAGATCATCAGCAGGTTGAGGAAGAGGTTGAAGACGTCCAGGTAGATCTTGAGCGCAATTCGGATCGCGTTCCCCGGGGCGTTGCCGGTGGTGGTCACCCGCTGGATGTCGTAGAGCAGGAAGAGCGAGAAGACGACGCATGCTGCGGCCGAGATGAAGATCTGGAAGGCCGTCGACTGTACGAAGATGCCGATCACCATCGCCACCACCACCCCGATCAGGGCGGCGAACAGCCATCCCCCGATCCGGCTGAAGTCGCGGCTCGTGGTCCGCGCGTAGAGGGTGATGCCGCCGGTGGTGACCGCGGTGGCCGCCACGGCCTCGTAGACGATGTACTGCTCGCCGCTCGCCGCAATGAGGTTGAGCAGCGGTGCGACGGCGATTCCGGTGACGATCCCGAAGGCGAGGAAGAGGGCCATGTTGATCCCGGGGCGTGCGGCCAGCGCCTGAGTGGCCATCACCAGGACGATCATCGCGATGAACCAGAGGAAGCCGCCGCCCGAGTAGGCGGTGTTGAGCCCGGCACCGCCGAGCAGGATGCCGCCGAGGGCGCAGAGCACCAGCAGGCAGGTCAGCCCCATCACCTTCTCGGGGAGGCTGATCGCTCCCTGCATGGTCGGATTGGCCCAGCCGCGGGTCTCGCCGAAGGGGTTGTAGAGGCTGCGGTTGGATCCGCCGCCCATGCCGCTGTTCATGTTGAACATTTCAGATCTCTGGCTCCAGGTGGGGAGATCGGGTCATCTCCAGGTTACGGTACCCCGCCTGTCCACCGAGTTACACATGCGGCGTGGCCCATCCCGTGGCCGTCTGCCACGGGATGGGCCCGCAGACCGCGATCAGGCGATCGTGACCGCCTGGTTCAGATAGACGTCCTGGATGGCGTTGAGCAGGCCGATGCCCTCGGCCATGGGCCGCTGGAAGGCCTTGCGGCCGCTGATCAGCCCAGTGCCACCGGCCCGCTTGTTGATGACGGCGGTGCGGACCGCCTCCTTGAGGTCGCCCGCTCCCGACGAGGCGCCGCCGGAGTTGATCAGCCCGGACCTGCCCATGTAGCAGTTGACCACCTGGTAGCGGGTGAGGTCGATGGGGTGGGGGGTGGTCAGCCTCTCGTAGACGAGCTTGCTGGTCTTGCCGTACTTGAGGGCGGTGTAACCGCCGTTGTTCTCTGGCAGCTTCTGCTTGATGATGTCGGCCTGGATGGTGACGCCGAGGTGGTTGGCCTGCCCGGTCAGGTCCGCCGCGACCCCGTAGTCGACGCCGTCCTTGGTGAAGGCGGAGTTGCGCAGGTAGCACCAGAGAACGGTGGCCATGCCCAGCTCATGCGCCTCGGCGAAGGCCACGGCGACCTCCTGGAGCTGGCGCGTCGACTCCTCGGAGCCGAAGTAGATGGTGGCGCCCACCGCGACCGCCCCCAGGTCCCACGCCTGCTGGACGGTGCCGTACATCACCTGGTCGAACTTGTTGGGGTAGGTCAGCAGCTCGTTGTGGTTGAGCTTGACGATGAAGGGGATCTTGTGCGCCCACTTCCGCGACACCGAACCGAGAACGCCGAAGGTGGAGGCCACCGCGTTGCAACCGCCCTCCACGGCGAGCTCGACGATCTTCTCGCCGTCGAAGTAGATCGGGTTGGGCGCGAACGAGGCGCCCGCGGAGTGCTCGATGCCCTGATCCACGGGGAGGATTGAGACGTAGCCCGTCCCGCTCAGGCGGCCGTGACCGAAGAGCGACTGGAGGCTGCGCAGGACGCGTGGATTGCGGTCGCTGATCGACCAGACGCGATCGACGAAGTCGGGGCCGGGCAGGTGGAGCTGGTCGCTGGCGACCGTCTGGCAGCGGTGCTGCAGCAGGTCCTGTGCGTCCTCGCCGAGGATCTCTTCTACGTTGCTCAGGGGGGGTGCTGTCGCCGTTGCCATGGTGTCCTCCGGGAAAGGGCTGCGGGCGAATTCTCCCTTATCGGGCCCGAGCCGTGGTTTCCGACCAGAATGGCGCGTTCGGAGCGACCTGGAGGAGGCTCGATTCTCGTGCCCCGCGGTCATGTACCGTAGGCGCGATGGACCTGCTCCGCATCACCGGCGGTGGCCGGCTCACCGGGGAGGTCGCGATCTCCGGCAGCAAGAACGCGGCCCTTCCGGTCATGGCCGCTGCTCTCCTCACCGACGAGCCGCTGGAGTTGTCCAACGTCCCGGACATCGAGGACATCGGGGCCATGGCGGCCATGCTCGGCCATCTCGGGGTCGCCGTGGAGAAGGTCGCCGACGGCCGCTGGCGGCTTGACGCCGGGCGGGTCGAGGCGACCGCCGTGGGAGCCGACCTGACCCGGCGGCTGCGAGGCTCCTTCCTTCTTCTGGGGGCGCTCGTCGGCCGGACCGGCCAGGCGGAGATCGCCAAGCCGGGCGGGGACGACATCGGGATGCGCCGGGTCGAGCAGCACCTGGAGGGGCTGCGGCTGATGGGAGCGGAGGTGGCCGAGACCGCCACCAGCTTCGTCGCCCGGGCAAAGCGGCTCCGGGGCGCCCGCATCTATCTCGACATGCCCACCGTCACCGGCACGGAGAACCTGATGATGGCCGCGGTCCTGGCCGACGGCATCACCGTGATCAGCAACGCAGCCCGCGAGCCCCACGTCTACGACCTGGCCCGCTGTCTGGTCGGGATGGGAGCCCGGATCAGCGGCGCCGGCAGCGAGCTGATCGTCATCGAGGGCCAGAGCACCCTGCTGCACGGCACCCACCATCGGGTGACCACCGACTACATCGAGGCCGGCACCTACATGACCGCGGCGGCCGCGACCGGCGGCGATGTCGCCGTCCACGGGATGCGTCCCAGCGACCTCCGTTCGCTGAGCAACAAGCTGCACGCCGCGGGCTGCACCGTGGTCGAGGGAGGCAACCACGTGCGGGTGACCGGTGGCAAGCTGTGCGCCGTCGATGTCACCACCTGGCCCCACCCCGGATTCGCCACCGATCTCCAGCCCCAGTTCGGGGCTCTGATGACCCAGGCGAAGGGGATCAGCATCATCAGCGAGGCCCTCTACGAGAACCGCTTCCGCCACGTCGCGGAGCTGGCCAAGATGGGCGCTCGCATCGCCGTCGAAGGGCGGAGCGCGATCATCACCGGCCCGACCGCCCTGCACGGGACCGCCGTCTCGATCCCCGACATCCGGAGCGGGGCGGCGCTGGTCATCGCCGCACTCTGCGCTGACGGTACGACGGAGCTGGAGAACGTCTTTCACCTCGACCGCGGCTACGACAGCCTGGAGGCCAAGCTCCGGTCGCTGGGAGTGACCCTCGAACGGGTCCGTCCCGGGCCGGGGGAGTCCTCGGCCCGCGACCTCTCGGGCGTCATCGGAGATTGATCGGAGGATCGCTGGGGATGCTCGGCAAGAGGCTGGGGATCGATCTGGGTGCCGGCACTGTGCGGGCGGTGGTGCGGGGGGAGGGGCTGACGATCACCGAACCGTCGGTGGTGGCGCGGCATCGGCGCCGTGGCTATTGCGCGGCCGGCATGGCAGCCGCCGAGCTGGCCGGCGACCCCGACATGGAGCTGATCCGTCCCGTGGGCGCGGGGGCGATCGCCGACCTGGAAGCCGTCGGAGCTCTCCTCCATCAGCTCGTCAACCGCGCCGCCGGGAGGCAGCGCATCTTCCGCCCGGACGTGGTCATCGCGATCTGCCCGGCGATGGGGGGTGACGACCGCCTGGTCATCCTCGACATCTGCGCGCGGATCGGCACCCGCACCGCCTACCTGATCGACTCGCCGATCGCCGCGGCGATCGGCGCGGGGCATGTGCCGAGTGGTAGCCGTGGCTACCTGATCGTCGACATCGGGGCGGCCACCATCGACGCGGCCAGCCTGGCCTCCGAGGGGACCATCGCCACCCGCACCCTCACGAGCGCAGGGGACGCCCTGCGCGACGCGGTGGCCCGCCGCATCGAGGAGACGCACGGCGCGGTCATCGACACCGCGGCGGCGGAGGACATCGTGGCGTCCCTGGCGTGCGTCGGCCCCCACGAGGAGCGCCGGATGCCGGTCCGGGCCGGGGTGGGGGAGGGGTCGGTCACCCTCAGCATCGCCTCCGTCGAGATCGCCGACCTGGTGGACGCCCACGCCCGCCAGATCGGTCACGCGATCGCGGAGGTGCTCGACGAGACGCCGATCCCGCTCCGCCAGGGCATCCTCGAGGAGGGGATCGCCCTTTGCGGGGGTGGAGCCCGGCTGGAGGGGCTGGACCGCTACCTCGGCATCCAGACCGGGATCGCGGTCCGGGTGTGCCCCGATGCGCCGACCTGCGTCATCCGGGGCACCCAGGCGGCCGTCGAGAACCTGGACGTGCTCCGCCGCTCCTTCATGTACATCCGCTGAAGCGCGTCCCCATCCGCTGAGCCGCGTCCCGGGTCAGAGCGACGTCTCGATCGCCGCCAGGACATCCTCCACGCGGATCTGCTCCATCATCCCGCTCGGCCCGCGCACGAGATGGTGGCCGCGTCGCTGGGGCAGCGCCTGGACCAGCCGGTGCTCGGTGCCGTAGGGGCCCCGCCGGTGCCCGTCGGTCGGGCCGAAGAGGCCGATGGTCGGGGTCCCGACCGCGGCGGCGAGGTGGAGGAACGGCGAGTCCCCGCAGATGACCAGATCGCAGAGCTGGAACAGCGCGGCCGTCCCCAGGACGTCGAGCTGGCCGGTGAGGTCGGCGTGAGGGGCGGCGATGTCCGTGGCCGCCGTCGTCGCGGCCTCCTCGTCCTCCGCCGCCCCCACGAAGACGATCCCGGCCCCATGGCGGGTGGCGAGCTGGTTGGCGAGGTGGGCCCAGCGCTCGGGGCCCCAGCCGGCGGTCTGGGAGACGGCGGCGCGCAGGTCGGCGTGGCCGGTGCCCGGGGCGAGGGCGACCAGCAGCCTGCCATCGGCGACGGCGGTGCTGTGGAGCTGGACCAGGGCCTCCTGGGAGGCCGCTGGACCGGGGTCGAGCAGGGGCTCATGGCGCTCGGCCGTGATGCCCAGGAGGTGGGCGATGCGGAGCCACGTCGCCGCCTGGTTCTCCCCCCGCCGCGGCGTCACGTGGTCGCTCAGCAGAGCGGTGGTCAGCCCGCCACCGGCGCCGAGCCGGAGGGCGAATCCCGCCAGGTAGACGAGGATGCGGGGCCTCGCCCCGGTGCCGCAGATGACCGCGACGTCGAAGCGCATGCGCCGCAGTAATGCCCATGCGGCCAGCCCCCGGATCGGCGAGGCGGAGGGGTCCAGGCCCCGGAGGGTGATCACCTCGCCCGGGCCCGCCAGGGCGCGCGCGACCTGCGCCGCGGCGGGCGCGCACGCGAGCGTGATCTCCGCCGCCGGGGACCCGGCGGCGAGCGTTCGCAGCAGCGGCGAGGCCTGCAGGGTCTCCACCTGGCGGCCCCACACCAGCACCAGAACTCTCATTGCACGACGTAACCGTAGCAATGATGGAAGGGGGAATTGCGGAACCCGTACGCCGCCAGCAGCGTGGGGTGCGAACATAGGCCTCAAATGGGTTCCCTGGCGGGACGCGATCTGATCTCAATCGCCGATCTCTCCGCAGCCGAGATCAGCGAGGTCCTGGACGTGGCCTCGGCGCTGAAGGCCGGCGCGGACCCCGGCCGTCCCCTTGCCGGCCGCAACCTGGCCATGATCTTTCAAAGGCCGAGCAATCGCACCAGGGTTTCCTTCGAGGTGGCCGTGCGGCACCTCGGCGGGCACCCCATCCCGCTCTTCAACAGCGAGATCCAGATCGGCGAGCGGGAGTCGACGGCGGACATCAGCCGCATCCTCGACCGTTACGTCGACGGCATCGTGGCCCGGCTCAGCCACCACCGGGACCTGGTCACCATGGCGCGCTCAGCCCGCGGTCCGGTGGTCAACGCCATGACCGACCGCGAGCATCCCTGCCAGGTGCTCGCCGACTGCCTGACGGTCCGGGAGCTGGTCGGCCACCTGGCCGGCGCCCGGGTCTGCTATGTGGGCGATGGCAACAATGTCTGCACCTCCTGGATCTATGCGGCCGCCCTGCTCGGGATCGACCTGCGCGTGGTCGGCCCGGAGGGCTACGAGCCGCACCCCGAGGTGCTGGAGCGTGCCCAGGTGCTCGCCGGCGTCCGTTCGCCGGTCCGCCTCTCCCATGAGGCGGCCACGAGCCTGGAGGACGCCGAGATCATCTACACCGACGTCTGGACCAGCATGGGGCAGGAGGCGGAGCAGCAGCAGCGCCGCGACGACTTTGCCCGTCTGCAGGTCAACGACGGCCTGATCGCCCTGGCTCCACCAACCGCGAAGGTCATGCACTGCCTGCCCGCCCACCGCGGTGAGGAGATCACGGACTCGGTCCTCGACGGTCCCCAGTCGGTCGTCTTCGACCAGGCCGAGAACCGGCTCTGGGCGCAGGAGGCGCTGCTCAGCCTGATCTTCAGCGGTGAGCTCCCAATGGCCGCGCGGCCGGCCGGGGCGGCGTGATTCCCTCATGACCGAATTCATCCACAGCGCCCTGGTCTTCCTCGGCGCGGTCGGCATCCGTGACGTCGTCGACATCGTCATCGTCGCGTTCCTGCTGTACCAGCTCTTCAAGCTGATCCGGGGTACGCAGGCGGTGCAGCTGCTGGTCGGGCTGGCGGTGCTGCTCCTGATCGGGCTGCTCGCCCAGGTCTTCCAGCTCCGCCTCCTCCAGTTCATCTTCGCCAACGCGGGGACGGCGATCCTGATCGGCGTGATCGTCCTCTTCCAGCCCGAGCTGCGCCGGGCGCTGGACCAGGTCGGGCGTCTGGGCACGGTCCGCTTCATCCTTGGGCGCCACACCACCCAGCCGGTGGCGCGGATGGTGGAGGAGGTGATCCGTGCCGCGGCCAGCCTCAGTGAGGGGCGGACCGGGGCGCTGATCGTCTTCGAGCGCGAGACGGGCCTGGAGAACGTCGCGGTGAGCGGGGTGCGGGTCAACGGCGATGTGACCGCCGAGATCCTCACCACCATCTTCTTCATTGGCTCGCCGCTCCACGACGGGGCGGTCATCATCCGCGACACCCGGCTGATCGCCGCCGGCTGCGTGCTCCCCCTCGCCGAGGCGCTCCCCGGGGTGGGCCGGATGGGCACGCGGCACCGCGCCGCCCTCGGGCTCACCCTGCAGTCCGACGCCGTGATCCTGATCGTCAGCGAGGAGACCGGGCTGATCAGCCTCGCCTACGGCGGCAAGCTCTACCGTGGCTTGGACCACGACAAGCTCCAGGAGATGCTGACCACGCTGGTGCTCCGACCGGTGACCCGCCAGACCGGCACCGGCATCCGGCCCCTGGTTCGGAGCGGGGCGGCCCTGCGGGCGTTGGGCCGGCGCAACCCCTGATGTCCGGTTTCGTCACGCGTAACTGGCGTCTCAAGCTGCTCGCCCTGGTGCTGGCCATCTTCAGCTGGGCCGGGGTCGTCCTGGCGACCAATCCCCCGGGCACCCGTGCCGTGTCGCTCGCGGTGCCGCAGCCTCCGTCCCCGGAAGTCAGCCTGCCCGCCGGCTACCTGCTCACCCAGCCGATCCCCAACCTCACGGTGGACATCACCGGGACCGAGGACCACCTCAACGCCTTCAGCAAGTCGAGCCTCCAGGTCACCGTCGACTATGCCGCGGTCAAGGCGGTCGGGGACCAGGTCCCGGCGACCGTCCGGCTGCCGGTCAGGATCACCAACTCCGACCCCAACATCGACCTCGACGACCCGCCGGCATCGATCGAGGCGCAGGTCGACAGCTCGGGGTCGGCCAGTGAGCCCGTCCAGGTGGTGGTGAGCCATGCGCCGCCCCCGGGCTACCAGGACAGCGCCAGCGTGGCGACCCCGGCCACGGTGACGGCCACCGGGCCGGAGCACGAGCTGGTCGGCATCGTCATCAAGACCACGCCGATCGACCTCTCCAACCAGCGGGCAAACTTCGACGCGTCCAACATCGACATCTACCCCTACAGCGCTCAGGGCAGGTACCTCTCCGACGTGAACCTCAGCCCGGCCGCGGTCAACGTGGCCATCACCGTGGTGGGGGTGGACGCCAGCCGGACCAGCTCGGTCGTGCTCGGTGCCATCACCGGCACGGCCAGCGGCGCCTTCATCTCCGCGATCACCTACAGCCCGATGACGGTGGTCCTCCAGGGCTCGCAGGACATCATCAACGGGGCCTCGCTGGCAACCGTGACCACCGGCGGCATCGACGTCGCCGGCCAGACCGGGACGGTCACCTACAAGGTGCCGATCGAGACGCCGACCGGGATCAGCGCCAGCCCCGCCACGGCGGCGGTGACGATCACGGTCTCCCTGCTCCCCACCCCGACCCCTGCCGCCGCCTCCCCGACGGCCAGCTCGGGCGCCCCCACATGAGGCGTAACCGCGGCGCGGCGGCGCCCGTTGGCCCTGGGAGGTGGCGGCCGAACCTGGAGGGAGATTTTGTGAGTGGAGCCTGCCGCTGATGTGCGGCATCATCGGCTACGTGGGGGCGCGCCCGGCCACTCCCGTGCTCCTCGACAGCCTCCAGCGGCTCGAGTACCGCGGCTACGACTCCGCGGGAATCGCGGTCCTCGACGGGGCCAATGGCGGGCGCCACACGGTGGTCAAGAGCGACCGCAAGGTGGCCGACCTGGTCGCCCGCTGCGAGCGCGACGGCATCCCGGAGGGGACTATCGGCATCGGGCACACGCGCTGGGCCACCCACGGCCGCCCCACGGTGGTCAACGCCCACCCCCACCACGACTGCAAGGAGCGCATCCAGCTCATCCACAACGGGATCATCGAGAACTACCGTGAGCTCCGCGCCGAGCTGGTCGCCCGCGGGCACCGGCTCAGCAGCGAGACCGACACCGAGGTGCTGGCCCACCTGATCGAGGAGCTGTTCACCGGGGACCTCGCCGAGGCGACCCGGGCTGCGCTCCGCCGTGTGGAGGGCGCCTACGCGCTGGTGGTGATCTCCGCCGACCAGCCCGACACCATCGTCGGCGCCCGCCGCAACGCCCCGCTGGTGGCGGCTTTCGGCGAGGGTGAGGCATTCCTGAGCAGCGACATCACCGCGCTGATCCCCTACATCCGCAGGGTCACTCTGATCGGGGAGGACGAGGTGGTCGCCTGCACACGCCAGGGACTGGTGATCACCGCGCTCGACGGCACCCCGGTCACCCCGCGGACCATCGACGTCGACTGGAATGTCGAGCAGGCCCAGAAGGGTGGCTACCCGCACTTCATGCTCAAGGAGATGAACGAGCAGCCCGAGGCGGTGGAGAACGCCCTTCGCGGCCGCGTCGACGCTCAGGGAGAGGTCAGCCTGGTGGGCCTGCTCGACGCGGTGTCGATCCCGGATCTGGACGAGGTTCGCGTCATCGGCATGGGCTCCGCCTGGATCGCCGGGCTCTACACGGCCACCGTCATCCAGCAGCTGGCGCGGCTGCGCGCCGGCGTGGAAAATGCCAGCGAGTTCCGCTACGGCGACCCCATCATCGACGGGCGCAGCCTCGTGGTGGCCATCTCCCAATCCGGCGAGACGGCCGATACCCTGGCGGCGGTCCGCGAGGCCAAGCGCCGCGGCGCCCGGGTGGTGGCCGTGACCAACGTCGTCGGCAGCGCCCTCTCGCAGGAGGCCGACGCCGTGCTCTTCATGCAGTCCGGACCGGAGATCTGCGTGCTCGCCACCAAGACGCTGATCGCCCAGATGGTCTGCGGTCTGCTCATCGCGCTCGCGATCGCCAGGGCGCGCGGAGCGCTCTCCGCGGAGCGGCATCGCGAGATCGTCTCCGAGCTCCTCGAGGTGCCCCAGCGGATCCGCACCTGCCTGGAGCTGGAACCGCAGCTCGCCGAGATGGCCCAGCGCTACGCCCACGTCCGCAACACCATCTTCATCGCTCGTGGGATCAACATCGCGACCGCCCTCGAGGGCGCGCTGAAGCTCAAAGAGGTCTCCTACATACACGCCGAGGGCTACGCCGCCGGTGAGCTCAAGCACGGGCCGATCGCCCTGCTCGACTCCGAGGTGCCGGTGGTGGCGGTGGCCACCCGCTCCGCCACCCTCACCAAGACGCTCAGCAGCATCGCGGAGGTGCGCGCCCGGGACGCTCCGGTGATTGCCCTGGTGACCGAGGGCGACACCACCGTGGATGCTGAGCTGGCCCGTGACATGGTGCGCGTACCAGAGTGCAGCGAGATCATCTCGCCACTCATCAACGTCGTGCCGCTGCAGCTGTTCGCGTATCACGTGGCCGTCGAGCGCGGCTGTGACGTGGATCAGCCGCGCAACCTCGCCAAGTCGGTGACGGTCGAGTAGATGCACCGGCTGGTCGTCGGCGTCGACGTCACCTCGATCGACCGCATCGCGGCCGCGATGCGGCGCCATCCCCGCTTCGCGGAGAAGATCTTCACCGAGGCGGAGCGTCGCCGTGCCGGGTCGAGGCCGGAGCGCTTCGCAAGCCGTTGGGCGGCCAAGGAGGCGGTGATGAAGTGGTACGGCGGAGCCGGCCTGCGCATCCCCCCCTACCACGCCATCGAGGTGGTCAACCGGCGGGGTGGTGCCCCCGAGGTCCGGGTCCACGGCCAGCCCACCGGGATCGCGATCAGCATGACCCACGACGCCGGGGTGGCGATCGCCGTGGTGGCGGCGCCGCTGGACGGTCCGGGCGGTCCGCCGGCGCTGCCTCCGCCCGAGGCACTGCGGTTGCCGGCTCGCCCCGCCATGGCTCACAAGGGGACCTTCGGCACGGTGGTCGTCGTCGGCGGCGCGGTGGGCACGGCAGGCGCCGCCGTGCTGGCCGGGCGGGGGGCCGCCCGGGCCGGGGCCGGCCTGGTGCGCGTCTGCGTCCCGGCCGGGGTCCACCCCATGGTGGCGACGCTCTGCCTGGAGCTGATGGCGCACCCCCTCGGGGAGCCCGGCGCCTCCGGGCTCGACGCCGCCGGGGTGGTGGAGCTCCGCCAGGTCCACCTCCCGGTGGCGGACGCCGCGGTGATCGGCCCCGGCCTCGGACGCGCCCCGGCCACCGAGGCGGCCTTCCTGGACGTGCTGGCAACGCTCACCGTCCCCGCCGTGGTCGACGCCGACGGGCTCAATATCGCCGCCGCCGCCGGGTTCGACTGGCGGAGCTGCGCGGCGCCGCTGGTGCTGACCCCGCACCCGGCCGAGATGGCACGCCTGGCCGGACTGACCACGGCCGAGGTCCAGGCCGACCGGGCCGGGCTGGCCGCCAGGTTCGCCGCCGAGCACGGCGTGACGCTGGTCCTCAAGGGGGCGGAGACGGTGGTCGCTGCCCCGGACGGTCGCCTCCACGTCGACCGGCACCAGACCGTGGCCCTCGCCACCGGCGGGACCGGCGACGTCCTGAGCGGTGTCTGCGGAGCCATGCTCGCCGCCGGCCTGGACGGCTTCGACGCCGCCGTGGCGGCGGTCACCATCCACGCCGAGGCCGGCTGCCTGGTCGAGGTGGAGCGGGGGAGGGCGGGCGCCCTGGCCGGTGACGTCGTCGAGATGCTCCCCACCGCCCAGGAGCGGCTCCGGCGTGCTCTGGAGCGTCGCGAGGCGCACCGATGATGCAAGGCGGGCGCGGATGAGCGCGTCTGCCGCCGTCCGGCAGCAGTGCACGCGATGGGCGGAGGTCGACACCGCCGCCATCCGGCACAACCTCGGGGTGATCCGCGAGGTGGTGGGTGGCGGTGTGGCGGTCATGGCCATGGTCAAGGCCGGCGGCTACGGCCACGGGGACGCGCTCGCCGCGGCCGCCGCCCTGGACGGCGGTGCCTCATGGCTCGGTGTCTCCTCGGCGGAGGAGGCCCTCCGCCTCCGGGCCGAGGGCTTCGCCTGCCCCATGCTCATCGTCGGCGCGACCTCTCCGGCGCATCTCGCCGGGCTGGTCGATGCCGGTGTCGACCTCGCGGTCTGGGACCCGGACCAGGTCGCCGCCGCCGCGGCGACTGCCGGCGCCAAGCCGGCCCGCCTTCACCTCAAGGTCGACAGCGGCATGGGCCGGCTCGGCGCCTTCCCCGCCCAGCTTCCGGAGCTGCTGGCCGCGGTCGAACGGGCCGGGGCGAGGGTCGAGCCGGTGGCGGCATTCACCCACTTCGCCGACGCCGAGGACGACCCCGAGTACACCCTCGGTCAGGACGCGGTGTTCCTCGAGGCGGCCGCCTCACTGCAGCGGCGCTGGCCGGGCCTGCTCCTCCATGCCGCCAACAGCGCGGCCGCCCTCGGGCTCCCCGCGACCCGCCACGACCTGGTCCGCTGCGGCATCGCCATCTATGGCTACGCGCCCCCGGGAGTCGAGGGGGCGGCCCGGCTCCGCCCGGCGATGTCCTTCTACGCCCGGGTGACCCAGGTCAAGACGTTGCGGGGCGGGCAGAGCGTCGGGTATGGGCGCACGTGGACTGCGGAGCGGGAAACCCGCGTGGCCGCCATCGCGGTCGGCTACGCCGATGGCGTCCAGCGGGCCCAGTCGAACCGCGGCTCAGTGCTGGTGGGCGGCCACCGCTGCCCGATCATCGGGCGCGTCAGCATGGATCAGCTGACCGTCGACGTCTCGGCCGTCGAAGGGGTGAGGGCGGGCGATGAGGCGGTGCTCTTCGGCCGCCAGGGTGGCGGATGGCTTGGCGCCGACGACGTCGCCTCCGCGGTCGGCACCATCAGCTACGAGGTGCTCTGTGCTGTGTCGGCGCGGGTGCCGCGGCTCCGGGTCGACGCCGGTGAGAGTCAGCCCGACCCCAACGGTGGAGAGCCTGCTGCCGGGGTCCCGGTGAGGGTCAGCCCGGCCCGTAGATGAAGCCCTGGAAGTAGGTCGCGCTGTCGGGGAGCACCCGGTAGTCGACCTGATCCCAGCCGCCCCAGTTCATCTCCGAGATCTCGAAGTCGCCCGCCGGTACGACGGAGACGCTGCCCACCCCGAGGTCCGGTCCCACCACCTCCACGTACGCGACGTGCCCGTACCAGGAGTTGGCGCCGCCCTCGCCCTGGTCCCAGACGGCGACCGCGCCGACCTCAGGGACCGAGCCCTCCTCGTACCCCAACTTGGAGGCGTTGTAGTACCAAGCGTTGGCGTTGCCGCCCCATGGGATGCAGCGTCGCGTGGCCACGTACCAGGTGCAGTCGCCGTAGGCGAAGCTGTCGGAGCAGCTGGTGCTGCTCGGCACGGCCGCCGACCCGCCCAGCTCGTTGTCGATCTCGTCGATCTGCTCGGCGAGCTGCTCCGACGGTCCGGAGAACTGCTCGAGGACCTGGTCTCGTTGGTAGACGATGGTCAGCAGCTGGTTGGATTGGGTCGACAGCTGGCCCTCGAGCGCTGAGGCCTGGGCAAAGTCGCTCTGGAGCTCGCCCTGCTTGGTGAGCAGATCGGCCTGATCGTGGCCGAGCGTGGTCTCCAGTCCCTGGATCTGGGCGGTGATGGTGGATGCTCCGGAGAGGCTGTCCATCGCCGCGGTGAAGTCCTTGGCGTTGAGCACCGCGGTCATCACCGTGTCGCCGGAGACGCTCTCGTAGGTGGCTCGGGTGAGCGTCGACAGGGCGCCGCGCGCCGCTGCCTCCTGCGCCTGGTCCGCGGTGATCTGCCCCTGCAGGGTGGCGAGCTCGGAGTTGAGCATGGCGAGTTGGGCCCGCTCCGAGTTGAGCGCGCTCGTGGCCTGATTGAAGGAGTCCTCGGCATTGTTGAGGGCCCCGGTGGCGGCGCTCTGCTGAGAGCTGATGGCGGCGAGCTGCTGGAGGAGCTGAGCGCGCTCCGCCTCGAGCTGGGCGGTGGTGTCGGCACGGACAGGGGTGGCGCCCGTGGATAGGCTGATGCCCACCAACAGGACGGCCATGACGGCAGGGACCACCCTCCGGATTGCCCGCAATATGTTCTCCCCTGTCATCTCCCCGGGTTCACGACCCCTTCCGGAGCCGGATCGCGAGGACCAAACTCGCGGAACTCTACGGGGCGGGAACCGTCGAGTCAACCCTACATGACAGTACCGTTATCATGAAATGTGAGTTTGCGGTTCGGCCGGCCGGTCACGCGGGTGCCGGCAGGGCTGGCTGGCTAGAGTCGCGTTGATGGATGACGCTTCCCCGCCGCCCGGGCACGGCTTCGACACCGGGGGCCCCACCCTCCAGGAGGTGGGCGAGGCGGAGCTGCTCCGGCGGCTCACCGCGGTCGCGCGGCGCCGCGGCGACGGTGACCGGCTGGTGGTGGCGAGTGGTGACGACGCCGCTGTGTGGCGCCCTCCGGGTGGGGCCGGGATCGTCATCAGCCAGGACGCCATCGTCGAGGGCGAGGACTTCCTGCGCAGCTGGATCGATCCCGAGGCGGTGGGCAGGCGCGCCCTGGCGATCGCCCTCTCCGACCTGGCGGCGATGGGGGCCCGGCCCGCTCTCTGCCTGGTGACGCTCTGCGCTCCGGGCACCAGCCGGATCGACGACCTGCTCGCCATTCAGGAGGGCATCGGTGCCGCCGCCTCCGAGGCGGGGTGCCGGGTCGCCGGGGGTGACGTCAGCGCCATCGCCGGGCCGCTCGTAATCGATGTCGTGGTGGTCGGCACGGTGGATCCGGGACGTGCTTTGCGCCGCGACCGCGGCCGCCCCGGCGATCTGCTCGTCGTCACCGGGTGCCTGGGGGGTGCGGCCGCCGGTCTGCGCCTGCTCCTGGACGGCCGGCGAGAGCTCGTCCCCCCGGCGGGAGGGCATCGCCACGCCGCGGAGGGGAACGGTCAAGGTCCGCCGGGACACGGCCATCCGTCCCATGGGCATGCTCATCCGCCGGCAGAGGACGATGCCGCCGCCGACGCGGAGGCGCGCTGGCTGGGGCGCCAGCTCCGGCCCCGAGCCCGGCTGGCGGAGGGGCAGGCCCTGGTCCGTCTCGGTGTCAACTGCGCCGGCGACCTGAGCGATGGGCTCATCGTCGACGTCGGCCGGATCACCGACGCGTCGGGCTGCGCCGCGGAGATCTGGCTGGAGAGCGTCCCCACCGAACCGGGCATCCGCACCCTGCTCGGCGCGGCGTGGGTGGATGCGGCCCTCGGCGGGGGAGAGGACTTCGAGCTGGTGGCGGCGGTGGCTGCCGAGCGGCTGGACGGGCTGCTCGCCCGCTGGCCCGGTGGCCTGGCGCCACTGCACGTCGTCGGCCGGCTCACCCCCGGCTCCGGCCTCCGCCTCCTCGACCGCCGGGAGGGGCAGGAGGTCCCCCTGCCGCCGGTGGCCTCCCGGCACTTCCGGCAGCCATGAACGGCGCCGCCCTCGCGCTCACCACCGATGGGGTACCCGGTACCGAGGCGGTGGCCGCGCGCCTGGCTGCCGCTCTGCGCGCCGGCGATCTCATCGCGCTGGACGGGCCGCTCGGAGCCGGCAAGACGGCATTTGTCCGCGGGCTCGCCTCCGGCCTCGGGGTGGATCCCCGCGTGGTGAAGAGCCCCACCTTTGTGCTCCACCACGTCTACGGGTCGCCCCCCCGGCTCCACCACCTCGATCTCTACCGGCTCGGGCCGGGCGCCGGCATCGGCCTTCTGGACCTGGACGGCCTTCTCGAGAGCGCCCCGGCGGCGGTGGAATGGGCCGGCTACGCCGACCTCCGGCCATGGCGGCCGCTGCGCCTTGCCCTCGACATCGCCGGTGACCAGCTGCGCCACATCGAGGCGCGAGATCCCGGCGACGCCCCCCCCCGGCTGGTGGCCGCCTGGCGCGCCGCGGTGGCCGGCACATGACCCGCGCCGCGGGCTCCGTGGTCAGGCACCGCCCTCCGCGCCCCGCCACCGTGACCCCCGCCGCGCGGTCGCCGCGATGAGCGTCCTCGCCATCGACACCGCCTCCCGGCACCGCCTGGTGGCGCTGCGCGCCGGCCGCGGCGGCGAGCTGGTCGCGGCCCGAACCAGCGGCGGCGGTCCCGCCCTGCCGTGGCTGGACCGCGCCCTCGTCGAGCTCGGTGTCTCCGGGCTGGAGGCCGTGGTGGTGGTCACCGGCCCCGGCTCCTACACCGGCCTGCGGGCGGGGATCGCGGTCGCCCTGGGGGTGGCCCACGCGCTCGACCTCCCCCTCCACGGGGTGAGCAGCCTCGAGGTGGTGGCGAGGTCGGCGCCGGACGGTGAGACCGAGACGCTGGCCCTCGTCGAGGCGGGCCGGGGCGGCGCCTATGCCGGCCGATTCCTCCGGCGGGAGGGCATCCTGGAGATGCGCGGAGAGGCGCGCCGCGTCAGCCTCTCGTCCATGGCCTTCGTGGAGCCTCGGCCGGTCACCCTGGACGCCCTCGACCTCCCCGGCATCGGGCCGGGCGACGCGGTGCGGGCGCTCGCCGCGGCGATTCCCGCGGCCCTGGCCCGGCCGCCGCTCAAGCTCGCCGGGCTGGCCGCCATCTATCTGGACTGAACGCGACGGTCCGGGCAGGCCGAACTGGCGCTGCGGGACTGTGGCAAATGTTGCTCGGGGCCCTCGCGTATCATCGGGGGCGATGAAGGTCGCGCCGCACCTCCTCATCGAGCGGATGCGCCATGGTGACATCCCCGCAGTCCAGGCGATAGAGCGTGAGATCTTCCTCTCGCCCTGGCCCCGGAATGCGTACGCGTCCGAGCTCTCGCAGAACCGCCAGGCCCACTACTTCGTCCTCCGCGACGGGGGGCGGGGGGACATCATCGGCTACGGCGGGCTCTGGAAGGTCTCCGACGAGGCCCACGTCACCACCATCGGCGTGCGCGCCGAGAGCCAGCACCAGGGGCTCGGCACCGGGATGTTCGCGGCGCTGGTCCAGCGCAGCTACGAGCTCGGCGCGCGCTGGATCACCCTGGAGGTGAGGGTGACCAACGGGCACGCCATCCGGCTCTACGAGCGCTTCGGCTTCAAGGCGATCGGGCGCCGGCGCGGCTACTACACCGACAACGGCGAGGACGCGGTCGTGATGTGGAGCGACTCGCTGCACGCGCCGTCCTTCAAGCGGCGCTTCGTC
>Ga0187851_10001299_pt1 | contig 24090 bp, 26 predicted proteins | sample June2016WEW_6_10_FD_132997 | JGI IMG/M metagenome (GOLD analysis project Ga0187851, IMG submission 132997) | Peatland microbial communities from SPRUCE experiment site at the Marcell Experimental Forest, Minnesota, USA - June2016WEW_6_10 | ecosystem: Environmental > Terrestrial > Soil >...
GCAGTGATCTGAACCGGTTAAAGCTGGATAAATCGAGGCATCTATAACCTTTGGTTTTAATGTTTTTGAAATTAAAATGTAATCCAGTCGCCAGCCAATGTTTCTAGTGCGGGCATTAGCAAAATGACTCCACCAGGTATAGTATCCATTGCCTTCGTGAAATAGCCGAAAACTATCAATAAAACCCTTATCGATAAAATTCTGGAAACCTTCTCTTTCTTCAAGTGTAAAGCCTTTTTTACCTTTATTAGATTGGGGATTAGCTAGGTCATTGGCCGTATGCGCGACATTAAAATCACCGCAAAAAACTACTGGTTTGGTTTTCTCAAGCTGTTTACAATAGCTTAAAAATGCCGGATCCCAATGTTTAAAGCGAAGTATTAATCGGCTTAAATCATCTTTGGTATTTGGTGTATATACTGTGACAACCCAAATTTTTTGGTATTCGACGGCAATCACCCTACCCTCTAAGTTAGGGTCGCCATAAACATCGCCGGTCAACTGGAATTTATCGATTATTGATTGGGGCAAACCATTGATAACTTGTAGGGGTTCGATTTTAGAAAAAACTGCCGTCCCAGAATAGCCGAGTTTTTCAGCCGAATACCAGTATTGACGATAATCCGGCAATGTTAAGTCGACTTGCTCGGGCATAGCCTTGGTCTCTTGTAGGCATAAAATATCAGGTTGATATTTATTAATAAATGGCTGCAAAGCGTTCTTCTTAAGGACCGCTCTAATCCCATTAACATTCCAAGAATAAATGGTTAGCATCTGTAGCCAGTATAACTAACCACTGTTAAAACTACTAGGCCCAATCGATTATAATGGACGATTAATTTAAACTGGTTTTAACGTAGGTTTTTAGAGCGCTAGCTTCTAAAGTGGCAGTTAAAGTATAATGAGCACAAATTACCTTTACGTTATCACAAGTTGTACCGGTGGAAGAGGTTACTGTATAGGCAAATGCATCTTTCGTCGGCTTAGCGACTAGCATATAAGAATTACTTGACGGATCTTTCAGGGCCGATTTGTCTAAAGTTTTCATATTAGTAGCCACCCAATTTAAATTATTCATATCTGCCAAAGTCGGATATTTGGAATTCTCAACATAATAAGCTTCAAGTTGTTCGTAAATTTGGTTAACATCCTGTTGACGATCCTGGTTGCGCTGATTGCGTTGAACACTGGCATATGACGAAACAACTAAAGCCAGTAAGATGCCGATTATCACTATAACTACCAATAATTCAATCAATGTAAAACCAGCTTGTTTAGATTTTTTCATCGGAATCTTAATCATAATATGACATTCTCACTTTAGTTTTTAAACTTTATCACCTGAAAAGATTATAGCACTAAGAAATTGACTATCTGGAATATAAGGATACCAAACACTCAACTACTTATGACGTTTGTAACGGTGTTCATCGCCACGATCGCCTTCACCGGTTTTAGCCACATGCTTGGCTTTCACTCGGTCATCACGACTGAGCGACAAATAAGTCGACACACTTTCGACAAACCGACCAAATTGATTACGCCGGATATAACGTTTATCACCTTTATGCGGTTCGATGAGTTCACGCTTACTCAACTTTCGTCCAACCATATATCCCCTCCGTTTAGATTATGTTACTAGCCATTCTAAATAACAATAATCAGTCCGAAATAAATATTAATTTCTAACCCATTCATGTTTATGGCCAGCTAATTGCTCGTCGGCCATCACAATCTCATCATATATCCCATCAATTAAATCATAAGTTTTAGCTTCGTCTAAAGTTACCCAGGCTGATTGATCGGTTTCCTCTTTTTGTAATTTGATCCTTCCAGAAGCGTAATGGGCTAAACAAGAAATTACCAAAGAAGGCGCACCATCGGCATGAACAGTAGCCAAACTAGTTACATATTCAATATCCTTAATTTCAATTCCCGCTTCTTCCCTGACTTCACGGCGCAAGGTTTTTTCTAGTACGTTATACCAATATTCTTTAGTTTCTTTGGGTGTATTAGTAAAATCACGGCTTTCAAGATGACCGCCTGGGACTGTCCACATTCCCGGAAATCGCTTTTTATTTAGTGAGCGTCTTAATATTAAATACTTTTTATTTTTAGTAATAATGGCCGTTATAACTACTTCAAAAGTTTCTGGCATATTTAATCCTCCTTACTGGCGGAGAGGGAGGGATTCGAACCCTCGACAGAGTTTCCCCTGTACCCGCTTTCCAAGCGAGCGCACTAGGCCAACTATGCGACCTCTCCAATTTAATAATAAGTTTATATTAATCACCTCACTAAAAACATGACCTTTTAGTCAAAATTTAGTATATCCTAAAATCACAACAAAAAACATCTTGCCCATCTGTCAAGAACAGGGTTACACTTAAAAGTAATTATGGCCATCATTGAATTGCATGATGTTAGTAAACTATATGGTTTTGGCGATGCCACAACCTTGGCTCTCGATGAGATTAACCTCAGCGTATTGGAAAGTGAATTTATTGCCATAATGGGACCAAGTGGTTCGGGAAAATCAACCCTCATGAATATTATTGGGCTACTTGACCGACCGACATATGGCTCGTATACGTTGAGTAATCGCTCGGTTGCCAAACTGCGCCCTAATCAACAAGCCCGGATTCGCCGCGATAAAATCGGCTTTGTTTTTCAGTCATATAATTTGCTGCCCAAATTGACGGTAATAGACAATGTCGCTTTGCCACTAGCCTATCGGGGCGTATCGGCTGTTCGGCGACTAAAATTAGCTAGCGCTATGTTAGAGCGTATCGGTTTAGCCGAACGCCAATATTTCATGCCGCGGCAATTAAGTGGTGGTCAAACCCAAAGTGTAGCAATTGCCCGGGCATTGATTAATAACCCAGCAATTATTATTGCCGATGAACCAACTGGTAATCTGGATAGCGATAGTAGCTTACTAATAATGGAACTACTCAGTGAAATACATAAAATGGGAACAACAATTTTATTAGTAACCCACAATGCGGAGCTGACACGATACGCCACCCGTGTATTGTTTATGAGTGACGGTGCCATAGTCCACGAAGAGCAAACTAATCTAGGTGAATTAGCGCCAATTTTCCGGCGAAATATTTATGGCATAACTGTAAAAACCGAAGATGATGATTTGGCTGGTGTTTCAGCGCTAATGAAAGCAATTCCCGCTATTGAGGTACCATCGACAAAAAAACCAAGAAAACCATCAAACCACTGGAATAAAAAAACTAATACAGGTCGGAGACGATCATGAAACTAATGACCGTCAATCATATTAAAATCGCCTTGAAATCAATTCGCCAGAGCCGATGGCGATCACTAATGACTATGCTGGGTGTGATCATTGGCATTTCGTCGGTCGTCACCATAGTTAGTCTAGGCGAAGGCGTTAAGCACCAAATTGTCGGTCAAATTAATAACCTAGGTAATAATCTGATTACAGTTCGTCCGGGTAACATTAACACTAATACCACTTCCGGCGCGCTTGGTGTTTTTAATATTTTCGCTGGTTTAAACGACTCAAGCTTACTAACGATTCATGACGCGCAAATTATTCAGCAAACACCGGGTGTTCGTTTGGCTGTACCACTTTCAGTTATTACTGGGCCAATTCAAACTAACCAACAAGTTTACGACACTATACCAGTTATTGGTTCTACACCTGACATTCCAACCGTCCTTAACCAATCGCTACAATATGGCGTTTTTTACTCGAGCAGCAATAATATTACTAATGGCGCAGTGCTCGGGCAAAATGTGGCTAATGAGTTGTTCCCCAGCACTTCAGCGCTAGGTCATAGTTTTACGTTCCACGGAGAAAGTTTTGTAGTACTCGGTGTTCTAAACCAATTTGATATTGCGCCATTGTCTATCGAAGCCGATTTCAACAACGTCATATTTATCCCCTACTCAGTTGCCCAACAGATCGATCCCAATGGTAATTCACTATATGAAATATTGGTTAAACCAGCTCATTTATCTTCAACTAAAAGTGTAGTTAATAAAATCCAAAATAATTTACTGGTGGCTCATCATGGTGAACAGGATTTTAGTGTCTTTACGCAAGCCGACGAATTAACTGCTGCCAACAAAATTTTAAATTTATTAACTGATTTAATTGGGGCAATTGCCGCCATCTCCTTGCTGGTTGGCGGTATCGGTATCATGAATGTCATGTTAGTGGCGGTAACTGAGCGAACCCAAGAAATCGGTATCCGTAAAGCACTTGGTGCCACTAATCGGCAAATCGTTAACCAATTCTTAACTGAGGCCATAGTTATAAGTACATATGGTGGTTTGCTTGGTATTATTGTGTCTGTCTTGATTAATGTTACACTCCGGATTTTAACCGATTTGCAGCCAGCCTTGTCTTGGCAAGTTATGTTGTTAGCAACCGGTGTCTCAATAATTGTCGGAGTTGTCTTTGGCATAACACCAGCTATTAAAGCGGCCCGTAAAGACCCGATCGATTCCCTGCGTTATCAGTAAATATTAAAAATAATGGCCGTAGTAATACCAAAAATGCTTTAATATTAAACCAACTATAATTAGCAACCATAGAATTAACCAATCAGCATGGTGCTTAACAATGAAATTTGTCACCGGTTGATATTTTTTAGTCAATTTAAAGTTATGATTTTGAATATTATAAAGGGTCAAATACCAAAAGGCGGTTATAGTCATTACCCAAGTGCCAAAACAAAACGGACAAACAGCATGAATGCGGTAAACACTTTCAACAAAAAGATAATGCATAAAAATTACACCAACAAAACTTCCGGCATTAAGCGCCAATAAATACCAACGTTTTAACTTAATGCCTGATAGCATAACTACGCCGGAAGTTATTAGAACTGGGAAGGCTGCAATACCTAGTAAAGGATTGGAAAAACCGAAGACATCAGACTCCTTGGAATTAATAACAATTCCACAATTAAGAATCGGATTAAGATTACAAATTGGGTTGTAGTGGGGATTGTTTAATATCTTAATGCTGTCGTACATCAACAGAAAAGCAAAAATTAATCCCAATACGCCAGTAATAATTAAAATATATGGTAAGACTTTTGCAAAAGTCGGTAAAGATGCTTTAGTTTGAGGTTTAGTGCTTGCCATTTAAGAGCAGTATAACATGAATCAGCGAAGTTATTCGGCGCAACTGCCGGTTGTCACGGCTTGGTTACGATTTTCGGCTTGGTGGATTTCAGTAAGCACCTGAGGTGTCGTTAAAGCATAGCCGACTTGATTGTAAGTAGTAGATTCGGCAAAGACAACACCAATTACCGTCCCATCGGTTGTAATCAATGGTCCGCCCGAATTGCCTGGTATGACAGTTGCTTTGATCTCATAAACGTCACGGTTAGTATTGCCTTGATCGTAGATATTCCGACCAGTGGCTGTAAAATCATCAAGTACTACCGCCGGTACAGCAGTAAAATTGCCGTCACCCGGAAAACCTAGTACTGCTGCATCGGTGCCATCTTTGTAGGTAGTAGCAGCAATATTTAAAGGTGCGCCAGACAAACCACGAGTTACTAATATCGCCAAATCAAGGTTTGGGTCAAACCAAATAGCCGATGCTGGATGGCTACCTGTTTGGTCAACAATATAAGGCCTAGAAACTCCAGCTACTACATGAGCGTTTGTAGCCACAATATCCGGCCCGACAATAAAACCGGAGCCCTCGACTATACCACCACACCCGTTACCCTCAATTTTGACAACTGACGATTCATCTTTAGTTACGGCTGCGGTTAAAATACCTAACGGTGGCAAACTAACGTTCGGATTAAGTGGAGCAGGCTCATTTCCAATAAATACTTTTGGGAAACCATTGGGATCAATCACATGGCTTAAATCAGCTACAACATTAGGTGCTGATGGCAAATGTTGATTTAAAGTTCGAACAATTGCCGAATTTTTCAGTTGATTTTGCAAGCTGGGAAATGGCAAACTAATCAAAATTCCACCAATAATCCAGACTGTCCCTAGTAGTGTTATAGCGCCAACGATAGTACCTAAACCACGGTCAACTTTATCGATTTCATGATGAATTAGTTTGGTTTTAATAACATAGCCAACATATTCACCGACTAAAAGGAATAATAAAGCTGACCCGATCGTGATACTCATAGTTAACCAAGAGCGAGACAAAGCGGTATGAGCAAAATGGACAAAATTTGGTTCAATCCAAGCTCCGAAAAATAAGCCAACGAAAAAACCAACTGTTGAAAATATCTGACGAACTGAACCAATTTCAAAACCACGGATCATAGCACTAATTAAAAAAAGCAGAATAACCAAGTCAATTAAATTCATAATAATTTTTCTTCCACCATTTTAAATTGGTAGCTATGTATATTCATGGTTTTTGATAAGTTTTTGAACATTGACGAGCTGTCAAAATCGCAAAATACCATGACAGTATAGCAACCGGTAACTCTATAAAAAAGGCCAGTAAAATCGAGTGAATCAAATCAATACCCCGCCGAGAAGTTAAGACATCAAACCAACTATCAATAATTAAGCAGGTTCCCAATGAACTAGCGCTAAGCATTACCCATATCGATTTTTTGGCAATAAAATAGGCTGTTAAAGCTAACATCAAAATTACTAGGCAATCAAAACCCTCCCATACAATATCCCAATGGTGCGTTATTTGTCGGGTTGGCAGAGTCATTGAAAGATAGACAGTCCACGGTATTAAAATAGCGGCCGCAGTAGTATAAAATAAGACCGCCCAACTTGGTAATCTGATTATCGATACCCGGCTTTGCCGTTTGCTTGAACTGAATTGTTTATTTTTAGCCATATATAGATAACCATTATTGTAATGTAGCGATTGTCGGCTTGGCAAGCTGTTAAATTGATTTAACCTTGTTTTTATTAACTAGTTTTAACATGCAGTCGTTTTTTAAGGTTGATCCCGATGGCCAACAAAAACAGAAGTGCTAGAAACACAATGTAAACCGACCGATCAATAACGTTGGCTGATAAAATTGTCGCTGTATTTATATGATCTAAATGTTCAGCAAAAATTAGAAAAGTTTCGCGAAAACCGATGGCGCCAGGTGTCAGCGAAACGAACAATGCAAAATTAGCTGCACCGGAATATGTCATTGCTTGGCCGAAGTTAATACTCGGGTGTATTGATCGTAGCTCAACCGCATAAATAACTGCCGTAATAGCAACTTGAGCTAGAGTTGACAAAGCTAATAATGCACAACTTTTAACAGTTAGACGGAAACGACTTTCATTACCTGAAACATCAAGTTTGTGCTTATGATTCCAATAACGTAACCCCCACAGGCCAATACCACCAACAACTAAAAGCGCTAAAACAGTCTGCCACCAAGGGCGATTAGTAACTAATAGGAACAGAAGGCTAAATAAGATATAAAAGCCATAATAAATGAAAGTGGCACCAGCATAATCTCTAATCCGAACACGATGTTTATTTTTTAAATAAATTGCCCGAAAGCCGGGACCACTTTGCAGTGGTCCAAAGAAATTAACAAGTAGAGTGTAGATAGTTAATAGCCCATTCTCGTGCCAACTAAGCGGTTTATTACAGAGCAGCAAGATGCATTGATAGACCACCATTAGGCACATAAGCAGTAAAACATACAAACCAAAGACAACTAATAACGTTGAAAGTTTTGTCTGCCGCAATGCTGTCACATATGAGGAGTGATGGATAAAGAACAAAGTAAATAATGTAACTGTGACGCAGACAATAATTATAGCCAATACTTGCTGGACTTTTTTTATGGCTAGATATTTAATAATCAATTGCCAAATAGACTTTAGGGACATATTGTTTAGTCTAACATGATCTAGGAATTCCCTGTTATATCTAGTACTACTATAAAAGTTGTAAGAGATACTTTTACAGCATATCTGCAGAAAGATTTACTAAAATACTCAATGTAAATATCTAATACCAAAAAGGAGATCCTTTATGCTTAGCAAAAGATATTTTCATCATCAGTTTATCGATATAAATCCAAGTAAATTAGCACGCCGACAACGTTTTCTAAGGCGCATGCAATACCGCGCCAATGATCGAATGGATAAAAAACAATCACGCAAATTACTCAAACGCCGAGCGACCAAATCGACCTTAGTATAAAATGATTGTCATGAACACTATATTTAGTCAAATCTATTACTATCGCTCATTCCATAGTTTTGGATGGAGTCTAATAATGTTTATAGTCTGGGTAGTAATCATTGGTATACTAATTTTTCTAGTTGTTTATTTTATTGCGAATCATCATTCAATCTCTATTTCGCAGCCCAAAAATCATCCTCTAGAAATAGCCAAAACACGTTATGCTAAAGGTGAAATCAATAAAGAGCAATTTGAAGAGATAAAAAAAGAACTTCAGCCCTGATCCAATTTAAGAAGTATTATGAGTTGCCTCAAATTTAATAATCCGTTTACGCCACTCCAAAGCAGTTAAAACGACTACGAAAACGTCAAATATGTTTAAAGATAGCAAGCCAAAAGTAACCTGGTGTATTAGCTGAATAGTTTGATAGACAATAAAAATCACCAGTACTACAAGCAGCAAAGGATATCCCCAAAATTTATCTTTCAATACAGCTGCTAAGGCCACTAACTTTACTATGCCGTGAGTTAATAAATATATCGCTGCATAAGTAGTGGAGATGCTCGATAAGTGGTGGATGCTATGCGATAAAAAATTAGCTATAAAATTATTTGGGTCTTCGCTTAATTCGCCTTTAGTTAAAACACTCCCCCAATGATTAATAAAATGCGGAGTGATGAAGAACAAAATTACACCACCAATTACTTCCAACGCTGCTTCAAGTGTTTTTAAGAGAATACTGATATGAAATATTTGGTCAAGTTTTATATGCATATGGCTTACTCTAACATGTAATACTTTAGCTCTTTTATAGTACACTTAATAGATAGCTGGTAATTTTGACATGAACAAGTTTTACATTACTACACCAATTTATTATGTTAACGACATACCTCATATTGGTCACGCCTATACTACTTTGTCGGCTGACGTGATTGCGCGCTACTGGCGCCAGAAAGAATATGAGGTGTTGTTTGCCACGGGAGTTGATGAAAATGCTCAAAAGACCGTCCAAGCAGCTGAAGCCGCCGGAAAACCAATCGTGGAATATACCCAAGACATGGCCGATATATGGCGAACTACTTGGGAAAAACTAGGCATTAGTAATGACTGTTTTATAAGGACTACATCTGACAAGCATAAGACTGCCGTTTACGAAATAATTAAACGAGTCCAAGCCGGTGGCGATATATATAAAGACAGCTATAAGGGCTTTTATTGTGTAGGTTGCGAGAGTTTTATTAAGGAAGCAGATTTAGTTGATGGTTTATGCCCCGACCATAAAACTGAGCCGCAATGGCTGGAGGAAGACAATTTTTTCTTCAAACTCAGCAAATACCAACAACAATTGCTTGATCATATTGAATCACACCCTGATTTTATCCAGCCAATAAGCCGTCGCCATGAAGTCCTTTCCTTTATAAAACAGGGGCTACAGGATTTTTCAGTATCACGTTCCACGCAACAATGGGGTATTCCCTGGCCTGATGAACCCGGCCAAGTCGTTTACGTTTGGTTTGACGCCTTAACCAATTACTTAACTGCTACTGGCTTCCCTGAAGAAGACTTTACTAAGTTCTGGCCGGCCGATTTACATTTAATTGGTAAGGATATATCTAAATTTCACTGTATTTATTGGCCAGCCATGTTAATGAGTGCTGGTTTACCGTTGCCCAAACAAATTTTTGCACATGGCTTTTTCACTATTGACGGCCAAAAGATATCAAAATCACTAGGCAATGCCGTAGATCCGCTTACGATGATGAGTAAATATGGTATCGATACTTTACGCTACTACCTGTTTTCCGAAATACCATTCGGCGAAGATGGCGAATTCAACCACCAACGTTTTCAAACTGTCTATACTACGGATTTAGCTGATGATCTAGGGAACCTTGTCCAGCGTGTAGCCGTACTAATTAGCAAGCATTTAGACGGCGTTATAGGGGAACTACCAGGCCCAACCATCAAAGTTGATCCTTATGACCAAGCCATTCAGGAGCTTAAGCTATCTACTGCCCTAAAAGGTGTCTGGCAGGAAATCCGTAATCTTAACGTATATTTGCAGGAAAATAAGCCATGGGAAAAAGTATCGACTGATAAAGTTGAATTTGAACGAATTGTCCGTCAAACAGTTGCTAATTTATTGTTAATCGCTGACCTGCTTAAACCATTTTTGCCAGACAGTTCACAAAAAATTTCAGCTACATTCGCCGATGGTAAAATCCATCCTGAAGTTGGCTTACTATTTCCTAAAAAATGATTCACATTGAGTATAGTTAATACGCTATAATAGGCACTAACAGTATGAAAGAACAATTCCATAAGGTCTCCATTAAAGTATCGAAATTAGCCGGTTCAATGTTGGCATTTGGTGTGGCCATCTCTATTATTATCATCTGGTTAATTGTTGGGCCGTGGACTCATTATTCCAATACTTGGTTACTAGTTATTAATACCATTACCGACGTGGTCATTTTCTTAATGGTATTTTCAATTCAAAACACACAAGTCCGCGATAGTAAGGCTATCCAACTTAAGTTAGACGAGCTAATTATCGCCGATAAAAAAGCTCGCAATGCTTTCATTGGCTTAGAAAGTTTAACTGACGACGAACTAACCGAAATCGATGCCGAATTCGAGCAGCTGCTAGCGTCTCTTAAAGGACCTTCGATATTACATAAACTTCATAAAAAAATAGACGAAGAAAAAGCCCATCGCTTTAGCTTAACCCGTCAAGCCGGGAAAATTGTCGGCACCGTACTTAGTCCGTTCACAAGCGACGACAAAAAATAAATTTACTCACTATCAGTACTTTTGGGTTGTGGATTTCAATAATTATTGAGACTATGAATAATGTTTATGTAAAATAAGGCACTAACATGAATTTAGCGATCCACACCGATAAATTAAGTAAACACTATGGCTCACTGGTCGCTTTAGCATCACTCAATTTAGATGTATATCAGGGAGAAATACTTGGATATTTAGGACCTAATGGCGCCGGTAAAACAACTACTATTCGAGCCTTGCTAGGGCTTATTAAACCAACCTCAGGCAGTGCTGAAATATTTGGCATAAATACCCAGACCGATAAAGTTAAAGCCCACCAGCATTTAGCCTATGTGCCCGGTGAAGCAACTTTCTGGCCGTCATTAACTGGTGCCGAGACACTACATTTATTGGGTAAGATTCATGGCCGAATCGATCTGAAATATCAAAAACAATTGATTAAACGTTTTAAATTTGACCCGTCAAAAAAAGTCCGAACTTATTCCAAAGGAAACCGTCAAAAAATAAATATTATTGCTGCTTTTTCAACCCGGGCTGAATTGCTAGTTATGGATGAGCCAACCAGTGGTTTGGATCCGATTATGGAGCAAGCTTTTAAAGAGTCAGCATTAGAAGCCAAAAATAACGGGCAAACTGTTTTTCTATCATCGCACGTCTTAGAAGAAGTTGAAGCACTTTGTGACAGAATCGGTATTTTAAGGGCCGGGAAACTGGTTGAGCTAGGCACTCTAGCCCAAATGCGCCATCTTTCAGCCGTGTCGGTCGAGGCCACTTTTGACGATCAGCCGCCAGCGATTGGACATTTAGAAGGTGTAAGCAATGTTAGGGTTGCTGGCCATATTCTAAATTGTCAAATTCGCGGCTCAATTGAACCGTTGTTGCGGGAAATAATTAAAGCTCACCCTAAGACCCTGCTTAGCCGTGAGCCGTCTTTGGAAGAACTATTTCTATCGCTATATGGCGATGAAGACATTCGTAATCAGGCCGCTGACAATGAATGATAATTTAGCTACCACGATTATTAAACCGCAGAAAAAATTTCATTCACCCCAAACGGTAATTAGTCGATTTGTTGCCCGTCGGACTTTTCGTAGCGCAAGTGTCTGGGCCTTAATTTTTGGTATTTTTGTAGCATCCAAAGCCATCGGCTTTGTTAAAGCCTACCCCACGGCACTAGCTCGCCAAAAAGTAATTGCAAATTTCAGCGACAATATTGGCATCAAAATTATCCTTGGTCCACTTCATCACGCTTCAACTGTTGCCAGTTATGTGACCTGGAATACACTGGCTATTATGGTCATAATCGGCTCAATCTGGGCGCTATTATTAGCTACTAAAATGTTCCGAGGCGAAGAAGAAGCTGGTCGAAGTGAGCTACTACTAGTTGGACAAACAACAGCTCGTCGCGCGGCCCTTAACACTATGGCTGGCTTAACTGCTAGCTTAGCATTTTTTTATGTAATTTTATCCTCCGTCTTCACCCTGGTCGGTAAATATCACGATGTTAACATAAATATACGCTCTGCCCTTTTTTATGCACTAGTGGTAATCAGTGGCGTTTTAGTTTTTATGATGGTGGGGTCACTAACGAGTCAATTAATGCCAACCCGCAGCCGGGCGGCAGCGGTCGCTACAGCTGTCTTTGGGATTAGTTTTATTTTAAAAGCGATCGGTGATGTGACTAGTGCACATTGGGTGCTATGGCTTACACCGCTAGGTTGGGTTGAAAAAATTCAGCCACTGTCCAACAATCAACCACTTTGGCTTTTGCCTATATTCAGTTTATCGCTAATACTTGCCGGTTTAACTGTGTTCTATGCCGGTAAACGCGATTTGGGAGCGAGTATATTTGCTGACAAAGACACCGCTAAACCGCACACTCGATTATTAAATTCAACTATTGGTATATCCTTTAGATTAACTCGGACTACCAATTTAAGTTGGTTATTAGCAATTGGCGCAATGTCGATTATCTATGGTTCATTAACTAAGTCAGTCGCCCAAGCATTTAACCAATCAACTAGCGCCAAGAACATCTTAAATAAACTGGCTCACCAAAACCATTTAGCTGGAGTTTTGGCTTTTTTGGGAGTTATCTTTTTATTACAAATGACAGTAATGATGTGTTATGCAGCGAGTAGCTCAGCTGCTATCCGCCGAGATGAAGCCGAAGGCTATCTGGATAATTTGCTTGTTCGGCCGGTTAGTCGATTCCGCTGGTTACTTGGTCGAATAGGGTTAGTTTTGGGTGTTATTATTTTAAGTGGCTTTGTTGCCGGTGCCGCGGTCTGGCTGGGGACACTTGGCCAAAATGATGGCGTTTCTTTTAACACATTAATCCAAGCGGGCACCAATATAATAGCTCCTGTTTTGTTTATCCTGGGTGTCGGGATCTTTACTTTTGGGATTCGTCCGCGGATTACCAGTTTTTTGACATACGGCCTTATCGCCTGGTCATTTATGATCGATATGTTAAGTTCTGGTATTAATATCAATCACTGGATACTTGACACTTCTATTTTAAATCATATGGTATTTGCCCCGGCCACTAGCCCTAATTGGTCAATCAATTTGATATTAATTGGCATTGCTATAGCACTTGGCATAATTGGTATTATCGGTTTTATCAATCGCGACCTGGCGTCTGAATAATAAGTTAGTTAGTCAGCTTCTTTTTGTGGTCGATGTCCCGGCCACCAAATAATATGGCCAATAAGTGCTGAAATACTAGGCAATAGCAGCGGTGCAATAATAAAAGCCGATATGGCTACCCCAATAGCTACTGCTGCCCCCATTTGTGAAATGGCGCTTAGTCCAGCAGCGATCATTGAACTGAAAGTAGCCGCTAAAATCAATCCAGCTGAAATGACTGTTGCACTACTATGTTCGACAGTGAGATCAGCTGCTTGTCTCGGATTGTACCCTTGCTTTACCTCTTCACGTAATCTTGTCATGGTCAGGATGTTATAGTCCGTACCAATGGCAACCACAAAAATGTACATGATTATCGGGATGAAGAAAATTATTCCAGGAGAGTCACCAAGTCGCTGAAAAATTAATGAGGTTGTTCCTAGTGTAGCGATATACCCCAACCCAACGCATAGTAATAAAAATACCGGCGCTACTAAACTGCGCAAAAGTAATGACAAAATAATAAAAATAAAGACCGCTGCTATCGGGAAAATTACCCTAATATCCCGGTAAGTGACGGCTCTCATGTCCACGATAATTGCCGTCATCCCTCCGACGTAAACATGGGCATTAGCAATCGTTGCAGCATGAGCGCTTTTATGTATAGGCCCGGCAACATTAGTGATAGCGATCGCGCTGGTCGGATCGTTTTTTAATATTACCGATATCTCAGCTATTTTCCCGTTGGATGAAAATACCGTCGGCATGATATTGGCCACTCCTGACGCTTTGGCCAAACGTAATTCTAGCGGGTAAATCTGGGCCGGCTTAAGCCTTTGATTGCTGGTTACATAAACTTGCGTAGGATATAGTAAGCCGGTCGGGAAAGCACTGGCCAACTCATTATAGCCAGTAGCCGATTCAGTACTTTTAGGCGGTTGGCTGAATGTGCTGAAGTCCGATTTGTAACCAAAAACAACTGATGCCAACGCTGCCAACACTAGCAATACCAGACCGGCCATATAAGCTGGGTGTTTGGCGATAGTCTGCCCAATTTTTTTAGAAATAGTCGGACTTAAGGGCTTCCCCATCCAGGCCTTACTCGGCCAAAAGATCCGTTCTCGGATAATGGCCACTAAAGCGGGGATTAAAGTCAGAGCTGCCAACATCATGACGGCGACACAGATTACTAACGAAGGTGCTAAAGTTGAAAATATACCAAACTTAGCAAAAAACAATGCCGAAAAAGATGACAGCACCACTAGTGCTGCTGATAAAATCACTAGACCAGCTCGGCTCATCGCGAAAGCCACAGCTTCACGGCTATGATCACCACTGCGTAATCTTTCTCGGTAACGGAATAAGAGGAACAACATATAGTCTGTCCCAATACCGAATAAAACGACAATAAAAATTACGCTGATTTGCTGATTAACCTTAAAATTAAACCAAGTTGCGGCATCGGCAATCAGTGAATTGGCCATTAAATCCGCTACGCCCACCGCGGCAAGTGGTAAAAGACCGGCAAATGGACTTTTGAAGATGATCGTTGGCAATAGGAATACCAATAACAAAGTGCCAAAACTTACTATTTCCAATGTCCGTTGAAATTGATTCTGAGTATCATAATATATTGATTCTTGTCCGGTTGTTGTCGCGGTTATGTCGGTATTGGCTAACTGTGTGTTAAGTTTTTCACGGACTGTTTTAACTGCATCAAAAGTTGATTTATTAGCTGGTGTGCCTGAATAAATAATTTGACCGAGTTGGACTTTCCCATTCGGCGCAAGCTGTAGTGGGCTGGTCGTAATCGAAATAACGTGGACCAAGTGCTGGGCATTAAGCGATCTAACAGTCTGTTTAATTATTCCTAAATCATTTGTAGATAATTTTTGTCCAGCCTGGTTCTTAAAAACGATTATATCGGTGGCATCTTGACTGGTTGGCGATAACTGCTTGGCAATGTTATAAGCCTGAATTGATTCGTAACTTTTTGGAATAAAACCAGTTTGATTATTGCTTTCAACGCTACTTATGCTTGGTGATAGGGCTACTATTACTATCGCCAATATTAACCAGACAGTGATTACCCACCAACGGTTTTTAACTATAAAGTTACTAAATCTTTTCATAAAGTTACCAACCTGTAATTAATATTTTTGTTTAACACTCTATATATTAAGGTCTTCTATGTTATCGGGCAACCAGATTAATAACTTAGTTATTAATTAATGACATCAACAATCTTACCTAAAACAAAAAGACCCAAACAATGTTTGTGTTAAAAAATGTGATATACTTTTTTTGATAAGCAATTAAAATTAATGACTTTGTGAGGAGTTATTATGTTAAAGAAAATGAAGAATCCGCTATATTTAAGCATAGCCGGATTAATTGTCATTGTAGTAATAGTGTTAGTCATCGTATTAATCGTTAGGAACAATAATTCGAACAGCACAACACTAAGTTCTTCCCAACAAGCTACCGCCCAACAACAGATTAATTCCAATTGGCAAAACTTCTTTGCTGCTGACACTACTCTGAACGGTCGCGAAAACTATTTACAAAACGGCTCTAAATTTGCCCAATTACTTCAACAATATTTTTTGGGTCTACAATCGCAAAAATCCAGTGCTACCGTAAATAGTGTTAGCTTCGTAAATAAAACCAAGGCTAATGTTGTCTACACAATTGACCTTAATGGCCAGCCAGTATTAGACAATCAAGGTGGCACAGCCCTCTATCTAGACAATTCATGGAAAGTCAGCGACAGCACACTTTGTGGTCTAATAAAATTAGCCAGCGGTACACCTACTGTCTGTCAAGGTCTATAAGAATTTGTAAAATGAGATGATGAAACGGTTACTCTCCGGGCACCGTTCGTTAGCTATAATCTGTACGATTCTTTTCTTAACGTTTCTTGATAACACGATCGTTAGTGTAGTATTGTCGAATATTCAATCTAATCTAAGTGCCGGTGTTCAAGATCTGCAATGGATTGTTAATGCTTACATGTTGGTCTTTGCGGTTTTAATGCTCACTGGTGGGACATTAGGAGATATTTTAGGTCGCAAGAAAGTTCTATTGGCCGGCGTTGGTTTGTTCATAGCTGGTTCGGTGGTAGCGATGTTGTCGAACTCCATTGGCTTATTGATTGCTGGCCGAGTAATTATGGGGATTGGCGCTGCCGCTTCGGAACCGGGAACGTTATCAATGATCAGGCATCTTTACCCCGAAAAAGGGGCGCGATCTAGAGCACTGGGCGTTTGGGCGGCAGTTTCTGGTATAGCCTTGGCTTTCGGACCGATTATCGGTGGTGTAATCATTGGCTTTACTAGTTGGCGCGGTGTATTTGCCTTCAGCGCAATATTCGGAGTAATTGCCTTTATTGCCGGCCTAATTGTCTTGCCAGAAAGCTCTAACCCGAAAGGCCGTAAACTAGATATTCCCGGCTTAGTATTAGGCGCGATGGCTTTAAGCGAATTAATCTTTGGTGTAATTTGTGGAGAGAATTCTGGTTATGGTACTTGGTGGATTGTGCTGCTATTTGTTTTGGCAGCAATTACTGGTTTAGTCTTTGCCTTTGTTGAAAGGCATAAAGATGATCCGGTATTGCCCTTCCAGTTTTTCCGAAAAATTCAATTTAGCATTGCTAATATAGTCGCCTTCATAACCAATTTTGGAATTTTTGCGGTATTCTTTTTCGTAGCCTTATACCTACAGTTAATATCCAATTTCACTGGTTACCAAATTGCTCTATCATTCATTGCTATGGCGGCGGCTATTGTAATTGGCGCTACCCTGGCCGGACGTTGGTATATCAATCATCAAACTATTATGTTGACCGTCACCGGTTGTTTGCTTTCCGGTGGGGGGATATTTTTAATTAATAGTGTTTTGACTCCCACAGTAAGCAGTGCGACCTTGGCTTGGGCGCTGGCTATATCCGGTTTAGGTTTTGGTATTAGCTTAGTAACTATGACATCATCGGTATTAAACATTGTCCCATCCGAACGATCCGGTATGGCAGCTTCTACAGTTAATACTTTTCGAGAGCTAGGAGGTGTTTTTGGCGTGGCTGTCCTGGGGGCAATTGTTAATGCTCAATTGTCAGCCAAATTAATTGGGCAATTAAAAGCTTTGCATTTACCTGCCAATTTCCAGTCATTCGTTATTTATGCAATTACCCACGGCGGGAATACTCCAAAGGGCGTATCAGTTTCACCGTCAGTTTTAGCTAGCCATGCCCAATTAGTCAACCAAGTAAGTAATGCTGCCGATAACGCCTTCGGTAGCGGACTGTCTGTAGCGTTGAATCTAGCCGGCAGTATGCTTATTGCCATGGGAGTAATCTGCCTGATAATTTACTTAACGCATAAACGTGATTTTAAAGACAGCCAAGCCATAGTCTAATAACATAACTAAATATTTATAGAGTTATTCGCTAAATCGCGGTATAGTTTTATTATATGAATCGTTTAATTGGTACTGTCACTGACAAAACTTATCACAACGTAGCTCGGCCACTTCTATTTAAAATCAAGCCTGATTTTGTCCATAACCAGCTATTATTTGTTGGCTCTCATATCCAACGATCCAACCTGATGCGGCAAGTACTTCATGGTGTTTGGGCATATGATAACCCGGCAGTCTTACGCCAAAAAATCCATGGTATAACTTTCAGTAATCCAGTCGGATTATCGGCTGGTTATGATAAAAATTTTGAATTATTGCCGTTAATGAAAGCAGTTGGCTTTGGTTTTATGGAAGGCGGTTCGGTGACTTTCCTGCCCTGCGAAGGAAATCCACGGCCTTGGTTTCACCGTTTGCCAAATAGCAAATCTATCGTTGTTTACGCCGGTCTAGCCAACCAGGGTGTTGAGGATATTATTGACCGCCTAAAGCAATACCCGGCTGATGTATTTAAACACTTCCCGATTAATATCTCGGTTGCTAAAACTAATGTTCCAGAAGTCTGTAGCGACAGCGAAGCAATTGCTGATTATATTGGTAGCATTAAGGCAATCCAAGCTACCAGTTTCGGTAAAATGATTACTATTAACATATCTTGCCCGAATACTTATGGTGGCGAACCGTTTACCACACCATCACGCTTGGATAATTTACTCAGCGAAGTCGATAAATTAAAACTAACTCAACCCCTGTTTGTTAAAATGCCCTGCGATCTACCTTGGCCGAAATTTGCCAAACTATTGGCGGTGGCCGATAAACATAAAGTTACCGGATTAACAATCAGTAATCTAGCAAAAGACCGCGGCCTATTAAAACTGATGGATCCCTTGCCGGCTAGCGTCAAGGGTAATTTGAGCGGTAAACCGGTCTGGCCGCTAAGCAATAATTTAATTAAATTAACATATAAGAAATATCATCGCCGATTTACGATTATCGGTGTCGGCGGCATCTTCACTGCCGAAGATGCTTATACTAAAATAAAACTGGGGGCCAGCTTAGTAGAGTTAATAACTGGTTTAATTTACGAAGGCCCACAGTTAATCGGTAAAATTAACCATGATTTAGTTGACTTGTTGCACCGCGATGGTTACACCCATATCAGTCAAGCGATTGGCGCCGATAATCAACCTTAAATTCTAGCTGGATATTAGTTGCGTATTTGTAAGAAGAGAGCTTTGAGCTAACAGACTTTTTCCTGTATAGTAACTACCGATGATAAAAGCGTCACACTTATCAAAACATTTCAAAGAAACTTTAGCTGTAAATGATATATCATTTGAAGTCGAGACCGGAAAAGTAACTGGTTTTCTTGGTCCTAATGGCGCTGGAAAATCTACGACAATGCGTCTAATGCTTGGGTTAGACATAGGTGGCGGAAAAACAAAGTTCGACGACAAACTGTTGCAGGAGTACGCTCATCCATCACAAGTCGTAGGTATTTTGCTGGAAGCTAAAGCTTATCATCCCACTCGCACGCCACGTAATCATTTGAAAATTCTAGCTACCGCTGGGAATGTTAAGTTATCAAGAGTCGATGAAGTTCTTGATATTGTTGGCCTAAAAGATGTAGCCAAGAAATCTCCAGGTAAATTCAGCTTAGGCATGAGTCAAAGATTAGGTATTGCCGCCGCTATTTTAGCAAATCCGAAATATTTAATTTTGGACGAACCAGCTAATGGTTTAGATCCCGAAGGCATCGTCTGGTTGCGTGAATTTCTTAAAAGTTATGCCGATGACGGGAATACGATTTTTGTTTCAAGCCATTTACTGGCCGAGATGTCTCAACTAGCCGACAATGTGATAGTTATTGGTAAGGGCAAACTAATTGCTAGCACTTCTATTAAAAAATTAGTGTCTACCAATTCTAAATCAAGCGTGTTTATCCGTAGCCCAAAACTTAGTCAGCTACAACAATTATTTACCGATAAATCACTGATCGTAAAAGAGGTTGATAATGGCCTAGAAATTACCGGGGCTAAAACTGACGAAATTGGACAAATCGCCTTTAAGTCAGGCATTCCCCTGCTAGAACTAGCTAATCGCCATGCTTCACTTGAAGATGTTTTCCTGGAATTAACTGAAAATGCCGAAGAATTTAAAGCCCATGAAGCGGCTAAAGGTAAATAATAATGATCAACACCATTAAAGCTGAATTTAAAAAATTATTTACTGTCCGATCTACCTATGCCATTTTTGGTATTGCTCTATTATTAGTAATCTTTTTTACTTTTTATATAAGTGGTTGGCGTATTGATAGCGCCGATCTTCATAACCCTACTACATTAGCTAGCGACATAACCGGTGCAATTGATGTGATTTCAATTTTTGCAGCATTATCGGCGTTACTACTAATTACTCACGAGTACCGTTATAACACAATCATGTATAGCTTAACGTCGGTTAATAATCGAAGCAAAATTTTAATTGCAAAAATTTTAGTCATTACCGGTTATGCTTTATTGTTTACTGCCATATTTGCAGTTTTGTCTCCACTGCTGTCAGTTTTAGGAATTGATTTACACCACCTAAAGCTTGTGCCGCAAATAATCCCATATAAAACTTTAATTTGGCATTGCTTATTTTATGGCTGGGGTTATGTTATGGCCGCATCGGTTATTGCTTTATTAATCCGCAATCAAGTAGCGGCAATCATTACATTATTTATTGCCCCTGGTACCATAGAGGCATTATTATATCTATGGTTAAAAAATAGTGTGGTTTATTTACCATTTACAGCACTCCGTGTCGTTTTGATGGGACATCCTGATCAAAGAATCACAGTCGGCATTACGCCATATCATGCACTATTAGTATTTATGGGCTACTTATTAGTTTCTTGGGCTGTTGCTTGGGTGCTATTTTTGCGACGAGACGCCAACTAATTAAAGCTACCCCATTCAGTCTTATGTTAATTCTTTTTACGATATTAATCGCGCCAATACAAAAGCTGCCCCGGCTGCTAAACCACCAATTAATACTGTCTGTAACGCACTTTTGATTGCATTCATACCGGCAATCTTGGCTTTAAAGAAACCAAACAGTAGGAGCGCAATTAAGGTTACGATAACAGATGGAATTAGGGCGTGATGAGAATTATGTACAAAAAAGTAGGGTAATAGTGGCACAATACCACCAACAATATATGCAGAAGCTATGGTCAGGGCACTAACCAATACCCTTTTAGGATCTGGTTCCTCTAAGCCCAATTCGTTAGTCATCATAAAATCTACCCAAAGTTTCGGATTAGCCCGGAAATTTTTTAGAATTGGCTCTACTTGTTTGGCAGTTAAACCATAAACTTCAAAAATCTCTCTGACTTCTTCGGCCTCACGATCCGGGATTTCAGTTACTTCCCACTCTTCATTTTTACGTTCTTGTTTATAGTGTTCGACATCACCCTTTGCTGCTAAGTATCCGCCAAGCCCCATTGATATCGAACCAGCGGCAATTTCGGCCAATCCAGCAATAACAATTAGATGTGATGCAGCAATAGCTCCAGTTAAACCGGCTGCTAAAGCAAACGGTACTGTCAAGCCATCGGACATGCCAATAACAACGTCTCGGACATTAGCCGAAGCGGTAAAATGAGGTTCTTTGTTGCTGGTTGGCGATGACATACTAAATAATTTTATATGATAAACACAGATTAAGAAATTAGTTATCGGTCCAGCTCATACCAAATTTGGAATAAACGTTTGGCAACCTGTTTAGCATCATGCCGAATTAGCGTCCGCTTAATGGCTTTATCATTCGGATCTTGAATTGATATCGATTGCGAGACTAAATGAGCGCCAATCGGCTGGGCTTTAATTTCAGAAAATCGGACAGTATTATTAAGGACCGGTAGCTCTCCTTCGGCTGCATAACGGTGTAATAAATAACTTTTAATTGGCTCAGTATTATAAAGTACATAATCGATTTTACGCTGACCTAGATATTTTTCTAAATGATTAACAAAGTCTACTACATGCCATCCATCAGTTTGGCCAGGCTTGGTTACTAAATTAGATACATAAACTAATGGTGCTGAGGTTACCGATAAAGCCTCAACCATGCCGCTAACTAGTAAGTTTGGAATAATCGAACCAAGTATATGGCCGGGAGCAATAACAATTAAATCGGCATCAATAATTGCCTGCCTAGCCTCCGGATTAATCATTACTGGTGGTTGGAGGCGTAACCGTGCATCGGTGCTTTGCATAATTCGTTCGCGAATTATATATTCGCCATGAATGGTTTCATTGCCATCATCAATTACTAATTCGTGCTTTTCCAGTGTCACAGGTATCACCTTACCGGTTATATGTAATATATGGCCGGCAATTTTAATAGCTTGGGCAAAATTGCCATACTGCAGCTCCAGCCCCGATAAAATAATATTACCGAGCGACTGACCCTCAAACCGACCGTCACCAAAACGATAACTAAATAAATTACGAATTTCCGGACTATCACTCAGCGCTACTAAACACTGCCGGACATCACCGGGTGGCAGAACACCAAGTTCATCGCGCAGAACACCAGACGAACCACCGTCATCACTCATACTGACAATGGCAGTTAAATTTGGTGTAACAGTTTTTAGTCCCTGAAGCAGAGTAAAACTGCCAGTCCCACCACCAATTATCACGATTGAAGGTAATTTTTCAGGCTTGGCTATGTTGGTATGGTGATCAATTTTTAAAATATCCTTTACGCGCATATATTTAGTATAAACTTTATGAAGTTTATACTACCAATTTAATGTAAAATATAGATTATGAATATAAAAAATAAAGTTGTGATTGTCACCGGTGCCTCTAGTGGCATTGGCCGAGCCACTGCCATTTTGCTAACAAAACAAGGTGCCAAAGTTGCTTTAGTTGCCCGTTCCACCGACAAATTAAATAAGTTAGCCCGTAAACTAGATAATTCATTCCCCAGACCGACCGATATGACCAATATCCTAGCTATAAAAAAAATGGTTGAAGAAGTAATTAAACATTTTGGGCGGGTTGATATCTTGATTAATAATGCCGGTCAGGGTTATGATGCATCGATCGAACAGACCAGTTTAACTAACCTTCATCATATTTTCGAACTCGATTTAGTCGGACCGCTCGTTGCTATGCAACAAGTCATACCATTTATGAAACGGAAAAATCAGGGATCAATTATAAATATAAGTTCCGGAACGGCGCTGATGCATCTACCCGATATGGGTGCCTATGCTGCGATCAAAGCTGCTTTAGCTCATCTTAGTTTAACGGCACGCGAAGAATTAAAATCGTTTAATATTAACGTAAGCGTAGTTTACCCATATATTACAGAAACCGATTTTGGAAAAAACACCATAACTGAAGATAAAAACGAATACGAAACCAACGAAGATAATACTTATGAACCACCAAAAGCCGACTCAGCTGAATATATTGCTCAAAAGATCGCTGACTGCATTGTTAGCTCCGAAGCCGAATGTTATGCCCACGATTGGATGAAGCCAAAAAAATAAATTTATGTTGAACGGTGTTTTTGAAAGTACAGTTTAGGGTGAATTAACCAGTAACAATTTATAGTCCAACCGGCCCCGTAAACCTTTGGTGTAAAAAATCGTTTATCAGCCGAGTTCCAATAACGGCTTTTTGTCCGAGCGATTGTTGGCTTACGGAAATCGTAAGGTATTTTAGTGAATTGTTTAGCGTTATTAGGCATATAACTATTGTACTATTAATAGTTTGCATAATTTTAATTAGTTATATAAAAGAACAATTGTGGAAAATAATAATAGGGGTTGCTAAGGATATGCAGACTGGTATACTAATTATGTAAGCATTAGGGCAATCGTAAACAGTTAAAATGAAAAACCGTTTGAGAGATGGTAGGGGTACCAAGGGGGTTAGTTATCTGTATTCCCTATTAATTAAATATCCCCGTTCCTATCTTATCCAACATTCACTGGCCTACCGCCGCTGGCAACACTTCCGTTTTCGCCGTCATGTCCGTATTGCTTTTTCCGCTTTAGGCAGCATAGCAGTCGTTCTAATTATTATTGGTAGTTTTTCGCATAATGTTCTGGCTGTCA
>Ga0187851_10001302_pt1 | contig 24066 bp, 25 predicted proteins | sample June2016WEW_6_10_FD_132997 | JGI IMG/M metagenome (GOLD analysis project Ga0187851, IMG submission 132997) | Peatland microbial communities from SPRUCE experiment site at the Marcell Experimental Forest, Minnesota, USA - June2016WEW_6_10 | ecosystem: Environmental > Terrestrial > Soil >...
CCGCGCCGAAGTGCTGGCGTTGGAAAGCCGCGCCGGAGTCTTCCGGGCAGGATTCCTGGCTTTCGCGGTTCTGGCTTCGGCCACGCAGGCGGGACATCGGGCTTCTTTGTATGCGATTTTGCCCGGGCAGCAAGCGCGGAGACAAATTTTTTCCGCAAAAAGGAATTGCTTTTTTCCGCACGCGGGGTAGAAATTCCTGCAGGCAGGAAATTGCTCGACCCCCTGCCGCTTGGACGCCATATCGGTTCCTCACGACCAAGAAAGTTGTTTTATGAGCGGATTATCGTTTGCTGTCGTGGGGGCCGCTTCCAATCAAGCGGAACTCGTATACATTTGGACACAGGCAACGCCAATAGCCAAGGCGATCATTGTCTGCCTTATTCTTTTTTCCATCCTCGCCTGGTCGGTGATGGTCTCCAAGGCCATCCAGGTCCGGCGCGCCCGCCGGCTGAACCATTATTTCAACGAGGAATTCCGCGCGCAAAAATCCGTGCTCGAACTTTTCGACCGCAAGTTGCAGGTCGAGGGCTGTCCGCTTTATGAGGTTTATCAGGCCGGCTGCGTGCAACTCGACGCGCGGTTACGCGGGCCCGGCGGCGAACGCCGCAAACAGCAAGTCACACTCAAAAACATGGAGCATGTCAAACGCGCGCTCGAAAACATCGTGGCCCAGGAATCCTTGAAACTGGAATCCGGTTTGATCCTGCTTGCAATCGCGGTCAGCGGCGCGCCCTTCATGGGCTTGCTCGGCACGGTTTGGGGCGTGATGAGCACATTTGCCGGCATCGCCCAGCAAGGCGCGGCGACGATGGCGGCGATGGCGCCCGGCGTCTCGGCGGCGCTCATCACAACGGTCGCCGGACTGCTGGTGGCGATACCCTCGATGTTCGGTTACAATTGGCTCGTGCACAATTTGCGCGTGTTTACCGTCAACCTGGACAATTTCGCCCAGGAACTCGTTTCCCGGATGGAAACGGAATTTTTGTCGGAGGAGTAAATTTTGCCCATGCGCAGGTTTTCACAACGCAGTTACCTGGTGACGTTGAGTGAGATCAACATCACGCCGCTGCTCGACCTCGCGTTCGTGCTGCTCATCATCTTCGTCATCACCACGCCGCTGCTCGAGCAAAGCATCAACCTGAAACTGCCGCGCGGCGGCCAGCCGGAGAAACGAATCAACAAGTCCGACATCGCCACCATCGAGATTTCCAACACCGGCACCTATGCCCTGGACCGGCAGCGGATGCAACTGCCGCAAATCATTTCACGGCTGGCCGGCGATTTCCGCTCGAATCCGAATCTCGTCGTTTACATCCGCGCCGACAAGGACAGCCGTTACGACCTCGTCGCGCAGGTGATTGACGGCTGCCAGCGGAACGGCATCACACGTTATTCGCTCCGCACCGACCCGACGTCAAAATGAACCGCCTGCAAAAAAAATGCGTCATTGGCACGGCGGGCGTCCACCTGCTGCTGCTCGTGATTTTATTCGTCGGTCCGGCGTTCTTTTATTCGCGGCCGAAAGCCGACGATATGGAGGTGCTGGATGTGATTCCGGCCAATTTGATTGACGCGGCGTTCAACAGCGGCGTCGCCAATGCCACTCCCCCGCCGCCGGCCCCGGTCGCTCCGCCGCAACCGCCGCCACCGGCGCCCGTGGTCACGCCGCCCGCGGCGGCGCCGGAGAAGATTCAAAAAGCCGAGCCGGTCAAAGCGCCGGACAAACTGTCTCCGGACAATTTGACGCCGGTTGAAAAAACATCCAAAACCGAGCCGCACAAAATTCAAATCAGCACCCAGCTCGTGGCGCGCACCGAGGGGGAAACATCCCCCAACGCCGCCGCCCGGGCGCGGGCGATCCGCAGCGCCCTGCGGAGTTTGAAAAGCAATTTGAAGCCGGGCACCACGATTGACATGCCCGGCAACAGCACCGTGGCCTACGCGAATTACGCCACGGTGGTAAAGAGCGTTTATGAACAGGCCTGGATCTTGCCCAATGATGCAACCGACAACGCAAACACAAAAGTAAACGTTACCATTGCCAGCGACGGCACGGTCATTACCGCTCGAATTGTCACTCCATCAGGCGATGCCGGTCTGGACGCTTCGGTTCAGCGTACCCTGGATCGCGTCAGGTTCATCGCGCCGTTCCCGGAAGGGGCGACGGAAAAAGAGCGGACCTATACCATCAACTTTAACCCCCAAGTCAAACGATTGATCGAATGAAAAAATATTACTCTCACCTGTTGAAAATCTGCCTCGCGATTTCTCTTTTTGCAGCTGCGGGCGCGCCCGGACAGAATGAAATCACCATTCAGCCGGAACTCAAGGTTTTGGGCACGACCAAACCGATCCCCGTCTCGCTCGAGGGTTTCAGCGGCGAGGTCGCAGACGTTTTGAAATTCGACCTGTATGTCCAGGGCTTTTCCTTCGTCGCGCCCGATGCAGCGCAGTACCAGATCAGCGGCTCCGCCGCGGGCAGCGTGCAGGGCCGCGTGGTGGACCGTTTCGCCAAGAGCACGATTCTTTCGCACAGCTACACCGGCGCATCGTTGCGGCGGCAGGCGCACGCATTTGCCGACGACATCGTGCAGGCCATCACGCACAAGAACGGCATTGCGCAGACCAAAATCGCGTTCAAGGTTGCGGGCGCCGGCGGCAACGGTGAAATTTACGTGGCCGATTTTGACGGGCACAATGCGCAAGCCGTCACCCACGACAACACCATCGTCGCGGCGCCGGCGTGGGTGCCGGGCCGGCTGGCGCTTTATTACGATTCTTACAAGCTCGACAATCCGGACATCTGGTATCACAACCTGACCACCGGCCAGCGCCGCGTCGTCGCCCATTACTCCGGTTCAAACATCAGCCCCGCGGTTTCGCCGGATGGCTCGAAGGTGGCAATGATTTTGAGCAAAAGCGGCAGCCCCGACGTGTGGGTGGGCGACGCCGATGGATCGCATTTGAAACAATTGACCGCGACGCCCGAGGATGAATCGTCGCCGTGCTGGTCGCCGGATGGGCAATGGATTTGCTTTGCGACGAGGGTCAGTGAACGCCGGGTGCTGGCCAAAGTTCCGGCGGGTGGCGGGGCGGTCGAGCGCATTCCTACCCCCGGGGCGCCGAATCCGACCGAACCCGACTGGTCGCCGGACGGCAAATGGATCGCATTCACGTCGCAGACGGGCGAATTTGACATTTGCGTCATGCCGGCTGATGGCGGTGCGCCCACGGTGCTGGTGGCGGGCGAAGATCCGTCATGGTCGCCGAATTCACGGACACTGATTTTCACGCGCCGCACCGGCGGGCATTACGTGTTATCTGTGCTTGACGTGTTCACAAAACAAGTCAAGGATATTGCCCGGATTTCAGGCAATGATTCTCAGCCGGCTTGGGCAAAATGATTTGTTTTTTAATGAACTTTTAACCGAAGGAAAAAAATGAAAATGATGAAATTGACATGTTTACTGGCGTTCACGCTGGCAGTCGTGGTGGCTGCCACCGGCTGTAAAAACCATCGGCCCGTCGGTGTCACGCAACTGCCGCGCGGGGCGGGAAGCACAATCCCCGAAGCATCGCCCGGCCCCACATTGGCGGGCGACCAGGCTGCGGGCGGTGGCCCTTTGGCGAATATCGAAGATATCAACGGCATGGCCGCCGACCGCACTGCGCTGGCCAGTTATACGGTTCATTTTGCCTACGACAGCGCTGTGGTGAGGAAGAGCGAGAAGGCGAACGTCCAGGCCGTGGCCGACGCCTTGAGCCGGGATTCGAGCGCCAAACTGATGATCGAAGGTAATTGTGACGAACGCGGCACTGACGAATACAATCGCTCGCTCGGCGAGCGCCGCGCGCTGGCCGTCCGCAAGGCACTCGTCAAACTGGGCATTGATCCGATGCGCGTCTTTACCAAAAGTTACGGCAAGGACCGGCCCGTGGACCCCGGCCACGACGAATCGGCCTGGGCGAAAAACCGCCGCGACGATTTTGTCCTGCTCCACCCCAAAAGCGGATCCTAAGATTCGCCGGCCAGATTTAAAGCCATCACAGGGCCGCAGAAATGCGGCCCTTTTTTTGGCACTTTACTATTCCCACGGGCGGGCGTAGGCTTGGCAAGGCTCGACAAAATTTATGAATACCTTGTTCGCATGGGCGATTGGCGGCACGGAACTGATCATCATCCTGGTGGCCGTTTTGATTTTGTTCGGCTCCAAAAAGATTCCTGAATTTGCCCGCGGTCTGGGCCAGGGCATCAAGGAATTCAAAAAGGCGACCCGCGAAGTGACCGACGAGATTCAAAATGCGCCAGCGGAGACGCCGGCCCAGCCGGGCAAAGCGCCCGCCGCCAGTCCCCCGCCGTCCGCGCCCACCGTTTCCCAATCCTCCAACCCGCCCAAAGTCTGACGGGGGACGTTTCTGGCATGGCCGGCGACCCAGCATCGGAGCGCCCCAGCGAGGCCGAAGGCGGCCCGGTCAAATCCTTTCTTGAACACCTCGAAGATCTTCGCTGGGTGCTCATCAAGAGCCTGACGGCGCTGGGCGTGGCGGTTTTGCTCTGCCTGCTCTCCGGCAATTACGTCGTTCAGATCATCAAATGGCCGTTGACGCGCGCCGGCTTCAGCTGGCCCGGCACCAATCAAATTGTCACCGTCAGTTTCGGCACCAACCATCTGGGAGCGTTTCAACTCAACACCGAACAACAAAGATTACTGGACCTTGGCACAAACCGCTTTGTATCCGTTCAAGTCGAGCCGCTGGTCATCGGTACGAACCGGGTGCTCGGCTGGCGCGCCAGTTCCGATCCTGATGCCGTTGCCGACGCGCAACGGTTGAAAATTGATCTGATCAATCTCGGTCCGGCAGGCGGATTTGTGGTCGCCTTCCAGGTGGCAATTTACGGCGGCACGATGCTGGCGTCGCCGTTCATTTTTTATTTTGTCGCCTCATTTGTCTTTCCGGCGCTAAAACTGCGTGAGCGCAAATACATTTATCGCGGACTGATTTTCGGCGGGGGATTGTTCCTCCTCGGCGTGGCCTTCTGTTACTTCGCCTTGATGCCACTGGCGCTGACCGCAGCGCAACTGTATTCGCATTGGCTGGGTTTTGGCGCGTTTCAATGGCGGGCGGAGGACTACATCAGTTTTGTCTGCCGGTTCCTGCTGGGCATGGGGCTGGGCTTTGAGCTGCCGGTGGTGGTGCTCACGCTGGTGAAGCTCGGCGTGCTCGATTATCACATGCTTTCCGGGGCGCGCCGATATGTGATCGTCATCAATCTGATCCTGGGCGCGGTGCTGACCACACCGGAACCGATCACCCAGTTGGTCATGTTCGTGCCGCTGCAAGTCCTCTACGAAATCACCGTCTGGGTCGCGTGGTATTGGAATCAGCCTGATCGGCGCAAAGCGCGCCGTACGCTTTTGCTGGCATTGCTCCTCCTCCTCTTGATTATCCGCTTGGTGTGGCTTGGCTGTAAACATGCCCTCCCGCTGGTGCATCAGCATCTTCATTAAAGAATGATTTTCACCTCCCGACTGATTGATCAAATCGGAAAACGCGCTTTACATCCGGCGATTTCGGCGTAAGGTAGCCCCGTCAACTTGAAAAACGTATGCGAAACGTAATTCCCTTCCTCGCCTTGACTGCGCTGGCCGCCCTGTTCACGTCCGGCTGTGCCGGACCGGAGCAAAAGCTTGGCCGCGGCATCAGCAACACCTTTGAAATCACCCGCATGGGCGACATGCGCCGTTCCATCGAACAAACGGCCGTTTTTGAATCGCCCAGCGCCGGCTACACGGTCGGGGCCATCCGGGGTTTGGACCAAACACTGGCGCGGACCGGGGTGGGCATTTTCGAGGTCTTCACCTTTCCGTTGCCGATGCCGGGATCTGGATACGGCCCGATATTCCCGCACTACCTCCCGCCGGGGCCCGTTTATCCCGACAGCTTCAAGCCGGGTTTGATTTCCGGTTCAACGTTCGACACGGACACTTATACCGGCTTCAGCGGCGGCGATATCATGCCGTACGTTCCAGGCTGCCGGTTCCGCGTGTTCGACAATTGACCGTGACCGAATCCGTTTTCATCCCCGCGCCAACCCTTTCCCGTTGGCGCGTTTTGCTTTTGTGAAAGCCACGCTGTTCGAAAAGAATTCGCCCTGCAAAGTCAACCTGCTGCTGAACATCCTCGGCAAACGGCCCGACGGATTTCACGAACTCGAGACCGTCATGCAGCCGGTCGGCCTCTGTGACCGGCTGACGTTTGAACGCCGCGGCGCCACGGTTGAACTTTCGTGCAGCGATGCCACATTGCCGGTGGATGCGCGCAACCTCGTCCACCGCGCGGCCACCGGGTTTATGCGGGCCGCGAAGGCCGGCGGCGGTGTGCGCATTCATCTGGAGAAAAAAATTCCACTGGCCGCCGGTCTGGGCGGCGGCAGCGGCAATGCCGCGACCACGCTGCTCGCGTTGAACGAATTATTCGGCCAGCCGCTTCCCGATGCGAAACTGAATGAACTCGCTGCAGCGCTTGGCTCGGACGTGCCGTTTTTTCTGCAAAATCAGCCCGCGCTCGGCACCGGTCGGGGCGAAAAGATCCAACCACTGGAGCACTTTGCAGCTTTGCGCGGCAAGGCGTTTCTGCTGATTCATCCCGGATTCGGCATTTCAACACCGTGGGCTTATCAGAATCTCGCGCGCTTTCCGGAGGCTTTGAACGGTCGGCCGGGCCGCGCGGCAAAATTGGTTGCCAAACTCCAGTCAAATGATTGGCCCGCCGTCGCTGACGGCTTTTACAATTCGCTCGAAGCCCCGGCGCTGGAAAAGTATCCGGTGCTTGCGCTGTTTCAGGAATTCCTGCGCGCCAACGGCGCGCTGGTCGCGTTGATGTCCGGCAGCGGCTCGACCACCTTTGCCATCGCCGAAAACCAGGCCGCCGCCGAATCGCTGGTGGAGAAATTCAAATCGAAGTTTGGACAAAGCTGCTGGACGGCGGTCGTGCCGGCATAAGCAGCTGGGAACATCGAACATCCAACGCCGAACGCGTGCATCTGGATGATTTGGTGTTCAGCGTTTGATTTTGGATGTTCGATGTTTTGCCTGATCAATGCCGGAATCGGGCCAGAACCAGGTCGGTTGATTCTTTCGCCGCCGGAATTTTCAGTGTGAGCGTGGCGAGCCAGTAAACCAGGCCCGCGATGCCAGCCGGCACAAATACCGCGCCGATTTTCAACACGAGGGTGGCGTGGCCCAGCCGGTGCTCCCAGAGCTGCCAGCCGTGCCAGGCGATCAACCCGGCCAGGGCGCCGGCCAGGGCGAGCGGCAGCAACGTCGCTTGCAGTGATTCCATTTCCAGTTTCCCCATTTTTTTCCGGAGCGCGTACAGCAGCAGCCAGACGTTGCAAATCGAGGTGGTGGTGTTGGCCAGGCCCAGTCCGCCCTGTCGCAGCGGGACGACGAGTGCGCCGGCCAGGACCAGGTTCAGCGCGAGGCTCACGAGACTGACTTGCATGGGCGTTTTGGTGTCGCCCAGCGCGTAAAATGCGCGCGCCAGGATGTTGACCGTCGAGAACGCCACCAGTCCCGGTGCCAGGCACACCAGCGCCAGCGACGCGCGGTCAGTGGAGGCGGCGGTGAACTGGCCGCGCTCGAACAGCAGCCGCACAATCGGTTCGGCCAGCACGACGAGCAGGATGGCCGCAATCAGATTGAAGAAAATCAGCGTGCCCACGCCGTGGCGCAGCGTGGCCCGAAATTCGGGATATTTTTTCTCGGCGGCCAGTCCGGAAAGCGTCGGGAGCAGATACGTCGCCAGCGAGATGCCGAACATGCCCTGGGGCAGTTCCATCAGGCGCACGGCGTAATTGAACGAGGCGACAATCTGCGGGCTGATCCAGAACGCGATGGCCAGCACCAGCGTCACGTTGAGTTGAAACGCCGCCACGCCGATGGTGCCCGGGATCATCCGCGTCAAGACCAGCCGGACGGTTTCATTCTTCCACGGCGAAACCCAGCGATAACGAAAGCCGTCGCGCCAGAGCGTCGGCAGTTGAAACGCCGCCTGGGCCACGCCCGCCGCCAAAACACCGAAGGCCAGGGCAAAAATCTGGTGCGGCAGCCGCTCTCCCTTCGGAAATTGCAGTCCCATTTTCGGCGCGAGCCAGAGCACGGAGGCGATCATCACGATGTTGAGCATGGTGGCGCCCATGGCGGGGATGAAAAAATGTCCGCGCGCATTGAGCATGCCCATGAACGCCGCCGCGAGGCACACGAGCAGCATGTAGGGAAACATGACGCGCAAGAGTTGCAGCATGAGCTCGGTCTGGGTCGGGAACTGGTGCAGGGCCAGCACGAGGGAAAGGCCGAGCAGGACCAGCGCAATGACCGCGCAGGCGGCGATGACCAGGCCGGAAATCACGGCATTGGCCGCCCGCCACATTTCCGTTTCGCCGTGGGTGATCTCCTTTTCCTTGAAAATGGGGATGAACGCGGCGGTGAGCGCGCCTTCGCCGAGCAGGCGGCGGAACAGGTTCGGAATCGTGAACGCAAACTGGAACGCGCCGGCCACCCAGCCGTCGCCCATGAACCGCGCATAGACCATTTCCCGCACCATGCCGAGCACGCGGCTGGTGAGCGTGGCGGCGGCCATGGAACCGGACGACTTGAGCATTTGCGACATCACGCAAGGTTAAAGTCCAAAGCCCAAAGTCCAAAGTCCAAAGTTCATGTTGGAGTTCACGCTTCAGCGTGTCCGAAAAACAGGCTAACGCTTGAACTCCAACACCGGACGACTGTGCGCATCTTGACACTGCCCCCAAACGTAGCGCAGCCGTCCCCGGCTGAGAGTTCCCGGGGCGTCCGCCCCCCGTGGACTGGGTTTGGACGCGGGACGTGGCCAGAATCCACAGGCGGAGACGCCTGCGCTACGGGGGCAGTGCGCGGATGTACCCCGGACGCCTCGAAATGGAAATTGGCATTTGACTGCGGGCAATTTAATCTGCCCGTGTGAGCATTCTGGAAGAACTCAAATGGCGCGGATTGATTGCCGATTGTACCGACGCGGCGGAACTGGCCAAACGCATGGCCGCACCGATTACGCTTTACTGCGGTTTTGATCCCACGGCGGACAGCCTCCACGCGGGCAATCTCGTGCCGCTGCTGGCGCTGCGCCGGTTTCAGATGCTCGGCCATCATCCGATTGCCGTGGCGGGCGGCGCGACCGGGTCCATCGGCGATCCGAGCGGCAAAACCGCCGAGCGGCAGTTGCTCACCAAGGAGGTTTTGGACCGCAACATCGCCAGCGTGAAGGTGCAGCTCGCGAAATTGCTCGATTTTGAAACCAAACAAAATCCAGCGCGGCTGGTGGACAATGCTTCGTGGACCAGGGACGTTTCGTACCTCGATTTCCTGCGCGACATCGGCAAGCATTTTTCCGTCAACCAGATGGTGGCCAAGGAAAGCGTCCGCGCCCGGATGGAGGACCGCGAGGTCGGCATCAGCTACACCGAGTTCAGCTACATGCTGCTCCAGGCGTTTGATTTCATGGTTTTATGCCGGGACCACAATTGCGAACTGCAGATTGGCGGCAGCGACCAGTGGGGCAACATCACCGCCGGCATTGAGCTGACGCGCAAGAAACTTGGCAAAACGGTCTATGGCCTGACGCTCCCGCTCATCACCAACGCCGACGGCACCAAATTTGGCAAGACCGAAGCCGGCGCCGTGTGGCTCGATGCCAAACGAACCAGCGTCTATAAATTTTACCAGTTCTGGATCAACACGGACGACCGCGACGTCATCCGTTACCTGAAATACTTCACGTTTTTATCGCAGGAAGAGATCGAGACGCTGGAAAAGAAGCATGTCGAAAACCCGGGCCCGCGCGACGCGCACCGGGCTTTGGCCAGGGCGGTGACCGATTTGATTCACGGCCCGAATGCCACAACGGAAGCCATCCGCGCCAGCGAAATTCTTTTCGGCGGCGAACTCAATGGCATTGCTGAGGGCACCTTCAATGAAATCGTCGGCGAAGTGCCCACCAAGGAAATCGAGAAAACAAAACTTGATGGCACCGGTTTGCCGCTGGTGGAATTGCTTGTTCACGCCGGTCTGTGTCCGTCCAAAGGCCAGGCGCGCAAGGACATTGAGGGCGGCGGCGTGAATGTGAACAATGTCCGTGAACCAAACTTCCAGCGCGCGGTGACGGCGAACGATCTGCTTTTCGGTAAACATCTTTTGTTGCGCAAGGGCAAGAAGAATTACGTCGTGGTGACGGCGAAATAGATTGTGGTAGGGCTGCGTTGCCGCGCAGCCCCAATATCAGGGCGGCGCGGCAGCGCCGCCCACCAAATCAATAAACAAGGACGAGGACGGCGGCATCCTGCGCCGACTTGACCACGTCCTCAAACGGCTCATCTTTCATGTTTGGTTCTTTCAGCTTGGCCGAAACGTCCGGCACGGATTCAAGGAAGCTCAAGAGCAGGCTGCTCTTGACCGCGTAATTCACATTCTCCGGCAGCGACCCCGTGGCGTCCAGCGCGGCCGACGCATTCAGCTTGGCCGCGACGATGCCTACCACGTTTCCGCGCCCATCCACCAGCGCGCCGCCCGAATTGCCCGGCTGCACCGGCACGCTGATCTGGAAATAACGCGGGTCATCCGCCGCGCCGGACAGCGACGCGATTTCCCCCTTGGCCAACTTGGGCGAAAAGCCCTGCAACCCGATGTCTGGGAAACCCACCGTGGCCACCGTGCCGCCCAACTTCACGCTCCGGCTTGCCGACACCGGCAACGGCGTAAATCTTCCTTTGGCTTTCAACAAAGCCAAATCATTCGCCGGATCAACCTTTACCACCTTGGCATTAATGACGCCAGCGCCCGTGAGTAAACGCACCTTTGCCGCATCCTCGACCACATGATAATTTGAAATCAAATATCCGTCGTCGGTGATAAAAAAGCCCGTGCCGGTGGCTGTCGGAGTTGAATCAGCAGTTTCATTGCTTGAACTAGGCGCGTTCGACTCCGATACTTTGCGCGGCCTAAAATTACGCGCCAACTTTTGACCCTCTGCAATTTGCTCACGCGTCAACTGGCTCTCTGATACGGCCATGTTTTTCTTGGCAGCGTCAAAACCTTGCCCCGCCGCCAGCAAGAACCATTTATAACCCTCCACTTCATCCTTCGTCACCCCTTTACCTTGGGCGTAACACAGGCCCAGATTGTTTTGCGCGATGGCGAAATTTTGCTCGGCAGCCTTGCAATACCACTTAACAGCTTCCACTTCATCCTTCGCCACGCCTTGGCCATTGTAATAGCAGATGCCCAGACCGTTTTGCGCCCCGGGATTATTCTGCTCGGCAGCTTTGCGATACCACTTCACCGCCTCCACTTCATCTTTTTCCACGCCTTGGCCATTTTCGTAGCAGAAGCCCAGATCGTGTTGAGCAGCAGCGTTATTCTGCTCGGCGGCTTTACGATACCATTTTACCGCCTCTACTAAATCTTTTCCCACGCCTAAGCCAGAAGAGTAGCAGAAGCCCAGATCGTGTTGAGCATCGGCGTTATTTTGCTCGGCGGCTTTACGAAACCACTTTATGGCTTCAGGCTCATTTTGGGTTACGCCTACACCTTTAGCATATGCCAATCCGAGGTAGTATTGAGCATCGGCATTCCCACTTTCAGCTTTGGCTTTGGTGTCCTCGAAAAATTTGCTATCCGCGTCGCTTTGTTGCGCAGGCAATCGAATTGCAACGGCAACCAGCACCAGAAACGCGCGCGTCACCCATTTCAATTTCATATCGCCAGATTATTCTTTTTCAATTGGCTGACAAGGTGGATTCGCTGTCTATACACGGTATCGGCGTGGGAGATTTTGAATATCCTCAAGATATGTTGTAAGAAGCGCATTGATTGTGGTGAATAGCTCAGTCTGTTGAGGAAGAGACGACACATCTTTATTGCCGTGAAAAAGATTGTTCCTGATTCGATGAGCAATGAGGAGAAGCGCATAAATAGTGTTATTGAGGTTGTCAGCATTTGCGGCTAATGCTTGTTGAACAACTTTTTGAGCATCTTCGTCTGTTAGCAAAAGACTGTCAAAAAAGTCATCGAATTTTTTCCCGTCAGCCAGATAAAAACGTTCGCGGAAATAATTAACGAATTTTTCATATCTATTTTTTGAAAGACCGCATGATTCGTTGGCACGATCCACGGATTTACGAATGGATTTAGGGGTTGCATTGCGTTTGCAAGCCTCAGTCTCAAAAAGATTCCAGATGAGTGAAAAGCACAAGATCGGTTTCATCTGTTCATAATCCAAATAGTTACCAATTCCTAGATGACTGTTAATCCACGGAATTTCATCAATACATAACTCAGTTGTCATGAGCAGATTTTAAAACAAGATTGCGCAAGCAAAAGAAAATATGGAAGTCATTCATCCCAAACTGATTTTGGCAGCGAGGGTTGGATTCGCCCGGCGCGGTCTTTTCCCCCACCCGCCGGAGTGCGCCCGTCCCCGGGCGCAGAAATGTGGTAGAGCAGGCCGGCGGCGGATTGGCGAAAGCGTGTAGTAGTTCGGACGTAGCTGTGACCGGGGACGGTCACATTCCTGCGGAAAGGCAAGAAGAATTACGTCGTGGTGACGGCGAAGTAGCTTCGCTTTGGACTGCGCCGGCAGAGCGCAGCGGCGACGGCGCTTTTCGGCCGGCTTGGCCACTTCGATTATTTTCAAAAGCGGTGTCGCGCTTCGCTTGCCACCGCAGTCCAAAAACCCAAAGCATCCCGGTGATTTCAGTTGGAGACCGGGTCAATACAGACTCTTTCGCAAGTAACGCACCAGAATTTCCGTGGGATTCACAATCTCCACCACGGATTCCAGGCTGGCCGCCCTTTCCAAAATCGGCAGGGCCACTTCATCTTGCAACAGCGCGTCCAGGGGGAGTTGCCCTGGACATCCAGCCGGTTGCGAAGGACGCCCGCCAAAGCCGTTTCCATTTCGGTCAACCACGGCACACCCGGTCCGGTTGTGCTCCAGGCTGACCGTACGGCCATGGCCGTTTGGATGCCAGGCTTCCGACGACCAGCCAAGGTTTGGCCCGTCGTTCGCGGGACGACTGAAGTCCGGACACATCGGGCTGGGGCTGGAATCTGGCTGAAGGGAGCGCTTGTTTTTTTGCGATTTCAAGTCCTTCAGGCAGTCTTCCACGATCCCATGCCCGATGTTCAGGAGCCAGGCAAGGAGCTGTGACTTGGGACACCGGAAAATGTCCCCGTAAAGAAATACCAGTTCCTGGGGCAGAATCCTCAGGACGGAGGCCTCCGCCGCATACCAATCCTTCCGGAGGGCCGAATAATCTTTTATCGTCACCAATTTTCGCAGTTCACCGTTCAATGGCGGATGCAGGGCGTTCAGGAACTTCAATTCGACGAAATCAATCCGGCCTTCCTGGTTGAACCGGTGCGAAATTTTGACCCGGCCATGGTTGTGGTTGAAATCGCCCGCATAACACGTGGACAGAATCACATGGTCAAAGATGGATTGAACCTGCATTTGACAGCCGCCGGCCTTGCCGCCGTAATTGCATTTGGTCCGCGGCTGGAAAATCTCCCGCGTCCGCCCCTGAAGCCGGCTCTCCACGTGTGCCAGCCGGTTGAAATAGTCGCTGGCCGGGGAAAAATCATGCTGCCGGAGAAAGTCCCGCGCCGACTGGATTTCCGCGTTCCGGATGGCCGGACCGCATTGGACCCGTTGCTCCAATCCTTCCACCAGTTCCCGGACCTGCCGCTTGCTTTCTTTTGTGGCCATGTTGGTATTGAAAAGTTTTGATGCAGCGTAACCCCGTCCGGCAAGGTGACAACTGTGCGTTTGGATGCACACCCCCCTGAAAAACAAGGCCGACCGTCGCGGATCGACTTTTAAGCCGGCACCAGCTGTTGCTCAAAGGCAAAAGAATTGCGTCGTCGTGATGGCCGGATGGTGTTGTGGCAGCCGGTGTAACGAGGTTCCAATTTTCAAAATCCACGGACGAAATCAGTGAGCGCCTCCTTCCACCTTCGCAAAGCTTCGGCGCGACAAGCCCGTCGGCGGCTACGGTTCTGGATTGCGTATCCCGCGCCATTTCCCCGGCGCGGATGGCGTTCACGAGCGGCGGCAGGGAGCGAATCCAGCGAGACGGCGAAGTGCTTTCATTGCAGTTCACCGCGGGCTTTGGCTTCCTCCCGCTCGCGCCGGACTTTTTCTTCGTAAAGACGTTCGTATTGTTTCTCCTGCGCGGTATCCGCAGGATCATCGGTTGGCCGGGGCAGGGAATTGACATGCGGGAACTGGCCGTCGAAGGCCGGGTCAATGGCCAGAATCCGCGTGGCCAGCGGCGGATGGGTGGATTGGCAGCTGAACCACGGGTCGAAGGCGGAATTGACAAAATACAGGTGGCTGGCGGTTTCCGCGTAAGGCGAGTCGAGCCGGCCGGCTTTGTATAGTCCGCCGATTTTTTTGAGTGCGCCGCCAATACCCGCCGGATTGCGCGTGAACTGCACCGCCGCCGCATCGGCCAGCAATTCGCGTTCGCGGCAAATCAGGCTCTTGAGCAGGTGCACGAACGGCGAACTGATGCCGCCGGCGATCAAAAACAAAATTCCAACGGGGGCCGTCGGCAGGAAGCTGGGTTCCGTGTCCGCGTCGAAAATGGACGCGCCAATTTCCGGCGGTTGCGGCGAGCCGCGCAGCAGCACGCGCCCGACGATTGTCGGCCAGGAAAGTCCGTGCGCCAGCCCCATCAGCTTCAGGTTGAGCCGGGTGTCGCCATTGACCACATGGCTGAATTCATGCGCGACGACGCCTTGCAGTTCGTCGCGCGTCAGCAATTTCAGACCACCCAACGTGACCCCGATGGCCACGTCTTCGCGCGTGTGACCGGCGGCAAACGAGTTGATGCCGCGTTCGAGGTCGAGCACGTAAATATCAGGCACGGACAGCCCGGAAGCGACGGCCATTTCCTCGACGACGTCGCGCAATTTTTTTTCGTCCGGATCGGAGGGGCCGGATTCAATCCGGCGGCCGCCCAGCAATTCCGCCACCGCCGATCCGCCTTTGGAGAGCAGCCGGATTTTGTAAAGGCAGCCGGCCGCGATCAGGATCAGCGTGCCGAGGGCGGTCCAGCAGAAAAGATGCGGATTCCACAACCTTTCCAGAACGTGGAGCGGATGATTCAACGTGTCATTCACCGGGGTGACCGGGAAATCGTTGAGGTAGTTGAAAAGGCTGGTTCCCCACGCGGGCTTGAGGAAATACTGGAAGAGGACGGCCAGAAAGAGTGTGGCGACGGCAAGAACGAGGTAGGCAAGGACAATGACAGCCAGCACCGCCAAGCCAAACAGCCAGACCAGCCGGCGGGTCTGCTTCTGGGCGCGGGCTTCCTGGTCAAAAAAGTCCATGGGCTACCGTTTGTTTGTAGCACAAGACCGAAGGCCGGGAAACACATTTGCAGACGGGCAGAAGAACTATTTTGTCGTGACGCGCAAGCTTCGTAGCAGCCGAGGTAACGAGGCGCCAACTTTTTTCGGTGCTCTGTATTTGAAATGAGCCTCGTTACCTCGGCTGCCACGGGCGCAATTTTTATTTTTTGGTGAATTTCGCGAAGATCTGGTTGGCTTCCTCCAAGGTTTCCTTTGAGCCGATGTCGAACCAGAGACCGGGCACGCGCCAGGTATAGACCGCCGTGCGCGGATACAGCCATTGCACCAGCCGGCCCGGCTGGTCGGGATTGTTGCCCTCGGCGATGTATTGCTGGATGAGCGGGATCGTGCTCTTCGGATAAAAATACAGCGCGATGCCGGTGAGCGTGCTCGTCGGGTTCTTCGGCTTTTCCTCGAAGAACGTGATGCGGCCGGCGGCGTCCGTGGAGATGGAATTGTATTTTTTTATTTCCTCAAGATTGCCCACGTCATAAAGCGCCAGCACCGGCGCGTTTTTCTCCCGGCAGAATTTTCCGAAAGCGCCGAGTTTTTCGCTGAACAGATTGTCGCCGGCGACGATGATGAGGTCGTCATCCACGTTTTGTGTTTTGAGGACGTAATGAATGTCGCCGATGGCGCCGAGCTTGTTGGTGTCGTCGGTCGAGCCATCATTAACGACGGTGAAGGCCAGTTTGGATTTGGCGGCGCGGTACTGGTCCGACCATTTCTGAAAATGGCCGGCAAACTTCGCGTTGGTGACGACATAGACGCGGTCGATGCCATCGATGGGTGCGAGGTTATCGAGCACGTGCTCGACCATCGGCTTGCCCGCGACGGGCAGGAGCGGTTTCGGTTGCGTAAGGGTGAGCGGATACAGGCGCGTGGCGTACCCGGCGGCAAGGATGATGATTTTCACGTTTTTATTTAACCACTAATGGACACGAATAAACACGAATCAAAGCACCAGGCGCTCCCATTCAAGTTTGGCGTTTTTGAAATTCAATATGACACCGACGCGAAGTTTTGTGATGCGCAAATAATTCAGCATCTGGCCACGCTCCAAATCGGTTATGTGGTCAATTGTTTTTGTTTCCACAATCACCGCGTCGAACGCGATTAAATCTGGGATGAATTCGCCGACTTTGCAACCTTTGTAAAACAGATCAAATGATTTTTGTTGCCGGCAGGGAATGTTGCGAAGACCAAATTCAACCACGAGGGCGTTTTCATACGGCTTTTCATGAAACCCGCATCCAATCTGGTTCAGGACTTCAATGGCTGCGCCAACAATCTGAAATACTTCCTCTTTGAGCAATAACCTGGTGTTTTCTCGAAAGTCCATTCGTGTTAATTCGCGTCCATTCGTGGTTCGGTTCACGTTTTACTTTCGAACAGGCTGGGAGCGGTGGCGCGGGCCAGTTCCTGGCAACGCCGGTAAATTTCCGACGGTGACTCGCATTGCAGCGCAAATTCCGCCAGAGCCTGGGCTTCGCTCAGTTTGAGCCGGCGGATGATATATTTCACCTGCGGGACGACGGAGGGCGCGGCGCTTAATTCATCCACGCCCAGTCCGATCAACAACGAGGTCAGGAAGGCATCGCCGGCGATTTCACCGCACACGCCGGTCCAGATGCCGTGCTGATGTGAAGCGTCGACGATCGTTTTGATCAGGCGCAGGATGGCCGGGTGCGTGGGTTCATAGAGGTGCGAAACCCGTTCGTTCGTCCGGTCGGCCGCCAGGGTATATTGGATCAGATCGTTGCTGCCGATGCTGAAAAATTTTGCCCGGCGCGCGAGCGTGTTGGCGATCAGCGCGGCGGACGGAATTTCAATCATCGCGCCGATGTCCATGTTTTCGTCAAAGGGTTTGCCTTCGGCGCGCAATTCGGCCTTGCATTTGTCGACCAGGGCATTGGCCTGGTTCAATTCGTCCAGGCCGGAAATCATGGGATACATCATTTTCACGTTGCCCTCGGCGCTGGCGCGAAGGATGGCGCGGAGCTGGGCGCGGAACAGCTCGGGCTGCGCCAGGCAAAACCGGATCGCCCGCCAGCCCAGAAACGGGTTCATCTCCTGCGCCAGTTGCAGGTGCGAGGCAAATTTGTCGCCGCCCAGGTCGAGCGTGCGGATGATGATCGAGTTCGGCTTGAGCGCGGCGGCGACCTCGCGATAGACCTTATATTGCTCCTCCTCGCTGGGCAGAATTTCGCGGTTGATGAACAAAAATTCCGTGCGGAACAGACCCACACCCTCCGCCCCGTTCGCAATCACGGCTTCAACGTCATTCTGGTCCTCGATGTTGGCGGAGAGATGGATGGATTTGCCGTCGAGTGTGACCGCGGGCTGGCTCCGGATTTCGCGGAGCTTTTCGTCCAGGGACGCCCTGATTTTTGCCAGCTGGCCGTATTCAAACAACGTCTGGTCGGTCGGATTGACAATAATGGTGCCGCTGTAGCCATCCAGCAACGCGTAGTCGCCGCTGTCCAACTCCTGGCTGACCGATTGCAATCCGACGACGGCGGGGATGCCCAGCGACCGCGCCATGATGGCGGTGTGCGAGGTTTTGCCGCCGATGTCCGTGGCAAAGCCCAGCACGAATTTTTTGTTCAATTGCGCGGTGGTGGAGGGGCTGAGGTCGTGGCTGACCAAAATGCACGGCTCGGCAATGTGGTGCAGGTCAAAGGCGTCCTTCACCTCGAGCAGATTGTCCAGCACCCGCGACGTCAGGTCGCGCATGTCGGCGGCGCGCTCACGGAGATATTCATCGTTGGCCGCGAGGAGGGCCTCGGCGTAACGCTCGGCCACGGTGTGAAAGGCGTATTCGGCGTTGACCTTCTCTTCCTTGATCTGGCGGATGACTTCGCCCACCAAGGCATGGTCCTCAAGCATCAGCAAATGCGCTTCGAAAATGTCCGCCTCCTTTGCGCCCAGATTTTCCACAACCTTGCGCTGCACCTCCAGAATTTCCTGGCGGGTTTGGACGAGCGCTTTTTCAAAACGGCCGGTTTCCCCGGCTGCTTCGTCCGCCGAAATCTCGTGCCGGGCGATGATGTGGTGGGTGCGATGCAGTACAAGAATCTTACCGCGGCAAACGCCGTCAGAGACGGCAATGCCCCGAAGAATCTTCTCTCCTTTTTGAAGCCGCTCGGCCATGCGGGAGAAATAGCCGAAATCATCCGGCTTGAAAAGCAATTCCCGCTGCAAAATGAAAAAGCCCGCGCCAGGCGGGCTTTTCGTTCAGCATTTTGAATTTTTATCCGTCTCAGGCGCGTTCCATGTATTTGCCGGTGCGGGTGTCCACCTTGATTTTCTCACCCGTCTTGATGAACAAGGGCACCTGCACGGTGATGCCCGTTTCGAGGGTCACCGGCTTTTGCACGTTGTTCGACGAATCGCCGCGAATGCCTTCCGGCGCGTCGGACACGATCAAGGCCACGCTCGACGGCAATTCGATGGACACGGCTTTTCCCTCGACGAACGTCACGGTTACCGGGCTGTTTTCCACAAGAAAATTCTTCGCATCGCCAACCAGTTCCGCTGCGAGCGTGACCGTTTCATAGGTTTCCGAGTCGGTGAAAACAAAGTCCGCGCCGTCCTTGTAGCTGAATTCCATCCGGGTGGTGATCATCGGCACCGACTCGATTTTTTCGGTGGAACTGAACCGCACGTCGGAGGACTTGCCGGAGCGGATGCTGCGAAGGGTCGCCTGCACGAACGCGCGCAGGTTGCCCGGCGTGCGGTGCTGCATGTCCAACACCACGCAAATGTCGCCGTTATAATTGATCGCCATGCCGCGGCGCAGGTCGTTTGCTGTTGCCATAAATCAAATTATTATAGTTGAGTCTCTTCCCAAGGGACGGGAGCCGCATAAAATAACCGAAAATCGAGCGAACGCAAGCGCGGTTTTGGGTCAAATTCAGTTATAAAAAGTTATTAACAATCGGCATTTACCCAACAACTCCATCTTGACACCACAAAACTTGGTATGTTACAAACGTGTAACCACAATTAGAAGTGGCCTTATGCGTTGTCCCAAGTGCGGCTGTCAGGAAGATAAAGTCATTGATTCTCGCGCGTCGCGTGAAGGAGCCACAATCCGCCGTCGCCGCGAGTGTTCCAAGTGCAACCATCGTTTCACAACCTACGAGGAAGTTGAACGGGAAGGTTTGATGGTGCTCAAGCGCGACGGGCGGCATGAGGAATTTACCCGCGAAAAACTGTTATCCGGCATCAAAAAGGCCTGCCAGAAGCGCCCCGTCAGCCCGCAAGCCATGGAAGATCTGGTGGACCACATCGTCGCCGCCGTGACCGGCAAATTCGAGGGCGAAGTGCCCGCCGATTTCATCGGCACCATGGTCGTAAATGGCTTGCGCGACATTGATGAAGTCGCCTATGTGCGTTTTGCCAGCGTCTATCGCCGGTTTCAGGAAGCCACCGACTTTGTTCACGAAGTCAAAAAACTGGAGAGCAAGCAATGATTGCGCTCCAATCCGGCTGCCTGCTTTTCCAACTGGCCAGCGGCGAAAGCGTCCCGTGCTCGGTGGAAATGATTTCCGTGGAACTCACCGGAAACGCCGGGGGCGCGCTCGACCCGGAGGTGTTGAGCAATGCCGCCGCGTCCGTCTTCCACTATTTCAAAAACGAACTGGAGCGCGAAACGGTCACCATCGGCGAATTCGCCGGCGCCCTGGAGAAGGTTCTGCGCAACCTTGGCTTTGTCATCCGGGCCGGCGCGCTGGAAAGCCGCTCGCAGGAAATTGTCGAAACCGATCTTAGCCTGTTCGCACGCGAATCCGCCGACAGCCTCGAACTTTTCTTTTTCCCGCGCCTGCGCGATGAGCTGCGCGCCCAGCTCCGCCAGTCGCCGCGAGTTTTGCGCTTTCGCGGGCTGCGCGGCTGCGTCAAGCAGCTCACCGGCGCGCGGCGCTGGAGTGGCCGTTGCGAAAAATTGCAGGACCAGATCGTCGAATACCTCCGCCGCTGCCTTACCGCCGAATCGGAGCAGACCGAATGCTCCCTGGTGGTGGAATAAATTTTAGAGACAAGCAGCAGCCGACGTGAGCCGGCTCAAAAAAAGAAGATTAGAGCGGACTTACGTCCGCTGCTACGATTGAATAAGTTTAATCCGTGAAATCCGTGTCCAAGCTTTCAGCCATGAGCAAAACACTGTTTGAAAAAATCATCGCCCGCGAAATTCCGGCGACGATTATTTACGAAGACGACCTGGTGTTCGCGATTCGCGACATCAATCCCCAGGCGCCGAAGCATGTTTTGGTGATTCCCAAAAAAGTCATTCCGCGCCTGGCCGACGCCAAACCGGAAGACCAGCCGCTGCTCGGGCATCTCCTGCTGAAAGCCGCCGAAATTGCCGGCAAACTGGGGTTAAGCGAAGGCGGCTACCGGCTGGTCATCAACAACGGCGAGGATGGCGGTGAGAGCGTGCCGCATCTGCACATTCACATCCTCGGCGGCCGCCGCATGGCCTGGCCGCCGGGGTGATTTGCGCGGGACAGAAATTTTGTTCGGGCGCAAAGAAAGAATTGTATGATGAGACCAACAATTAAACGCGCTCTCATCGGAATGGTTGGTTTGGCATGCCTGGCAATCATAGCTTTTGTTGCATTGTTTGTTTATATGCTGATGCCTCCGCTTCGTAGCTTCTCCCGGATGCACGAAAACCTGCCGACTGTCTCTGTAGAAATTGGGAACACCGTTTATTGCCGGATGCGGTATTGCGATTTCCGATTTCCATTACCGAAAGGAGCGCATATCGTGCAGACGAACATTGACAGTGGCGGTTTTGATACGATCAATGGAACTATCTACGTTGCTGGAACAAATGGAGGATCGGTCAATATGCGTGACTATGCAGAATTGCTTCAGAAAAGGCATTTCAGCTTGGGCATCGCTGACGCCAGTGGTTGTTGTCCCGCAAACATCCCAGATGTGCCATTCATCAATGCTGGCAAGGTGATTCACCACCCTGTCCTTTCAGATTACTCGGCTGGCTCAATTGACCAAGTTGGCGGAGTCCTACAAATAGGAATTGTAAGCAATATGACCCAGATTCGATTTTCCTATTTTGGTGATTACTGAACTATAATTTTCCGCAAAACTTTACCGAGCCGCTTGATCCCTTCGCGGATGTCTTTCTCGCTTGCGCTGCCGAAGCTGATGCGCATTTCGTGATTCGGTTTCTGCCGCGACGGGTCATCCACATAGCAAATTTCGCCCGGCACGTAGAGCACATCGTTCTTCAGCGCGACCGAGAAAACTTTTGATTTTATGCCCGTCGGAATGTTGCGCGGCAGACGCGCCCAAAAATAGAGTCCGCCATCCGGTTCCCACCATTCAACGGCCGGCGGAAAATGTTTTTCAATCGCCAGCTTCATCACCCGCGCCTTGTGCGCGTAACGTTTTTGCAGCCGCGCGACGTGCCGGTCGTAAATCCCCGACGCCAGGGCGCGGGCGACAAGGTGTTGCAGCAGGTTGGCCGTGCCAAAATCGTGGTTGCCCTTGATGTGTTTCACCGCCGTGAACAGCGGCCCGGGCAAAATGCCGTAGCCCACACGCACTCCGGTCGCAAACGGCTTGCTGAAGGTGCCCGTGTAAATCACCCGTTCCGCCGCGCCGGGCGCAGCCAGCGTGGACGGCACATCATTGCCGGCAAAACGCAATCCGCGATACGCGGCGTCTTCGAGCAGGTAAATCGGGTGTCCCGCCGCGCGCTCAAATTTTTTCAACAGCTTTAGCAGGCCACATTTTTTCTCGAAGCTGGTCGTGACCCCGGTCGGATTCTGGAAATAGCTGACGAGGTAAAGCATTTTTACCCGGGGCAATTCACCGCGGCGTTTGAGCGAGGTCAGGACCTTTTCAAGATGCACGAGGTCGAGGCCGTCGCGTTCGAGCCGCACGGCGCGCGCACGCAAGCCGCGGCTTTGGAGGATGCCCAGGAAAACAAAATACGTCGGGTCTTCCACCAGCACGATGTCACCCTCGTCACACAACGCCTCGGCTATCAGGTAAAGCAATTGCTGCGAGCCGGCGGTGATGAGCAGGCGGTTGGGGGAATAAATTCCGGGAGGGACGGCGTGCCGCCGTCCCTGATTTTTGGGACGCCGACACGGCGTCCCTCCCAAATCCAGTTTCCGCAAATACTCTGCTGTTAGCCGGCGCAATGTTATGTCGCCGGTCGTGGTGCCATACTGCAACGCGGGCTGGCCGGTTTTGGACGAGCGCAGAATCTGGTTCAATGCGGCGCGCGCTTCGGCAACGGGCAGCGAGGCGTTGTCGGTGAACCCGGCGGCGAGTGAAATCAATCGGGGTCGCGACAACGCCGCGTGCATGAGCCAGGAGATGGGCGGCTCGGTGGTGCGCCGGCCCATTTTTGACAAATGCGATTTCATCGGAAAAGGAAAGCGATGGTAAGCCGTGTGGCGCGGCAATCAAGTCGCGAAAGGGGCGCGGGCAGCTTGCCCGCGTCGGAGTCCGGTTTCAGCCGGTTTTCCAGGAAACCGGTCAAACCTGGATTCCAATGGTTCGCGGACAAGCTGTCCGCGCTCCTTCACTGGCGCGCGCCGAAAACGCTGTCGAGGATGACCTCCTTGGTTTTCCAGAGCAGCGCCATGGTCATGGCCAGGGGCAGCAGCGCAAAAAACGTCAGCGCCCAGAAGCAGAGCCGATCCAGGCGGCCCGAGGATGCGCCGAGTTCCCATTGCCAGCGCGGATCGTACAGCATCACCACATAGCCAACGCCCAGGAACAGAAGCCCGACGAGCAGCCAGCAATTGAGCGCGGTGAACAGGCGGGTTTCGTGGCGGAGCGTCTCATCCGGCAGCATCGCGCCGAGTTGTTTGAGGACCACGTTCAAATTAAACAAAAAGATCAGTGCCGACAGAACGAGCACAAAAACCGCGGCGTTGAAAAGAGGCTGTTCCGGCATTTTATTCTGCCAGTAAAGAAACGGGCAAAGGCCGAAATTGACAAGGCCGGGTAGTTTTGCGCGGTCGAGGGCATTGCGCCAGGGCCGTTCCTGTTTTTGGAAATCGCTCATTTGCCAGAGGCCGTAGAGCAGCAACCCGGTGCCGGCCAGCACGGGAACCAGGCCCAGCGGCCGGAGCCAGTCGGCGCGCATCGTTTCCGCGCAAATGACCAGCGACGCCGGCAATCCCCAGAACAGGGCGGAGAGGCCGCGGGCGAGGCGTCCGAGGGAACGGAGCAGTTCGGCTTCGTTCCGGGCTTCGGTTCCTGGATTTTTCGTCTCGGTCAAATTGGTCCCGGGTTGGACATGCCAGCCATTTTCTCTGCCGCCTTAAAACGACAAATAGGTGTAAGCCTTCAGGCCGCGCTCATAATCGTCGAGCAGGCGCATGGCTTCGGACGGTTTCATGCGGTCGGATTTGATGGCCTCGTCGATCTGTGCCTTCATCTGCCGCTTCAATTCGTTTTCATCGTATTGCACCGCTGCCAGTGATTGGATGATGGTGTTGCCTTCGATGATTTCCTCGATGTAATAGCCGGTCGGTTCGTCGGGCTCGAGGAAAACGTGGACTTCGTTGACGCGGCCAAACAGGTTGTGCAGGTCGCCCATGATGTCCTGATACGCGCCCATCAGGAA